>Ga0209863_10000297_pt1 | contig 28099 bp, 25 predicted proteins | sample OrgsoiDNA2013046_FD_185796 | JGI IMG/M metagenome (GOLD analysis project Ga0209863, IMG submission 185796) | Permafrost soil microbial communities from the Arctic, to analyse light accelerated degradation of dissolved organic matter (DOM) -... | ecosystem: Environmental > Terrestrial > Soil >...
GGCAGACGGTGGTGTTTTCGGTCGCGGCCGCGGGGCCGACGGACGCCAGCGCCGGCCAGCTGGCGTTCACGTCCGGCGGGTTCGACGTCGTGCTCACCCAGGCGAAGCTGCACATCGGCGCCGTCTATCTGGATCAAGCGGCGCCGGTGTCTGGGGCCCAGGCGACCGATTGCTATCTGACCGGCACCTACGTCGGGGAGGAGACGTCGGCGCTGGACGTCGATCTGTTGAACCCGGGGCTGCACCCGTTCCCGGCGGCGGCGCTCGGTATCACCCAGCCGCCCGCGCTGGTCGAGCAGGTATGGCTCACCGGGGGCGATATCAACGCCGTGGCCGATGCGACGCCGATCTTGGTCATCGCAGGCACGGCCATGCAGGGCGCGGCGGCCTTCCCGTTTACGGGCACGGTCACCATCGGCGCCAACCACGCGAGCTCGGGCGGGACTGGCGGCGGGGACTCGATCTGCCAGCAGCGCATCGTCTCGCCCATTCAGGATCCGCTGACCATCCAGACGACGGGCGGGCTCCTGTTGCGGATCGATCCGCGCCCGTTCTTCGTCGACGTCGACTTCAGCCAGTTGCCCGCCGACGCGAGCACCGGCGGCTACGCCTTCGGCGACGACCCCAGCGTGCCCGGCTACGCGCCGACGGGGCAAAACCTCTATTCGAATCTTCGTTCCACCGCCCCCTACAGCTTTTCGTGGACGGATGCGCCTTGAGCGAACGAACAAACAACGGACGAAAACAACAAACCGGGAGAGAGAAGATGCGAGTCGAACAGATGAAGACGATCGTTGGTTTCGGGTGGGGGCTCCTCGCGGCGTCGACCGTGGCGCTGGGGTCTTGCTCCAGCAACAAATCGTTGGCCGTCACCTGCGCCAGCAGCCAGGCGTGTGCGGCCACTGCCGCCGGGGCGGGCGGCTCGAGCGGGGTCCCGGACGGTGGCACCGCTTCGCTCGCCGCCTTTACGCCACCGCCGACGGATCCCGGCAAGGGCGGGATCTTGTTCGCGGCCTCGGGCGAGGTGTTGGCGCTCACCGGCTATCCGTTCCCGCCTGCAAACGCCGGCGATCCGGCTTTCGTGGACGGCTGGAACGTACACTTCACCCGCCTGCTGGTCACGCTCGATAACATCACGCTCTCGAGCGGACCGGACGTCACGCCCGGTAACGAGTCCTGCACGGAGCCGATGGTCGCCAAGGTCACCGGCCCTTGGGCCGTCGACTTGTCGCACAGCGATACGAGCTACCTGCCGGGTAAGGGCGGCGCCGGTGAGGAGGCGGTGCCGCTCGCGGCGCTGTCGAAGCAGAACTATCCGGCGGGGAACGATGCGCCGTTCGACACCAGCGGCACCACGCCCTACGCGTTCGGCTTCGATACGGTCGCCGCGACGATGAGCGCCATGAACGTCAACCTAGACGCGCCCGGCCTGGTCGACTACGCGCAGATGGTCGCCGACGGGTGCGCGGTCCTCTACGTGGGCACGGCGACCTTCAACGGCGCGAGCTGCACCTGCCCGACCGCCACGATGCCCAACCAGACCTGCGACGCCAGCATCTACGGCCCCGGAAAGTGGCCGCAGCTGGGCGACACGGTGCCGTTCCACCTCTGCTTCAAGTCGCCGACCTCGTACCTCAACTGCCAGAACCCGCCGCCCGACAACAATGGCACACCGCTACTCGGTGAGGAAAACGCGCGCGGGATCTTCTTCCAGAGCACCACCTTCGTCATCGGTCAGGTCACGATTCACACCGACCATCCGTTCTGGGACAGCGTGCTCCACGATACGCCGGCGCACTTCGATCAGTTCGCGGCGCGCGTGGCCGGGATGGGACCTGCGGGAACTGGCGTGACCTTCCCGACCGTGACGCTGGAGATGACCGAGGGGGTCGACTACACGCAGGTCAAGGACGCTCTCGGCAACCAGTTGAGCTGGCGCTACTGCGTCGCGCCGGATACAAGCGTCCACCCCGAGTTCGTGGGTCCGATGGCCTTCGATGCGCGAAGCGTTCCCCACACCACCGGCACCGACGCTTGCCAGGGGTTGCGCGACTACTACGACTATTCGACCTACGACCAGAGCACGCAGGGGCACCTCAACTCGGACGGGCTCTGCTACGTCGCCCGACACTACCCCTCGCCGAACTGAGGACACCATGGGCGCAATGGAATCGGTCAAAGAAGTGCTGCTGGCGTCGGGTGCCGGTTGGGTGCTCTGGCTCCTGGCGGCGTTCTCGGTCGGCAGCCTGGTTCTGGCGACCGAGCGCTGGCTCTACCTGCGGCGCCGCGGCGGCGATCTGGAGGCCTTGGCGCGCGAGCTCGACGCGCAGCTCGACAAGGGCGACTTCGAAACAGCGCGGCGATCCCTGGAAGCCAGCCCGGCGGTTGCGGCGCGCGTGGCGGACGCCGGGCTGCGCCTCGCCGATCGCGGCACGGCGGCAGCCGACAAGGCGATGCAGAGCGCGGCGGTGCTCGAGCGCGGGCGGCTCGAGCGCGGTCTGGCTTTTCTGGCTACCGTTGGCAACAACGCGCCGTTTGTGGGTCTCTTCGGGACCGTAGTGGGCGTCATCCACGCGTTCGAGGAGCTGGGGCACGCGGCACCGGGGCACGGCGCGACGGCGGCGGGGCAGGTGGCCACGCAGGCGGTGATGGCGGGGATCGCCGAGGCGCTGGTGGCGACGGCGGTTGGGATTGCGGTCGCCCTGCCGGCGGTGGCCTCGTACAACTATCTGCAACGGCGGGTGACGTCGCTGCTCGCCGGGACCGACGTGCTGTCCAACTTGGTGCTGGCCTACATCGCGGACGATGCGCGCGGGCCATGCGAAATCCCTCCACTTCGAGAGGTGTCGGGTGGCGTCCGCTAACGGACCCGACGTTGGGATCATCTCGGGCATCAACGTCACGCCAATGGTCGACGTGATGCTGGTCTTGCTGGTGATCTTCGTGGTGACCGCCAAGATCATCGTGACGCCGGCCGTCCCACTGGATCTGCCGCGCGCCGCGCACGGCGAGGAGGTGCAGGTGGTCCTGTCGATCGTCCTGCCGGTCCGCGGGGCGATGCTGGTCAACGGCGCCGCGGTCTCGGACGATGGCGCTTTCGAGGAACGGGCGCGCGCGGCGCTGGCCGGGAGCCCGGAGCTGCGGGCGGTCATCCAGGCCGACGGCGACGTGCCGCACCGGCGCGTGGTCCACCTGCTGGACGAGCTCAAGGGCGTCGGCATCACGCGGGTCGCGTTCGGCGCGCTACCGTTCGACGAGCCCCCACGCTGAAGGCGACAACATTGCACCACGACCGGACCTCTCCATCGAGCACCAAGAGCGAGCGAATCGTCGACCTCGTTTTCGCCGGCGAGCCCGCGGGGCGCCGGCGCCGACTGGCCATCGGCGGCGCGGTCGTCGTCTCTCTCTATGCGGGCGCTCTCTTCTTGGTGACCCGCTTCGAAAGCTCGGGGCCAGCTGTCGGGGCGGAGCTGGCGGCTCGGGTTCACGATGCGATCGCGGCCGAGCGTGCAGTGGACGTCACGCCGCCTCCACCGCCGCCGCCGGTCCCGGCGGCGCCCCCCGCCGCCAAGGCCGAACCGGTGGTGCATCCGCGAATGAAGGCCGCGCCCACACACCCTGGGCCCGCGGCGCCTGCCCAGGCCGGAAAGCTCGCGGCCGTTTCGGAATCGCCCGTCGATTTCACCGGCACGGCGTTCGTGGTTGGATCGGGAGCTTCGTACGCGGGCGGGACGACCACCCACGGCGGAACCAGCCGCGTGCCGGCCTCTGGCGCCGTCGCGCCGGGTGGTACGGGCGACGGAACGACCGTTCGCAGCCGGGCGCGTGCCGTGGCCCTCGACCAGGCGGCTTGGAGCTGTCCTTGGCCGGCCGAGGCCGACGCGCGGCAGGTCGATCAGGAGACGGTGGTCTTGCGGGTCGTCGTGGGTGCCGACGGACGCGCCGATCGCGTCGACGTCGTCGAAGATCCAGGCTTTGGTTTCGGTCGTGCCGCGCGCCAGTGCGCGCTCGGAACGCGGTTCGAGCCGGCTCGCGATCCGGCGGGAGAGCGGATCGCCGCGCTCTCGCCACCAATTCGGGTCCACTTTTCTCGATGAGCATCGCGAGAGAAATTCGGCGCCTGGCGGTCTTCGCGGGCATCGTGGCGGCCGTCGTCGTCGCTGGCTGTCACCGGCACGTCGCGTCCCCGGGCGACTGCCGAGCGATTCTCGACCGACTGGTGGAGATGGAGCTCAAGGAATCCGGATACCGCGATCCGACGTTGGCGCCGCGCTGGCAGCAGGAGCTGGCGCGCCGCTTCGAAGCCGATCTCCGTCGCTGCCAGACGCTGCGCGTGCGCGACGATTTGTCGGGTTGCCTGAAAGTTGCCGCGAGTCCGGAGGAGATCGCACACCATTGTCTGAAATGATCGCCGGCCGCCGATCGTGCTATCGGTAGAGCACGATGAGCCCGACCGGTTCGGAGATCGCCATCGGGGCGGCACCGCGAGCGCCCGGTCGGGTGGGTGCCGCCGGGATGTGGACGTTTCTGGCCACCGACGCGATGGGCTTCGGGGCGCTGTTCATCGCCTACGCGATGCTGCGCGTGCGCGCCGAGAGCTGGCCGGATCCGCGGGCGCGCGTGGCGCTGGCGCCCGCCTCTGCGATGACCTTCGCGCTCCTCACGTCGAGCCTCACGATGACGCTGGCGGTGCGTGCCGCGCAGGGGCGGGCGCGCGCGGGATGGCTGCTGGCGACGCTGGCGCTGGGGCTCGCCTTCCTGGTCGGGGAATTGCTGGAATACAGGCACTTCCTCGCCGCGGCCCAGCCCGTGGGGCTCAGCCGCGATCTCTTCGCGTCGACGTTCTATGCCATCACCGGCTATCACGGCCTGCACATCCTGGCGGGCGCCGTCTGTCTCTCCGCCCTCCTGCTTCGGCGCGCGGAACAACGGACGCTGGAAGTGGTGGCCCTTTACTGGCATTTCGTCGATCTGGCCTGGATGCCGATCTTCACCTTCCTCTATCTTCTGCCCACCCGATGAACGCAACCGCCGACAGCAGCGACCAGCCGGAGGACCGCCGCGTCCGCGCGACGGCGATCGGGTTCGTCGTGATCGTCGCGCTGACGATCGCCGAGCTGATCGTGATTGGTATCGACGTCGACCGCGCCGTGCGGGTCACCGCGCTGTGCGGGTTGCTCATGGCCAAGGTGGGCCTGGTGCTGATGGTTTTTCTGCGCGTCCGGTTCCGCCGCCGGGATCCGCGGCTCGCCTTGGCGGCACTGTTTTTGGCCGCCGGGTTTGCAGTCGTGTTGATGTTGGAAATGGCCTTTCGGATGCGCCAGCGATGACGGCCCGCCGGATCCTGGCCGCCGCCGTCCTCGCGGCCGGCGCGCTCCTCACCGCGACGCCCAGCTGGGCTCTCTGCCCCAATTGCCTGGGACAATCACCAACGCTGAGCCCGGCGCTGCGCATCGTCGGCATTTTCCTGCTTGTGCCGCCCGCGATCTTCTTCGCGGTCGCGATCGCGATCCAGAAATTCTCGCGTTAGGTCTCACACGGGGAGGACGCGCACGCTGGGAAAATGCGTCTGGAACCGGCTGAGATCATCGATATCTCCCGTGTACACTACGCCACCACCCCGCAAAGCCGCCGAGGCCATCACGATGGCGTCGGCCAGCGAGGAGCCCCTGACAGAACCCAAGGCCTCGCCAGCGGCTCGGCACAAACTCGGTGGCATGTCTTCGACGATCACGGCCGCCAAGATCGCTTCGCGAACGTCGCTTCGTCCGCGCCACCATTCAACGTAGACGACCGCCGGGACGATCGGTAGGAAGCCGCGCCGAACGATGTTGCGAAAAGCCTCCGTTGCTCGACCCTTGCGGCGCTCGAGCGCGATCAGCATCCCGGTGTCGAAGGTGAACGTCACGCTGCGCGGCGCCGTCGCAGTTCTTTCGACGGCGACTCGCCGCGCCACTCCTTTTCGATTCGTTCAATCGCTTCCTCTCCGAGGGGCGGAACGCCGTACCGCTCGAAAAATGCCTCGGCCGCTGCGAACTTCGCCTCGCGGGCCGCGAGCTCGGCGAGTAGGGCAGAGACGTTCCCGTCATGACGCCGGGCCGCGAGTGCCTTGAGGTTCTTCATGGTTGCGTCGTTGAGCGAGAAGCTCGTCGTCTTGGTGCGGCCAGGTCTCATACTGGCAGTGTAGCACAGAAGGCCTCCGGTCTGCGGGGCTCAGGGGGCAGGCCCGCCGTCGCTGGCCCCGTCGGCGTCCGTGCCGGCATCGGGCGGTGGTGGCGGCGACCAGGGCGGTTGATCGCGGAGCCGCCGTTCCAGCGCGCCCGCTTCCGGGCTATCGCGCAGCGCCACCAACGACCGGACGTAGTGGGCCATGGCCCACAGGTCGGTGTCGGGCAGGACGTTCTTCCAGGTCGGCATCGCGGTGCCGCCGATGCCGGCGGCGATGGCGCGGTAGATGTCCTCGGGCGTGTCGCCGCCGCGCAGCTCGTTGAAGGTGAAGTCCGGTGGGAGGATCTTGACGCCGTAGTCACTGTCTTTGGCGACGGCGAAGTAGAGATCGGGGCGGAACTGCCGAACCTCGATGCCGGTCAGCTCCTTGCTGAAGGCGTAGATCTCGGCCTTGGTCGCATAGGCCGGGTGGCAGGCGACCGCGCACTGGGCCAGCCCATGGTAGACGCGCTTGCCGCGAAGGACGCCCTCGGCTTCGCGCCCACCCCAAGGATCGGGTGGCGCGACGATGGCCTCGCCGGCGCTTTCGGTTCGCCATCTTGGGGCAAAGTACTTAATGTATTGGATGAGGTCGTCGAGCTCGGCCTCGGGGACGTCCCAGGCGAGCATCGCCGTGCCGTGGAGCCCGTGTCGGATCGTGCGGACGAAGTCGGCATCGCGCGGGAGCTGGCCGGCGGGGACGGCGGCGAACTTGTAGACGCCGAGCCGCAGATCGCGCGGCGGCGTTTGCAGACCGGCCGCGGAGGTTCCCTTGCCATCGCCCGCGTCGCCGTGGCAGGGGCGGCAATAGTGCGTGTAGACCTCGCGCCCGTGCTCGAGCGCGGCCGGCGCGATGGCGCGGCCCCCCAGGGTCACCGGTCCGGTGAAGGGCAGTGGCGCACCGGCCGGACGACGGCAGGCCGCCGTCGGCAGAACCAGCGGCAGCAGAAGGAGCAACGGCACGGCGTGCGCTTTCACAGCAGGCACACCGCGACGTAGATGACGATCCAGACGATCAGCACGAAGTCCCAGTAGATCGTGAGCAGGCGGAGCCGCCGCGTGCGGGTCAGCGCCAGAACGACCAGGCCGCCCAGAACGTGCAGCGCATGGAAGACCGAGAGCGCGAAGAAAACGTCGCCCAGCACCCCCGCGCTCGGGCCGAGGTGGGTGGCCGCCAGGTGTCGCCAGAGGGCGCCCTGAAGCGCGAGGAACGCCGCGCCCAGCGCCGCGGCCGCGAGCGCGGGCCAGCGTCGATCCGTGGTGCGGGCTGCGCGGAGCGCCAGCGTCGCCGCCAGCAGGATGACGGTGTTGGCGGTGGCGGCGCCGCGCGGGAAGGGCGGCGTGCCGGCGGGCGGCCAGACGGGGGCCTCCGCGCGTAGGATCCCGTACGCCAGCAGCAACGCCGCGAAGAGCATCGCCGTGGCGCCTAGAAAAATGAACAAGCCGACCATCGAGTCGAGCTCGCGGCGCTGCGGCGACGTCGAGACCGCGGCGGTCATGCTCCGCCCTCTGTCGGTCTATCCGTCGGTCCCTCCGGCGGTGCGTCAGCCGAATTGTCCGCCGATGCCCGCGCGGGGCCTTCGTCCTGTCCGAGCCAATCTTTGCCGAGCGCCCACGCCGCCGGGTGACCGAGCTCGTGCGGTCCGCGCACGACCACGGGGATGCGATCGAAGTTGTGGTGCGGCGGCGGCGACGCCACAGTCCACTCGAGCGTCCCGACCGCCCAGGGATTCTTGGGCGCCTTTTGCCCGCGAAACAGGCTCCAGAAGAAGTTCGCCACGAAGATCAGCTGGGAGGTGCCCAGCACGTAGGCCGCCTGGGAGATGAACCGGTTGAGCGGCAGCAGCGGGCGCAGGAAGTCGTAGGCGGACGGGTCGTAGAGCCGCCGCGGCATCCCCGCGTAGCCGATCAGGAGCTGGCCCATGAAGACCACGTTCAGCGACACGAAGGTCGGCCAGAAGTGCCACTTGCCGAGGCGCTCGCTCATCATCCGGCCGAACATCTTGGGGAACCAAAAATAGACCGCCGCGAACGAGGCCAGCAGCAGCGCCGCCGCCATGATCAGATGGAAGTGCCCGACCACGAAGTAGGTGTCGTGCAGGTACATGTCGGCGACGACGTCGGCCAGGTAGAGGCCCGTCAACCCGCCGACGCCGAAGGTGAAGACCAGGCCCAGGCAGAACAGCATCGGCGTGGTCATCCGCATGGCGCCGCGCCAGAGCGTCCCCAGCCAGTTGGCAAAGAGCAGCGACGTCGGCACCGAGATGATCATGGTGAGAACCATGAAGCTCTCGCCGAGGAGCGGGCTCATCCCGGTGGTGAACATGTGGTGGCCGTAGACCACCGTCGACAGGATGACGACGCCGACGAGCGCGTAGACGGTCACCCGGTAACCGAAGGCCGGCTTGCGCGCGAAGAACGACAGCAGATCGCTGACGATCCCCCAGGCGGGGATGATCAGGATGTAGACCTCGGGGTGGCCGAACAGCCAGAACAGGTGCTGGTAGAGGATCGGGTCGCCGCCCGCGCCCACGGTGGTGCCGGCCACGAAGAACTGCGTGCCGAACACCCGATCGAAGAACAGCAGCACCATCGCCGCCGCCAGCACCGGCACGAACAGCGCGTTCAGGATCGAGGTCAGGAAGAACCCCCACACCGTCAGCGGCATCCGGAAGTAGGTCATCCCCGGCGCGCGCAGCCGGATCACGGTGGTGATGTAGTTGACCGCGCCCATCACCGACGAGGCGCCGTTGAGGTAGATCGCGACCACCCACAGCGTCTGCCCGACCCCCGGCGCGCCGATCGCCGTCGACAGCGTCGCGTAGGCGGTCCACCCGGCCTGCGGCGGTCCCAGCGGCACGAAGAAGGACGCGGTGAGAACCGCCGTCGCGGCCGCCATCGTCCAGAACGACGCCAGGTTGAGGCGCGGGAACGCCATGTCGCGCGCGCCGATCAAGAGCGGCAGGCAGAAGTTGCCGAAGCCGCCGATCAGAATCGGCGTCACGGCGAAGAAGATCATGATCGTGCCGTGCATCGTGAACAGCGCGGTGTACGCGGCGGGCGAAATCAGGCCGCCTGCGCGGCCGAAAAGCAGACGACCGACGACCGGCACCGGAACGCCGGGGCGCGCGAGCTGCCAGCGGATCAGCATCGCCATGATGCCGCCCACGGCCAGGAACGACAGCCCCAGAAACAGGAACTGCTTTCCGATCACCTTGTGATCGGTGGAGAAGACGCGGCGGCGCAGCAAGCCGACCGGCTCGGGCGGAATCTCCTGATCGTCCGCGTGGCCGTCGCCGGGATCGCCGATGCCCCCGCTGGGATCGCCGATGCCGTCGCTGGGATCGGCGGTCATCGCCCGGTCTCCCAGTCCCAGCCGCCGGTCGCCTCGCCCGCCGCTGGGAGGGTGGCCTCGCCGCGCAGCCGGCTGTCGGTCTCGGCGCGCGCGAGCCAGTCGCGGTATTCGCCTTCCGGACGCGCGATCAGCAGTCCGCGCATCTTGTAGTGGGAGACGCCGCAGTGCTGCGCGCAGGCGATCTCGAATCGGCCGGCTTCCTGGGCCTGGAACCAGAGACGGGTGGTGCTGCCGGGGATGGCGTCGATCTTGGTGCGGAAGCTCGGCAGGTAAAGGGAATGCACCACGTCCCGGGAGCGGAGCTTGAGATAGATGGGCCGGCCCACGGGCACGTCGAGCTCGCCCAGCGTCACGACGTCGTCCCCGGTGCCGAAGCGGCCGTCGGGGCCGGCGGTGCGGAAGGTCCAGGACCACTGTCGCGCCGTCACCTCCACCCGCAGCGCGTTCGGATCGCTCTCGGGATAGTGCCAGAACCGTCGGGAGAGCTCGCCCGCCGCCCGCGCCGCCAGTGTCACATCTATCGCGACGAACATCACCAGCGCCACCGCGAAGGTCAGCGCCCGATCGCGCGGCCGGTTGCCGTGGGTGTGGTGCGCGCGCGTCCGCCCGGCGCGCTCGCGGTGAAAGACGATCGCGATCAGCAGAAAAACCAGCACCGCGAGGAACGCCAACCCCGTGGTGAGGGTCAGATAGCCGATCACGCCGTCGACGAGGTGCCCGTCGAGCGAGGCGTCGTGGGGAAGCACGATGTGCACGGGCGGTTCATTCCTAACTCGCGGCTCACAGCAAAATCAAACGCCGCTCGGGCGGCTTATTGGTTAGGATTCGCGCCCGATGGCGAATCCCGAGGTCCTCGTCGGCCAACAGGTCGGGCGTTACGCCGTCATCCGCCACCTGGCCTCCGGCGGGATGGCCGAGCTCTACATCGCGCGCCAGCAGGCGGTGGGCGGGTTCGAGAAACCGGTGGTGCTCAAGATCCTGCAGCCGCGCTACGCCCAGAACCCGCGCGTCCTCGCCATGTTCCTGGACGAGGCGCGCCTTGCGGCCAAGCTCAATCACGCGGCGATCGTCCATGTCTACGACGTCGTCGACGAGGGGGGCGTCAAGTACATCGCGATGGAGTACATCCATGGCGAGACCGTCGCCGACATCGTCAAGCGCGGGCTGGCGGTCGATCGCTACCTGCCGATGGAGCACGCCATCCACATCGTGAGCCAGGCGGCCGCTGGTCTCGCCTACGCGCACGACCGGCGCGAGACCGGCTCGCGCGTCATCCGGATCGTCCACCGCGACGTCTCGCCCACCAACATCCTGGTCAGCTACGAAGGGCAAACGAAGATAGTCGACTTCGGGATCGCCCGTGTGCAGGACGAGCTGCGCGAGGAATCGGGGATTCGCCCCGGCAAGGCCTCCTACATGTCGCCCGAGCAGGTGCGGGGCGAGGGGGCCGACTACCGGTCGGACATCTTTTCGCTGGGGATCATGCTCTACGAGCTGACGCTCTGTCAGCGTCTCTTCCGGGGGCCGGCCAAGGAGGTGATGCGCCGGATCGTCGAGGAGACCATCGCCCCCCCGACCGCCATCCGGCGCGACTACCCGACCGCGCTCGAGCAGATCGTGATGCGCGCGCTCGAGAAACGCCCGGAAGATCGGTACCAGTCGGCCGAGGACCTGCGCCACGATCTGGAGGAGTTCCTCGACGACAGCGGGCTGCGCAGCGGCAACCGGCGCATGGCGATCTACATGAACGAGCTCTTCAAGCCGGACGAGGCGCCGAACCCGCAGGCCGAAGCGGCGGGCGAGCCGGAAGAGCTGGACTTCGATCGCCGGGCGCCGCTGAACATGCGGATCGAACCGGCCGCGGAGGTCGCGCCCGCCGCGCCCGTCCCGGCCCGGCACCCGCCCACCCCGGTGGTGGCGCGCCCCGCCGCTCGCGGGGCGACGTCGGCTTCGATAGCGTCGTTGCACGACAGTGACGCGGCAAAGACAAAGGCCCACGCCAAAGGGAGCTGGATTCTCATCGCCACGGTCATCGCGCTCGGGATCGGAACGATGGTATTCCTGACGCTTCGATGATAACTTCCTCCGACGGTTCGAGGCCTTGCGGCCTGGTGCGCAGGAAGCACTCAACTGCATGAAATTCGTCTGCGATCGCTGCCAGACCAAGTACTCCATCGCGGACGAAAAGGTCCGCGGGAAGATTCTCAAGGTCCGCTGCAAGGCCTGCACGAACATCATTACCGTGCGGGAGGAAGCTGCGGCCGGGACGCCGCGCCGCGCACCCTCCACCGCGGTGCCGACCCTGGGGTCGTCGGCCTCCCGAGCCGCGATGCCGGAGGGGCGCCCCCCGTCGGCGCCCGCTGCGCGCCCGCCCGCGCCGCCGCCCGCGGTTCCCGACGACGGCGTCCAGTGGTACCTGGCGCTCGACGGAAACCGAACGGGACCTTTCACACGCCGGCAGCTGGTCGACAAGGTCGCGCCGTTTTCAGCCGACGCCGACCTCCACATCTGGAATGAACAGCTCGGCAGCTGGAAGCCGCCCGGTCAGGTTCCGGCCATCGCCGCCGATCTGGCCGCCCGAAAACCTTCCGGGCCTCCACCGTTTCCGGGCGCGCCCCGACGACCCACGCCTCCACCGATGCCCGCGCTGGCCGCGGCGGCGCCGCGACAGACCGGCGCCCACGCCGTCGCCGCCGCGATTGGTCCGGGTGTCGGGCTCAAGCTGCCCCCACCGAGCGGGCCGCCGGCGGGACGGCGAGTCACCGGTCCGGTCTCCCGACCCGCGGTGATGGCGGCCTCCGCCGCGCTGGCACATGCACCGTCACAGAGCGGCGATTCGCAATCGCATTCGCATTCGCAATCGCAATCGGACGACGGCCTAGATGTCGACCCGTCTACCCTGCTCGAGACGCCGGCACCGCAGCCCCACATGTTGCACGGGCTCGCCGGGAACAACGGCTTCAACGGCGCCCACGCGTCCGGTACAACGGATTCGGCCGTTCCGAACCGTACGCCAGGAGCGGGGGACCGCTCGGACGTGCTCAACACCTTGAATCTTGCGGGGGCGGGGGCCTCCGGTGCGTCGCCGCGGTTGCTCTCTTCGGATGCGATGTGGCAACCGGGCACCGTCCAGACGTCCGGCGCGCGTCAGCGCAGCACCCGGATCATCATCGTCTTCCTCTGTGTCATCGCGCTCATCTGCGTGGTCTTCGTGCTCAACATGACGAAGAAGGCGAGGCCGGTGGTCGCGCCGGCAGCGCTCAAGGCGGTGGCCAGCGATCCGATGGCCGGGATCGCCGAGAAGGCGCCCGAGCCGCCGCCTCCGGTCGCCGTCGCCCCGGCCCCCGTGGCCCCGGTGGCGCCTCCGCCCGTCGTCGTCCCACTGGCGCCTGCGGGACATGGCAAGGGCAAAGCGCCGCGCGGCGCCCACGGGCGCGGCGCGGGCCCGGTGGCGGTGGCGGCGGCGGCGCCGGGAGCGACCGCGCCGGTCGCCGACGCCAACGCCGCCCGCTACCGCGACACGAGCCGGCCGGGCCTGGCGATCACGGGCGGGGGCGGGTCATCCCGCCCGGCCCCATCGCAGTCGGACATCTCGCGGGTCATCAACAGCAACCGGGGTGGGATCAAGAACTGCTACCAGCGCGCGCTCCTTCGCGACACCAGCCTCACCCACGGCAAGATCACCGTCCAGGTCACCATCGGCATCTCGGGGCGGGTCAAGCGCACCACCATCGACGGCCCGCCGCAGTTTCAAGCGCTCGATCCTTGCATCAAGGAGGTGGTCGGACGTTGGGCCTTCCCACAGGCGGGCGACGAATATGGCACCGAGTTCGTCTATGTCTTTCAAGGAAATGAGTAAGCTGGCCCGATCTTGACCAGACACCCGTACGCCGATTTCCTGGGCAAGGTCGAAAAGCCCTCGCGGTACGTCGGCGGCGAGTACCAGGAGGTTCGCAAGGATCCGGCCACCGTGGAGGCGCGGATCTGCCTGGCCTTCCCCGACGTCTACGAGATCGGGATGTCCCATCTGGGGACCAAGATCCTCTACGGCGTCCTCAACAAGACCGACGGCCTCGCCTGCGAGCGTGTGTTTTCGCCCTGGCTCGACTGCGAAGCGGAGCTGCGCGCGCGTGACCTGCCGATCGTGACGCTGGAGTCGGCGACGCCGGTGGGGGAGTTCGACGTGGTCGGGTTCTCGCTGCAGTACGAGCTGACGTACACGAACGTGTTGGCGCTGCTGGACCTGGCGGCGATCCCGCTGCGCGCGGCCGATCGGGGCGATCGCGAGCCGCTCATCATCGCGGGCGGACCGACCGCGACCCATCCCGAGCCGCTGGCGCCGTTCATCGACGCCTTCTTCATCGGCGAGGCCGAGGAGATGCTGCCGCCGCTGGTCCGGGAGGCGGCGGTCCTGCGGCGGGCGGGCGTCCCGCGGCGCGAGCGGCTGATCCGCCTGGCCGAAAAGTATCCGCTCTACATCCCCGAGCTCTACGCGACAGAGCTCGAGCCGGAGACCGATCTGCTGGTGGTGGGCGCGCCCGTGGATCCTCGCGTGCCCGCGCGTCCCAAGCGCGCGTGGGTCGCCGACATCAATCGCTTCCCGTTTCCGGACGACTCGCCGCTCCCGTACGCCGAGGCGATCTTCGATCGGATGGCCGTCGAGGTCGCGCGCGGCTGCACCGAAGGCTGCCGGTTTTGCCAGGCGGGGATGATCTACCGGCCGGTGCGTGAGCGCGATCCGGTGGCGGTGCTGGATGCGCTCACCGCTGGCGTGAAGAAAGGCGGCTACGACGAGACCGCGCTGACGTCGCTGTCGATGGCCGACTATTCCTGCGTGACACCGCTCGTGAAGGCGGCCATGGCGCGCCTCGGGCCCGAGAAGGTCGCGCTGTCGGTGTCGTCGCTGCGCGCCTACGGGCTCAACGAGGATCTGCTGGGCGAGATCGCCAGCGTGCGCGCCGGGGGGCTGACCTTCGCGCCCGAGGCGGGGACGCAGCGGATGCGGGACGTGGTCGCCAAGAACGTCACCGAGGCCGACATCATCGAATCGGCGCACCGGGTGTTCGGGCGCGGGTTCTCCAGCATGAAGCTCTACTTCATGATCGGGCTGCCGACCGAGACCGACGAGGACGTGCTGGGCATCGTGGAGACGGCGGCCCGGGTGCAGGAGATCGGCCGCAGCCACCTGCGCGGCGCCAAGGTGACGGCGTCGGTCTCGACCCACGTGCCCAAACCGCACACGCCCTTCCAGTGGGCGGCGATGGACGGGGAGGGGGAGATCGCGCGCAAGCAGACGCTGCTGGCGGAGCGCGCGCGCGCGCTGCGCGTGACGCTCAAGATGCACGAGAACCAGCAGTCGCACATCGAAGGGATCTTCGCGCGCGGCGATCGGCGGGCGGGCGATTTGCTGGAGCGGGCCTTCCGGCTCGGCTGCCGCTTCGACAGCTGGGACGACGAGCTGCGCGTCGAGCTGTGGGACCAGGCGATCGCCGAGACCTCGATCGAAACGGGCTTCGACGTGGCGCGCACGCTCGGCACCTTGCCCGTGACGGCGCGCCTGCCCTGGAGCCACATCGACATCGGCCTCGAGGACGACTTCCTGGCCAAGGAGTACCGCAAGGCGCTCAAGGATCGCCTGTCGCCGCCCTGCGGAAAGCCCTACAAGAAGCTGCTCCATCCGAACAGCGTCGCGGCGGCCGAGGCGGGCGCCAAGGACAAGCTCATCTGCTACGACTGCGGCGTCGCCTGCGACATGGACGCGATGAAGAACGAGCGCCTCTTCTTCTTGCGCCGCATGAACGCCTGGGTGTCACCCGACATGGGGACCCTGGGAGGGTCCCCAAACCCTCCCGCGATGGGTCCCGCCGGGCAGAGCCCGTCGGGATCCCACGCGATCGACCCACCTGCTCGAGCGGTGCGATTGGTGCGGGATCCGACCCGGCCGCCGCCGCGGACGGCGCAGGGCAAGTCGTACCGCTATCGGCTCCGCTACACCAAGCTCGGTCGGGTCGCTTACCTCGGGCATCTCGATCTGGTGCGCCACCTGCCGCGGATCTTCCGGCGCGCCGGCCTCGAGATCTTCTATTCGATCGGGTTCCACCCCAAGCCGGACCTGTCCTTCGGTCCGGCGCTGGGGCTCGGGATCCCCTCGCTGGGCGAGATCCTGGACGTGAAGCTGATCGAGGATCTGACGCCGGAGGATCTGGTGCGGCGACTCTCGCGGGTCACGCTGGAGGGGATCGAGATCCTGGGCGCCTCGCGGATCGGCGACAACGATCGCAATCTCGGTCGCGTGATCGCCGAGGCCGAATATGTCGCCCGCCTTCCCCCCAGCATCGATCCGGCGATCGGCCTGGCGCGATTCGCGGACGCCGAAGCGATCAGGGTGCTGCGTGAGTCGGACAAGAAGATCGCCCGTATGGTCGACGTGCGCAAGACGCTGCGATCGTTTGAAGTGGGGACCCTGAGAGGGTCCCCACTCCCCCCCGCGATGGGTCCCGCTGGGCAAAGCCCATCGGGATCCCACGCGATCGCGGCCCCCGAATTGCGCCGGCGCCTCGGTTGGACCGACGGTGGGCTGGTCTCCTTCTCGGTCGCGGTGAGCGCCGAAGGGAGCGCACGTCCGATCGAGGTGATCACCGGTCTCTACGGTCCCGAGGTCGGTGCGCAGACCGACCTCGCGCGGGTGGCTCTGTGGGCCGAGCACCGCACCGATCCGTTGCACGCCGTCGAGATGGGCGGAGCTGCGGTGCGGCTCCCCGCGTCGGCATCCACCTCCACGTCGGCCGCCGTCGCGCCGCCGTGATCGAGACCGTCGGGCTCGGCAAGCGGTTCGGCGATACCGCCGCCGTCGTCGATCTCGATCTGCGCGTCGATGCGGGCGAGGTGATGGGCTTCCTCGGTCCCAACGGCTCGGGCAAGACCACCACCATCCGCCTGCTGATGGGCCTCCTGCGGCCGAGCGCCGGGCGCGCGTCGATCCTGGGACGCGATTGCCACCGCGATGCGGTCGCGCTCAAGCGTGACGTCGGCTATCTCCCCGACGAGCCGTTCCTCTATCCCTACCTGACCGGGCTCGAGACGCTGGAGCTGGTCGGCGGCCTGCACGGGTTCTCCGCCATCGAAACCCGCCGCCGCGCCGGTGCGCTGGCCGAGCGCCTCGGTCTGGGTGCCGCCGCGCGCGGATATACCGTGACTTACTCGCTCGGCTTGAAGAAGCGGCTGGCGCTGGCGCTGGCGCTGATCCACGAGCCAAGAGTCCTGATCCTCGACGAGCCGACCAACGGTCTCGATCCGGCGGGCGCCCGGCAGATGCGCGCGGCGATCGGCGAGTACGCGGCGGGTGGCCGCACGATCTTCCTCTCGACGCACCTGCTCGAGGCCGCCGAGCGGCTCTGCCACCGCGTGGCGATCATCCGCGCCGGCGCGTTGCAGGCGGTGGGGACGCCCGACGAGCTGCGCGTCCGCTTCGCCTCGGCACCGGGAACCACGCTCGAAGATCTCTTCCTGCGCGTGACGGGGTGAGCCTGTCGCCGTCTCTCGGCGCGGGCAGGTTGGCGGGGTTCTTCGTCCGGTCCCGACTGCGATCGTTTCGGAACGGTCTGCGCGCACGCGGTCGGCGCCGCCAGCCCATCGTGATTGCCGTCGCCGGCCTGGTGACCTCGCTCGCCTACGTCGGTCTCTTCTGGCAGGCGTTCTCGGTCGTCGTCGCGACGGTCGATCTCGCGGGACAAGCCGCGGCGCTGGCGGTGGTCGCGGGCGTGCTCGCCCTCGGGAGCTTCTCGGCGAAGGCCGCCAGCAGCGAGGCTGTGCGCGCCGGCTCGGCCGAGAACGAGTTCCTGCTGGCGCGGCCGGTTTCGCTGGCGGCGCTGGTCGCGGGCCGCGGCATCGCCGATGCCGTGACCGACCCGATGGGCGCGCTGTTCCTGTTCCCGGTGCTGTTGGCCGCGGCGCTGGTCTGGCGGCTTTCGCCCGCGGCATGGTTGATGGCGGCAGCGATCTCCGCGGCCGTGCAGGTCGCGATCTCGATGCTCGCCTACGCCACGCAGCTGCTCGTCGTGCGGGCCGTCGCGCCGGCACGGCGCCGGCTGGTCTGGATGGGCTTGCGGCTCTGCGCCGCCCTGGCCCTCGCGGGCGTGTGGATGGTGGGTACCTGGGTTTTGCGGATGCCCGCGCTGCTGGCGACGAAGCTGGTCACGGCGGGCCCTTGGTTGAGATGGACGCCCGGTACCCTGATCGCCGCGCCACTCGCCGCGCTCGCACGCGGCGAAGCTTTGCGGGCGCTGGCGTCGCTCGGTCTGCTCTGGGCGGCGGCTGCCGCGGCGCTGTTCGGCGCGATGGCCATCGCCCGTCGGGCGGGAATGCGCGGCTGGGAGGAGGCCGGAGCGCCCTGGGCGGAGGCCGCCCCCGCCCCCCGCGCGGACGGACGCCCGGTCACCGCCGCGACGAAAGATCTGCGTCTCATCGTCCGGGACCGCGGACAGCTGCTGGTGCTGATCGCGATGCCCGCGATCTTCGTGGGCGTGCAGATCTTCGGCGCCGCCGGATGGTCCTGGTCGACGGCGAGCCTCCCGCGGGTCTCCTGCCTGGCCTATTCGCTGGCGCTCTACATGGCCACGATCGGACCGCTCACCCACATGCAGGCCGAGCGTCGCGCGTTCTGGATCCTGCGCACGGTCCCGGTGCCGCTCGAACGGCTGCTGGCCGCCAAGGCCCGCGTCTGGAGCGTGGTCGTCGGCGGTGCGGGGCTGTTCGTCTTCGGGGGGCTGGCGCTGGTCATGCCGCCGGCGCCGGCGGCGGCCGTTCTGTCGGCGGGTTTGCTGGTTACGGGGGGCGCCGTCGCGATCAGCTTCCTGGCCGTGGCCATGGCCAGCGGCGGGGCCGATCTCTCCGACGAGCAAAGCTCGGCGGTCGGACCGGCGACGATCTACGCGTTTCTTCTGTTGGGCGGCCTTTACAACCTGGTCCTGACCGGCGATTGGGCGACGCGCGTCTCGGGGTTGACCCTCTACCTGTTCGCGACGGTGGCCTACTGGCGGGCCGGCGTGGAGCGCGCCGAGATCTGCATAGACGCGGAGGCGGTTCGAGTACCGCAGCTCCGGATTGCCGGAGGGGCCACCTTGCTGATCGTCTATGCATTCGGCCAGCGCGGGCTGACGACCGTCGACACGGCGGTGGGGACGGAAGGCGCGGCGCTGAGCGCCGTGTTGCGGCGGGTACTGGTCTTGGTCCTGGGCGGCGTCGCGGTGTCCCTCCTTCGCCGGCGTCCGCCGGCGCCCCCCTGGCGCGGCCGGCCTTCGTCGGTGGTCATCGGCGTCGGCCTGGGCGCGCTGGTCGCGATCGTGCTCGCTCACCTCCGCGCCGTCGGTGGCACGGCGTCGCCCGCGCAATCGCCGCTGGCCTGGCTCGGTGTCGGCGCCGCGCTGGCGGCCGAGGAAGCGATTTTTCGGGGGGTCGTGCAGCGCACGGTGGAGGAAGATCTCGAAGCGCGTGGTCTTCGTCCGTGGTGGGCGCGTCTTGGCGCCGCTGCGGTGACGGTGGTTCTGGGCAGCATTGCGGTTGCGATGGGCGACAGCCACACGACGCGCGCTCTCGTGGTCGCGCTGGCCGTGGGGCAGGTGGGCGCGGCGCTTGCCCGCGCGTTCACGGGCCGTGTGGGTGCGGCCTGGACGGCCCGTTTGGCGGCCCTTGTCGGAGCGGCTTTCTTCTAGCTTCGAATTGGAATACGATCCCAACCATGCGGTGTGTGCTCTCCCCGCTCGGCCGGCATTCTGGGGCCACGCCGACTCTGTTGATGGCGCTGCTCGGGCTCGGGTTGTCCGTGCTCGGGACAGGCGCTTGTAGCGTCGATGATGGCGGCCTCGATTCGACCATTCCCAAGCTCAACCGCGACGGCGGTGGAACGGGCGGATCGGTTGCGACGACCGACGGAGCCGGACAGGATCTCGCTTCGAACGGGGGCGCGGGTGGTATGGGCGGCGGGACGACTGGCGGCATAGGCGGCAAGGCGGTCATCACCGGTGCAGCAGGCACGAATGGTGTGGCGGGCACCAATGGCGCGGCCGGCACCAACGGCTTGGCCGGCAGCAATGGCGCGGCTGGCACCAACGGAACCGCCGGCACCAACGGCCTGGCCGGCACCAACGGCGCGGCCGGCACCAATGGGATCGCCGGCAGCGGCGGCGTGGGCGGCTCGGCGGGTCGGGGCGGTGCCGGTGGCAGCGCGGGCGGTTCGGTGGGCGGCAACGGTGGCGTCAATGGCGGGACTGGCGGCCGAGGTGGGGTGGGTGGAACGGCCGGAGGCATGGGCGGCAGAGGGGGATTCTGCACGCCCAACAATTGCGCCGACGGGTGCTGCGCCAACAATCAATGCGTCCACAACAAGTCGGCCCAGCAATGCGGAACCATGGGCGCGTCGTGCACGCCATGCGCGCCGTGCTCACTGTGCTCGGCCAACGGACAGTGCGCGATCGATCCAGCGTCGCGGTGGACGATCGTGGCGGACTCCGTACAGGCGGCGATGGCTCCGCCGGGCGGAGGGACTTGGGACCCGCCGCAGGGCGATGAAGGGGGGGCGGCGCCCGATCTGTTCTGCGAGTACGACATGCCGGGGATGGACATCAACATGATGACGGCCGGCGTCACCTCGACCGTGGTCGACGTGTTCACCGCCAACTGGGATCAGGTCATCACGCCGTCCGGGATGACGGTCGGTGCGTCCGCATTGATGGCCGCCAATCCGGCCTGGCGGATCTGGGTGGGCGACGAGGACTGCAACTCGCCAGGCAACTGCACTGCAACGGGCGCGGATCGGCGGGGGCCGATCTGCTCGTATCAGCAGGGCATTCCGGCGACGGCTCTCCTGAGCGGCCAGCTCAAATTGAGCAACTTCCAGGGTTGCGTGTCGCTGACCCTCTCGTTCGTCTGCCAGTCGCCAGCGAAGGGTGCCGGCCCGTAGTTCTTCGAGCCGGGCTTCGAGCCGGGCGCGGGAGCGCTACGCCTTGGCGACCAGACCGGAACGCAAGCAACGCGAGCAGACGCGGATGTGGCGATGGGCCCCGCTCGGGAGCTTGGCGTGCACACGGCGCAGGTTGGGGCGCTGGATGCTCTTGGTCTTGATGTTCGAGTGGCTGACGTTGTTAGCTACTCGGCGCTGCTTGCCGCAGACTGCGCAGTGCGCTGCCATTCATTTCCCTCCGGAAGGCGCGTACCTTTAGCACTGGCCGATGGAAATCGCAAGCGCGCGACGCGCCCCTTCTCACGCGGTCGTTTTGCTGGTCGCGCTGTTCGCGTCGGGGGGGCTGCCCTCCTGCCGCCGGCGGCACCCGGCGGTCGGCCCGGCCGCCGCGGATGCCTCGGCGCCAGGTCCGATCGCGGCGGCGTATCTCCGGGGACGCGTCATCGACCGGCGCGACCATCCCGTTCCGGACGCACGCGTCCTGGTCTTCCCGACGGCGGTCGGCGACGCCGTACAGCCGCCGTCCCATGTGGCCACCGACTTCGAAGGGGCCTTCGCCGTCGAGCATCTGGCCGCCGGCAGCTACCGCGTGCTGATCGAAGCGGCGGGATTCCCGACGACCGAGAAGCCCAGCGTCACGGCGCCGGCGTCGGATCTCGTCCTTCGGGTCGACGGCGAAGGGCGATCGATCGCGGGGCGGGTGGAGCTCGCGGCCGCGCCGGTGGCCGATGCGACCGTGGCTCTGGCTGCCGAGACGGGGGGACCCGTGCGGCGGGCGCGCACCCGCGTGGATGGCGGCTTCGTTTTCGGGGGTCTCGGCCCCGGCGCCTACGCGCTGCGCGCGGTCCACGGCAGCCTCGTGTCTCAGATCGCGCACGGTATCCAGGTCGGACACGAGGCGACGCGCGCGTCGCTGCGTCTCTCCCTCGAGCCCGGCGAGACGATCTCGGGTCGCGTGATCGAGGATGGTGGAAATGGTCTGCGCGGGGTCGAGGTACGCGGTGAAGTGGCCGCGGCTGCACCGGGCGAGGATCCCTTGCCGGCCCTGGCCCGGAGCGACGCCGCTGCCGGATTCACGATCGGCCCGTTCCTGCCCGGAAGCTATCGCCTGACCGCCGCGCGTCCGGGCTACGTCCTGCGTCGCGCGCCGACGATCGACGTCGTGGTTCCGGGCGGCAAGCCGCCCCCGGTGGTCCTGGAGCTTTTGCGCGGGGCCCGGGTGGCCGGGCGGGTGGCGGATCCCCGCGGCAAGCCGGTGGGGGCGGCGCACGTTCGTTGCGTCGCCAGCGCGATGGACGATCTGACCGTCGAGATTGGCCCGCTGCCGCTGGCGGCCGAAGCCGCGGCGCTTCCTTCGGGCGCCGGGCGCGCGCTCGGGAGCACCCGGGTGGCGCTCGCCGACGGGGGCGGCCGGTTTGCCGTCGACGATCTGATCCCGGGTCGGTACCGCGTCGAGGTGGCGCACGCGGGTTCAGAACCGATGCGTACGGATGAATTCGTCGTCGTGCCCGGCGAGCATCGCGATCTCGGCACGCTCACGCTCCGGGACGGATTTCCCGTCGAGGGGCGCGTCGTCGACGAAAGCGGCGGTCCGATCGAAGGGGCGCGCGTGCTGGTCGGGGGGAGCGCCGCGGGTGACTCGGCGGCCGGCCTCTACGCGCTCACCGATGCGGGTGGCCGATTTTCCATCGCGGTTCCCGAGGGAAGCTATCGGCTGGCGGTCAGCGCGTCTGGGCACGGCGCCGCGCACGTGTCGATCGAGGTCAAGCCGAACGCGCCGCTGCCGCCGGTCGAGATCCGGCTGCCGCGCGCCGAGGCGGTGCTCGAAGGGTTGGTGCGCGACAGCGCGGGGCGGCCGCTTTCCCGCGCGCGGCTGCTTGCCTGGCCGTCGCCGCCTGGGGCGGGGGGCGGAGGTGGCCCGGATGCGTCACCGCTCGGCAGCGCATCGGCCGACGTGGGTGGCCACTTCCGGGTGCCCGATCTGCCGGCCGGCGAGCTGCGCCTGGAGGTGCAGCACCCGGACTATCCTGCCACCAAGTTCCCGGTGGTGCCGGGGCAATACGCGTTGCTCACCGTCGGCTTGCCGGGCGGCATCGCCGGCGAGGCACACGCGCGGGGATCGGGTGCGGCGGTCGGGCGGGGGCGCGTCGAGGCCGCTGGTCCCGACGGGGCCAGGGCGACCACCGACCTTCAGCGCGCCGGCGGTTTCCGATTGCCGCGCCTCGTACCGGGGCACTGGCGGCTCACCATCTCGGCGCCGGGGTTTCGCCCGGCCGCGCAGGAGCTGGACGTTCCGGCCAGCGCCAACCTCGGCGAGATGTCGGTCAGAGAGCTGCGCGTCGATCTCGATCCGACCTGAGACGACGTCGCCGGCGCGCGTGGGCGACGGCGGCGCCGAACGCGAGGAGGCTGAGCGCCGCGCCGCACGGACCCTGCGTGCCGGCGGCTGCGCACCCGCAGCCGTCGTCGGGAAGATTCAACGTACAGAGGTGCGGATCCTGCGCCGCCGGGTAGAGGTCGCAAACGGCGCGCACGTCGTCGGGGGCCAGGACTCGCTTTGGGATCCCTGCGGCCCCGGGCTCGACAAAGAACCACATGACGGATTGAGCTTGAGGCAGGTCGCCAGACGTCGTCGGGTCGCCGGGGCACTCGGGGACCGGCTGGTTCTGGTCGTCTACGGACGCGGCGGGCTGATCTAGTCCAGTGTGGAAACAGGTGTGCGCGAGCCCGAGGAAATGGCCGAACTCGTGGGTCAGGGCGGTCTGAAGATCGATCTGATCGTCAGTATGGCTCGACCCGATCGAGCCGTCGTTCGGATCGAGGTTCGCCCAACTCCATTGCACCGCATTGATCTCCATGTCGGTGTCGACGATCTCGCCGCCGGTCGTGCTGAAATGAGAGGTGAGCGCAATGATCGTGGAATCGAGGGTCCAGTCGGTGGTTTGAAAAATGATCGAGTTCTTGCCGTCGTTCGCGACCTCCGGGACCGGCCCACCGGTCGACATGGACGGGACGATCTCGAAATAGGGATGGCCGGTGCCGGCGTCGCCATTCGGCCCGGGGCAGGTGACCTCGGACGGGCTCCAGGCGTGCGCGGCGGCGGCGATCGACTTCGCGACTTCGTCGGAGGTCATCGTCAGAAAGCCATTCAGATAGATGGTCACCGCGGCGCAGCTGGTGTTGGTCGGCCAGTAAAAAGGAGCCCCGAAATCGTTGATGGCCCGCACGTAGGCTCCCGCGGGTCGCGCGGTGAGCGTCGAGATGAGCGCTGCGGCGGCGAAGGCGGTGGCGATCCGGGCGCGCATCTTCAGCGCCGCGCCTTGCGGCGTGCGCGCCGGCCGGACGCCAGCAACGCCGCGAATATTCCGAAGCCCACCAGCTCCAGCCCATCCACCGGCGCGGGAACCGTTGCGCACGAAGCGCAGCCGCCCGCGGGCTGTGGCGGATCGTCGACCGGGTAGATCCCGCACAGGCCGGCCTGATCGTCGGGAGCGAGCGTCCTTTTCTGCGTATCGCCCATCATGGCCGACGGGTACATGGTCGTGGCCTGGACCGCCAGCGAGGCCTGGTCGCAGTCGGGGACCGGCTGACCGTTGTTGTCGGTGGGCTGGGGCAAGCCGCTGAGCGGGTTGAAGCAGGTGTGGTCGAGCCCGATCAGGTGTCCCATCTCGTGCGTGATCGCGTTTTGCAAGTCCATGTCGTTGCTCAGGCTCGCGTCGGCCGTCACGTCCGCCCAGTTGTAGTCGAGGGTGTTGATCTCGATGTCGGAATCATAAATCTGGCCGGTCTTTTTGTTGGCCGTGTCGCCGGTGACCGCCAGGGCCATCGTGTCGTAGTCGGACTCGCAGGTTCCGTCGGCGGCCAGCTGGCACCAGCTCGTGCTGCGGAAGACCAGCGTGTTGCGGTGGTCGTAGGCGGGAATGGGCGTCGGATCCGTCGACACGCTCAGCACCAGGTTCAAGTAGGTGCAGGGGTTCTCCCCCGAGCTCCAGGCGTTGGCCGCATCCAGGGCCGCGGAGCCCACCTGATCCGCCGTCATCGTCGGCTGGACGAAGTCATCGGGGTACGCGGTGATCGGAACGGAGATCTGCCCCCAGGAGAACCCGTTGCCGCTGTCGGTCTTGTAACGGACGTACGCCGCGGCGGGACGGCAGAGCGACAGAACAGTGGCGACGGCGGTCGCGGTCAGGACCGCGGCCACCCGAGACCGTGTCATCGTCTCCCGCCGGACGCGGTCAGGGTACGGATCTCGGCCCGCAGGTCGGCGAGCGGGCGGTCGCGGGTCTCGAAGACGGGCGCCGCGCTTGCGGCCGGTGTGGCGCGCACGAAGTCGGCCCCGGCCTTGTCGGGGGCGCTCACCATCCAGCGCTGGGTGCCCCGCTCTCGGTGGAGGGCGCGTTTGCCCTGCGCCATGCCGACGACGCTGGCCTTCTCCGGTCGTCCGCGCAGGAAGACCAGGGCCCGCTCGCCGGGCTCGAAGCGCGTCATGCCCGCGATCGTCATCGTGATGTCGTCGACGGTCCCGCCGGGTTGCACGACGAAAAGGTGCGTGGCGGGCGCCGCCGTCCCTTTCCAGCTGTCGACGACGGCGAGATCGACTGTCGTGATGATCCGCTGGTGCTGCTGATTCCAGGCGGCCTTGACCGAAACCACGTCCACGACCGCGATGTTTTCCGCGCGAGAAACCAGAGTCGGGAGATCGAGGGCCAGGATGAGCGAAGCCGATGCGGCGCGGGCGACCAGCAGGATCGCGATCAGTGCCAGCGCGGCAAACGGGCGACGCAGGGGGGGCATCTCCCTACAATGATACGGTGGAATACTCGCTTTGTTGAGCCGGCCCGCGGCACCGGTGCGGCCTGTCGCGCCGGTGCTGCCGATCACGTCGTCGGCTGGCTGGCTGGCGGAGGGGCGGCAAGCGTCGGCGCCGCCGGCGGCGGGGTAGGTGGGGACGCCGCGGAGGGTGTGGGTGGCGTCCCGCCGGTCGCCGCCCGGGGACCCGGCGGGGTGCGGACGTGGTACGTGCCACCGGCGCCGGGGAGCGTGGGGCCTGCCTGGGCTTTTTCGCGCGCCAGCTCCATGAAGCGGACCTGGCTGCGCAAAGGGGGTTGCTTGGCGGCGGTGCCGGCGGAGCCGTTAGTGGCGGCCGGATCGACGCGCGTGCGGGTGTAGATCCCGTCCGGGCCCAGTCGCCGCGCCTTGACGTTGTCTTCCAGCGCGATGCCCAGGATCTCGTTCAGGACGCGGTCGCGCAGACCTTCGTCTTCGATCGGAAACATCGCCTCGACGCGGCGCTGGAAGTTGCGGGGCATCCAGTCGGCCGACGACAGGTAGACCTCTCGCTTGCCGCCGTTTTCGAAATAGAAGATGCGCGCGTGCTCGAGGAAGCGGTCGACGATGCTGATGACGCGGATGTTGTCGCTGACGCCCGGCACGCCCGGCCGCAGACAGCAGATGCCGCGCACGACGAGATCGATCGACGCGCCCGCCTGCGACGCGCGATAGAGGGCCTTGATCACCGGCCCGTCGACCAGCGCGTTCATCTTGGCGATGATGCGTCCCTTCGCCCCCAGCGCCGCCTCCCGATCGATGAGCGCGATGATCCGTTCCTGAAGGCCCAGCGGCGCGACCGCGAACTTCTTCCACGACGGCGGCGTCGAATAGCCGGTGAGCAGGTTGAAGAGCGCGCCCGCGTCGTCCGCGTAGGCGTCGCGCGCCGTGAAATACGACAGATCGCCGTAGATCCGCGCGGTCGACGGGTTGTAGTTGCCGGTCGACAGGTGGACGTAGCGCTTGATCCGATTCCCTTCGCGCCGCACCACCAGCGCGACCTTGCAGTGGGTCTTGAGGCCCATGAGGCCGTACACCACGTGGACGCCGGCGTCTTCCAAGGTGCGCGCCCACTGGATGTTGGGGGCCTCGTCGAAGCGGGCTTTGAGCTCGACCAGCGCAGTGACCTGTTTACCGAGCTCAGCCGCTCTTTGCAGGGCTTTTACCAGCGGCGACTCACCGCCGGTGCGGTACAAGGTCTGCTTGATCGCGAGCACCTTGGGGTCTTCGGCGGCCTGCCAAAGAAAATCGATCACCGCCTCGAAGGATTCATACGGGTGATGCAAGAGCACGTCGCGCTCTTGGATCGTGGAGAAGAAGTCGTCCGAGTCACGCAGCGGCGGCACGTACTGCGGTGTGAAGGCCTCGTCGCGTCGCTCGCGCCGGTCGTCGTTCGCGGTCAGCTCGGTCATATCACCGAGGAACAGCGCGCTGCTCACGGTATACACGTCGCGCTGCGGGTCGATGTCCAGCTCGCGGCACAGCCAATTCAAGGATTCAGTCGGAGCCTCGCCGCTCACTTCGAGCCGGACCGCGTGTCCGCGCTCGCGGCGGCGAAGCTCGTTCTGCAACGTGAGCAGTAAGTCGTCGGCGTCTTCGTCGTCGATCTCGATGTCGAAGTTACGCGTGACTCGGAAGGCGTACGCGCCGGTGATCCGCATCTGCGGGAAGATCACGCGCGCATGCCGGAAAATTAGGTCTTCCAGCGCAACGAACGCGCGCCGCGTGCCTTCCACCGGAACACGGATCATGCGCGGCAACATGGTCGGCACCTGCACCAAGCCGAACGCAGGCTCGGTGGTGTGCGCGCGCTTCTCGAAGATCACGCCCACGTTGATGCTCTTGTTGCGAACGTGCGGAAACGGGTGCACCGGATCGATCGCGATCGGCGTCAGCACCGGGAAGATGTCGCGTTGGAAGTGCAGGTCGAGCGCGGCTTGATCTTTGGTCGAAAGCTCGTCCGGGCTCACCAATGCAACGCCCGCACCGCGCAGCTCCTTGCGCAGCCCGTGATTCCAAATCCGATACTGCTCGGCGGTGAGCTCGTGCACGCGCTGGCTGATGGCCGCGAGCTGTTGATCCGGGGTCAAGCCGTCTGGCGGTACTTCTTCGACCTCACCGGAGATCTGCGCTTGCAGACCGGCGACTCGCACCATGAAGAACTCGTCCAAGTTCTGGGCGTAGATGGCCAGGAATTTGAGGCGCTCGTAGAGGGGAACCTTCTCGTCGTTTGCCTCGTTCAGGACTCGTGCGTTGAACTCGAGCCAGGACAGCTCGCGATTGATGAACAAGGCCGGGTCGTCCAAACGAGCCGGCAGGATTGCGACGGGCGTCGACGCAGGCACGCTCAGGGTTGGTCGCAGCAGATCGGAAGCAGCTGTCATGGTTACCGGCAGGGAGGCCCCATCCTAGCGCGTTCTCGAGGTCACCTCGAAATCCGCGTAAAAACGTCACAGTGCCGTCACCAATCCTAGATTTGGGGGCCGGTGTTCTACCGAGGCGGGATTTTCCTGGTACCTTCCGGAGCGGCATGGCGGGTTCGAGAGGCCAAAGGCTGCTCGTTCGAGGCAGCGCGCTCACGCTTGCCTGCGCGCTGGGCTTCGCCGCTCCGAGCGCATGCTCGAATACCTCGACCGCATGCTCTACGCCGTCGACGAATGGCTCCGCTTCCGCGCCGGCCAGAGCGGCGTGTCGCTCGTCGCCAAGGCGGCGATGGGCGTCGTCTGGTTCTACATCGCCTACTTCATTCGCTT
>Ga0209863_10000298_pt1 | contig 28050 bp, 21 predicted proteins | sample OrgsoiDNA2013046_FD_185796 | JGI IMG/M metagenome (GOLD analysis project Ga0209863, IMG submission 185796) | Permafrost soil microbial communities from the Arctic, to analyse light accelerated degradation of dissolved organic matter (DOM) -... | ecosystem: Environmental > Terrestrial > Soil >...
ACCCTCTCGCCGTTTCCAATTTTTGCGAGCATGTTTCTAGGCTGGCAGTTTTTCGGCACGGGAACGGCTGTTTCTGGATGGATCGACGAAGTGGCCGTTGGTCCCAACCGGATTGGTTGCGGTATCTAAGGGTCAAGCTGGAACGAAAGATCGTCGGACCAAACAAAACCGCGGGCCTCTGAGCTTCGATGAACGGCCCGCGACGTCAGTAACGGTGGCCCCAAACCGTCCAGCCTCGAGTGGGCACCGCCTGTTTTTGTCTGACGATTTCAAGAAAGAACGGCGACGACCACCCGAATCCGAGAAGCTGCGACGGGTTCTGGGTGTATGTCGGACCGCGCCCGCGTCTGGAGGTTCCTTCTCCGTGTGTCATTGAACCGCGCCGACGTCCAGTGCGCCCCCGTCAATTGTGCCTGCGTCTGGCGGCGCGCTCGCGTCCGGCGCGCTCACGCCGGCCGGGCTCGCGCATCGGAAGCCGATGGTCTGCTGTGGATACGCGGGATCAAACCCGTACCGGCTGGCGGCACGCAGCGACGACGGATCGTCGAACTGGTAGTCGCCCCCGCGGTAGCCGCGCGGCGTGCCGTCGACCGTGGTGTCGCGGGCGATGACGTTCGCGCAGTTGTCGCAGGGAGCGCCGGTGTATGGTGCGTACACGTCGAGCACCCACTCCCAGACGCTCCCCGCAAGATCGAGATGACCCCAGCGACCGGCACCCGCGGCGACGCTTCCAACGACGGGCAGATCCGCGTCCGCGCAGGTCGGCCGTCCGTCGAACAGGCAGGCGTAAACCGCAAAATCTGCGGACGGCGCCTCGTTCCCCCAGGGGTAGGTTCGTTGCTGGTCTCCGCCCGTCGCCGCGTACTCCCACTCCGCCTCGGTGGGCAATCGTTTGTGGTCCCAGACGCAGAACGCGAACGCCTCATACCAGCTGACGCAGCCGATAGGCCTCGCCTCCGACGGGCCGACGTCCGCAGTCCAGGTGCCGCCACACTCGGATATCGCGAAGCTGAAATCGTCCTGCGAAACGGGAAGCGTGATGTTCCAGAGGTTTGCCCAGCCGCTGCCGGGCGCCAGCGGGGCCGCGCCCGCTCCGCTTGCGGGGGGAGTGTCGACGTACTCGGCCAAGAAGCTCCGGAATCGGCCGACCGTGACCTCGTATTTGTCCAGCACGAAAGGGGCGATGGTCGCCATATGGCTGGGGTGCTCGTTGGGGAAGCCGACATCGTCCGCCGAACCCGCGACGAAGGTTCCGCCCGGAATGGCCATGCCATCGGAGCAGGGTGGGCTGACGCCGTCGTCGGCGCATGGAATGGGGCGCACGTCGATCGCCAGGGTCGCCTGGCCCGTCTGCCGCAGCCCGTGGGCCTCCGTGACCTCGAGGGTGATCGTGTGAAGCCCGACCAGGTTCGGATAAAACGAGGCGTAAGGCGCAGTGGGATCCGGATCGATCGGCAGGTACGCGCCGGTCGGATCCTGGACGTTCCAGAAGAAAGAAACCGCATCCCCCTCCGGATCGGCGCTGCCTTGAGCCGACAAATAGACGGTCGAACGGGGCGGCGGTCCATCGAGGGGAAGGTTCGCCGCGGCGTAGGGGTAGTCGTTTTCGTCGAGGGGCGGGCGTATTTGAAAATGAAGGACGGGGACGGGGGGGAAATCGGCGACGCCCGACACACAGTTGAGGTCGGTCGCAGGACCGACGTCTGGAGGGCACGCGCCGCCCATTTCAAGGCGGGAGCCGTCGCGCGCGTCGGCGCTGGAGCCGTCGGCTGGAGCCCGCGCTTGTCCACTCGAGCAGGTCGCGAGCAGCGGCGAGGCGCACGCCAGCGCAAGCGCCAGCGTCAATGGCTCGACCGCCAGGCGCGCCAGCGTGAACCGCGCCGCCGCAAACCAATTGGCACATCGATCGTTCAACTTCGACGGCACGACAGCTACAGTGTAGCCGGCACGTTTGCAGTTGACGTGAAAAAAACCGCCCAGGGAGACTCGCGTGATTAAAGAATCCATTCGGCATGACCCGCGTTTGACTGAGCTTTCGACCCGGTCTCGCCGGTCTCGCCGGTCTCGCCGGTCTCGCCGGTCTCGCCGGTCTCGCCGATTTTTCCACCTGGTGGCGTCGTGTTTGTTGTGCTGGACGGTCGTGTCGCTGTCCAGTCCCAAGACGAGCGCCGCGGAGGATCTGCACGTTGCTGTGAAGATCGACGGAACGGGCGGCGATGAGATCAGCGCCCAGATCGTCGCGGCGCTGCCCGAGGGGTTCGAAGCGATTGACAGCGCCACGGTCGCGGAGGAGCTGTCGCGCCGGAAGCTCGACGACATGGCCGCCGCCCTCGGCGATGCTTCTCGACGTCCGGTGCTGATCAAGAAGATTCACCGGGTCGAGCGGGCGCTGAAGGCCGACGCGCTGATCGCGGGATCGGTCGTCGCGGGCGAGCGCAAGAACACCCTCGAGCTGCAGTTGGTCGTTGTGCTCGTCGAGCAGGAGGACGCGGCCTTCGATGAATCGCTGATCCTCAACAAACAGGGGCTCATACCCGCTCGACGCTTGAAGAGATTGTTGGAGATAGCTCTCGAGCCTTTGCGCCAGGCAGCGTCGGCGGAGAAGGAGGGTGCCGCGGCTCCCGCGGGAGGCGATCAGTCGATAGCCGAGACCGCCCAGTCCCAGGGTGAGGCCGGCCCGGTCAGCCCCACCGATGCGCGCGTGGTCGTCGCCGCGGGTTTCGATCTGGGCTCCCGTCAACTTCACTACAACGAACGAATCACAAACGCGAACTTGCGTCCCTACGATCTTCCGAGTGGCCCCCTCCTGCCGGTGGCCCCGGGCGGCACTCTGTCGATCGAGCTCTATCCGTTCGCCCGGAGCCCCCAGGCCGGCGCGCGCGACATCGGCGTGACCTCGCACCTCGCGTACAACTACGCGAAGGCGGAGGTTGGCAACGTCACCCTCGGTACGTCCTGGTACGCTTGGGACCTGAATCTGCGCGGCCGGTACAACCTCGGATCTCGCGGATCGTCGCCGCTCGTCGGCCTGGAGGCCGGCCTCGGTCAGCTCGTCTTTTCATTCAAGGACAGCAATGCCGGCCTGGTCGACACTCTGCCGGGCGTGAGCTACCTCTTCCTGCGCATCGGCGCCGACAGTCGAATACCGGTCGGAAATGTGGGGCTCATCGCGGGCGCGGCTTATCGGTATCTGCTGAAGACGCAGGGCAGCCTCGGGGCGCATTTTCCCCGGGCCGATATCGCGGGCCTCGACGCACGGGTCGGCGCCGCGCTGCCGCTCACCGAAAACATCGAGGCCAGGCTGATGGTGACCTACATCCGCTATTGGGCAGAGTTCAATTCAAAGCCCGCCGACACGTACATCGCGGGCGGCGCGGTCGACAACATGTTGAGCGCAGATCTCGGCATCGCGGTGTTCTTCTAGGAAGAGCCCACAAAGGAGATTCCGCCGATCGGTCGCTCGGCCGTTATTGGGGCGGCAGGCTCTTGATACGAACGGCCATGTACGGTCGCCCCGGTAGCGCGATGGAGCGGTGATCCTTGTCCACGAACGAGGACCCATTGCCCTTCTTCAAAGTGAATGGCCCATCCACCGGCGTGATCGTCATGTTCCAGGTGTCCAGGACCTCCGCGCTGAGCTTCATTCCGTCGGCGAGCGGGTTAGGCGAGGCCCCGCCCGGGGGCGGGCTCGCGAGCTGGAACGCCCAGGAGGTCGGCGCGTCCTTGCCAAAATATACCAAGGTGTAACGAGCGGGTTGGCCACCGTATCGTGGGTGCTGGCGCGCGTCGCCGATTGGCTCGATGCCCTCGGCCGGACCCTTTTCGAGTGCACGGCGCAGGAACGCGAGTCGCGCGGGTCCCCTTGCTTTCAACACCCCTGCCTTCGACCACCACGAGGACTCGTCGGTGCCGGAGTGGTTTTCGCCGTAGTCGGCGTACGCGCCCGCGACCGTCGCTTCCCAGAAGCGAGAGACGGTCTCCTCGTCGCACGGGCTACCGCAAGCTGCCAAGGGCTTACGCGCGTCCTCGACCTCGTCGAGGACGATCGGCTTGTGATAAGCGGCGCGAGCCTGCGCGCCCCGCCCCACGTCTTCCGACGACGAGGCGCTTGGGATACAGAGGTGGGTGGTCCATGGGCGGTTCTGGTTGGCGATCGGTTGGCCGTGAATCGATAGAAGGTGGTGATACACGTCGTCGGCCGACACGAGCTTGCCGCGTCGATCGACCGCGCCGTCGTTCGCCAGCGACCACCACACGTTGCGAAACGCCGACAGGCGCGCCATCACGTAATCGACGTAACGGTTGTCGTCGTCCACAGGGGTCACCCGATCGACGCCCGAGCGGCCTTGATCGTCCGGGTGAAGGATGACGTCTGCCTCGATCCCCAGCTTGCCGAGATTGGAGATTTGCCGTTCGAGCTTCTGAAAAAATTTGGGATTGAGTCGCTGCGTGTCGAGGTGGCCCGGGGCTCCCTCGAACGGGGTGCTGGATGGCCCACCGTGGTCCAAGTCGTCGCGCGCTGGAAAGACGGTGAGACGCACCTTGTTGAACGGCGAGGCGGCCAGGGACTTCAGTGTCTTCGCGGCCGCCGCATCCCCTTGGTGCGCGCACGCGGCGCAAGTGGTCCCGATGGGCTCGTACGGCTTGCCGTCGGCGTACGCAAAATGGAACGTGTGCGCGATCCGCACGGGGCCATGGTTCGTCGGCAGCGGCTTGCCGACGGTGAAGTCGCCGGATCTGGCCTCGAGATCGACCGCGCTGCTGACCGTCGTGTAGTGCCAGAGGCCGGGCTTCGGGGGCATGAACCGCACGCGGTACAGGCCGTGACCGTCGTAGAAGCCCAGCACCTCGATCGATCCACGCTCCTGGAAGAACTGAGCCGAGAATCGGACGTCGGCGTACGGATTGCCGCTGCTGGGTCCTTTGAGCACCAGCTCGAACATTCCCCATTGTTCGACGGGCATCGTCGCGCGGGCGGGACGTCCGGCGCAGAACGAGGCGAGCGCGACCAAGCTCATCAGACAGGGCCGGCCTCGCGACATGAGGCGCCAGCGTATCAGCGTGATGGCCTTGCCACCAGCGCCAAGGGCTGGGCTGCAGCGGCGCACGCTACGTGGCTGGTTGCTTGGCGGGTCCAATGGATAAGCACGTACGAGAGGACAGGCTCAGGCGCCGCAGAACCTGCAGCCCGCGGGGTTGAACCGGGTCTTGCCACGCGCGTGATGCGGAGCACGGAAACCAATTCCATTAGCGACCGGGTAGACGCAATCCTCCACTGGCTTCGCGCTTCGCCGACTGCGCTTTCCGTGACTAATGTAAAATCAATCTTCGTGCGTTCCTTGTCGCTGCGACTGTGCCTACGGATCGCGACGCTCGTCGTATTGGCGGCACGCTGCGGAGGCGGCGAGAGCTCGGATCCGACGCTCGTTCCCGTCTCCGACTGGGGCGGCGCGCAAGCGGCGGTGGTGTGCGCGAAGGTCTTCAGCTGCTGCAATTCCGCTGACAGCTCGAGTCTCGGCTACCCAAGCCAGGGCGCATGCCTCCAAGCGATCACCAGCAAGCAGCAGACGAGCGCGGTCTCACTCCTGAATCTAGGAGTCTTTGTCTACGACGGACACGCCGCTCGCCGCTGCCTGGACGAAGCGACGGCGCTGTCGTGCGGCAATTTTTTTCCTTTCGGGCGTCCCGTGCTTTCGGGCCCGTCCTGCGACGAGGTGCTCACGGGTACGCTGAAGATCGGCGACCCGTGCGGCGATCTGGACGCCTACTGCGAAAGCGGGGACTGCGAGTCGGGAGCCTGCGCCGTCCGGCCGTGCAGCGGTGTGAGCTGCGACGACGGGCAGTACTGCGACCCCACGACGAACGGTTGCGTCCCGGTGAAAATGGCAGGCGCGCTGTGTACCTCGGACGTCGAGTGTGACCCGATGCTGGGCTGCCACGACAATACCTGTAGTCCGACGCTGGCGAACGGTGTCGCTTGCGCGATGAGCACGGATTGCGCCGCGGGAAGCTGTCAGCCCGCGGCGGCCTCGCTGCCGAACAGCGTCTGCGTGCCGCCGCTTGCCGACGGCCTCCCATGCTCGATCGCGTCGGAGTGCGCGAGCGGCGGTTGTTCGTTCATGGGAACGAGCGGGAGTCCCGTGTGCGGGCAGGCCATCTGCGCCGGCACGAGCTGATGAGCTTCGGCCGATAACGCCGCTCGCGCGGATGTGCTTTAAGCTTGCCTAATTATTCGTGCCCTAGGACTCTATTCCGATGCGGGGCGCAATCCGTAGTGCTGCGGCCGATCTCTGCTCGAAGCTCGTGTTCGGGATCGCCATCGGAGCGGCCACGCTCGGCGCGTTCGGCACTTCTGGCGCGTTTGGCTTGCTCGGCTGCTCGAGCGGAGGGAGCCAACCGGGTGGAACAGGGGGCAGCACGGCGCAGGCGGGTGGCAGTCCTGGGAGCGGTGGTTCGGCCGGGACGGCCGCGTCGGGAACGGGTGGCGTCACCAGTTCGGGATCGGGCGGCGTTGGCACCGGCGGCACGGTCTCCCAGGGGACGGGTGGCGCGGCTGCCTCGGGCGCCGGAGGCATGGGAGCAGGCGCGGGAACGGGAACGGGCGGCCTTGCGGCGTCCGGCGGTTCGGCAGGGACGGGAAATCCTGCGGGAGGCTCCGCGGCCGGGGGCGGCCGTGCCGGCTCCGGAGGTGGTGCGGCCGGCACGGCTGGCGCGACCGGCGCGACCGGATCGGGCGGCGCGGTCTCCGGCAGCGCCGGCGCCGGGGGAGCGGGTGGCGGCCCGGCAATCGTCGATCTCTTCAACGGCACCGACTTGACGGGCTTCAACGTCTACAAAGCGACGACGTTTGCGAATAACGCGCCGGGAATGCTGGTGACGGGTGCTGCCGCGCAGATGATCTTCAAGCCCGAGAACGGAATGATCCACGTTTACGCCGATCTCCCCGATCAGTCCCTGCAGTATCACTACCTGCTACAAACCGTCGCCTCGTACGGGAAGTACAACTTGTCGTGGGACTACAAATGGGGCACCAAGAAATTCCAGATCGATGCGACAGGCCGCGGGACGGACTTGACCATGTTCCCCCGGGACGCTGGCGTGTTCTGGCAAATCCACGGTGACAAGACCCAGGTTTGGCCATCGGCCATCGAATTTCAGAACAAGTGGGGCACGACCGGAGATATCTTTGCTATCTATGCGGACTGTAAGTCACCCGTAATGCCCGGAAAAACCAATCCGTATCAGTTCGAGGAGATCGCCAGCGGCGGAGTCTCCACGACCATCGTTGGGGGTTTGACTGAGGTCCTGCGCAGCGGCAATTTTGAGATGCCCGGCGTGGGCCCGAACGCATCCACGGGCGAGGGATCGGACTGGAATTCGTGCCTTCTGCAGGTCGACGCCGGCACCGCCGTTTACACCGTCAACGGACATATCGTGAACAGGGTCTTGGGGGTCACGGACTCGGGCGGGACCCCCGTCACGTCAGGATTCATCGCCTGGCAAGCCGAACAGGCTGAAGTTTACTATCGCAACCTTCGCATCCAAGTTCTTCCATGAGGTTTTTCATGACGAGCGCACATGGCCCTAATAATAATTCACGTAGCCCCCATAAGATGACTCTCGTTCGCGCCTTGTTGATTACGCTATTGGGTCTCGGCGTCGCGACGATGGCCTGTACGCCCGCGAGCCCTCCGGATACCACGACCGGCACGGGAAATGGCGGCAGCTCGTCTGGCGGTTCAACCGGTGCGGGGACGGGCGGCTCGGCAACGTCGCTTGGCGGCTCCGTTGGGTCCGGCTCGGGCGGCGTCACGGCATCTGGAGGCTCGATCGGCGAGGGGACTGGCGGCGCGGTGGGCTCTGGCTCCGGCGGATCGACCGCTGGCGGCTCCGGCGGATCGGGCGCGGGAGGTTCGGTCGGCACCGGGGGGTCTCAAACGGGGGGCTCGGGCGGAGCGGTCGCTACGGGCGGCGCGGTGGGCTCGGGTGGCGCCGTGGGCTCCGGCGGCGCGGGCGGCGCGGGCGGCGCGACGGCGGCGACCGGGTGCAACTGGATTCACAATACGGCGACTGACCTGTGGTCGTTCGCCACCCCGACGGCGGCCAACAAGATCGTCCTTTTCGACGGCACGACCCTCGCTGGTTGGCACAAAGAGAACATGCCCGGTACACCGATCACATGGATGCTGGTTGCCGGCGGAGCGATGCAGGTGGTGCCCTCCGGAACGGGACAAGCCACCGAAGTGCAGAGCGACATGAAGTTCAGCGACCTGTGCGTTCACGTCGAGTACATGACCCCCGTGTTCCCCTCCACGACCACGGACGTTCAGAAACAGGGCAACAGCGGCGTCTATTTGAAGAGCGCCTACGAGATGCAGATTCTAGATACGTCTAAGTTGGCGCCCCTCATTGATGGCTGCGGCGCCGTTTACAAGGTCAAGGCGCCCTTGGTGGTGGCGTGCACCCAGTATTTGACCTGGAACACGTACGAGATTGAGTTCCAGGGATCGGTGTGGGACACGACGGGCAAGAAGACCAAGGACGCCGTCATGGTGCGGGTGGCCTTGAACGGCAAGCTGGTTCAGCTGAACGTGGATCTGAATCCAGCCGGAGGGTTCACCCAAGCGGGGATAGCCGATGCCCCGGGCCCGCAGCCGCTCGGGCTTCAGGACCACCTCGACCTGGTGCAATTCAAGAATATCTGGGCGACCATTCCCCAATACTAGAGGCTCCACGCGCTGGGCCGCCTTTGGCCAGGCGGTCGAGACTTCAGATGACGGAACGCCTTGACGGGTTGGCCCCGGCGCGAAGATACTCCCCCGAGATCGGCATCCGGTGGGCCCTCACGAGATGTATTCGCGAAGGGGTCTGTTGGCCCCGGCGACCTTCAACCCAAAGGGCCCTCAATGGCAAAGAGACCAGTTGTGACCTCCTCGGTTCTGGCGGGTATCGCCTGCTCAATCACCTTGGCCCTGACGGTTGGGTGCCAGAAGGCGCAGCCCCCCGAGGTTGCCTCCGCGCCCGCGGCGCCCGCGCCCGCGGCGAAGCAGTCGCTCACCATCTGGTGGGCCCAGTGGGCGCCCGCCGATGGGTTGCAAGAGCTGGCGAGCGCCTTCGCCCAGAAGGAGAATGTCGAGGTCAAGGTCCACCAGATCCCGTGGGCCAATTTTCAGGATCAGGTGTTCCAGGAGTTCGGCAAGAGCCAGACCGCGTTCGACATCGTGGTCGGCGACAGCCAATGGTTGGGGCGAGGCGCGACCAAGGGGCTCTACGTCGACTTGACGAGCTGGCTTCCGTCGGCGGTCGACATCAAGACTTTGCACCCCGTCGCGGTCCGTTACCTGGCGGAGTACCCCACGGGCTCCGCGCACTACTTTGGGGCGCCGGCCGAGACCGATGCCATGGGATGGGCGTATCGCAAGGACTGGTTCGAGGATCCGGCTGAAAAGGCGGCCTTCAAGAAGAGGTACAAGAAGGAGCTCGCGGTTCCGCGCACGTGGGACGAGCTCAAGACCATCGCCGAGTTCTTCACGCGGCCCGACAAGAAGCGTTATGGGAACGTCCTGGTCACGGGTCGCGGCTACGACGACATCGTCATGGGATTCGAGCAGTTGCTATACGCGTTCGGCGGCTCCTGGGGCGACGCGAAGACCCTGAAGGTCAAAGGGGCGCTCGATTCTCCGGATGCCGTCAAGGGCCTGGACTTCTTCAAGGGCCTGCTCAAGTACGCGCCGCCCGGGGGCAGCAAGCTCGGCTACGGCGAGGCGCTGGAGCCGTTCGTCAACAACTCGTCCGCGATGCTGATGAACTACTTTGCCTTCTTCCCGGACCTGGCCAAGAAGATGTCCGGCAAGGTCGGGTTCTTCGCGATGCCCAAACAAGGGGATCGCCGGTTTTCGAGCCTGGGAGGCCAGGGATTTTCGATCTCGACCAAGGTGCCGGCTGCGCAGCAGGAGCTGGCGAAGAAGTTCATCGCCTGGTTCCTGCAGCTCGATACCCAGAAACAATGGGTGCAAAAGCCGGGTGGGTTCACCGCGAACGCGGAGATCTTGAAGAGCGACGAATTCAAGAAGGCGAGCCCGTACAACGCCGCCTTCGCGGAGTCGCTGGACATCGCCACGGACTTCTGGAACCTGCCGGTCTACAACGAGCTCATCGCCGCCACCGCGCAACAGCTCGGCGAGGCCCTCGACGGCAAGAAGTCCTCGAAAGATGCTCTCACCGCGATGGCGGCCGAGCACGAAAGGATCTTCCAGCAAGCCACGCCGTAGACGGCGGCAGACGGGCAAGGTGGCAAGGTGGCAAGGTGGCAAGGTGGCAAGGTGGCAAGGATGAGCCGCAATGAAGATCGCCTAAGGCCTGGACCGGCCCAGTCGCGGCTTTTGGGCTGGGGGTTCGTGGCGCCGGCGCTGATCCTGCTTCTAGCCATGAACCTCTTTCCGCTCGTCTTCAACATCTACCTGAGCTTCACCAACGCCGATTTGTCCGGTGGGGTCGTCCGGAACATCGGCGGGCACAACTACACGGTGCTGTTCAACGAAGCGCGCTACGCGAACGCGTTGACGCTGACGGCGCTGTTCGTGTTGCTGTCCGTCTCCATCGAATTGATCTTGGGATTCGGATTGGCGCTGGCCCTGCGCGATCACGTGCCCGGTAAGCCCGTCATCCTGACGATCTTGCTGATTCCGATGATGCTTTGCCCGGTGGTCCTTTCGCTGTTCTGGAACCTGATCCTGAACGGGAATTACGGCGTGTTGAACCAGTTGCTGGCGTTTTTCCACCTGCCGCAACCTCAATGGTTGACCGACGACGATCTGAAGCTGGTGTCGATCTTGCTGGTCGACGTCTGGATGTGGACGCCGTTCATGATGCTGATTTCATTGGCCGGGCTGAATGCCATTCCGAAGTACATCTACGAGGCGGCCGAGATCGACCGCGCCAGTCGCTGGATGGTCTTTCGAACCATCACCCTGCCGATGTGCGCGCCCCTGCTGGGGCTCGCGGTGCTGCTGCGGGCGACCGACGCGCTCAAACAGTTCGATCTGGTCATGGCCATCACCGGCCCCAACGACGCGTCGACTCAGACGCTGTCGGCGCGCATCTATCAGGTGGTGTTTCGCGACTACAAAGTCGGCCTTGGCTCCGCTTATGGCGTCGTGATCCTGGTGGCGGTCATCGCCGTCGCGACGATCTTCGTGCGCTACATCGATAGCCTCAATCGGCGGCAAGGGAAGGTCGAGGCGTAAGCGCCGTGAGACTTCTGCGCGCGGTCGTCATCCTGTCGTACTTCGTGATGGCCACGCTTCCCCTGGCGTGGCTCGCGCTGACGTCGGTCAAGACCTACGACGACACGATCAGCGCCCACGCGAAGTTCATCCCCTGGGCGGAAGCGGGTGCCCGGGGCGACGAGCAAACGGCGGAGTCGGTTCGGTTCGCGCCCACGCTCGACGCCTACCGCAACCTATCCAAGCCGGTGGCGGGAACGCCTCACGATTTTTATCATTATCTCGGCAACAGCATCATCATCGGTGTCCTGTCGACGTTGGCGGCGGTGTGCCTCGGAACCATCTGCGCCTACGGATTTTCGCGGTTCAAGATTCCAGGCAGCAAGGACTGGCTGTTCTTCATCCTGTCGACCCGCTTCTTGCCGCCGCTCGCGGTGGTGGTGCCGGTGCTGGTGATGTACCGGTGGTTTGGCCTCGAGAATACGCACGTTGGCCTCGTCGTGCTGTACACCAGCTTCAACCTGTCGTTGGCGGTGTGGCTGATGAAGGGCTTCGTGGACGAGATCCCGCGGGCGTTCGAGGAGGCGGCCTTGGTCGACGGATATTCGCGGCTGCGGACCTTCGTGCGCGTCATCGTTCCTCAGGCGGCGACCGGAATGGCGGTGACGGGCGTGTTTTGTCTGATCTCGTCGTGGAACGAATTTGGTTTCGCGATGACCCTCAATAACTACGAGGCCAGGACCGTGCCCGTCTACTTTGCCGGGCTGCAAGGCAACATCGAGGGCGTTCCCTGGCCGCAGATCGCCGCAGGAATGATGATTTTCGTGGCGCCCATCGTGCTGTTCACGGTATTGGTGCGCCGACACCTATTGCGCGGAGTCACGTTTGGAACCATCAAACAGTAACCCCGCCAGCCGCTTCATCGTCGCTCTCGATCGGGTGGCCATCGGCGGGCTCGTGTCGGGCTTGGCGCTGTACGTGATGCCCCTCTGGCGGGAAGGGCGCCTCCGCTGGGCGCTGTGGCTGACGCTGGTCTCGACCGTGCTTCATGTCTACACGTCCCACAAGAGGAGCACGTGAGCTTTCTGGCGCTCGAAGGCCTGCAAAAAACCTACGGCGACGGGACGCACGCCGTACGCGGGATCGATCTGTCGGTCGAAAGGGGGGAGCTGATTGTCCTGCTCGGCCCGTCGGGCTGCGGGAAGACCACCACGCTGCGCATGATCGCAGGGCTGGAGCTGGCCACCGGTGGCTCCATCCGGTTGGACGGCAACGACGTCACACGATTGCGCCCATCGCGACGCGACGTCGGGATGGTGTTCCAATTCTATGCGCTCTACCCGCACCTCACCGTGCGCGAGAACATCGGCTTTCCCCTGCGCGCCGCGGCGGTAGCGGCTTCCGAGATACGCAGCCGGGTCGATGCGGTTGCGGCGCGAATGGATCTCGTGAAGCTTCTGGAGAGCTACCCCAAGCAGCTGTCGGGCGGAGATCAACAGAAGGTGTCGCTGGCGCGGGCCATCGTCCGCCGCCCCGCGGTCTACCTGATGGACGAGCCGCTCGGGACGCTGGATGCCGACCAGCGGCTGGCCATGCGCGAGCTCATTCGCGCCGAGCAGTTGGCCTCGAAGGTGACAACCATTTACGTGACGCACGATCAGGAAGAGGCGATGAGCCTCGCCGACCGGATCGTGGTCATGGAGGGGGGACGGATTCGTCAGGTCGGCACCCCCGCCGAGGTCTACGATCGGCCCGCCGATCTGTTCGTGGCCACGTTCGTCGGCAGCCCGGGCATGAACTTCATCCGCGGCGAGGTGGCCGGCGGGTCGGACCATTCGATGTTCGTCTCCCAGGCCGGGCGGATCAGCATCGACATTCCACGCCCCGCCCGTCTCGGTCTGGCCACCCTGGGGATCCGCTGCGAGCACGTTTACGAGGATCCCGCCGGTTCCATCGTCGGCAGCGTCCTGACCGAGGAGTACCTCGGCAACGCGAGCAACGTCCACGTGGAGACCGAGGTGGGACGCCTCATCGTGCGCGCCACGGGGGCGTCGAGGCGCACGCGGGGCTCCGAGATGCGCTTGCGACTGGATCCGGGTCAGATCTCCGTGTTCGACGCGGCGACGGAGCAACGTCTGTGAGCACGCGCGCTCTCGTCGGCGCCAGCGGGGAAGCGGACGACGTCGCGGACCTCGCGTCGGGGGCTTCGCCGGCCACCACCGCCGCGCCATTCCTGAGCATTCGCGGCTTATCGAAGCGCCTCGGCCGCACGCAGGCGTTGCTCGGCATCGACATGGAGGCGCACGCCGATGAGCTGCTGGTCGTCCTCGGACCCACGGGGGCGGGCAAGACGACCTTACTGCGAACGATCGCCGGATTGGAACAGCCCGACACCGGATCCATCATGATGGCCGGGCACGATGTGACGCGGAGCGATCCGGCCGAGCGCGACGTGGCCCTCGTGTTCCAGAACTTCTCCTTGTATCCGCGCTGGACCGTCCGGCGGAATCTTGAGTTTCCACTGCGCGCCCCGGGCCGGAACATCCCCGAGGCGGAGATTCAGCGCCGCATCGGCTGGGCCGCTGAGCTCCTGAAGATGTCGCGCTTCCTCGATCGCGAGGCCTCGCGCCTGTCGGGGGGCGAGATGCAGCGGGTGGCGATCGGCCGCGCCATCGTGCGCCGTCCCCGCCTGTTCTTGATGGACGAGCCGCTGACCAACCTGGACGCGAAGTTGCGGGAGGCGTTGCGGGTGGAGCTGGTCGAGCTGCGGCGGGAGCTGAAGACACCGATGGTGTTTGTCACACACGACCAGGCCGAGGCCCTCTCGATGGCCGATCGAATCGTCGTGCTGTCCGAGGGGCGCATCCTTCAAACCGGCACCCCGCGCGAGATCTACGAGCGACCCGCATCGCCGGTGGTCGCCTTGCAGCTGGGCCAGCCCGCCATCAACTTGCTGCGCGTCCGGCGCGTGGAGGGCGATTGGGTCGCCGCGGACGCGACCCCCCTCATGCCCGCCGATGTGGCGGGACCGAACGACCGGCTGCTCGGTATTCGCCCCGAGGACATCGAGCCCCAAGGTCCCGCGACGCAAAGCGAACGCGCGGGTAGGCCGTCCGAGGCGGTGGTCAAGGTCGTCGAGTACATCGGCCCGACCACGACGCTCCTGTGCGAATGGGCGGGCACTCACGTTCACATCGTGATTCCGCGGCGCGGGACGATTCGCCCCGGGGATCGCATTCGTCCGCGCATCAACGCCGCCCGCGCCGTGCTATTCGACGTTGACCCTGACCCGTCGAGAGGAGGTTTCACATGACCACCCGTGCCTTCCAACCAAAGTTCATGAAGATGAGCGTGCTCACCGCCGCGCTGCAGGAGCTCACGCCGCGCTCTGTCCGCGACGCGGACCCCGACCGGGCCATCGAAGATTGGCTGGAGTTTTCGCGCGAAATGGACTGTCCCAATATTCAGATATCGGCAGCGCTCCATCCGACGGAGGCGGACGTCCCGCCGGAGGCGATGCTGGATCCCGTGGCCAACACGCTCGATCTGCGCAAGCCGTTCGACAAGGCGCGCGCGAAGCGGGTGCTGGCCGCCATGGAAGCGACGGGCGTGGGCGTCACGGACATCGCGTTCTTCGACAACTTGCTGCACGACGACAACGACCTGCGTGCGAAGAAACACGCGTTCGTGGTGCGGATGCTCGATGCCGCGGCGGCATTGGGGCTGAAGGCTGTCTGCGGTTTCGTCGGCCGCAACCAGAAGCTGTCGATGGACGGCAACCTAGTCTTCTTCGAGGAGGTGTTCATCCCCCTGTTGAAGGAGGCGAAGGCGCGCGGCATCGAATACCGGGTCGAACAGTGCCCCATGCCCGGATGGACCATCGGCGACAATTTCCACAACAACATCGGGTACACCCCGGCGTTGTGGATCGCGCTGCACCGCATCTGCGAAAAGCACGACGTCGGCGATCAGCTCCGCGTCCACTACGATCCGTCGCACGCGATCCTGATGGGCCAGGACACGCGATCGATATTTCAGTACCTCAAGGACAGCGGGTACGATTTCATCGTCGGCGGCTTCCACGTCAAGGGTCAGGTCATCGATCCGAAGGGCGTGGCGGCGTGGGGGTATGGCGGGCAGACCGTGGAGCGGGGCGACTGGAAGAACGGCCAGCCGTCGCCGAATCCCGCAGATCACGGCAACGCGTGGAAGAAGCAGACCGTGCTGTGCGAGCACGAGCTGCCCGGAACGGCCAAGCACGATCCGCTGGGCTATCTGCAGAACCGAACGGTCGACTGGCTGGATCACCAGCTCGCCGCGCGTGAATTGCTGAAGCTGGACGTCGCCAACACCGCGCTGGTCATCGAGCACGAGTACCCGCGCGCCCGCATCCAGGACAAGGCGCGCCTGAAACCCATCTTGCAGGGGTCGATTGCGTTCGCGCGCAAGATTGACGAGGCCGCCGCTTGCATGTACGCGCTTCATCACGAGGTGCTTCCGGCGCAGGACATTCCGGTCCAGGGCCGCGGGCGCGTTCCTTATTGGACCTAGCACGTAGGAGTCGGCCCAGATGCTAAAGCGAAAACTCAACGTTGCACTCATCGGCTACGACTTCATGGGCCGGGCGCACTCGAACGCCTGGCGTCAGGTGGCCCATTTCTTCAAGGACGTCCCCTTCGAGCCGGTGCTCAAGGTGCTGGTGGGCCGCACCGAAGCCAAGGTGGCCGAGGCGAGAGATCGCCTGGGATTCGATGAATACGCGACCCGTTGGCAGGACGTCGTGGCGCGCAAGGACATCGACGTCGTCGACATCTGCACGCCGGGCGATTCTCATGCGGAGATCGCCATCGCCGCCGCCGAGGCGCAAAAGTCGATCCTGTGTGAAAAGCCTCTGGCCAACAGCGTGGTCGATGCGGAACGGATGCTCGCCGCGGTCCAGAAGGCCGGGGTCATCCACATGTTGTGCCACAATTACCGCCGCTGCCCGGCGGTGGGTCTGGCCAAGCAAATCATCGACGAAGGACAGATCGGCGAAATCCACCATTATCGCGGCGTCTATCTGCAGGACTGGATCGTCGATCCGACCTTCCCGCGCGTGTGGCGCCTGGAAAAGTCGCGCGCGGGGTCTGGCTCGCTCGGCGACATCTTGTCGCACACGATGGACCTGTCGCGGTATCTGGTGGGGGAGCCGGTGGAGGTCTCTGGGCTGCTCACTACCTTCGTATCCGAGCGACCGCTGCCTGACGATCCCAGCAAACGCGGCAAGGTCGACGTCGACGATGCCGCTCAGGCGCTGGTCAAGTTCGCGAACGGGGCCGTCGGCTACTACGAGGGGACGCGTTTCGCGCCCGGCCGAAAGAACTACAACCGTCTCGAGATCAACGGATCCAAGGGCAGCATCGTTTGGGACCTGGAACGAATGAACGAGCTCGAGGTCTACGTGGAGAGTGGACCGCAGAGCGGGTTCCGTGCGATCTCCGTTACCGACGCCGCGCACCCCTACATGGCCGCATGGTGGCCGCCCGGCCACATCATTGGGTACGAGCACTCCTTCACCCACACGATCTACGACTTCATCCGAGCCGTCGCCGACCGGAAGCAGCCGCGGCCCAACTTCCAGGACGGCCTCCAGAATCAACGTGTGCTCGACGCCATCGAGCGCTCGGCAAGCACGGGGCAATGGCAGAAAATCAGCGAAAGGAAAACCGGATGACGCGCCCAACGAAAGCGACCCTCGCGGCTCTTGGCTTGGCCCTGGCAACGCACCTCATCGGATCGCGCTTTGCGATCGCCGAGATACCGCTGGGGCAATACGACGGCTGGCGGCTCAGCACCGATGGTCGCGTGAACGCCTTCCTCAGCGTGGCGGAAGGGACGGGTCTTCCGGCCAACGAATCCGACACTTCTCCGGGTGTGGGCACGCCCGACTACGCGGACTCAAACAACAATCTGCACGCGATGAGAATTCGCAACGGTTTCTTGATGAGCGTTCTGGGTTTCACCGGACAAAAGGAGATCAGCCCGAATTTCAAGGTGACGACGCGGGTCTCGTTGTGGATGGATATAACGGGCAGTCGAACGAAGAACAACCCGGCGGAGATCGATCCGAGAGAGCTGTACCTGAAGCTCGAGGGCCCGTGGGGCAGCTTCCTGGGCGGCAGCGACATGGCGTTATTCGGTCGCGGGGCGACCCTCATGGACGCGCGGATCGCGCACGACTACGGCCTCGGATATCCGTGTGGCGTCGAGTATGCCTCGGGCGGTGGGTGCGGCATGGTCGCTTTCGGCGAGCCGTTCCCGGGCTTCGAGCCCGGTTTCGTTTATGCGACCCCGAGTCTCGGCGGCCTCCAGATCTCCCTTGGAGCGTACGATCCCGCGACGATCGCCAATGCCCAGTTAAATCGGGCGCCGCTGCCCAGGATTGAGGGAGAGGTGAAGTTCGAGCTCAAAGACATGGTTCGCGTCTTCGCGAGCGGTTTTTGGCAGGTCCTGGAAGGCACGGTCCCGGACACCTCCAGCGGGACCCTCGTGGAGAGGAACCTCCACACCAATGCCTGGGGCGTTCAGGGAGGCGCGATGGTGGCTCTTGGGCCCGTGATGCTGGGCGGCGCCGCTTACGAGGGCGCCGGTTTCAGCCCCATCACCTACATCGACGAGAGCGTGATCGCCGCCGACAGCACCGGCGTGCTGCGCGACTCCCAGGGCGCATTTGGGCTCGGGGCCATCTTGATCAACGCCATCCACGTGAAGATAGCGGGTGGCGTAGGCGTTTGGCACCTCGACAAGAACAAGAACGACAGCGGCATCATGAACTCTGGAAATCCCACGAACCCGCAATTGATCAAAGAGAACCTGGGGGAGACCGTGGGGCTCTACCAGACCACCGGGCCCGTGCACTTCGCTCTCGAGTACTTTCGCGCGCAGTCCACCTGGTACGACTATGGCGTGGCGAGCACGTCCGATCCGACGATGATCCTCGCCGTGACGCCCAAGCAGGTCGTGAACTTCATAAATGCCGGCATGACCGTGGCTTGGTGACGGCGGGATTCCGAGCCATGCTAGGGACTCGTCAAGAAGGGAACCGCAAAGAGCCTACATGTGCCGTTTGTTGGAGACGCGTTCACGGGCGGCGTGCACGTCGGTGATGCGGGCGCCCGCGAGAACGGCCACAGCGATTGGCGCCGGATGGCTCATCGCCTTGGCCGCGCTCGCATCGTGCGGGGGCGGCGCGGAGGCTCGCCATATCGAGTCCGGCCTGGGCGGTGGCGGCGGCGAGGCCGGAGGCGGCGGCGGGGGTAACGTCGGCGCGACGGGCGGCGGGGGCGGCGTGGTCGGGACGGGCGGCAGCCTCGTCAGTGGCGCCGCCGGATCGACCGGCGGCGCGGGATCCGCGGGCGGTGCGGGCACAACCGGCGGTGCGGGCGCGACCGGTGCTGCTGGTACGACCGGCACGGCAGGATCCACAGGCACGGCCGGCACGACCGGCGCCGCGGGTACGAGCGGCGGTGCGGGCACGACCGGCGTTGCGGGCACGACCGGCGCGGCAGGCACGACCGGCGCGGCCGGTACGACCGGCGCCGCGGGGACAACCGGCGCCGCGGGCACAACCGGTGCGGCCGGTACGACCGGCGCCGCGGGCACAACCGGCGCCGCGGGCACGACCGGCGCGGCGGGCACGACCGGCGCCGCGGGCACGACCGGCGCGGCGGGCACGACCGGCGCCGCGGGCACGACCGGCGCGGCAGGCACGACGGGCGCGGGCGGCAGCCTGAGCTCGGGCCTGGTGCTCTGGTACAAGTTCGACGAGTCGGCCGGCACGACCGCAGCCGATTCGTCCGGCAACGGGCACAACGGCACCGTCACGGCGGCAGGCACCGGGTCCGCGTCGTTCTCGACGACGCACCAGGTGGGGATCGACTCTATCGATCTGATGAGCAGCAGCAGCACGAACGGCGCTTACGTCTCGGTGCCCGCCAGCTTGAACGCGATGGGAGCGACGACGGCGGTGACGCTCGCCGCGTGGGTGAACCTCACGACCGATCGGGCGTGGGCGCGCGTGTTCGACTTCAACAACAGCACCACCACCGGCTACATGTTCCTGACGACGTACCAGAGCACGTCGACGCCCAACTCGGTGAGCTTCGCGATCTCGAAAACCAGCAACGCTGTCCAGCAGCCGATCTTCTCGACGGGGAGACTGTCGACCGCGACGTGGCATCACATCGTCGTGGTGCTCGACGCGGGGAGCACCTACACGGGCACGCTGTACGTCGACGGTGCGGTCGCCGGCACCAACCCGGCGATGACGTTCCGGCCTTCGGATCTCGGCAACACGGCGAACAACTGGATCGGGCGCTCGCCGTTCGCCAGCGACCCGTACCTCAGCGGTTTCGTCGACGATTTTCGCGTCTACAGCCGCGCGCTCAGCGCGTCCGAGGTGACGGCGCTTTACGCCGTCCGCTGATCGTATTCGGCGGTCGAGACCCGAGATCGCCCACCTTACGCCAACGCGCCCGCGATAACCGTGCCCACGCTGATGTCCGACGAAATGATCGTCGGGCTGACGCCGACCGAGGCCAGGACCGTCTGGCCATACGAAGCCAGCGACGCGATCGGTGTAACGTCGCCGTTGGCGGAACCGAGCCCGGTCTTCGAGTCGATCGCCACCGCGCCATAGTCCCCCTGCAGGGGCGCCACGCCGCCGATGATGCCGCCTTTGAACGGTTTGCCGATCGTGATCGAGACCTGGTGGTTCTGGTTGTGCTGACGGCCATTGGTGTTACCCGGGCCGAGCGTCCGCCCGAAGACGTTGAGCGACACGAGCGACACCTGATCCGACAGCCCCGCGGCGGCGAGCTGCTGCATGAGCGCAGCGATGGTGGCGACGCCGGCGACGGTTTGCGCGGTCTCCGCCGCCAGGCCCACGTCGGTGTGGTTGTCACCGCCGAACGGGATGTGGATCGCGATCACGGGCGTGACCTTCATTTGGATCAGCGTGACCGCGGCCAGCACCTGGGAGTTGGCGGTGCTGTCGGCGATGGAGCCCAGCATGTCGAGCAGGCTCTGGTTGATGTTGCGGACCTGCGTCTGCGACGTGACCAGCGAGTCGACATAGGCCCGCTGGGCCGGGCTGGCGCCGTTTTTGTACAGGTCGTAGAGCTGGTTGAGCGTTTGATCGCGCAGCGGCTGCAGGTTGGTGAGCGGGCCCGCCGCGCTGGTCAGCGTGGCCTTGAGCGCCAGGGGCGGGATTATCGGCAGCGGCGCGCCGTTGTACGAAATTCCCTCCGAGGGGGAGGTGGCGCCCAGGCTGATCGGCTGCGATTGGATGGTGCCCAGGCAGGGCGCCAGTTGTTTCGCCAGCAGCGAGGGCAGCATCTCGCCCGCGGCGGTGGTCCCCATCAGCTTGAGGACGTCGGGCTCTTTGGGGTGGACCGGCGTGTTCGTCATCAGGTGCCAAAAGCAGGTCCGATCGAGCACGGCTTGCGGCAGCGCGGCCCACGGCGCGGCGGCGGTGGTGCTCTGCCCCTGGATGGTCAGCGCGGTGGGCGCCATCGTCGGGTCCTGGCTGTGGGCGATGTTGGGATCGCCGTACGTGCCCGGCACGCTCGCGTTGATCGGATCGCCGTTCCCCGAGGTGTTGAAGATGATGTATTGGGCCTTGGCGTTCGAGCCGCACATCGGCATCTGATTGTCCGCGAAGGCCCGACGCGGGTTGAGCAGGAACGAGGCGGGCAGCCCGGTCGCCAACGCGCGCAGCCCGACCATCCCGCTCCCGAAAAGCATCGACAGGAGTCCCTCACGGCGTGTGATCATCTGGGTCTCCTCACATTCCGATCGAAATCGCGGAGGGGGCCAAGCAGGCCGCGACGAAGGTCGATTGCAGCGCGGCGCTGGCGCCCTGCTGCATCGCCGCCGAGAAGTGCGCTTGCAGCAGGCTGGTGGCGGGCGCCGCGCGCGGATCGGACGGCGCCAACCCCATGACGATCGAGACGAAGTCGGCGATCGCGTCGTTCGGATCGCCGCTCGACCAGTACTTCGTCCCGGCGGCCTGTTTGGCGGTCGCGACATCGATCACCTGAACGGCGATGGCCTCGCAGATGTTCTCGGTCGCGGCCCGATAAAACAGCGTCGGTTGGTTGGGCAGAACCGGGATGGTGGACCCGCGGCCGTAGCCGTCGGATGGCAGACCCGAGACGATCTCGGGCACCGGCTGCATGAGCTGTTTCTTGGTGGTCGCCTTCAGGCCACACACGTCGGTGAGCCCGAGCCGGTTGTTGAGCGCCGCACACAGATGGTCGCGCCGCGACACCGCCACCACCTCGCCGTTCAGGGTGCTGGTCCGGGTCGCGCTGGCGTTGGTGATGATCGGCGACGAGAAGATCTCGGCCACCAGCGCGCTCCACGAGAAGCTGGAGCTCTGGAACACGCCGACGATCCGCTGGAACTCCGGATCGTCGGGCGCGCAGGGCGACGAGTTCGCGTAGTAACAGAGCTTTTGCACCCAGGCGGTCGGGAACAGCGGGTGCGTGGCCAGCACGTTGCCGAAGTCGCCCATGCTCGACACCGGTTGAATCACATTCCGAAAGGCGAAGATCCCGGGCTGCGCGGTCAGCGTGGTGTCGAGCTGGTCGTGGTAGTTCCACGAATAGTTGGCCGAGAAGATCGACCGCAGAGGATCCAGGCTCTGGTGGCAGCCGTAGCACCCAGCCGTCGCGTGCGCCACGTCCAGGCCCGGCGGCGGGCTGCCCGGCGTGGCGGTGGAGTCGGTGCCGTCGACCGACGATCCCAGCGCCACGATCAGGGCCTGGTTCAAGGTCACGCGCATCTGATTGCTGAGGTTGGTCTGCCAGTTGGCGAAGAAGGCCGGCGTGCTGAAAAAGCCGATCCGTGGAATGGTGAGAGCCAGATCGGTCGCCAAGCGCAACGTCGGCAGGTCGTAGAAGAGCGCGGTCGCCTGCCCGGTGGCGGGCGGGTGGATGGTCACCATCTTCCAGTCGGCGAAGTCGGCGGTGGTCAGCTGCGGCGCCGTCGCGGTACCCCCGGACTGCGGACACTTGGTCCCATCGGCCAGCGTGCGGTTGTCGAGCGTCCCGTAGAGCAACCAGTGCAGCGTGAAGCCGTTCGCCGGATAGAGGATGGGATCCATCGCGCAGCCCGCGATGGTCGAATCCTCGGTGGCCGCGTCGGGATCGTACCAATGCATGTAGTTGGCGTTGGTCGGATCCAGCGTCTGCGCCATCGGGATCGGACCTTGCGCCGTCTCGACGGTGATCTGCAGGCCCTTGTTGTTCTTCTTGAAGCTATCGGTGACGGTGCCGTTGTCGTCGACCTCCCAGGCATCCAGGAACGCGTAGAGCTCCTTGAGCGCGGTGGTCATCATGAACTTCGGCGTCGTCATGGCCACCGTCAGCGGCTCGCCTTCGCCGATGAGCTCGAGCATGGTGCGCGCGAAGCTCTCCTGCAGGTTCTGTAACAGCAGCGGCGTGAGGGTCGTGTTGACGGCGATCTGGCGGGGATAGGCCTGGTCGGCGTAGTCGGCCACGGTGACCTGCGTTTGTTGAAAGGCCAGCTCGAAGAAGCGCTCCATCTTCTGGCCGTATTGCGGAAGCTGCATCCAGCCTTGAACCAGGGTCTTGAGCTGCGTGGGATCCGCCGCGACCGCCATCACCTCGGCGTCGGTCGGCGGCAGCCCGACCAGGAGATTCTTCACCTTCGCGACGTAGACCGTCGGGGAATCGGCCGCAAAGGCCAGCACCCCGCTGTCGACCCCGCTGTCGACCCCGCTGTGGACCCCAACCTCGGGTAGGCCCGCGTCGGATCCCGGCGGCGGGGTGGTCGTAGAGGCTACCTTCCCGCCGGAGCAGCCAACTCCCAACGCTAGAAGCGCGACCACTGGGCGGAGGACCAAACGCTTATTCGCCACGGTAGATTCCCGACACCGCTAGCCGGTGAAAGATACAACGGCATCGGCGGATCGCCAGTGGCGACGTAATCGGTGATATCGATCACGGGACGATGCCGGCGATTCAAGTATCCTGAGCCTCGCAAAACCAGGCAGCTGATCGTGAGAAAAATGGTATCCTGACCCTTTTTGCTACAGTAGCTGCTGCCCCGACTCCGTCGGAGTACCAGCTTGATGCCTGGGCTTTACAGGCGGGTTTGGTTCGCTTATTTTCGCGAAGTTGGACCGACACCTTTTGCCTGACCTCGCTGTGCGCAGCCGAGACGCCCGCGTTCCTCTCGGACCTCGCCCGCTGCGCGTCTGTATGATCGTCGGCTACGATCTCAGTGAGCCTGGAGGTGTAAAGCACCACGCCCAACAGCTTGCCCAGGCCCTCCGGATGCGCGGTGACCAAGTATGCGTGGTCGGTCCGTCATCCGGTCCGGTGGACGGTCACCACGTGGTCCCTTTCAAAGGGGTCTGGCGGACAGTCTCGAACGGTTCTGAAAATGCGTTTGGTCTGCTGGTCGCGCCCTGGAAAGTTTGGTGGTTTTTCCAGCGGCACAGGTTCGACGTCATTCACATTCATGAGCCTTTGCTGCCGTCGCTTGCCTACTGGGCCATTTGGGCGACTCCCGGCACGCCCCACGTCGCGACGTTTCACGCCTTCGGCGAGGGCCGGTCGGGGAAGGTTCGAGCCGCCGCGCGACTGGGATCGCTGGTTCTGTTTCCCCTGATCCAGGGCGCCGTCGCGGTATCCTCCGCCGCCGCGGCGTATGCGGCCAGTTCTTGGTCGCGGCCCATCACGGTCGTTCCAAATGGTGTCTCGACGCACCTATTCTCTCCGTCACCGAACGCCCCATCGAAGACATTGCGGTTGCTCTTCGTTGGCAGACTCAGCGACGAGCGAAAAGGCATCAAGTACCTCATCGACGGCTTCCGCGCCGCCAGGGAGCGAGGCGTCTCCGTGACGCTCGACGTCGTGGGAGAAAACCACGGTGAACCGATTCTCCCCCTCGCAGGGGTGACCTTTCATGGGCGCCTGCCGCTCGACCAACTGGTAGAGCGGTATCGTGCCTGCGACGTATTCGTCGCACCCTCGACTGGACAGGAGTCCTTCGGGATCGTGCTCCTAGAGGCGATGGCGTGCGGGAAGGCGCTCATCTGTTCGGACATCGACGGGTATCGAACGACGGCGGCGCAGCAGGGCGCCCTCTTGGTTCCGCCGTGCAACGCCGATGCGCTGGCGTTCGCCATCGAGACGCTGGCATCCGATCCGATGTCCGTGCGCAGGATGGGTGAGTTCAATCGTGTTCGCGCGATGGCCTACGACTGGACCCATATTGCAGGACAGCTGCGCGATCAGTACCTGCGCGCCATCGCTCATTCGGGCAAGGTGCCGGAACAACCCTTGCTCGAGCCCGAGGTCATCGGTGCAGCTCCGGAACCGAGCCAACCCGCCGCTACGGCCCTTTGAGGTCGGTGGTCCAGCAGAGTGGTCACCCGCAATGACACTGAAGAGTCCCAGTCGACCACCGAGGTCATGATGTGACGCACGGGGTGTTTGACTGGAAGCGCATGGTCAAGGATCTCGCCAAACACCTGATATCCGCGCCGAACAAGGAACAAGTCAGCTACATCATCGCCGATGCCGAGCGCGACGTCACCCGGCTGGGCTGCTGCCCTCCCGACTTTTGGTCCGGGCTTCTGACGGAATATGAGGCTCTCCTAGCCGATCATCCTTTGCCGCCTTCGTCGAGGCTTCTCGCGACGAAGCTGGCTCCGACCGTGAGAACGGCCATTGCCGAAAAAGCGGACCTGCCCGGCCGCCGAGACGGATGATTCGGCGCGCCTACGGCTTGGGCGGCTTCGCAGCGCGCATGTGTGCGACGGTCGGGACCAAGAGAAGCGCGGCCAGGAGACATCCAAGCTCGCCGAGGTCGGCGAGCTTGCCGAACGAGCGCAGCGCACCGTTCGAGGCGACCAGCAGCGAGCTGTAGCCGATGATCGTCGTCGAGGAACAGAGAATCACGGCACTGCCCGTCTCGGCCAGAGCCCGCGCATGATCCTCTGGCCGCTCCTTGGTGAGCCGTGCAAAGACATTGACGGCGTAGTCGACGCCGATGCCGAGCGTGACCGGGAGGGCCACAAAATTGAGGAAGTTCAATTTCAATCCCATCGCCGCCGCGGCGCCCACCATCCACAGTACGCCCACGAACAGGGCCAAGAGGATGAGGGCAATGCTCGACAGTCGTCGAAACAGGAGAACCACCATGAGGACGACGCCGATGAACGCCGCCCCCGTCGCAATCGGACCGTCGCGGGTCATGGAGCTCAACATCGCGGCGAACAGGGAAGAGCTGCCGGCCGCATCGACGACGCTTCCGTTCGGAAGGCTCACGTTCTTGATCACCGCCGAAAGACGAATGAGATTGTGACCGTCCCAGTTCGCCCAGACCCGCACCGGAAAGATCAGCGCGATTCTACCCACCGTGCCATCTACCTCCCGAAATCGCCGCGCGACGGGCTCCGGGAGGTCGCCGATCGTCAGGCGGCGGAGGTCTGCCGGTGGAGCCCAACTGTCCAGTTGCTTTCGTTCTCCGGGAGAAAGCAGATCCATCGTCGAGTCCGACAGCCGCGTCTGGATGTCGGCGATTACCGCCAGCTTCGCGTCTTGATCCTTCGGCAGGTACTCGTAGGCGGTCGAGACAGCCGACAAGAAGCCTCCGGTCGGCTCGCCCGCGGCCACCCGCCGAGCACACTCGGGCCGGAGCGTGGCCGGATCGGAGGCATGCGGGTCTCGGGCGTGCGTGAGGCCTTCGGCACAATCCTTGATGAGGAGGGCCGTCCGATAGGCGGGGGCATCCCCGGCGCTCGGTAGCAGGGCAATGGCGATTGGCGCCAGATCTTGAGGGAAGATTGCGCCCACCCGGACATAGAGATCCCCGGCCCCCTGTTTTCGGCTGCGCTGGTTGCGCAGCTTGGAAAAGTCATACTCGAAGGGGCTTCGAAAGACGGGGGCAACCGCGCAGAGGGCGAGCAAGGACATCCCGGTCGCGACCAAGATCAGAAATCTGCGCCGGCGGAAAACCCACTCGGCGGCGCGGGTGAGAGGGCCGGCGGCAAAAGTAACGCCCCACAGAGGTCGCCGACGAATGCGTTCCCAAAAACAGATCAGCGCGGGACAGTAGGTGTAGGTCGCCAGCCAGCAGGTGACCATCCCGACGCCGCCCACCTCGCCAAACTGACGGAATCCACGAAAGCCGGTCAAGGCCAGGCTCGCGTACGCGACACAAGCGGCCAGCGCGGCTCCCAGGGTCGGTTGGGCGGTGCTGCGTACGGCGACGACCAGCGCCTGCTCCACGGTCGCGTTGGGTTGGCCGATACGCTCCTCCCGGTAGCGTGCCAGGAGGATGATCCCGAAGTTGATCCCGTTGCCCAGAATGATCGACCCGAGAAAGGCCGTGTTCGTATTGAGGTAGCCGATCGTCAGGCCCGCGATCCCGAAGGCCAGGGCCACGCCGAGGAGGGTGGGGAAGAAGATGTAGGCCAGCGAAAATACGCTGCGGTAGTAAAGGACGATCACCAGGAGCACCAGGACGCCGCAGACCAGCGAGACCCATTCGATGTCCGACTTGAGCGCGTCGTGCTCCTCGATCGCGCTGGCCACGTCGCCGGTGATCTGGACGGTCAGATTGCCGAACCGTGACGGTCCGGCGGTGTCGATTATCCTCTGAACGTGGTCGCGGATCCTGAATCCCGATTGATCCCCGGTTCCCGAAGAATTGGTCCAGGTCACGATCGCCAGCAGAGTCCGATCCTTGCTCTCGTAGTAGCCGTTCGGGAACCGCTCGTCGCTGGCTCTCCGGTCCAGTTTCTTCTTCAGCTGCTCGAGATCCTTGGCCGGATCGTCTCGTTCCTCGCCGAGATCGGGGTCCGCGAAGGGATTGAAGGCCGGGTTCTTTCGCGAGAGGATCAGTTTCTTCAGATCGTCATCCACCCGCTTCAGATCGACGAGGTTGGCATAGAGCGAGCGGTTGTGATCGAAGAACGGTCGCGCGGCGTCGGGACGGTAGTCGATCGTCCGCAGATCGGTCCCGACCAGCTGTTCGAGATTCTTGGCCAGCGTGTCGGCGAACCGTTCGTTGGCCTGAGGGTCGGGTCCCGAAATCGCCACGATGAGATTGGAGGGCGCACCGACTCGGGCGCCGATCTCGCGCAGCTGGGTCAGCTCCGGGTCGTTCTGGGGAAGAAGCTCGGTAAAGTCGGAACGCAACTGCAGACGCCGAGCGGCGCCGATCGACAAAACGAACAGCACCAAGGCGCCGACCGCGACGGTCAGGGCGTGGCGTGACAAGAAGGGGACATATCGCTCGACGAAGTCGGGTTTGTGCCCCTCGGTAACCATCATGCGCGGCTCGCGCCATGTTTGGCGCCGATCCCTCTTGCGAGCCTCGGTGGGCTATGGGAGGTTCGAAAGGTACTCATCATGATTGAGCGGAGTGAGGCGAGTCCAATCGCGGTGAGCGCTCGAAGTAACATTCCCTGAGAGCCATGGGAAGGGACAGCGACTCTCCTCGCTCTATTTCGGGATCGACTGCCCTGGCTCTCGCGATCCTGATCGCGTGCGGCGTGATGTACGCGCTGGTGGCCCGGTTCGCCTTGGACGCGTTTCCGTTCTCGGGCGACGAGTACAGCCTCGCCTTGCAGGCCGAGATGTTCGCCCGCGGAATCCTCAAGGCACCTGCGCCGGAGCACGCCGAGTGGCTTCGGGTGGATCACGTGATCATCGATCGCTGGGTACGCTCGAAGTATCCGCCCGGCGCCTCTGCGCTGCTGGCGCTCGGGGTCCGGGCGGGTGTCGCTTGGCTCGTGACGCCGATC
>Ga0209863_10000299_pt1 | contig 28012 bp, 32 predicted proteins | sample OrgsoiDNA2013046_FD_185796 | JGI IMG/M metagenome (GOLD analysis project Ga0209863, IMG submission 185796) | Permafrost soil microbial communities from the Arctic, to analyse light accelerated degradation of dissolved organic matter (DOM) -... | ecosystem: Environmental > Terrestrial > Soil >...
GGCAAGGTTGGAATTCACATGGGACACGCCAATTTTTGCAAAAATGGCGGTTAGTGAAGCAAAAAACGCGGAAAGTAAGGCATAGAACCACCACATACATTTTGTTTAATGTGCCGATTTACAAATGTGCCGATGTGCCAATGTGCCGATGTGCCAATTTAATTTTGTCATCCGTCATCCGTCATCTGTGATCTGTCAACCCCCGTTGGTCAGAAACTTCAAACACACCGGATTCGGAATGCTGATTTCTTTTCCTGTTGCTTTTAATAATCCCGACACCGGATCAATGGAAAAAATGACGATATTATCCGTGTCGCGATTGGCAACAAGCAAAAAATGATTTGTCGGATCAATCACAAAATTTCGGGGATGTTTTCCATTTACAGAAATGATCTGCCGGACTTCCAGCTTACCGTCTTTGCGGATGGCAAATACAGCCATATTATTTGCGGTTCCGCGATTGCTGGCATACAAAAACCTTCCGTCGCCACGGATATGTATATCCGCGCTGCCCGGATCTCCCTTGAAATCTTCGGAGGTTGTACGTATGCGCTGAAAATGGATCAGTTTACCCGACGTGGAATCATAATGAAAAGCGTCCACGGTACCGGTCAGTTCCCCGATAATATACACGTAAGGCTTGGATGGATGAAAAACGATATGACGCGGGCCCGTCCCGGGTTTTAGTGAAACGGCCGAATCACGGGGTTCCGTCAGCGGAATATTCTGCCCTGCATTAAAAGCGTAAACATGTTCCTGATCCGTTCCGAGGTCCGCCACGAGAAGAAATTTTTCGTTGGGAGAAAAAATAGTTGAGTGCACGTGCGCTTTTTCCTGCCTCGCGGTATCCGGACCTTTTCCGAATTGTTGAATCGTCTGGATCGCGGGTGCTAATGATCCGTCGCTGTTAACGGGTAAAGAGGTCAAACTGCCGGAGCAATAATTGGCGACAAATACCCATTTGCCGGTTTTATCCTCTGATACATAACAGGGGCAGGTACCCTTGCTTGACTGAGTATTTAACAGCGCCAGCCGGCCCGTCGCGGGTTCAAAAGCATAGGCTCCCACAGCGCCCCCCGCTTCATCTTCATCAGTCGCGTAGAGATGTTTGCCATCCGAAGATAAACTCAGGTATGAAGGGTTCCTTGCTTTTATGGTACTCACTTCAGTACCGGTTCCCGTTGTCGTATTAAACCGGTATACGTAAATGCCCTTACTTTTTCCACTCGTATAGGTACCAATAAACAGGTAAGGATCCTGGGAAAAACACGAAATGGAGATGGCAAAAAAAACAAAAATTAAATTCCAGCGCATGGAAAAAGTTTTAAAAATAGACTGTTGCAATTTACATGAAAGGGTTTACCCGCCAACGCAATAAATGAATGGGGTAGAAGCGTTATGATATTTGAAATCCGATCCCATGAAACTGCTTAGCTGCTGTTTTCTGTTATTTATTTTATCCTGTCAGTCCCTGCCTGAGGACATTTCGCCGGAACTCAATCAGACCACGACGGCATCTTTTGCGGGCGAAGTGACCATTCCTGCAACAACCGGCGAATTATCCGGACCCAGGTCCAATCCGACCGCTCCGACCCTTTCCATTCCCCGTGCCTCTGTTATACTAGGCAAAAAACAAGTTCCCATACTTTGCTACCACCAGATCCGCGATTGGAAGCCAACCGATTCAAAGGTTTCAAAAACATATATCGTTCCGCCGGCAGCATTTGCCGCTCAAATGCGTATGCTGGCCGACAGCGGCTACCATACCATTACACCGGATCAATTGTACGCCTACCTGATATCGGGCGGCCGTCTGCCTGAAAAGCCCATTATGCTGAGTTTTGATGATACAGATCTCGATCAATACACCACAGCCTATCCTGAAATGAAAAAATATGGGTTCAAAGCCGTGTTTTTCATCATGACGGTTTCCCTGGGAAAGCCACACTACATGAGCAGGGACCAGGTACGCGCGCTTTCTGATGATGGTAATACTATCGGTTCCCATACCTGGGATCATCACAATGTAAAAAAATACGAGGGCAATGACTGGATTACCCAGCTTGACAAGCCCACCCGGCAGCTCGAACAGATTACAGGTAAAAACATTCGCTATTTTGCCTATCCCTTCGGGTTGTGGAACACGGCCGCATTCCCTGAACTCAAAAAAAGGGGTTTTGTAGCTGCTTTTCAACTCAATGAAAAACCAGATCCGGTAGATCCGCTTTATTGCATCCGGCGCATTATCGTTCCCGGAACCTGGAACGGGAACACACTGCACCAATGGATCCTTCGCGACTTCTAAACAACAGTGACTATCTTGCCTTTCATGATTTCCCCCGAAAAGGCAACCATGTTCCGCAACCGGCTCACGAAAGTGTTCAGACATCTGGGCAAAATCGCCAGAAGACAGGAGCTCAGCTGCTACCGGATATTTGACCACGACCTTCCGGAGTTCCCTTTATGTATCGAAAAGTATGAAGACTGGCTGTATGTGGCCGAGTACCGGCGCAACCACCATATGGAGGAGGCTGAACATGGGCAATGGCTGGAGGATTGTAAGACGATCATTGAGGAGATCACGGGAATGCCCGCAGCCCGCATCGTTCTGCGGACACGTCAACGCAAATCAAACCGCCAGGACCAGTACCAAAAACTGGATAACGAACAACAGTTCATGGTCGTAAGGGAACAGGGATTGAAATTCAAGATCAATCTCACGGACTACCTGGATACCGGACTCTTCCTGGATCACCGGATGACAAGAATCAGGGTGAGGCAGGCTTCTTCAGGCAAAAAAATCCTCAATCTATTCTGCTATACCGGATCCTTTTCGGTGTATGCGGCCGCTGGAAAAGCATCCGAAGTGGTTTCTGTGGATCTGTCCAGGACCTATCTGAAATGGGCAACCGAAAACATGGAACTCAATGGCTTTTATGATCCCGCCAAACATCTTTATCTGCACCAGGACGTCATGCAATACCTTCAAACGGTACCGGCGGAGTATTTTGACCTGGTCATCATGGATCCACCGACTTTCAGCAATAGTAAAAGAATGGATGAATTTCTCGATATCCAACGGGATCATCCCAAGCTGATCAACCAGGCGCTGTCTGCAATGAAACCGGACGGAATCCTGTATTTCAGCACGAATTTCAGTCGCTTTCAGTTGCAGCAGGATCAATTGATGAATTGCACGGTAAAAGATATTACCAGGGCAACCACGCCCTTCGATTTCCAGGGAAAATTGAACCGGTATTGTTTTTTGATACAAAAATCCGATCTGATAAAGGGCTATGGGGTCTGATATTTTTTCCGATGAATCAAAGCCGGGACCCCGGATTTTTCTTACGCGTATTTTGAATCTTTTACTTTTTACATCCAAAATGTTCCCACCGATTAATAAATGCAAAACCCGTTGCCAGGATTAACCTGGACACCGGCACGTTTGTTCCCAACATTTTTTATTGATTTCCACTTTCAGTTTAAAACTATGCCGGAGTCATTTTAAGGCATTTCCATCGTCTGTATCTGAAGAGGGTGGCCGAATGCCCTTCCGTAAATCTGAGAAAAATTTCCAGCTGAAAATCTGAACGTTTTTTGGGAATAATTCTATACTAAATTTTTTAGAAAAACGATGTTTCACAACAGTTGGCTTGCTACAAAAATAAGGTCAATTTTATTAGTATTAATTATTGTCGTATACTATTCATTTATAGAGATTTATTTAAAGCTATATTTAATTTAAGTGCAACAAATATTGCATTGGTTTATCATTTCTGTCAATAATTAATCCTTAATTTCGAATTAAGATTATTAATGGATGATAGTTTCTGAATTACAATATTTTCCACCGATTAGCTTCTTTACTGCTTTGTATAAGGAAACATATATCTATTTAGATATATATGAAGCTTACCATAAAATGAGTTTTCGCAATCGCTGTCTGATCATCGGAGCGCAGGGAATCATTTCTTTGTCGGTACCCCTGCAGGATGGCAGGAACCAGGAGTTACCCATGAATGAGATTTTGATTTCGAACACAGAAAAATGGCAGGCCCGTCATTTTAAATCAATACAGTCGGCCTATAACCGGTCTCCTTTTTTTGATCATTACCGGGATGAGTTATTTAACCTATATCAGAAACCATTTGGCCGCCTGGGAGAATGGAACCTGTCCTGTTTACAATGGGTGAATGAAAAACTGGGATGGCTGGCGGAGATAAGATTTACCGAAACGGTAGTTTCTTATGGAGCCGACGGCTTCGATGACCGGCGAAACCAGGTGTTGCCAAAAAATTACCATCAATGGAGTCCGGTTAAATACCGGCAGGTATTCGAAGAAAGAACAGGATTTTTCCCCAATCTTTCCATACTCGATTTGTTATTTAATACAGGAAAAGAAGCGGGGGAATTGCTTCGCAATTCCAATTTGAAAATTTGAAAATTTGAAGATTTGGAAATTGGCTTTAAGCGTTAGGCGTTAGGCGTTAAGCGTTAGGCGTTAAGCGTTAGGCGTTAAGCGTTAGGCGTTAAGCTTGAAGCAATCAGTTCAGCAATATCCATTACTTTAACCCCTTCTTCTTTTTCCGCTTGTTTTACGCCATCGGTCAGCATGGTATTGCAAAAGGGACAGGCAGATGCTATAATCTCCGCACCCGTATCAAGGGCTTCGCGGGTTCGTTCAAAATTGATCCTGGTGTTTCCTTTCTCCTCTTCTTTGAACATCTGTGCGCCACCGGCACCACAGCAGAGGCCATTTGATTTGCAGCGTTTCATTTCCACCAACTCGACGTCCAGGGCCTCCAGCACTCTTCTCGGAGCCTCATAAATTCCATTGGCTCTTCCGAGATAGCAACTATCGTGATAAGCAATTTTTTTCCCCTTGAAAGAGCCCCCTTCTTTTAACCTGATCCTTCCTTCGTCAAGCAATTGCTGCAGGAATACGGTATGATGAATAACTTCAAAATGACCGCCCAATTCGGGATATTCATTTTTAAGAATATTAAAACAGTGCGGACAGGCAGTCACGATTTTACTGACCTTGTAATTATTTAGTGTATGGATATTCTGATATGCCATCATCTGGAAAATAAATTCATTTCCCGCCCTCCTGGCTGGGTCGCCCGTACACATTTCTTCTTTCCCCAGAATGGCCCAGCGATATCCGATATGTGTAAGGATGCTGGCGAAAGCGCGGGTAATCTTTTGTGCCCGCTGATCATAACTTCCCGAACAACCAACCCAAAACAGGATTTCCGGAGATTCTCCGCGACCAAACAGTTCGGCCATGATGGGTGCATCCATGCAAAATTTATTATACGTGTAAATCTAAGTCAAATTTGGATCGCCGGATAAGCGTTGAATCGGTAATTTTAAAGTATAATTTTACATTATGCCCGACGACGATAAAATGCTTTTAATCCGTAATTACGATCTGTGGTGTCATCTCAGTGACGAGGAATACGAAGACCTGAAGATCGAACACCATTATATGGAAGTACCCAAGGGAGAGTATATTTATTTCGAAGCTTACAACCATAACAAACTTTATTTTGTAAAGGAGGGATATATCCGCATTGGCCATATTGATGCCGATGGGAATGAAAAAGTGAAGGAAATTATTCAGAAGGGTGAGTTATTCGGGCAGCTTACCCTGGAACGCAGCAACCTGCATGGAGAATTTGCGCAGGCCTATAAGCAGGACGTGAGCCTCTGCGCATTTTATATTGAAGACTTTGAAAAATTACTGAAAAAGCGGCCGGACCTGGCCCTGCGATACAGCAAGCAGGTGGGCGCCAAACTCAGGACCATCGAGAACCGGCTGCACAATCTTTTGAATAAGGATGTAAAAACCAGGCTGGCCCATTTTTTCTGGCAACTGGTCGAAAACAAATTGGGTGAAACCCTGCCCGAGGGATTTTGCATTCCTAATTATCTGAAACACGAAGACATTGCCAACCTGATCGGATCCAGCCGCCAAACGGTTACTACCATGATCAATGAATTGGAAACAGAAGGTATACTTTCTTACGACCGTCAGCAGATCTGCTTTCTGAATGTTAAAAACTTACAAAAACGGATCTCTGTCAATTAAGCGACAAAACGGGAAAGGGAAGGGGTATAGTTTTGGTCAAATGTTGAACTATGAAATTACTGATAGCTATTTTATTCCTCCTCGCTGCATTTCCGGGTCTGTCCCAGACGGATGCTTTCCGGACGAAACAATTTAATCTCGACAACGGAGTCGCCATTAAAGGATACGATCCGGTTTCTTATTTTTTACAGAAAAAAGCAGAAAAGGGAAACAAAGAAAATTCCATCTCATATCATCGGGTAACCTATTATTTTGCTTCGGCTTCCGACCAACAGGCATTTGAAGCGGATCCCGTAAAATATGAACCGCAGTACGGAGGCTGGTGCGCTTATGCCATGGGACACGATGGTTCAACGGTGCAGGTGGATCCCGAAACTTTTAAGATCATCAATGGAAAATTATTCCTTTTCTACAACCGGTTTTTCAATAATACGCTGAAGACCTGGAACCAGAATGAATCCGGTCTTCATTCCCAGGCAGACGCAAACTGGCAAAAAATTTTATCAAAATAACCTAAAATCAACCGAATGAATATCCGAATGATCAGCCTGTGGATTCTGCGCCTGATCCCGGCCGTAATACTCCTGCAGACATTGTATTTTAAATTCACCGGCCACCCGCAGTCCGTCAAATTATTCACCCAGATTGGCATGGAGCCTTATGGCCGTATCGGGACCGGGGTGGTGGAACTGATCGCCGCCATCCTGATTTTAATCCCACGTTTTACGGGCTACGGAGCGATTCTTGGATTGATCATGATGACGGGCGCAATATATTTTCACCTGACCAAAATCGGGATTTATTTCGACGGGGACCCGGTACTTTTTATTTATGCCGTTGTAACTTTCGTATGTTGTGCCATACTCATTTTTATCTATAAGGATCAATTGGAAAAACAACTGAAAAGGAAATAAAAAATGGGGACAGCTGTATACAAAAAAAATGCGATCAGGAAAACAGGCCTGCCTGTTAGTTTATTATTGTGGATTCATTTCGCATCGGGACAAATCTATCCGGTGGCCAGGGAATCCAGCGTGCAATTTACCATCCATAATTTTGGCTTTAGGGTCTCCGGCAGGCTGGCCGCTCCGGAAGGAGATATCCGGTTTCAGCCGGACAGCCTGTCCAAATCTTTTTTTCATGTAACCATACCTTCCGAGTCCATCAACACGGATAATAATTCAAGGGATGAGCATTTGAAGGCAGCGGATTATTTCGACGTAAAAAACTATCCACTGATTCGTTTCGTATCTGATCATATCCAGGCCGCCAATACAAAAGGGGAGTATACGGCTGTGGGCAGGTTAACGATTAAAAATAAGAGTAAAGATATTCAGCTTCCTTTTACGGCGGAAAAAAACGGGAATGGTTACCTTTTTTCAGGAAGTTTTAAAATGAACAGGAGAGATTTTGACGTTGGAGGATCCAGCACACTCTCAAACGAACTCACGGTGGAAATAAAAGTACTCGCCCGGTAATTAAAAAATTATTATTTTTAAAAAACGGCTTTATGGAACTGCAAAAAACCGTGCGCCAGGTATTCTTCCAATTGTCAGACTCGCTGAGTCAGCTGGCAGAGGATCAGTATAATTATCCCTGTACAAATTTATCCGGTAATACCGTCGGTCAGCACGTACGGCATATCATTGAAATGTTTCAATGCCTGGAAATGGGTTATGCGGAAGGCGAAGTGGATTATGAAAAAAGATTTCGCGATAAAAGGATTGAATCAGATAAAGTTTTTGCGTCGGGTTTATTGCTTGATATTATCGAAAAAATTTCCAAAGGAAATAAACCGTTATACCTGCTGACCTATTATAATGAGCAGGAAGTTGGCCCTGAAAAGATCGCCACGAATTATTTCAGGGAGATTGCGTATAACCTGGAACATGCGATTCACCATATGGCACTGATCCGGATCGGCCTGCATGAAATAGGTGATATTGCTGTTGATGATTCCTACGGGGTCGCTTCTTCTACCATCAAGTACCGCCAACAATGTGTACAGTAACATTTATCCCTTCGGGGAATAAATTTTTTTTTACTTCCAGCCGTGATGAGCTGGCAAAACGGGCCACCGCTGCTTTTCCCGACCTGCACCAAATAAACGGCCATCGTTTGCTGTTTCCCAGGGATCTGCAGGCAGGAGGAACCTGGATTGCCGTACATGAGTGCGGAAAGGCGGCCGCGCTGCTGAACGGTGCCATCCGGGCACATCAGCCCGAACCGTCCTACCGGAAAAGCCGGGGTCTGATCCTGCTTGACCTGATCGCCCATTCTTCACCCCTTGAATCATTTGGGGAATGCGACCTTACCCGGATCGAACCGTTTACCGTCATTTTATCGGTGGATGAAAAACTCTTTTGCGGAACCTGGGATGGAATGGAAAAAAAGATGGAACCGCTGAACAGACATATTCCGCATATCTGGTCCTCCGTCACCCTGTATGATCCGGTTATCATTAAAAAAAGAGAAGGCTGGTTTAAAAAATGGATTGCTGAAAATCCGGATCCGTCCGCCGGAGATATTATCCGTTTTCACGAGCAGGGCGGGGACGGTGATCCGGTCAACGACCTGCTCATGAACCGGGACGGCAATTTATTTACAAACAGCATCAGTTCGATTCGTATCTCTCCGGATACAGCTGCATTCCGGTATATGGACCTGCGTTACGGAACGACGGCCGACCGTTTCCTGCCATTTCAAAAAACGATTACAGTAAAAATATGACCGGAATATACGGCTGGAAAAAAAAGCCGTTCTGGATCCGGCTTTTGCACTGGGAATACTGGAGTTTCCATGCGATTTATATTCCCATTTATCCCATATTTATTTTCCTCTGCCTTCGGGCTCGTTCTTTTTTTTTCTATGCTGCGGCAAATCCGGCCATAAAAAATGGCGGATTCCTGGGAGAGTCAAAAAAGGAAATTTTCGAACTGGCGCCATCCGCTTTGCAACCCAGAACCATTTTTTTCACAAAGGGTTCTGACCCTGTATGGGTACTTGAACAGTTACTGATGACGGGATTTCGTTTCCCGATGATCGGCAAGCCCGATATTGGCGGCAGGGGCCGGGGAGTAAAAAAACTGGATGATGCGGCAACAGTTATGGCCTATGCGTCCGCGTCCGGGATTGATTTTCATATCCAGGAATTTATTATGTACGAAAATGAAGCCGGCATTTTTTATTACCGGTTTCCCGGTCAGGAAAAAGGAAACATCTCGGGCATTGTAAAAAAGGAATTTTTGAAAGTTACCGGTGACGGGAAAAAATCCGTCCGGGATTTATTGAAAACCAATCCCCGTGCTATTTTGCAATTACCAAAACTGGAATATTCGGAACCCGATATGATGAACCGGGTTCTTCCGCCAGGCGAAGTTTTTACTGTAGTACCCTATGGCAATCATGCCCGCGGTGCTTTGTTTCTGGATGACAGCGCATCCGCCAGTGATGCACTCATTGAATGGATGGATACCATCTGTTTTCAAATTCCGCAATTTTTCTTTGGCAGGCTGGACATCCGGTATGAAAGCAGGGAATTACTGGAACAGGGAAAAGCATTTTCTGTGCTGGAAGTAAACGGTGCGGGCAGTGAACCCACGCATATCTATGACCCGCGGCATTCTATTTTTTTTGCATGGAAAGAAATCATCCGTCACTGGCTAATTCTTTTTAAGATCAGCCGCATAAATCACCGGCTGGGTCACCGGTATCTGAGCCTGGCGGAAGGCGTGGGTATGTTCAGAAAAGATAAATCAGATTCGCAAAAACTTGCAGGACTCAAATCAGGATGATCTAACCGGAAACTTTCATGCAAAACCTGTCCAGCTTTTTTCTTGGAATGATCCTTAGTTTTCTGGGGCAGTTACCCCTGGGAACAATGAGTATGACGGCCACGCAGATTGCCGTTCAGGAAAACTTTCGCAACGCCTGGAAATATGCAATCGGCGTGGCCCTGATTGAAATCGTTTATCTCCGTCTGGTTTTATACGGCATGCAATGGGTCGTTCAAAACCGGTTAATTTTTATCATATTCAACTGGATTACGGTTTTATTTTTTATCATACTCGGCCTGATCAGTTTTATTACGGCACAAAACCAGGATGGCGAAAAAAAGGCACTTTTATTAAACAACCGCCTCGACCGGTTTTTACTGGGGATCAGCATGAGTGCCCTGAATCCGGCACAGATTCCGTTCTGGTTTGTATGGACGGGTTATTTTCTGAACCTGGGATGGTTGACTGTGGGTGCCACCCACTTCAATCTGTTTACCCTGGGATCGGGCCTGGGTACGATCGGCGGATTGACGGTGTATATGTATGGAGGCAACTGGCTGGTCACAAAAATGAATACCAGCAACCGGACATTAAACAAAATCATGGGCGTCGTGTTTATCATCGCCGCGATGGCGCAGATATACCGGGTGATCAGTCCTTAACCATTCTTCCAGGCATCCCTTTCATCCGGACTGAATTTCCAGGGAGCGAAATTATTTTCCACGTTGCTGAACATGCTGTTCCATTCGGGAGGAGCGTCCGAATCCTCCATGACCAGCGAGCGACGGAGTTCCAGGATGATTTCAAGCGGACTGATACTCACCGGGCATTCTTCCACGCAGGCATTGCAACTGGTGCAGGCCCTTAGTTCTTCCACGGAAATATAATCCTTCAGCAATTGTTTCCCATCATCCTGGAAAGTTCCATGAGCACGTTTGTTCCGACCTGCTTCTTCGAGCCTGTCGCGCGTATCCATCATGATTTTACGAGGAGAAAGTTTTTTGCCGGTGATATTCGCCGGGCAGGCCGCCGTACACCTGCCGCATTCTGTGCAGGCATAAGCATCCAAAAGATTTCGCCAGCTGAGGTCGAATACATCCTTTGCCCCGAATTTTGCCGGTGGCTGTGAGGGCTCAGCCGGTACCAGTTCAGGTTGCATGGCATACAGGACTTCCTGCTGAACGGATTTCATATTTCGCATCCTGCCTTCCGGCCAGAGGCGCGCATAATAGGCATTTGGAAAAGCCAACAGGATATGAAGGTGTTTGGAGTAAGGCAGATAATTTAGAAAAGCGAATATCCCGGTAATATGAAGCCACCAGCAGGTCCTTTCGAGTACCAGCAGCTGATGGTTCGATAATCCGCTTAACAATACGTGCAGCCATTCAGAAATCAGAAAATTTCCGGTAGGATGCAAAGCATAGTGTCCGTAATTTCTCTCCTGTAATAAAGTGTCTGACGCATTCAGGGTCAGAAAGAGTCCCATCAGGATGATTTCAGTAATCAGTATATAGTTGGCATCTGATCTTGGCCATCCGTCTAAATCATGACTTTTGAAACGACGCAGTTTCAGGATATTTCTTCTGCATAAAAAAATCAGGCAGGCAACTAAAACAGTTATCGCCAGGATTTCAAATGCATTTATCAGCCAGCTGTACATGCCTCCCATAGGAATCGCAAATAAACGGTGCGTTCCAAAGATTCCGTCCAGAAAAATTTCAAGCACCTCCAGATTGATGATTATAAAACCGGCATAAATAAAAAAATGAAGCACGGCGACCAGTGGATTCCGGAACATTTTTTTCTGACCGAAGGCTAAAAGAAGTACATTTTTCCAACGCCGTCCCCGCTGGTCCGAATAATCCTCTTTTTTCCCGGAAAGGATATTTTTCCGGATGCGCAGGATGTTGCGGCTGAAGAGCCAGATGGAAATTGCGGAAAGTAAAATGAAAGCAATTTGCTGTACTCCCTGCATGAGACCTTATTATGGCCTGAAGTTATAGCAGATTTGCAGGATTTATGATTTTCTTTACCTTGGGGCATGGAGAAGAATTATATACTCAGCCCGGAAGTTGCGGCCAAAAAATTAAAGCGCATGGCATTTGAAATCCTGGAAGATAATTTTGGTGAAACAGGATTTGTCCTCGCCGGTATCCGGGAAAACGGAACGGTTATCGCGCAAACGATCGGAGAATTATTAAAGGAAATCGCCGGATTACATACCGAATTAATATCGGTTTATCTGGATAAAAAAAATCCCAAAGAGGTTACCATTAGCCGGGTACTCGACTTTCAAAACCAGGTGATCATCTTAATAGATGACGTTTCAAACAGTGGTAAAACCTTATTGTATTCCACAAAGCCCTTCCTGGATGCGAATCCAAAAAAAATACAAACCCTGGTCCTGGTGGAAAGGAGTCACAATGCTTTTCCGGTAAAACCCGATTATGTGGGATTATCCGTCGCCACCACCCTTCAGGAACACATTTATGTGGAAGTGGAAAAGGGTAGGGTGAAAGGAGCCTGGCTGGAATAAGACCATAAAATTGGACGTTTTTTTCGCCCCGAACCCCCCTGATTTCATTACCTTTGATGCCTTATAAAAGCTTGGGTTAGACTGGATTTTAAAAAATTATGGAAGAGAATCTCATACCGGAAGAAACGCAGGATAATAATCGTATCGTCCCTATCAACATCGAGGAACAAATGAAAATGGCCTACATAGATTATTCTATGTCGGTTATTGTGAGCAGGGCCTTGCCGGACGTGCGTGACGGATTAAAACCGGTTCATCGCCGCATCCTTTTCGGGATGAATGAACTGGGCAGCAACAGCAATAAACCGTTTAAAAAATCAGCCCGTATAGTAGGAGAAGTAATGGGGAAATACCATCCCCATGGGGATGCGGCCATCTACCATACCATGGTCAGGATGGCGCAGGAATGGAGTATCCGCTATATGCTGATCGATAAGCAGGGAAATTTCGGAAGCCAGGACGGTGACGGTCCGGCCGCCATGCGGTATACGGAAGCCAGGTTGCACCGGCTAGCAGAGGCTATGCTGGAGGATATTGATAAGGAAACGGTTGACTTTCAACCGAATTTCGATGACTCACTGACGGAGCCAACCATCCTGCCATCCAGGTTTCCACAGCTACTTATTAATGGCGCCAGCGGAATCGCCGTCGGAATGGCGACCAATATGCTGCCCCATAACCTGGCAGAATCTATTGATGGCTGCGTAGCCTATATTGATAAACGGGATATTACGATAGAAGAAATCATGCAGTACGTAAAGGCGCCCGATTTTCCAACCGGCGGTGTAATATTCGGTATGGAGGGCGTCAAGGCCGCCATGCATACGGGCCGGGGCCGTGTGGTGCTTCGCGGGAAACTGCATGTGGATGCAAAAGCAAATGGAAGGGAACAGATCATTGTTACCGAAACGCCTTACCAGGTAAATGTCGATGGAGTTTGCGATCGCATTGGTCAGCTCGTGAATGATAAAACCATTGATGGCATTACGGGAGTTAACAATGAGTCAAATGAAAAAGAAGGAATCCGGATTGTTATCGATCTGCGCAGGGACGCGGTTGCCAACGTCGTTATCAATCAGCTGTATAAACATACGGAACTGCAAACCTCCTATGGCATCAATAATGTGGCTCTGGTAAAAGGTCGTCCGCGGACACTGAATGTAAGAGAAATCATTGTCGAGTTTGTAGAGTTTCGTCATGAAGTAGTTATCCGCCGTACACAGTTTGAATTGAGGGAAGCTGAAAAACGGGCGCATATCCTGCAGGGTTACCTGATTGCACTGGATCACCTGGATGAAGTGATCTCGCTGATCCGTTCATCCTCCACTCCGGATCTGGCGAAAGAAAATCTGATCAATGCCGGCTGGGGTCTCAGCGAAATACAAGCCAAAGCCATACTGGAACTCCGCCTGCAGCGACTGACCGGAATGGAAAGAGATAAGATCCGAAACGAATTTGACGAACTGCAGAAACAGATTGCTTTTCTGAAAGACCTTTTGCAGGATGAGGACAAAAGATTTGCACTGATACGTAAAGAACTTCTTGAAATAAAGGAAAAATTTGGCGACGAACGTAAAACTGAAATTACTTATCTCGATGACGAAATGCAGATCAAGGATCTGATCAAGGAAGAAGATGTTGTCATCACGATTTCGCATAATGGGTATATCAAAAGGACTTCGGCTACAGAATACCGTCAGCAACGACGGGGTGGAAGGGGACTGAGCGGGGGCAAGGCCAGGGTTGAAGATTATATCGAACACCTTTTTGTTGCCAGCTCCCACCACACATTACTTTTCTTTACGGAAAAAGGCAGATGTTTCTGGTTGAATGTATACCAGATACCGGAGGGAGACCGGGTGGGTAAGGGCCGGGCAATTCAGAACCTGATACAGATACCACTGGATGATAAAGTAAAAGCCATCATTGACGTAAAAGATATTAAGGATAATGAATTCCTCAACAGCCATTTTATCGTTCTTTGTACAAAACAGGGCGTAATAAAAAAAACCCTGCTGGAAGATTTCAGCCGGCCCCGGCAAAGCGGCGTGAATGCCATTACCATCCTGGAAAATGATCAGTTACTGGATGCCCGGTTGACGGATGGTAATTGTGAGATCATGATGGCGGTGAAATCGGGGCGTGCCATACGATTCCCGGAAGAGAACGTGAGGCCCACAGGCAGGGGTGCAATTGGTGTTAGCGGAATAGAAGTTGATGATAATCTGGATGAAGTGATTGGCATGATATGTGTCAACAAGGACGATAAATCCAGAACCGTACTGGTTGTCAGTGAAAACGGTTATGGCAAGCGTACCCTGGTGGATGAATACCGCGTAACGAACCGGGGAGGTAAGGGAATCAAAACCATTCAGGTCACAGAAAAAACAGGAAAGCTGGTCGGTATACTGGATGTTACCGAAAAAGAGGATCTGATGATCTCCTGCAAATCGGGTATTACGATCCGCATGCCGGTGAACGGTATCAGCGAACTGGGTCGCGCAACCCAGGGAGTAAAACTGATCCGGTTGGACGAGGGGGATGGAATTGCCGCCATTACGCAGCTTGACGAGGACTCAACTATTGCGGACCCAAAAGAAGGGGAAGGCCCGGTTTTGGATATATTGCCTCCTGAATCAAGTCCTGAATAACGTCATCAGAAAACTTCAAATAAAAAATCTCATGAAACGGATGCTTTTTAGCCTTTTAATGGCTGTTATTTGTTCCGGATTGTTTGCCCAATCTGTAGACAAGGCGAAAGAATTACTGAAGGCGAATAATCTTGCAGGCGCCAAGGACGAAATCGACAAGGTGCTGCTGGTTGACAAGAATCAGAAAAATGCGGAAGCCTGGTACATCAAAGTAAAAATATATAACGCCATAGCGGTAAACGATCAGTTGAAGGCCCAGTATCCGGATGCATTGATCCAATCACTCGACGCATTAAAAAAATATACCCAGTATGACGATAAAAAACTTGTTTTACTTACGGTGGATCAGTATAAGCCCATCAATGAAATTTATCAGGGACTTTTCCAGGCAGGAGCCGCCAATTACAACGACAAGAAATATAGTGATGCATTGACGGATTTCCGCGGTGCCATTGCTGCCATTGGATTTATGTATAAACAGGGATGGATCAAACAGAGCATGGATTCGACCGCTATATTGTACGCCGGCATTTCAGCCGAAAAATCGGATAAGCGTGAGGAGGCCGTTATTTATTATAAAACCATTGCGGATTCGGGTATTACAAAAATTGGCGGAAACGATATGGGAGAAATCTATAAATGGCTCGCCGATTATTATACCCGTAAAGGGGATAAAGAGTCAGCAAATAAATATATTGCCATGGGAGAGGCCAGGTATCCGAATGATATTTTTTATGACGAGCTCCAGCTGGATGCACTGAGAAAAAACGGACCCAAAGATTCCCTTTTTGCGAAGTACGAGGCGATCAACAAGCAACACCCCGATAGCGCCATATATTTTTACAACTACGGATTGGAATTATACCAATATGCATCAGATACAAGTACAGGTAAACGCACAGCAAATGCGGATGAGCTCACAAGCAGGGCACAGGAGAAATTGCTTACCAGTATAAAACTCAATCCCAGTTATCCCCAGGCCTATCTCATACTGGGACAGATATCTTATAATCAGGGTGTGGAATTTCAGGTTCTGGGAAAACCCAAAGGAAATACCAATGCGGAAGAATTGAAAAAACGCCAGGACTACCGGGCACAGTCCGCTAAAAAATTCGATGATGCCATTCCCTATCTTGTAAAAGTGGACCAGTTACTGGGCGGGCAGGCTAAATTAAAGAAGGCCGATAAAGTTTCTTTGAGAGATTCTTACGATATGCTCATCGAAATCTATCAATCCAAAAAAGATAAGCCGAAAATTGACGCGTGGACTGACAAATACAATAATGTAGACAAGATACATTAATAGATTATTCGGGAAAATCCATGCAGCTCAATTCGTGTTGCATGGATTTTTTATTTACCGCAGGGCAAAATGCAGATTGGCATTCACCACTAATTGGTTCTGATGAAAGGCATATGCCGGTTCGATGCCGATACCGATCACATTGGATAGCGGAATCACATACCTTAATCCGGTTTGCAATTCAAAATAAGTAAGGTTTACAATACCTGGCGCGGCAGTCATATACAAGTGACTTGTAAGTTTATATTGCCCCTTGAGATAAAAACTGAGTAATACCTGATTTTGTGACGTACTTGTTTTTACGTTGACATTATTATTTTCTGCCCAAATCATACTGGTTCCAATAAAATAACTGAATTTACCGGCGTCTTTTTTCCAGGTGCCTGCTTCCATTCCGAATCCCATTCCGTGACCCGTTTGAAAAGCCTGGTATACAGTTACCGATGGAAAAGAAGGAATACAACACGAATTGCAATTCTGACTTTTTAATTCGCTGAACTGAAAACAGGAAATGATTAAAATAATAATGAACCCGGTTTTGTTTTTGAAAGACCGGGACACCTGGAATAACGAATTCCTGAAAGCATAAGAAGTTTTCATACTGATCAATTTAAAAGAGGTCGTTAAAGGGGGCGAACGAAGGTCTTTTGAGGGAAGGATCAGTAGTCTGGCAATGCCAGATTCGTTAATATGGAAATCAAAGGATGATGGGGAGAGTTAAATATACTTTGCGATTTCCGGTTTTGAAAGCATTTTGCATTTTTTTTCCAAAACTACAGTTTTGGGAATCTGTACTAATTTGGGAAATTGCCCGTTTTAAAGGGTGGGGGATTACCTGATCTATTCAAAACAACCGCATTGTCTAACACTGAGCCGGATAAACCGTCTAATAAATTCAAATTTAAACCGCAATTGTCGGGACTGCGCTTCTGTGCGGTACTCTTTGTGGTTGTTTATCATTTTTCTGTTTTTTTGATCGGCCTTAAAAATTGGCGCTACGATCTGGGCTCTTTTATTGTTTTCTTTTTCGTACTGAGCAGTTACCTGATTACCCGGATTTTACTGGATGCCAAGAAAAAGGCGATTGACAAATCCATACCCGTTTGGAAAGTGGCCGTGGCATTTCTGACCCGAAGAACATTGCGCATATTTCCGGCATATTATCTTTATCTGATTATCCTGATGGCCTTCCCCCTGGAGGGCCTGGACCTGCGCCAGCATCCGGCCTTTTATTTTGGTTATTTCTATAACGTCCGGATGTTTATCACCCATAGCTGGGGCCCGTATTCGGTACACCTTTGGACCCTGGCCGTGGAAGAACAGTTTTATATTATCTGGCCATGGATCATTTTATTTATTCCGAACCGGTGGCTGCCAAGAGTATTTGGATTGATGGTATTGATGGCAATCGGTTTCCGGATAATCATGCTGACCGTTGCGCCTCAAATTCCCCAGTTCCCCATGCTGGTCCTGACACCGGCCTGTCTTGATTCCTTTGGCGCTGGGGCTTTACTGGCTTATTTTCACTATCGAGGGAAAGAAAATAATCAATGGTTAAAATGGTGCACGTTTATGGCCATCCCATTTTGGATATTACTGATCGTAACAAATCATCACCGCAGTTTTATCGGTCTGGACAGAGTATTTATTTCATTTTTTTCTGTAACCATTATTGATATTGCCAACCGGGGATATACGGGATTTGCAAAGATTTTTTTGGAGAACCGTCTGGTGCAGTACCTGTCAAAAATTAGTTACGGAATTTATTTATACCACCTGATCGCTACCTTATTTTTCTGGCGAATATTTGATTCCGTTCAGCGCGGGTTGAGTGATAAGGGATATGATTTATCTGCGGCAGGTAAAGTAATGGCTTCTCCCTATATCAGTTTCTGGATTTATTTTGCACTGGCCATCGGCTGCGCGACCATTTCATGGTACTGCCTGGAACAACCATTCAACAACCTCAAGAAGTTATTTGACTATGTAATGCCGAAAAAAGCCAAAAGCTTAAATAAGCCCAAAGCTTAAAGCCAAAAGCCTAAAACCGTTGATCGTATATCGTATCGTGGATCGTGTATCGAATATCGGTTCACCATAAACCATTAACAATATACCGCCAACCGTCAACCGCCAACCACACGATTCACGATAGACGATCCTAAGCCAGAGATTATTTGAAAAAGTTTACCGGGCGGAATGTCCATTTCTTTTCGCGTTGCATTTTGTAGCCGATCAGAATCTTAACACGCATTTTTATCCAATACATGAAAGTGATGGGGTTGAAATGCATGCCCATCGCCCGTCTTGACTGCTCCAGGGCGACATGTGGTTTTCCATACTGGTGATAGATTTTATCGGAGGTATACGCGAAATAATGCGCCAAATGTCTCTTTGCAAACCGCTTCGCCCGGGGGCGTTCATTCGGTGGAAGGTAGTCCTGAATGATATCGAGCACTTTCATTACGTCTGTCATGGACTGGCCGGTTAGAAAATACCGGCTTGTAATATTGTTCTGATGAACCCGGTATAAGGCGAGTTTTTTCGGGCTATGCACCACCGGATAACGGGCGGCGATACGAACCCACATTTCCCAGTCTTCGCCATAGTGAACCGCATAAAATCCACCCAGTTTTTCGTATACAGATCTTTTCACAACCATGGCCGGTGGTTGTATAAGCTGGGTACGGGAAATAGCCAGGAGCCAGTTGTTCAGCAGGCCCGGCTCGTTTAACAATTCATCATTGTCGTAGAGTCTTTGATTTTGTTCATCAACGTATGTAAATCCTGTAAATGCCGCCCCGGCTTCAGGGAAAGCCATAAACATATTTTCAATTTCCGAATAGAACCCTTTTATTACACGGTCGTCTCCATGCAGTAAATGAACATAGTGACCTGTCGCGCGGTTAAGGCATGTTTCAAAATTTCGCAGGCTTCCAACGTTTTGCAGCTGACGGTAATAACCAACCCTTCCTTTTCCAATTTTCCGTACAAGAGACTCCACATCCGAATCCGTACTGAAGTCATCAACCACTTCAATTTGCATAAATTCTTCGCCCGGATCCTGTTCTAATACCGAATGGATATTTTCGATGAGAAACTGACTGCAGTTATAGGTCGGAATCATGACGGACCAACGTGGTCGCGGGATATGATCCGGAACCGGTTTGATTTCCGGAGGATGCCGGGGTATACGTTCAATCATTCAATTAAAGATAAAAAGATTACCGCTATAATCTGGTCTGGCCCGGCTCCTGGCTTAATTCCACCGGGAACGGGGGTCTTACTTTGCCTGCCCATTTACCGTACCAGTAACCGGGTTCCTTATAATCTTCCACTTCAAAAGATAAACAGGACTCAAAGTAGAAAAGTCGTTCAGTAGAATTTCTAACGAATGCAAGGGAGATATAGTACGAGCCATCATTCAAAAAATTCCCCGGGATAATAGATTCCCCGCTAACAGAACCGGTTTTAAATATATAATTTTTGGAAGCCAGCTCAAAAACCAATTCGCCGTCACTACTGAAAAGCTGGAGGTTTACCAGGAGTTCGCCGGTTTCTTCTGCCTGGTATATAAATTCAAACCGGATGTGCAATGGCGTCCGCACATCTATAACCTGTTGTTGATTGGTATAATCGGGTACAAGTGCCAGGCGTTTTATGCGGATGAATTCGTTTCCAGGCAGAAGACCCTGCTTTGAATAATCGGTTCCCAACAATTGCTCCCGGCTCAGTTTAACATAACCGGCAAGAACGGATTCCGGTTCGCCGGAAAAAATTAGTCTGCCTTTGTCCAGCACCAGCGCCCGGTTACAAACACTGCGGATAGTTTGAATATTGTGACTCACAAAGAGGATCGTCTTTCCTTCTTCCCTGGAAATCGATTTTATTTTTGCAAGACATTTTTGTTGAAATTCTGCATCGCCTACGGCAAGTACCTCATCTATTACCAGGATCTCCGGATCGAGGTGCGCAGCAACGGCAAAGGCCAGACGTACATACATGCCACTGGAATATCTTTTTACGGGAGTATCGAGAAACCTGGAGACGCCCGAAAAATCAATGATCTCGTCGAATTTCCGGTCTATTTCTTTTTTCTTCATGCCCATGATATGGCCGTTCAGATATATATTCTCCCTTCCGGTCAATTCGCTATGAAAACCGGTCCCTACTTCCAGCAGACTCGCAATCCTCCCGTTGCCAAAAATTCTCCCTGCTGTTGGAAGTGTTATCCTAGAAATGATTTTTAGCAAAGTTGATTTTCCCGCCCCGTTTTTTCCAATCAGCCCCAGCACCTCTCCCTCGAAAAGGTCAAAGCTGATATCCCGGAGCGCCCATATATGCTGCCTGCTTTCCGGATCCGCTGTTACCGGTTTATTTAATTTCCCTGACCACCAGTTCACCAGATCTTCCTGAAGAGAACGGGATCCTAAAACGCCGAGTCTGTAGTACTTGGAAATATTTTCTGCCTCGATCAGTTTTTTTGCCATGACTTATATTACGTCCATAATTTGAATTTCCCTTTTATTGAAGAGGATGATTCCGGTCATCAGGACGATGAAAGTGGTCAGCATGCACAACAATAAATAAAACAGGGGCAGGGCATGGGGTTTCAGAAATGAGGACCGGAATATTTCGATGACCGGGGTTAATGGATTTAACCAGAAAATAAATTTATAAGTCTGCGGGACCAGGGAAGCCGGATAAACCACCGGTGCGGCAAACATAAAAAGCCGTAACAGGAATTGCATGATATTATCCAGGTCGCGGTATTTCGCCGTAAGCACGCTGATGATCAAACCGCAGCCCAGGGCAAAGCAGGCCGTGATGAATATCAGCAGGGGCAGGATCAAAATCTGCCAGCTCAGATGAATGGGTGTTCCTTTCAGTCCGTAGATTAAACAGACTCCAAGGAAAAGAAGGAGTTGTATTGAAACGCGGAATGAATGGAAAAGAATACTGCTTAGCGGAACGATGAGCCGGGGGAAATACACTTTATTAAAAATATACGCATTGTTCTGAAACGTGTTCATGGTCGTTGTGATACTATCTGCATAATAGGACCAGATAATTATACCGGGAAGATAAAACAGGAGCGGGGAAATTTCATCTGTTGAAATTTTTGCGACCCGGTGAAATATGATAAAGTAAACCAGCGTGGTGAACAGGGGTTGTAGAAAAACCCAGATGGGGCCCAGAATCGTTTGCTGATAACTGGCGATGATATCCCGGCGAACAAAACGGAAGATAAGATCCTTGTAATGAAAAAGCTCGCGCAAATTGAAACGGTACCAGGGCCGGTAAGCCGATATTTCCCATTGCCATTCTGCGTTTTTCTCCATGTAAGCGAAAATAATGGTTAATTGTCAATTGTTAATTGTTAACGTATAAGCCCTTTAACGGATAAAATAAAACCGATTATTAATACCCGTTATTTCCGTTAAGAACTAACAATTGACAATTAACCATTAATACGCGTTATTTCCGTTAACAATTAACAATTAACAATTAACCATTAATACTGGAGTTTTCCAGCGTTTTAATTTGCGCGAGGAGTGTTTCTGAATCAAAAGGTTTGGCCAGAAAAAAATCAGCACCCGCATCGTAAGCTTTTCTTTCGACGTCTGGCAGGCCGGACATGATATATACCGGTATGCTTTTTAAGTAACTGTTTTTAATTTCCCGGCAAACATCCAAACCATTCCCGTGATCTAGTTTTATATCGAGGAGTATTAAATCAGGTTGCAAAAGCCCGACGGTTTTTATAATTTCATCGGCATCCGACAAAGGGCAAATCCTGCAATGATATGCCTGTAACAAAAACCGCAGACCGTGTAATAAGTCCAGGTCATCCTCAACAATCATAATTTTTAACATGAGCAGAGATTCTTATAATATAATACATATATGATGCAAAAAAGGTTGCGATCCACACAAAAATCCAGTACTTTTCCTGGGTATTTATGTCTACAATCAGCCATGGTGGCAGTTTCCCAAATCTGGAATTTATCATCCCCCGATCAGTTCATCCAGTTTTTCATCACTGATATTATCTGCATCCCTCGACAAAGGGTTCTCTGTTTCCTCAAAAGCATTTGAAGATCCGAGATGGGTATGATCTGTTGTTTGTTTATCTTTTATTTTTAGCTTTTTGCTTTTTCCCTTCGATTTATCTTTGGATTCCTCCATTTTGCTTTATTGATTCATCACGATGGTACCGACATCCGTCGGCTGACCGTCAACCACCAGTACGTCCTGTTTAAAGCTATCTCTATAAGGCGGACTGGCTTCCAGCATCAGGGTATAATTGCCGGGTTTTACATTCAGGATCATAAAATTTCCCTGGATAACGGGGCTATTCAGTGTGTCAGACTTGGAAATCAGCCAGGCTCTGACCGCCCCATTTGTTGGCGTAACCGAACCCTTCACCGGGCTATTCCAGGCAACGTGTAAAGCGGAACTTAGACCTATCACCAGTCCGGCAAGAATCAGGAATCCTGAAATCGTACGGGTATGTTTCGTATTCATCATATCATGTGTTGCAATAATTATTCCTATTTGTTTTATTGAGTTTATTTCAAAACTTTTGTTAATGCTTAATCTCGATATTGGAATAGCCGGCGCGGGAATTGCCGGACTCGTGGCAGGTATAGAATTGCGGCAGGCCGGCTGGGCTGTCTCCATTTTCGAATCCAGGTCGCGAACGGGTGGCAGGATCCAAAGTCTGCAGCAGGGAGGACTGGTAATTGAAACGGGCCCCGAATTCATTCATGGTAAGCTAAAGGAAACCCTTGGCCTGTTGAAAAAATATAAAATCCGGTATGAGCCGATCGATGGGAAAATGTATCATGCCCGGAATGGACAGGTGGAGGAATCCAGGGAATGGATTGAAGGTTGGGATGAGCTCCTGAATAAAATGAAATCGTTGGGGAGGGATCTTCCATTTCAGGAGTTTTTGGATAAATATTTCCCGGAGGATCGTTTCGGTGAATTGAAGAAATCTGCCATCCGTTTTGCTGAAGGATATGATCTCGCGGATGTTAGGACAGCCAGCACCCAGGCGCTGATTTTAGAATGGGGGCACGAGGAGTCGGAGCAATTCCGTATTCCGGCGGGTTATGAAACGGTTATTCATGCACTTGAAAACGAATTTAAACAACTGGGTGGCAAAATATTTTTGAACCATCCTATAAAAAGTGTAGACTGGAATTCCCGTAAGATTGTGCTAGAGATGCAGGATGGTCAAACATTCAGTATGGATAAACTGATCATCAGTATACCGTTAAGTTCTTTAAATCAGGAGTCACCACCGGCAGAATCCATAATTTTTATTCCCGCATTCCGGGAAAAACAAGAGGCATTCGGTCAAATTGGATTTGGCACCGTGGTAAAAATAGTGATGGTCTGGCATTCGGCATTCTGGAAACCGCTGGTCCCGGATGCGCAGTTTATATTTTCTGATTATTTCTTTCCCACCTGGTGGACCCAGTATCCGGCAGATATTCCCATGCTGACGGGTTGGCTTGGGGGCCCTGCGGCGGAGGAGTTCGCTGGCAAACCGGATACATTTTTTTTCGAAAAAGCGATAGAGAGCCTGACGTCTATATTTTCTGTTTCTGCCGCGCAGATAAAAAAAGACCTTGAATCCTACCGGATCTTCAATTGGAAAAATGAACCCTGGAGCCGGGGGGCGTATAGTTACGGACGTGTCGGATTCAGAAACAGTAAAACCATATATAGAAAACCCGTGGAAAGCAGGATTTATTTCGCCGGAGAAGCCTGCTATGACGGGCCATTTCCCGGTACGGTTGAATCAGCGGTAGTCAGCGGCCAGGTTACGGCCCGGAATTTACTGAAAGACCTTGATAAAAGAAATGTGTAAAACTATTCAGGACATGTGGATAATATTTCAGGTAATATCCTCGGCAGACATGTAAATTCACTGATTAAGTAACCCCTTATGCACTCAGTAGAAGAATCAGTTATTTCGGAGAGAGGATTTGTCAGTACCGTTCACGTATTAAAAGACGGCGAGATTATTTATTCGCTGCAGGACTTCCAGAAAATTGAAGGCCGCTTCTCCTGGGTTGACAAAAAATATCTGGTTACTAAGATCCTGGAATTACAGAAGAAAACAGATGATCGCAGGAGATCATTCCTTGTTATCTATGAAGATGGAAATCAGATCCGCGAGTATGTCAATATGGATCAGACGTTTAAGCCCCTTCCTTATTGCTGAGATACTTCTTCTCCTTCTGATTCTTCATCCTCTTCTTCAATAAGATCGTCATCCAGATCCTTTCCAAATAAATCCACTTCCTGACTCTTCTCCTCCAGTAATTCTCCTTCACTGTCTTTATCATCCAGGCTGAAGCTGTCTACGGGAAGATCCGTATCATAAGACGGATCAAAACTCTCACTTAATAGTTTTTTTTCAAGCGGACTCACATTGCCGGTTTCCAAATCGTCATCTTCTTCCAATAATTCATCACCTTCTTCATCCGCGGAAGAAACGGTCGTATCGCCGGTGAGTTTGTCAATATTTTTCCCGGAACGGGTTGCGCCCGGAATGTCTTTCAGCTCGGGCAGATCCAGACGGGCCTGATCCGGTTTTAATTTTTCCTGGTCCTCCGGTGAGTCGGAAATATCTTCGTGCAGGTATTTTTTGCTTGTCATATGCATTCTTTACCTTGTATCGTTAAAAATTCATGCCAGTTTATGTCTACTCTCTGAAAACCACTGGAATCATAATTTATCAACTTCCTGAAAATCGGATTTATGAAAAATTTGTTCATTCTTTCTTCCGCGGCCATCATGCTGGTTTTCATATCCTGCGGCCAGAGTACGGGTAATCCGGCACTTCCGGCGGGTTCAGGTTCTCCGGATTCTGCTGCCAATAATGGTGTTCTTCCGCCCTCGGCCTCCCCTGATAATGCGAACAATTCCTCCCTGGCCGACACGGCTTACCAGGCGAATGATTCGGCGAAAAAGCACAAAGATTCATCCAAATTGAAATAAAAATTGATTACCGTTTCATTCTGAGCGCAGGCTGTTTACGGGATTTGCCGATGCAGCTTTTATTGCCTGAAAGCTGATTGTTGCTATGGCAATAAACAACACCAATAAACCGACTTCTCCAAACATGACCCAGCTCAATTGAACACGATATGGATAATTTTGAAGCCATTTGTTGGCAGATATCAGGGCAATGGGCATGGAGGCCAGCATGGCAATCAGTATCAGGAAAATGAAGTCTTTTGAAATAATGCCGATTATCCGGATAACCGAAGCGCCCAACACTTTGCGGATACCGATTTCCTTTGTTCGTTTTTCTGTGGATAATACCGTTAAACCGAATAAACCAATGCTGGAAATAAAAATGGTCAGTATCGCTCCGAAAAGCATGATCTGTTTCCACTTAGCCTCCGACTCATAGTTTTTCAAATTTTCCTGGTCCTTAAAATGAAATGTATACGGACTTACCGGGAAAAATTTTTTAAAAGTTTTTTCGATGTATTGCAGGCTTGACGCAGATGTATTGGGCCTTATTTTGATATACGCCACTCCATAATTATTTGCCACATTCATGGTGAAGACCTGGGGTCCGATTCAGCCCGCCTCTAACCGGTAAATTTTATCCTTGTTTTCACGAAACCTGTCGTAGCTGAATTCATCTTTTGTATACAGAAAAATCAGCTTGCGGCATGCAAGTCCGAGTCTTAATCCCATTATATTGATAAAGGAATATACTTTATTACGGAACAGATTCCTGATAGCGGTTTTAAAATAATTTCCAAAAATGCTGTTCGCTTTTTATTTGGTTGATTCCGGGGTCAGAGATATTTCTTTCCTGGCAGCTAAGAAAATGCCATGTAATAATATACTGTCAATCAATAATTTGAAATCAGTTTGCATTGGAAACTGTTCGATTTCGATACTGATGATACGCTTAACGCGTTTTAGTTTATGGTGTATGGTTTATGGTGTATGGTAAATGAAAACCCCATATACCATAAACTATTAACCATTTACCTATTGCGTTAGGCGTTAGGCGTTACGCGTTAGGCGTTAGGCGTTTTGAGCCTTTTCAACAATTCGAGACAGGCCCGGCTATTATGATAGGGACATTTCCAAATGCCGACCTTATCCTGGTTGGCCATTTTTCTGGTATGCCTGTCGACACCCCAGATCCATTCTCCTTTCTCAGGGTCGAGGATATGGTTCCGGATGAACCGCCAGTTTTTGATCAGTGCATTTTTGTAGAGGGGATTTCCGGTGAGTTGCCAGGCATTGCAAAATCCAATGAGTGCCTCAGCCTGCGGCCACCAGTGCTTTTCCCGAATAAGTTCCCTGTTTTTATTATTGTATTCATACCATAAGCCGCCGTCATTATCCAAACCCTCCATAGCCGCCGCGGTAATCAGGAGGGCATTTTTTTTTGCAGTATGAATTGAACCCGTGTCCCGGATGGATTCTGCGCAGGACTGGAGGAGCCAGCCGGCTTCTATATCATGCCCATAAGAAATAATTGTTGAATCCACCCGCCAGTCATCACTGAAAAAAAGCGCCAGGTGATGACTGGGTTTTTGTATGATTTTTCCGTCAAAAATTTTCAGTAAATCAATGATATCTTTTTTGAGTTTGGGTGAAGGGCAAACTTCGTACAGGCTGGCATATGCTTCCGCCACATGGAGGTGGGTATTCATTGTTTTGGAAGCATTTTCATCCTTTTCGCTCAGCCTTTTATCATCCAGAAATGTCCAGTCCCGGGCAAATGCATCTATATAACCGCCATACACCCGATCAAGACTGTATCTATCTATGAGCTGGTACCATTCCAGAGCGAATTCCAGCGCCTTTTTGTCCTGGGTGGCCCGGTAATATTCACTCATGCCATAAATGCCAAATGCCAGCGCATAAACCTGCTTATGATCATCCAGCGGGTTGCCCTGATAGTCGACCGACCAATACAAACCACCAAATTCAGGATCCGTCAGGAATTCCAGGATATAGGTATAGGCCCGGGTTGCCAGTTCCAGGTGCAACGGATTTTGTGTATATAGATAGGCCGCAGAAAAACTCCAGAGGATCCGGGCATTGAGGACTGAACCCTTGGGCGCAAGATCCCGCACTTTATTGTCCTGATCTATTTGTCCGACAAAACCGCCATGGCGCAGATCTCTTGCATGTTGTTCCCAATAGTTCAGGATATGAATGAGTTCATTGTGTATTTCGGCAGGTAAGGCATCCCATGCGGCATCCAGGAGGGAGGAATTGTTTTTATCGTTCATGAAAACTGCCTTATGCTTTTACCAGTTTTTCTTTTTTCCCCAGTTTTATGTTTTTATCTATGAGCAGGTTGACCTGAACAACCGACTGCACAGAAGTAAATCCATCAGCCGGAGTATGAACAGCATAGTCCAGCAATTTCTCAATGCTACTCACGGCGACATGTATGCGCGTATCGGACGTGGCATAATATATATATACTGTTCCGTTTTCATCCGCGATCCATCCGTTGGAAAAAGCCACATTGGAAACGTCCCCGATCCGTTCTTCACCTTCCGGTGCAAGAAAATATCCGGCTGGTTTATAGATCTGTTTGGACGGGTCTTTCAGATCCGTCACAAAAATATAAAGTACATAGCG
>Ga0209863_10000300_pt1 | contig 27932 bp, 25 predicted proteins | sample OrgsoiDNA2013046_FD_185796 | JGI IMG/M metagenome (GOLD analysis project Ga0209863, IMG submission 185796) | Permafrost soil microbial communities from the Arctic, to analyse light accelerated degradation of dissolved organic matter (DOM) -... | ecosystem: Environmental > Terrestrial > Soil >...
ACTACATCCCCAACAGCTTTGCCCATCAGCAACCGTGCCACCGGGGATACGAAGGAAATAGAACCGGCCTTGGGGTCCGCTTCGTCCTCTCCCACGATGTAATATTTCTGTACCCGCCCATCATCGCGCCTGAAGGTCACCGTGCTTCCAAAGGCAACGGTATCAGTTGACGTAGGATTGGTGATGACCTGAGCCGACCGGACTCTGGCCGCAAAGTAGCGCACATCGCGCAAGGGGGTTGCTGCTTGCCGTCGCCGTTCATTCACGTCTTCGATCTTCTGCGCCGTTTCAAACGCCTCGCGAGCCTGGTGGAGATGAAGTTCCAGAGCCTTTAATCCTGCTTCCGTCACGAGGTTCGGATGGGGCGAAACTGGGCGGTCAGGTAGCAAAATCTCCGACGCAGTTTCGGCACTGTCCTCCTTGGTGAAAGCAACGCTCAAGCTCAGACTCCTCTCAAGAGAGTATGCTGGAAAATCTATGGTCAGTGATAAGAACGCGGACCCGTCAAAGGAACTGTAGCACAACGCCCAGCGGCTTTTGCGGATTACATTGCGCGGATCGAGACGGGAGCCATGATCAAGTTACCTCGTTTGTGTGTCGTTTGAATCAAGAGGTCGCTCGCTGCTGGCGCAAAGCGGCCGCCAGCCATTGAAAACATGCCAGGAGGTTTAGCGCCACCCGAGAGCCGGAGCCACGTGTGTCAGAATCGATTCAATGACATGGGTATTGTAGGGAACGCCGAGTTGGTTAGGGACGGTCAGTAGTAACGTGTCGGCCTCAATGATGGCCTCGTCCTTTTTTAGCTGCTCGATCAGAACGCCCGGCTCGGCAGCGTAACCGCGCCCGAAAATCGCTTGGGTCTGTGGGTCAATAAAGCCGATCTGGTCATCATCTTCTCCACCATGGCTGAAGTAGGTACGATCGCGATCGTCCATAATAGCGACAATGCTGCGGCTAACGGACACCCGTGGCTCGCGCTCGTGGCCTGCCTCCTTCCAGGCTGAGCGGTAGGCTCTAATCTGGGCAGCCTGCTGTATGTGGAAAGGCTCGCCTGTTTCGTTGTTCTTGAGCGTCGAACTCTGGAGGTTCATGCCCAACTTCGCTGCCCATATTGCTGTGGCGTTCGAGCCGGCTCCCCACCAGATGCGATCACCGAGCCCTGAGGAGTGCGGTTCAAGACGCAGCAATCCCGGCGGGTTTGGAAACATCGGACGCGGATTGGGCTGCGCGAAGCCTTTGCCGCGCAGTACGTCAAGAAAGACCTTTGCATGGCGCCGACCCATATCGGCATCTGTTTCGCCCTCGGCCGGTTGATAGCCGAAATATCGCCATCCATCGATGACCTGCTCGGGCGACCCTCTGCTAAGGCCAAGTTGCAGGCGCCTCCCCGAGATGAGATCGGCCGCGCCGGCGTCTTCGGCCATGTAGAGTGGGTTCTCATAGCGCATGTCGATGACCGCCGTGCCTATGTCGATGCGGCTGGTCTTTGCGCCGACGGCTGCCAGCAAAGGGAAAGGTGAGGCGAGTTGGCGGGCGAAGTGATGAACGCGAAAATAGGCGCCGTCGGCGCCCAACTCCTCAGCCGCGACGGCGAGGTCGATGGATTGCAGGAGCGCGTCCGCCGCCGAGCGGGTCTGCGACTGGGAAGAGGGCGTCCAGTGCCCGAACGACAGGAATCCTATGTTTTTCATACCGGCAATCTAGGCTTTTCCTGTCGATTTACGACCGTCACTGTGAGCAGGGCTGCCCCCTCGCACCGAGCGCGGACCAGACTGCCCGTCGCCGTCCAGGAGGGGCGATGCCAACTTCGGCGGACGCCCGCTGCTGGCGCCAAGCGGGCGTCGACCAAATATCCGATTCTTCAAGTCTATGGTCCCGCTCACTGGTGCCGCGCCGGCCGGCAGCCGATTGTGGTTTGGGCCGCCTTGCAGGCGCTGCTCGCCGGTGCCACACTTGCCGTCAGGTCCGACGGCAAAGACCGGACAAACGGGCGTGCGGGACGACAGAGGGAACGATGAAGCTCGCTGCGAACCTGTTCGCCGCCTTATCTGTACTGCTCGCGGCGCAGACGGCATCAGCGCAATCCAGTTACCCGAACCGGCCGGTGAAAATCCTGGTCGGCTTCACACCCGGCACGGCTCCCGACCTTGCGGCGCGCATTCTTGCGGACCGGTTTTCGGAAGTCTGGGGCACGCCGTTCGTGGTCGAGAATATTCCCGGCGCTGGCAGCAACATCGCCACCGAACGCGTCGCCAAGGCGGCCGCCGACGGCTACACGTTGCTGATGGGCGGCAACTCGGCGCTGGTCATCAATCCGAGCTTGTATGAAACACTGCCATTCGACCCGCTCAGGGATTTCGAACCGATCTCGCAGGTATTCATCGCGGCGAACGTGCTCGCCGTTCCGCCCGAGCTGCCGGTCAAGACCGTGGCGGAGCTGGTGGCGCTCGCCAAAGCGGAGCCCGGCAAGCTTTCCTATGGTCATGCCGGCGTCGGCACGTCGCAGCATTTGGGCGCCGAATTGTTCAAATACATGGCGCATGTCGATATTGCAGCAGTGCCCTATCGCGGCACCACGGCGTTAATGCCGGACCTGCTCGCCGACCGAATCAACATGTCGTTCGCCAATATCGTGAACGTGGTGCCGCTCGCGCGCGAAGGGAAATTGCGCGCGCTGGCCATCACCTCGATCAAGCGCTCGGCCCTGGCGCCCGACCTGCCGACCATGGCAGAATCCGGCTTCCCTGGCTTCGAGGCCGTGCCGTGGTTCGGACTGCTCGCGCCGACCGGCACGCCGAAGGATGTTCTGGATAAATTGCACGGCGAAACCGTCAAGGCCCTGGCGATGCCGGAGGTGCGCAAGAAGTTCGACGAACTTGGCCTCGAGCCGGTCGGCAACACGCCGGCTGAGTTTACCGCGATCATCAAGAAAGAAACGCCCGAGTGGGCAAAAGTCATCAAGGATGCCGGCATCAAGCTCGGCAACTAGCTCGGCCTTCCAGGCCCAACACTTTGGAAGATTGTCGACGCGGCGCAATTTGTCGGGCCGCCCGGCCGAGGGCAAGCAGGTTAAACGCAACGGCGGCCGCTATTCGGTCAGTCCTTATGCCGGCCCCCTGTCACCTCGACAGGCGTCACCATCGCCAACTCTGCAAATTCACCTTATCCTGCGTCGGTAAAATGCGCCTGGTTCCGGCGTGCCGCGACGACCTCGTGATATAAGGCGGCATATTGGCTCGCCCGATTGCGCCACGATACATCGGTCGACATGCCGTTGTGCTGCAATCTTCGCCAGACCTGCTTGTCATGGAACGCTATGTTGGCCCTGCGCAGGGCGCCGGCGAGATTTTCGACCGTGACTGGACCAAACTTGAAGCCGGTTGTCGCGCCACCGGCAATGCCGGCTTCCTCCGCGTCAATAACAGTATCCGCAAGGCCGCCGACCCGCGATACGATCGGGACCGCGCCGTATCTCAAGGCGCAAAGCTGAGTCAAGCCGCATGGTTCGAAACGCGAAGGCACCGCGAGGGCGTCCGCACCGGCCTGAATGAGATGGGCGAGAGCCTCATCATAGCCAATCAAAACCGCTATCCGGCCCGCATTCGCGTTTGCGACCGCTTGATAGCGATCCTGGAGATCCGGATCTCCACTCCCAAGCAACGCCAACTGCATTCCTTCGCTCAAGATGGTGGGAACGTTCTCAAGAAGGAGATCGAGTCCCTTCTGCCATGACAGTCGACTTATGACGCCCAGCAGAAGCGCGTCAGGGGAGGGATCAAGACCAAGCCGCCACTGCAGGGCAGCTTTGTTCGCCGCACGGGACTCTAGCTCCCTTGCGCCGAAGCGAGCGACGATGTGCGGATCCGTTTCGGGGTCCCAGACGGAGGTATCGATACCGTTGAGTATCCCGCCCAGGACCTGCGATCGCTCACGCAACAATCCGCCCAGTCCCATGCCCCCCTCATCTCCCTGAATCTCGACCGCATAGGTCGGAGAGACTGTTGTGATGCGATCCGCGAATTGCAGGCCCGCCTTCAAGAAGCTGATCATTCCGTAATATTCGACGCCATGAATCGAGAAGGACTCGGCAGGCAAGCCGAACGTATCGAGCATTTCAAAAGGAAACTTGCCCTGGTAGGCCAGATTATGAACCGTCATCACGGTGCCGGGCCGGGGACCATTTGCGTAGTGCAAATAGGCAGGCGCGAGTCCCGCCTGCCAGTCGTGGGCGTGCACGATATCAGGCACGAATGACGGAATGGCGCCCCGGCCGATTTCGGCCGCCATCCGCGAAAGCGCCGCAAAACGCACGCCGTTGTCGGGCCAATCCTTGCCGTCCGGCATGACATAGGGGTTGCCGGGCCGCGAAAAAAGATGTGGCGCATCGAGCACGAGCAGATCGAGGTCCTCATGTGAGCCGCCGAGCAGGCGGATCGGTCCGCCGTAGAAATGCGGCCAATGGAGCAGTACTTCCGCCGCCGGAAGCGCCTTGATGACATCGGGATATCCCGGCACCAGGGTCCGCGTTTCGATGCCGCACGCTCGCAACGCGACCGGGAGCGCGCCGACAACGTCGGCAAGTCCGCCAGTCTTGATGATCGGATAGATTTCCGAGGCGACCGCGAGAACGCGAAGCGACGTCATGCATTCAGCCTGTCGATCATCGGCTGGGTAATGAGACAGATGCCTTGCGAGGTGATTCGAAACCGTTTCGCATCGAGCTCGGGATCTTCTCCGACAACCAGACCTTCCGGGATTTGAACGCCGCGATCTATCACGACATTGCTCAGCTGCGCGTTGCGACCCACATTCGCGTAAGGCAGGATAACCGCATTTTCGACGCTGGCGAACGAGTGGATATGCACGCCGGTGAAGAGCAGGGAGCGGCGCAACGCCGCGCCGGATATGATGCATCCTCCGGAGACGAGCGACGTCACCGCCTGTCCGCGCCGGCCCTCGTCATCGTGGACAAATTTGGCGGGAGGCGTGATTTCAGCATAGGTCCAGATCGGCCATGCGCCGTCGTAGAGATCAAGCTCCGGCAGGACATCGGTGAGATCGATGTTGGCGGCCCAGTAGGCATCGACGGTTCCCACGTCTCGCCAGTAGGCGCGCGGATCATCGCCGGACCTGACGCAGGAGGTAGAGAATTGATGAGCTACCGCCCGGCCGTTTTTCACGAGGTAGGGAATGATATCCTTGCCGAAATCGTGGCTCGAACTCGGGTCATTCGCGTCGCGCCGCAGCTCCTCGAACAGGAATTTTGAATCGAAGACATAGATTCCCATGCTGGCCAGCGACTTGTCAGGCTTGCCGGGCATCGGCGGCGGATCGGCCGGCTTCTCGAGGAAGGATTGCACGACGCCATCGTCATCGATGTGCATGATCCCGAAGCCGCTCGATTCGGAACGTGGCATCTCGAGGCAGCCGATCGTAACGTCGGCGCGCTGTTCGACATGCTGCCTCAGCATGAGCTCGTAATCCATCTTGTAGATGTGATCTCCGGCGAGCAGCACGATGAATCTGGCTCTGTGCGGCTCGATGATATCGATGTTCTGATAGACGGCATCGGCCGTGCCCAAATACCAGTTCGTCTCCGAGATGCGCTGGCTCGCCGGCAGGATATCGAAACTCTCATTCCGCTCGGGGCGAAAGAAGTTCCAGCCCATCTGTAGATGTCGGATCAGGCTGTGGGCCTTGTATTGGGTCGCAACCGCGATACGGCGGATTCCCGAGTTCACCGCATTGGACAGGGCAAAATCGATGATGCGCGATTTGCCGCCGAAATAGACCGCCGGCTTGGCGCGCCTGTCGGTAAGCTCCAAAAGCCGGCTTCCGCGGCCGCCCGCAAGAACGAAGGCGAGGGCGTGGCGTGAAAGCGGTTCGTTTACGACGGTGGCCATCTCATCCTCCCGGGAGCCTCAAGGCACGACCCCCGAGAACCTTCTCTTGTCCGGAAGGCTAGGTCGAGGGCCACGGGGCCGATTGTAGCGGGACGAATGGTCGATCGGAAAGCAGTATGTACGGCTGCTGAGTTACTGAATCTACCGCCCACGGGCGTCGGCTTGAGCCGATTTCGCTTTTCCTGCGGGTGCCGACATGGTCCCGGTTTGCCAGTCGGTGTTACTTTTCAAGTCAGGAGCGAACTTCGTGGACATGGGCAGGATCAGGTCGTCCCATAGCAGATCGGCGTGGTACCGTGCGCCTCTCCCGAGGCGCGGACACCGAACATGAGGGCGGACTTGAAATGAACCCAGCTGCATACGTCGCAGTCGATTGGGGCACCAGCAGCTTTCGGCTTTGGCTCATCGACGGGGCTGGCAGCGTCCTAAAGGAACGACGAAGCCAGGAAGGCATGATGGAGGCAGGTAAGCTTGGCTTCGCGACCGTGTTGCAATCGCATCTGGATGCCGTCGGCGCCGCGAATGACCTGCCCGTTGTGATCTGCGGCATGGCGGGCGCCCGCCAGGGGTGGGTTGAAGCTGGATACATCGACACGCCGGCCCATCTCGCATCGATCCTGGAACGTGCCGTCCCAATTCCGGGACGGTCTCGTGATATCCGGATCCTTCCAGGGATCGCGCAGCGCGACCCCCAAGCTCCGGACGTCATGCGGGGCGAAGAAACCCAGTTGCTCGGTGCCCTGGGTTTGGATGCGGCGGGTGAAGCGGTCGTCTGCATCCCGGGTACCCATTCGAAGTGGGCTACGTTGAGTGGCGGGACGGTCCAACGCTTTGCCACATTCATGACTGGAGAACTCTTCAGCGTCGTATCGCGAGAAACGATATTGTCGCATGCGGTGACCCACGCGGATGAAGCAGTGGATACCGAAGCATTTAAATCGGCCGTCGTCGCTGCTTTTGAGACCCCTGCGTTCGCAGCCAACCTGCTCTTCCGGGCGCGATCGAATCAACTTCTATACGGTGGCAGTCCTTCATCGGCCCGCGAGAGAATATCGGGAACCCTGATAGGACTCGAATTGGCAGCGGGGCTCGCCGGAGATCAATCGAGCAGCGGCATCACGTTGGTTGCGTCAGGCAGGCTTCAGGGGCTGTATCGATTGGCTTTTGACACCCTTTCCGTTGCTGTCCAGTCAATCGATGCCGAAGATGCGGTCCGTCGCGGTCTTTCCATGGCCGCTGAGGCTATTTGGACATTATGAAAGGATCAGACGAATGAGCCTTGTCCCATTCCCTCCGATGAAGCGCCCGCTGATCGCGATCCTGCGAGGTCTGAAGCCCGAGGAGGCGGAGGGCGTCGTGAGCGCGCTGATCGAAACTGGTATGACCGCGATAGAGATCCCGCTCAACTCGCCAGACCCATTCCGTTCCATCGAGATCGCCGTCAAAATGGCCCCTGCCGAGGTCTTGATCGGTGCCGGCACCGTCTTGACGCCAGAGGCGGTCGAGCGGCTCCATGACGTTGGGGGTCGGCTCATGGTGAGCCCGAACGTCGACCCGGAAGTCATTGCCAGCGCCCGGGGACGAGGCATGGTCACGATGCCCGGCGTCTTTACGTCAACCGAGGCATTGCTTGCGGTCAAGGCGGGGGCTTCTGGCCTTAAGTTCTTTCCGGCCAGTGCCCTTGGGGCATCGGGGATTTCGGCGATCCGCGCCGTTCTTCCCGCAGACTTGATGGTTGCCGCTGTAGGCGGAATCTCCGACAAAAATTTCGTGGAATACACAAGGACGGGAATTTATGCGTTCGGCCTAGGCACCAGTCTTTACAGACCCGGAATGATGGTGGCCGAAGTCGCGGCGCGCGCAAAGGCAGCGATCCACGCGTACGACATGTCCATGCAAGAATTGAAATAGATCAGCGCACGGCATTGGCGCTCTCCCAAGTCGCTTAGACATTGAAGCGGCTTTGGAGTCTTCATCGGGTAAATAGGCGACCTTGCCGACAATGGCGGCTTCCAATGACCCGGAACGGACTTCAGCCCTCCGGCAGCCCGACGATCCGCATCCCTTCATAGATGATGCATTCGACCTCGGGGGCATGGAAGGAATAGAGCTTCCATCCACGCTGGCGCTGCCGTTGCGATCGGATCTGCGCAGCGCGGGTCGGCTCCGCCGTCTCGTTGAACTCACAAACGACGTGCAACACCCTCGCCTTTTCCTCTAAAATCCCCGCCCATGCGTGCGCATATTGTCATCATCGGCGCCGGCATTTCCGGCCTGACCGCTGCCATCACCATTGGGGAAGGCGTCGACAAGCTCATCGCGGCTGGCGAGACCATCGCGCGGCCCGAGATGACACTCCTTGACGCCGCGGACTGGATCGGCGGGCGCGCGCGCACTGATGAGCTGTCTACGGGTGTGTCGGTGGATGCCGGAGCGCACTGGTTCCATGGCGGCGCCAGGAACCCGTTCTACAAATGGGCCTGCGATCGGCATTACGATCTGGGGCCGATCGGCATCGATACCGCCACGCGGCGCTTCAATGTCTCGGTGGAAGGCGCAGTGACGCCTGAGCAGCGCGAATGGGCGATGAACCGGCTTTACGAGATGTATGCGATCTGGAAGGCGCAGCATCGGGACGAAGACGTGTCGCTCCGGCAATTGGCCGACATGTCGAAATCGCGCGTGATCGTCGCTGTGGCCGAGGAACGGGCAAACAACTGGATGGCGGTCGATAGCGCGGCCAAGGTCTCAAGCGATGAATTCTGGGGCGACGATGCGGGTTCCGGCGGCATGCAATTGCAGGACGGGATCGAAAAGCTCATCGCCGCCATGACCAATGAAGCCCGGTATTACAAGGCCGATATCCAGCTCCGCCGCGTCGTGCAAACGGTCAAAAAGGCTGGAAAGCACTTTGTGGTCGTGACCGACAAGGACACGGTCGAAGCCGACTATGTGCTCAGTACGCTCTCGGTTGGCGCGCTGAAATCGCACGGCGTCAGATTCGACAACAGCGCGCGCTCGCAGCTGGATCCGGTCCTGGCGGGCATGACGGCGGCGAAAATGACCAAGATTTTCGTGCCGCTGCGGCCAGAATTCTTTGCCGAACGCAATATCGCACCGGACACGTTCGTCACGATTTACGAACAGCGTCACGCCTGGCTCCTGCACCTTCGCACCGACGGCAAGCCGCTCGTCACCATCTTTGCTTCAGGCGCGATGTCGGATCTGGTGGAGAAATCGCACTACGCCGACATCGAAAACCAGATGCTCGATCTGCTCGATCGCGTCGGCGAACCCGATTTGAGCGGTGCACGCAACAACCTGGAAGGCCGCTTCCATATCACCGACTGGACGACCAATCCGAATTTCTTGGCCGCCTATTCGGCCATGCTGCCCGGCGACAAACGCCGCAATCCGCTGGTGATCGGCAACCTGGTGTTCGCGGGCGAGGCGTTTGTGCAGGACCTGAAGAAAAGCCCCAGTCAAATGACCGGCGCCTGGGAGTCGGGACGCATCGCGGGGAAGAAGATTTTGACAAAGCTGGTGCTGGAGGCTCGCAGGGCGGGCGAAGTGGGATCGGGGCCGCAGTCGAGTTGAGTGTGCTCGCTAATGGCACAAAATGGCCGTTTGCGTAATGAGCGGTTGGAGAAAGCCAGACGCTTTGCCGATATGAATTGCGGCTTATTTGGCTCCACGCATCACGTGATAGCTGAGCTCGCCTGGATCGCTGAGATCGGGGACCTTCCAGCCATCCAGGTCGTACTCGGCCATGCACTCCTCGGCGAAGCCCTTGAATTTGTCAGCATTGCCGGAGGCTTGTGCGCCGAACAGGCAGTAGCGCCGGATCTCCTCGGTCGAGCCGCCGTAGTTGATTTCGTAAAGCTCGTGCCGGCCGCCGAACTCGCTCGCCAAACAGTCCCACAACAGCTTGAGCAGCTTGACGCGCTCTTCCGCCTTGTAGCCGTTCGAGCCGCGTAGATATTGATCGAGATAGGGCCGGATTTCCGGATTCTTGAAATCGCGCGCGTGGCTGTTGAGATAGATGAGACCTGACGCGACGGTCTGCTCGATGAGGTACTTGACCCGCGTATAAGCCATCGTGGCGATGATCTGATAAGCATTACCGGGATCCATATTAGGCAAGACATAGTCGCCGATCCACGGCTTCGGATCGCGGACCATGGCATCTGAAAGTCCCCAAAACAGGTTGCGCCAGGCGATTACCTCGCCGACATTCGCCTGCACGCCGCGATAGTCCTTGGTGCCCGCGGCTTCGGTGGCCTTGAGCAGCAGGCCGGCAATGAAGTCGAGCTTGACCGCGAGCCGCGTGCAGCCGTGCACGACGAAGCGGGGCAGGAAGCCGGTGCGCGGAAAAAAGTTGTTCGCCTTCTCGAGGTCGCCGTAGACGAACACGTTCTCCCAGGGCACCAGCACCTTGTCCATGATGAAGATCGCGTCGTTCTCGTCGAGCCGGCTCGATAGCGGATAGTCGAACGGACTGCCCATCACCGTCGAACTCATCTCGTAAGACGTGCGGCAGATGAATTTCACGCCCGGCGAGTTGGTCGGCAACATGAACACCGCGGCGAATTTCTTGTCCTGCACCGGGATCAATCCGTGGTGGGCGACGAACGTATAGTTCGTCAGCACCGAGCCGGTGGCGACCACCTTCGCGCCCGAGATGATGAGGCCGGCGTCGGTTTCCTTGTCGACGTGGCAGCAGACATCGCTGACCTCGTTCGGCGGCCGGTCGCGATCGATCGGCGGATGGATGATGGCATGATTGATGAACGGTACGCGCTCCTGGCTGAATTTGTACCAGCGCCGGGCGTTGTCCTGGTACGGATCGTAAAAGTCCGCGTTGGCGCCGAGGGTTGCGAGAAACGCCGCCTTGTAATCCGGCGACCGGCCCATCCAGCCGTAGGTCATTCGCGCCCATTCGGCGATGGCGTCGCGGCCGGCGATGAGGTCCTCCACGGTCTTTGGCGCCTTGAAGAAGGCGTGCGTCATTCCGCCATTGCCGGTGTCGGTCGGCAGCAGCAGCTTTTTCTTTCGCTTGTCGTCATGCAACGCATCGAACAGGCGCGCCACCATCCGCGCGGTGTTGCGGAAGGCGGGGTGGGTCGTGACATCCTCGACGCGTTCGCCGTAGATGAAGACCTCGCGGCCGTCGCGCAGGGATTCGATATACTCCGCGCCGGTCTGCGGCCGGGTAACTTCCATCTGGCCGATATTTTCCGGTCGCCGTGCGAAGGCTACGCGGTCGCCGCCGCCGTTGGTTTTCGCCATTGCCGCCTTGGCCGCTGTTGCGCCGGACGCGTTTCCTCTGGCCGTCTTGGTCGTTTTTGCCATTGGTACCCTCCCGTGGAATTTTTCGATTTGGCTGTCTCCACCCGTTTTGTTCGATATGCGAACTCTTGTGCGGAAAGCGAACTGGAATGTTAAGGTCTCAGGGGCGCCCTGACAAGCGAGCGATCGCAGAACGAATTGGTCTGGTCCTACAGCGGCCGAGGTGCTTGCGAAATCCGTTGTGCGATGGCCTTGAGCTCGGGAAGGAATTTCTCGCGCATCTCGTTGCGCGTTGTACGCGTGCTGTGCGCCGAGAGATTGATGGCGCCGACCGCCTGGCCGGTGCGGTCTAGAACCGGGACGGCGATCGAGCGGAGCCCTCGTTCAAGTTCTTCGTCCACAATGGAAAATCCCTGCTCGCGGTCGGCGCAAACGCGATCGAACAGCGCCTGCATGTCGGTGATCGTATAAGGCGTATAGGCTTCGATGGGCGCCGACCGCAGGCGGCGCCAGATTTCCGCGCCGTCAAGACAGCCGAGCTGGGCGCGGCCGAGCGATGTGTGAAAGGCCGGCAACCGGCTGCCAACCGCCAGGGCGGTTGACATGATGCGCCGGGCGGGCACGCGCGCGACATAGACGATCTCGATGCCTTGCAAAATCGAGCCAGAGCAGGATTCGCCAAGCTGCTCGCTCACTTCCTTCATCATCGGCAGCGCGCGGTCGATCCAGTCCTGTCCCGAGAGATAGGCAAAACCCAGCTCGAGAACGCGCGGGGTCAATGAAAACGCACGGCCGTCCTGAGCGACATAACCGAGCTGCGCCAGCGTGCGCAGGACGCGCCGCGCGGCTGCCCGCGAGAGGCTGGCGACCGTGGCGGCGTCCGACAAGGTCATTGTCGACCGCTGTTTGCCGAACGCACTGAGGATGGCGAGCCCCTTGGCGAGCGTGGTCATGAACTCCTTGTCACGACCCTCGTCTGGCAGTCCGGAAGGCATCATCATGCGCACCCGTGCCCTAGCGAGCGGTTGACACCGTCAAGCCGCTCATCGAAACTCACCGAAAAAGCGAACGCGAGTTCGAATATCGAACAATTTCGCGGGTGCGGTCAAGGCTCAGCCGAGAAACTTGGCCACTCGACGGAATGCTTCAGGGAGGGAGACGTCATGACAAGGATCGTGTCCACAGCGATTGATCGTCGCACGTTGCTCAAATCGTCGGCGGCGGCCGGCGCAGCGCTCGCTACCGGGATCGCGATGCCCGCCATCGCGCAAACGCGCCCGATAAAACTTGGCTATGTCAGTCCGCAGACCGGCCCGCTCGCCGCGTTCGCCGAAGCCGACAACTTCGTCATCGCGAATTTCAAGGAAGCCGCCAAGGCCGGTATCAAGCTCGGCATGGGCACCATTCCGGTGGAAGTCGTGGTCAAGGACAGCCAGTCGAATCCCAACCGCGCCGCCCAGGTCGCCAAGGATCTGATCGTCCAGGACAAGATCGATCTGATGCTGGTTGCCTCGACGCCCGAGACCACGAACCCCGTTTCGACGCAATGCGAGATCGAGGAAGTTCCCTGCATCTCGACCGTGGCGCCATGGCAGCCCTGGTTCATCGGCCGCCAGGCCGATCCGTCCGGCGGACCTCCGGCATGGAAGAATTTCAATTACACCTACCACTTCTTCTGGGGGCTCGAGGACGTTATCGCGGTCTTTACCAACATGTGGAGCCAGGTGCCGACCAACAAATCAGTCGGCGGTCTGTTTCCCAACGACGGCGACGGCAATGCCTGGGGCGACAAGCAGGTCGGATTCCCGCCGGTACTGGAGAAAGCCGGCTACAAGCTCGCCGACCCCGGCCGCTACCAGAATCTCACCGACAACTTTTCGGCGCAGATCAGCGCGTTCAAGAGCGCCAACGCCGAGATCATCACCGGCGTCGTGTTGCCGCCCGACTTCACGACATTCTGGAAGCAGGCGCTGCAGCAAGGCTTCAAGCCGAAGGTCGCCTCGATCGGAAAGGCGATCCTGTTCCCGGTCGCGGTCGAGGCGCTCGGCAAGGACGGCAACAACCTTTCATCGGAAGTGTGGTGGTCGCCGAACCATCCGTTCAAATCGTCACTCACCGGCATGAGTGCGAAAGAACTCGCCGCCAGCTATGAGGCCGCGACCAAGAAGCAATGGACGCAGCCGATCGGCTTCGTGCACGCGCTGTTCGAGGTCGCCGTCGATGCGTTGAAGCGTGCGCCGCAGCGCGATGCCAAAGCCTTGGTCGCTGCGATCGCCGCGACCAATCTCGATACCGTGGTCGGCAAGGTACAGTGGAACGGAGCGAACCTGCCGCCATTCGCCGCAAAAAACGTCGCAAAGACACCGCTGGTCGGCGGCCAATGGCGCGTGAAGGAAGGTAATAAATACGACATCGTCATCACCGACAACAGGACTGCGCCAAACATTCCGGCAGGCGGCAGGATGGAGGCGATCGGTTGAAAGCAGGACGAGACGAGCGGAGCACACCCGGCGCAGGTTTGCGATTGCATTCCGATTCGTCCATCCAGTTGCTAAACTCAAGCGCATGCTGAAGATCAAAGGCCTGCGCAAGACCTTCGGCTCGGTGATCGCGGCTGACGATATCGATCTGTCGGTCGCGCCGGGCGAGGCGCTCGGCATCATCGGTCCGAATGGCGCCGGCAAGACGACGCTTTTCAACCTGATCGCCGGCGGGCTTGCGCCCGATGCTGGCGAAATCCGCCTGAACGGTCGCAATATCACCGCGGCAAGGCCGCACGAGCGCTGCATCGCCGGAATCGGACGCTCCTATCAAATTCCTCGGCCTTTCGAGAATCTCACCGTTTTCGAGAATCTGCTGGTGGCTGCGGTGCACGGCGGGGGTTTGGCGGAGAACGCCGCCGCCGCGCCGTGCGCGGAAATTCTGGAGCGCTTGCATTTGATTGCGCGCGCCAACACGCTCGCCGGTGCACTGACATTACTCGAACGCAAGCGGCTGGAGATGGCGCGCGCGCTCGCGACCAAACCCCATCTGCTGCTGCTCGATGAAATCGCTGGCGGACTAACCGAAGGGGAGTGCGTCGAGCTCGTCGAGACCATCAAGCAAGTCCATGCCGCGGGAATGACCATTATCTGGATCGAGCACATCGTGCACGCGCTGTTGGCGGTGGTCGGAAGGCTGAGCGTATTGAATTTCGGAAGGAAAGTTGCAGAAGGCGATCCGCAAGAGGTAATGGCTTCGGCGGACGTTCGGCAATTCTATGTCGGCCTATTGGCGTGAGAACTCCGATGCTCGAGACCCGTGGCCTAACTGCTCACTACGGAGATTTCCAGGCACTGTACGGGATCGACACCGTGATTGCGCCGGGCGAGACCATTGCGATCATCGGCGCCAACGGGGCGGGTAAGTCCTCCTACCTCAAAGCCATCACCGGCCTGATCCGCGCTGAACCCGATAGCGTGCGGTTCGAGGACAGGCCCATCGGCGCCCTTGGCGCGGCAAATATCCTCAGGCTGGGGATCGCGATGGTGCCGGAGGGACGGCGGCTGTTCTCCTCGCTGACGGTTGAGGAAAACCTGCTGATCGGGAGCTACGGCCGGGACGTCGCCGGGATATGGTCGCTGGATAGCATTTATGCGCTATTCCCCGCGCTGAAAGAGCGCCGCGCCGTGCCGAGCCACTCGTTATCCGGCGGGGAGCAGCAGATGACCGCGATCGGGCGCGCATTGATGTCGAATCCGCGCGTGCTGCTATGCGATGAAATCAGCCTCGGTCTGGCGCCGATTGTCATCCGTAATATCTACGATGCAATGCCGCGGATCAAACAGAATGGCACCAGCATCGTGCTCGTCGAGCAGGACATCGCGCAGGCGATGAAAGTCGCCGACCGTGTCTATTGTTTCCAGGAGGGTAGGGTGTCGCTGTCAGGGCGGCCAACGGAACTAACACGCGAACAGGTTCATCTTGCCTATTTCGGACGTTGAGCATGCTCGATTGGGTCGATACGATCATCCAGGGCGTTCTGCTTGGCGGCCTGTATGCGCTATTTGCCGCCGGGCTGTCGCTGATCTTCGGCATCATGCGACTTGTCAATCTCGCCCACGGCGATCTCATCGTGCTGGCGGCGTTCGCGATCCTCGCACTGGCGACGTGGTTCGGCTTCGATCCCTTTCTCGCGGCTCTGCTCGCAATGCCAGCGATGTTCGCCGCGGGTTTTGCCTTGCAGCATCTGCTGCTGAACCGAACCTTGGGACGCGATCTCTTGCCCCCTCTGCTGGTCACGTTCGGCATATCCATCATCATTCAAAACGGGTTGCTCGAGGTCTTTACCGCGGACAGTCGGCGGCTGGGGCTCGGCGCGATCGAGACCGCTTCAATTCATCTCGGCGGCAACCTGGCGATTGGCGTGATGCCGCTGCTCACGCTTGGCTCTGCGATCGCGGTGATCCTGCTGCTCAATCTGTTGTTTTATCGCACTGCGCTCGGGCGGGCATTTCGTGCGACTTCGGACGATCTCGAAATCGCGCAGTTGATGGGCATCGACCACCATCGAATCTACTCGATCGCGATGGGGATCGCGATGGTGGTGGCGACGATTGCCGCGCTCTACCTTGGCATCCGCGCTAATTTCGATCCGACCATTGGTCCGGCCCGGCTGATCTACGCATTCGAAGCGGTGATCATCGGCGGCCTCGGGAGCCTCTGGGGCACGCTCGCGGGCGGCATCTTTATCGGCCTCGCGCAGACCGTCGGTGCGAAGATGAACCCCGAATGGCAGATACTTGCCGGTCACATCGCCTTTCTCGTTGTGGTGGTCCTGCGGCCACGCGGTCTGTTTCCGCGCTCGGTCGATTGACTGATGGTGAAGGGCGAGGGGAACCAATTGATGGAGCCGACGCGCTATCGCATCGAAACGAAAACCCGCGCGTCGGCGGTTCTGGTGCTCGCGGGCATTGCCCTTGTCTTGATCTTGGCCGCCCTCCCAGCCTTTGCCGGTCGCGGATTGATCCAGGATCTGATCTTCGTCTTCTATATGCTCGCGCTGGCCCAGTGCTGGAACCTGCTTGCAGGCTATACCGGACTCGTCTCGGTCGGGCAGCAGGCGTTTGTCGGCCTCGGCGGCTATTTGCTGTTTGCGCTTACGATCGGCGCGGGCATCGATCCGATTGCAGCGGTGGTGCTATCGGGGCTGATCGCCGCGGTATTCGCAGTGCCGACGGCGTTTGTGGTATTCCGCCTTCGTGGTCCGTATTTTGCGATCGGAAGTTGGGTCGTAGCCGAAGTGTATCGGCTTGTGTTCGCGCAATTCAAGCAGCTCGGCGGCGGGACCGGCACGTCGCTGCCGCCATCGGCCACCAACCAGATTCTCGGGATCGAATGGGTCAAGGCAACGTTCGAGGTGCGCTCGCCGGCCGCGCGCGACATCATCACCTATTGGATCGCGCTGGCGCTCGCGGCCGGCACCCCGTTACTGGTCTATCTCGTGCTGCGATCGCGCTACGGCCTTGCGCTTTTTGCCATCCGCGATTCCGAAGCGACCGCCGAAAGTGCAGGCGTGGATAGCTTCCGCACCAAGCTCGCCGTCTATGTGCTGGTCGCGGCCGCGACCGGGATGGTTGGCGCGGTGATCTATTTGCAAAAGGCGCGCATCTCGCCCGACGCCGCATTTTCGGTGCTGGACTGGAGCGCTTACGTGATTTTCATCGTCGTCATCGGCGGGGTCGGCACGATCGAAGGTCCAATCATCGGCGTGATCGTGTTCTACGCCCTTCAGCATTACCTTGCCGACTTCGGCACCTGGTATCTGATTTTGCTCGGCACACTTGCGGTTGGCATCATGTTGTTCGCCCCGAAGGGCATTTGGGGCTATGTCGCGCAGCGCTACCACGTTGCGCTATTTCCCTTGCGACGAATACTAGTACGGCCGCACGAGTGAAATGATGGCTATGATCACCTGCGATCGGGCAGGGCCTGGCGAGGAAGCAGTTCGCCCGCGAGCATGCGATGAACCGGCGGTCCAATTCCACGTCGCGACGTACCATGTCTGCTTGTTCGGCCGTTCCCCTCAGTCGTGCTCGTAGCCGTAGACCTCCGGCAGGATAAAGATCGCCGCGAGCAACCCGATCAGCGGAAAGATTGCGACGAACAGTGTGGCGCCGGCCTGGCCGATCGCCGCGAACAGCGACGGGAACAGGAAGATCGCGAGAAAGGCCGGGAGCTTGACGAACATGTAGGCGAAGCCGCTCGCCGTGCCGCGATACTCGGGTTTCGCCACCATGGTCGGGATGGTCATGCAGTTCGAGGCGTCCCAATAGTGGCCCCACAGCATGCCTGCCGCGGCGAACGGCAGGACGTACTTGTAGTCCGTATAAAGCGCGGCGGCGGCGATCAGCAGCGAAACCAGCACGATCGAGAATCCGGCGATGCCGATGCCGCGATGACCGATCTTCGGCGTCAGCAGTGGTCCGACCCAGCCGGACACCGCCGCGAACGCAAACAGCGCCATGGTGACGAGATTGTTGCCGAGGATCGAGGAGACCCCGACCATCGCAAACATGACCGGCAGGTAGAAAGCGAAGGTCGAGAACTCGCTCGCCTGTGCAAAGCAGGCGATCCAGCCGTACAGCGTCGCGCGCCAGCGGATCGGATCCTTGCGCAGATCGGCGAGGAAGGCCGCCGGGCGCGCCTTCGGCACGACGACGTCCTCGTTTGGAAGCATGTCCAGCGGATCGTTGTACATCTGCCGCGATACCTGCTTGGCCTCGCGGAAGCGACCCTGCTGTACCAGCCAAACCGCGGTTTCCGGCACATCCTGTCGCATGATGAGAATGACCAGCGCGGGGAGTGCGCCTAACCCGAGCGTCACGCGCCAGATTATCTCGTGGTCGAGGTTGAGAATGAGGAAGATCGCGATCACTCCCAATGTGAGCACTTCGCCAACCGCGAACATGAACTGCCAGCGGTTGCCCATGACCTCGCGCTCGCCCTTGGCCATCGACTCCATGATGTAGGTGTAGCCGGTCGAGATATCGCTTCCGAGCGGTACGCCCAGCAGGAAGCGAACGACGATGAGCCAGCCGACGCTCGTCACGAAGGCCTGTACGAGCGCCAGGACGATGAACAGCACCATCGTCACCAGGAACATGATGCGCCGGCCGATCTTGTCGGACAGCCAGCCGCCGATCAGGGCGCCAATGAGCGCGCCGCCCTGGGTGCCGGCCGCCGCGAGACCCAGCAGCAACGGATCCGGCTGATACTGTTCGCGGATGAATATCAGGACGAAGGCGATGGAATAAAGGTCCCAGGCTTCGACGAGGATCGAGGCCATCATCAGCCATCCGACCTTGTTGCCCTTGGGGCTGTACTTGCTGACCAGATGGCGGACGGCGCTATCCATCGCCGCGCGTTGTGGAAGAGCTGCCGTCGTCATTTTGGTTACTCCCTGTGGTCTTTTGTAAGTCGATTTCTAGCTGTCGAACAGCGGCTCGATGCTGCAATCCAGCAGGCCCGGATCGATGCCGGATTCCATTCCGTCGAACATGGTGTCCATGAAGTCGATCAGCGCGTCGGTCGCTGCGACGGCACGATCGACACGCCGGTTCGCAAAGGCGTTGAGGATCACGATATGACGATCGATCGTGCCCGAAAGGTCGGCCTGACCGGGCATGTAGCGATGATGGATGAAGCCGATGCGGCGGTAGATGGTGTGCAGCGGCCGCAGTGTATGCGTCAGGAAAGGCTCGCCGGAGGCTGCCAGCAACAACGTGTCAATGCGCCGATCGAGCTTGTTGAATTCGTCGAGCGTGATCGTGTCGTGTTTTTCTTTCAGCACGCGTTCGATGTGAAGCGCCTGATTGCGGTGCGAGAGGCTCGCACGCTCGGCCGCGAGCTTGACGACGAAGCGCTCGATGTCGCGCCGGAGCCCCAGCAGCAGCCGCTCGCGCGCCAGATCGATCGGCGCGATCTGCAGGCCATGGCGGGGCCGGATCAGGATCAGCGTATCGGCGGCGAACTGGTTCACGGCGTTGTGCACCGGCGTCCGTCCGAAGCCCGTCACGGTCTGCAACTCCTGCACCGTCAGGAAGCGTCCAGGCTTCAGTTCGCAACTGACGAGAAGATCTTCGATGCGCTGGTAGGCAAGTTCGAGGAAATTGACGCGATTGCGTCGGCCCGGGGCGCCGCATGCGTCCGGACGCACCAGTTCTAAAGCGCTCTTGCGCTTTGCCATCCCTGCTTCCTCCGCCCGTGTTCTCGCTAGGTCGCTCGCCTTGGCGTCAACTTTAAACATGTTGTGATATATTACAAGTGGAGTTAATCTCCCGTGCAACGCGGCCGAAACTGCGGCCGCCTCAACCAACAAGAGCCCTGCCGCCTCGGCTGGCCGTCGCGCGGGGGCCAAGCCTTAATCGGAGGAAGCCTGCCGTGAAGATCATTTCGATCGAGACCCTGCGGACGGAAGAATTCGCCAATGTGCTTTGGGTCCGCGTGCACACGGATGCCGGCATCATTGGCCTCGGCGAAACCTTCTACGGCGCCGGCGCGGTCGAGGCCCAGATCCACGATACGTTCGCGGCAAGATTGCTCGGCCGCAATCCACTTCATATCGAGGCGATCCATCGCGACATGCTGAACCTGCCGATGGCACAGTCCTCGACCGGAGTCGAATATCGCGCCGCCTCCGCAATCGACATCGCGCTGTGGGACCTGTTCGGCAAGGTCTGCCACCAGCCGGTCCATCAGATGCTCGGCGGTCTGTGTCGCGACAAGCAGCGTATCTACAACACGTGCGCCGGCTACCAGTACGTCCGCTCCACCAACATCAAGCCGGTGTCGAACTGGAATCTCGGTGTGTCCGACGGGCCCTACGAAGACCTCGACGGCTTCATGAACCGCGCCGATGCGGTGGCCGAGAGTCTTCTGGAAAGCGGCATCTCTGCGATGAAGATCTGGCCGTTCGATCCGGCGGCGCAGGAAAACCAGGGGCTGTTCATCAGCGCGGCGCAGATGAAGCAGGCGGTCGAACCGTTCGAGAAAATCCGCAAGGCCGTCGGCGACAAGATGGAGATCATGGTCGAGTTTCATTCGTTGTGGAATCTGCCGACCGCAAAGAAGATCGCCAAGGCGCTCGAACCCTACCAGCCGACCTGGTACGAAGACCCGATCCGGATGAATTCCCCGCAGGCGCTGGCGGAATATGCCCGCTCGACCGATGTCTGGGTCTGCGCCAGCGAGACGCTCGGCTCGCGCTATCCCTACAAGGACATGCTCGATCGTGACGCGATGCACGTCGTGATGGCGGACCTGTGCTGGACCGGCGGGCTCACCGAGGGCCGGAAGATCGCGGCCATGGCCGAAACCTACCACCGCCCCTTCGCGCCGCATGACTGCATCGGCCCGGTCGGATTCGCCGCCGCCGTGCACATGTCGTTCAGCCAGCCGAATACGCTGATCCAGGAATCCGTGCGCGCCTTCTACAAGGGCTGGTATAACGAACTCGTCACCAACATGCCTGACATCAGGGACGGATACGTCTATCCGATGGAGGGGGAAGGCCTCTGCATCGATCTCCTGCCGGCGGTCTACCAGCGTTCCGATCTGACCGTAGGCCGCTCCAACGTCTGAAGGTCTGTTATGTCGCAAGCATTGTTCGATCTCTTCGGCCGCACCGCCCTGGTGACCGGTTCCTCGCGCGGACTTGGCCGTGCTATCGCCGAGGGGCTGGCGAAGGCCGGCGCGCGATTGATCGTCAATGGCATCGACCCGGCTGGCGTCCAATCCACCGTCGCCGAAATGCGCGCTGCCGGACACGCGGCGGAGGGTTCGGCCTTCGATGTGACCAATGAGGCCGAAATCGTCGAGGCCTTTGCGCGCTTCGACGCCGATGCAATCGAGATCGACATCCTCGTCAACAACGCCGGAATTCAGGTGCGCAAGCCGCTGATCGAATTCTCTTCGGCCGAGTGGCGCAAGGTGATCGAAACCAACCTCACCAGCGCCTTCGTCGTCGGCCGCGAGGCGGCGAAACGGATGATCGCGCGCAAGCGCGGCAAGATCGTCAACATCGGATCGCTGGCGAGCGAACTGGCGCGTCCGACGGTCGGGCCCTACACCGCAGCGAAAGGCGGCATCAGGAATCTCACGCGTTCGATGGCGGTCGAATGGGCGGCGAGCGGCATCCAGGCCAACGCCATCGGACCCGGCTATATGCTGACCGACATGAACGAGGCCCTGGTGAACAATCCCGAGTTCAACGGCTGGCTGATGTCCCGCATCCCCTCGAAGCGTTGGGGACGTCCCGACGAACTCGTCGGCGCGGCGGTGTTCCTCGCATCAAGCGCTTCCGACTACGTCAACGGCCAGATCATCTATGTCGACGGCGGAATGCTGGCGGCGATGTAGGCGAAACAGGAGAACGAGATCATGCGCGCCGTCGTTATTCATGCGCCAAAGGACCTGCGGATCGACAGCTTTCCCGATCCGGCGCCGGGTGCCGGCGAAGTGCGCGTCAAGATCGCCGCCGGCGGCATCTGCGGTTCAGACCTGCACTACTATCATCACGGCGGTTTCGGCACGGTCCGGATCCAGCAGCCGATGGCGCTTGGACACGAAATATCGGGCGTGATCGCGGCCGTCGGCAGCGATGTGCCGCATCTTAAACCCGGCATGCGGGTGGCCGTGAATCCGAGCCAGCCCTGCGGCATCTGCCTCCATTGCCGCGAAGGAATGCGGAATCAGTGCCTGGACATGCGCTTCATGGGCAGCGCCATGCGCATGCCGCACATCCAGGGAGGCTTTCGCGAGAACGTCACCGTCGGCGCGTCGCAGGCTCTACCGATCGCGGATTCCCTCTCGCTTGGCGAAGCCGCGATGGCCGAACCGCTCGCCGTTTGCCTTCATGCCGGAATGCGGGCCGGCCCGCTGCTCGGAAAGCGCGTGCTGGTGACGGGTTGCGGCCCGATCGGCGCGCTGATGGTGGTGGCGGCGCGCTTCGGCGGCGCCGCCGAAGTCGTCGTGACCGATATCGCCGATGCGCCGCTTGCGGTCGCGCGCAAGCTTGGGGCGAGCCGCACCGTCAACAGCGCGACGGAGGCCCCAGCGCTCGATCCGTATCGCGCCGGCAAGGGCGTGTTCGACGTCCTGTTCGAGGCCTCCGGCAATCAGGCGGCGCTGCGTGCCGCGCTCGATTTCGTGCGCCCCGGAGCAATCATCGTGCAACTCGGGCTCGGCGGCGAGATGACGCTTCCGATCAACACCATTGTCGCGAAGGAATTGCAATTGCGCGGGACGTTCCGCTTCGACCCGGAGTTCGAACTCGCGCTGCGTTTGATGGGCGAAGGCCTGATCGACGTGAAGCCGCTGATCACGGCATCGCTGCCGTTCGACTCGGCGGTCGATGCGTTCGAACTTGCCAGCGATCGATCGAAATCCATGAAGGTGCATCTTACATTCTAGGGATCAGCTGTGACCAATCGCATCGATGCCTATAATCAGAGCACTTTGCGTTACGAATAGTCAGCGACTTGGTTTCATTTTGGTTTCGAAGTGCACTTGCGATTCCGTGGGTCGAACGGGCGGGTGTGTATTAAGCAAATCAGAAACCATTCCTGATTGAGTTGAGCGATTGCATTTTTTCATCGTGTTGCAGCTTCGCTCATGCAGATGCCGCTATTCAAAAACTTCGTGCGGCACGTCGTCGGGCGCCGTCTTCTCGCCAATTTGCGCCGGGTCTTGGATCGCCAAGTCTCGCGTCGACGCCCCTGCGGTATGGTACACTTCCAGCGCGCTCGAAGCATGTTGGTCGGGGCACGTGCTAGTTTGCGATCATCAGACCGATCTCAGCCCGAGGTTGCCATGAAACGAGAAGCCATCCGTGTCGAACCGATCTCTTCCTATCTGGCTAAGTGGAAGGCGCCTGTCTCGCCGGTCACGCGCGCCAACGGCATGGTCTTTGTCTCGGGGCTACCGCCGTTCGACCCCGAGACCGGCGAGATTCTCCCGGTGCCGATCGAGCGCCAGACCGAACTGATCCTGGAGCAGCTGAAACTCTGTCTGGAGACCGCGGGCACGTCGATGCAGAACGTGATGAAGTGCAACATCTATTGCACATCCGCAAAATACTTTGCGATCGTCAACGCGATCTACGCGCGTTACTTCCCGGATGATCCGCCGGCGCGCATCTTCGTCTGCGTGCCGGAATGGACCGGCCCGTTCGATATCGAAATCGACTGCGTCGCCGTGGTCTAGTCTTTCTCCCTTCAGCTGGCCTCATCCCTGACCGAAAACGCTGCCGGTATCTCTCGCGCTTCAAACGATGTCCGGTGTCCGACCCAGATTTGATTTGGATCAATGTGATGGGGCCGTCTCGGGCACATCCTGAGACATGGGTAATCGAGCCGCAGATCCGCAGCAGGTTCATGCCGACGACCAGGGCGGCGGGCACTCGCCGTACACCCCAATCATCATTTCCGGGAGCCCGGCGCGCCGCACGATCGAGGCCTGCGAGCGCGAGTTGATTCAATATAGAGCTATGGAAATACGTCTGCGCGACGCGCTGGCGGAAAGCGAGGCGCGGCTTCGTCAGAAAGACGAGTTGATCCATCGACAAGAGTTATTGAAAAAGGAGTCCGATCATCGGTTGTTGAACGACCTGCAGATGACCATCAGCCTGCTTTCGATGCAGAGCCGGGGATCGACCAATGCAGAAGCCGCCGCGCAACTGGCCGTCGCCGCCAAACGGGTTGCCATGATTGCGCGGATCCACCATCGTCTTAATTCCCACGAAGGTGTGCAAACAATCGAATTCAAGAAATTCCTTGAGGACTTTGGCCGCGATTTTTCCGCGATGGTGTCTTCGGATGATCGCCTCGAACAGGTTGTGGTCGAGGGCATTGAAATCGATCTGCCGGTCGCCACCGCGATTCCGCTTGGTTTCATCGCCAGCGAGCTGATCACCAATGCGGCCAAGTACGGCAAAGGCCGGATCGCCATCACGCTGGAGCCCGCTCCGCAACATGGCTACGCGCTTTCGGTTTCCAATGATGGCCCGGCCCTGCCGGAAGGGTTCGACCCCGGCGCCGGCAAAGGACTGGGAATGAGGATTATTCAATCCTTCGCAAGGCAGATTGGCGGTGAGTTGCGGTTCGGCCCGGGCGACGACGGCCAGGGCGCGCGGTTTACGGTGGTGTTTCCCTGAATGGCCGCCCTGGCGTCGCACGCTTTCGAGACCGCGCTTTCAAATATGCGCGAACTGGCCGAGATGGCGGCCAAATCCCAGAAGGAAGCGTTCGATGTCATTCGCAAACGTGTCGAAGACAATCTGGCGGGACTCCTTCCGGCTGGAACTGACAAGTGAGCCATGCCTGTATATCGGGATCGCTGGCGGCGAGTTGTGTGGCGGGAGCTGCATCATGAGACGCAATGCACCGACGGGAGCAGGCGATTAGCCGCCTTCGCCACCATCCCGAAAAACACCTCGTCGAGCGCATCGGCGGCGATGCCATTGCTGATGGTCGTGGTATCTCCCGCCAACATCCTCGTTCCAATCGTGGCCGCCGCATCCCTGGGCTTTCTCGCCCTGCTGGGAGCCATTGGCGCCAAGGCAGGGGGTGCCAATATTTGGCGCGCGACCCTACGCGTGACCTTCTGGTGCGCATTGGCTCTCGGGATCACCGCTGGAATAGGCAAGCTGTTCGGGACGATCGTCTAAGCGGCGCATCGAGTCATAGGGGATGCGGTGTTATGATCAGAACATGCTGACCAGGGGACTTGAACAGATGGCGCCGTGTCTTGCCTATCGGGCCTCCTGTCGGGATTTTCGATCACCGCGCATCCCGTGCCACCAGTCTGGCAGGCGCCTTGCTCTGTATCTCGCCGCCGGTCAGCGCCTTGACCGATACCGCGACAATGCGGTCGATGATGCCGGCGACGTCGTTGAGATCGCAAAGCCCTTCCGACAGTTTTGTCAGCCGCTCGCTGTCGCGGATGGTCTGGTGTGCCATGGCGAGCGCGAAATGCAGCGCCCAATAAAGATCGACCTCGCTGCGATCGGGTAGCGAGCGCCGCATCGCGGCGACAAATTTCCGCAAATGATCGATTTCGCGATTCCGGATGCGGCGGATCGGCGGCACCGATTCGATCGAGGCGCGGATCATGAAGCGCGCCGCGGTCGAGCGCTCGCGCTCGGGGCCGAGACAGCCGCGCAAGGTCGGTCCGACCAGCGCGCGCAGGATCGCGTCGATGCCGGCGCTGCCGCAGCCGGCCGCTTCCGCGGCTTTCAACTCGTTGAGCCGCTCGCGGTTGGTGGCGAGGCTGCGGCTGACGAACAATTCGGCGATCAACTCGTCCTTGGAGCCGAAATGATAGTTCACGGCCGCCAGATTGACGTCGGCAGCGGCGACGATGTCGCGCAGCGTGACGTCCGCGAAACCGCGGTCCGCGTAAAGCCTTTCGGCGGAGTTGAGGATCGCGGCTCTGGTGTGATCCGACGGCATGTCATGGCCCTGTACGATCCGCGCGAAATGCGGCGGTTGCATTTCAAACACTTGTATGAAACTATGGTTTGAAGGCTGAAATGTCAATGCGCATGACGCATCGCAAGATCAGCCAAGGCCGCGCCGGCCGCCATCGCCGCGCTGACAAGCGCCGTAAAATAGTCTTGCGGTGCAACGGCTGCGGGGAGACAGTGCCGCCAACAATTTTCCGTCCAAAAATGTGAGGAACGCCCAATGGACTTCAACATGTCTGACCGTCAGCGCGAATGGCTCAACCGCGTGGAATCGTTCATGCACAAGCATGTCCGGCCAGCGGTGCCGATCTACAAGCAGCAGGACGAAGCGGGCGAGCGCTGGAAGGTGATCCCGGTCCTGGAAGATCTGAAGAAGAAGGCGCGCGCCGAAGGCCTGTGGAACATGTTCATGCCGCCGTCGGCGCATGAGGACGATGAATTCCGCGGCGCGGGATTGACCAATCTCGAATACGCCCCGCTCGCCGAGCAGATGGGCCACATCGGCTGGGCCTCGGAAGTATTCAATTGCTCGGCACCCGATACCGGCAACATGGAAGTGTTGATGCGGTACGGCACCAAGGAGCACAAGAAGAAGTGGCTTCGCCCGCTGATGGATGGCGAAATCCGCTCCGCCTTCCTGATGACCGAGCCCGCGGTGGCGTCATCGGATGCGACCAACATCGAAACCAGCATCAAGCGCGATGGCGATCATTACGTGATCAACGGCCGCAAGTGGTGGTCGTCCGGCGTCGGCGATCCGCGCTGCCAGATTCTGATCGTGATGGGCAAAACCGATCCGAGCCTGCCGCGCCATCAGCAGCAATCGCAGATTCTGGTGCCGCGCGACGCCAAGGGCATCACGGTCGAAAAGATGCTGCCGGTGTTTGGTTACGATGATGCGCCGCACGGTCACGCGCAGGTGCTTCTGCAAGACGTCCGGGTTCCCGCCAGCAATATTCTGCTGGGCGAGGGCAGGGGCTTTGAGATCGCGCAGGGACGTCTGGGTCCGGGCCGCATCCATCACTGCATGCGCACCATCGGCAAGGCCGAGGAAGCGCTGGAGAAGATGGTGAGACGGCTGTCGTCGCGCACCGCGTTCGGCCGCAAGATCATCGAATATTCGATCTGGGAGCAGCGCATTGCCGAAGCCCGCACCGATATCGAGATGAACCGGCTGTTGTGCCTCAAGGCCGCCGACATGATGGACAAGGTCGGCAACAAGTCCGCGCAGCTCGAAATCGCCATGATCAAGGTGGCGGCGCCGAATATGGCGTTGAAGATCATCGACAACGCCATCCAGGCGTACGGTGGGGCCGGCGTCTCCGACGAGGCCGGTCTGGCGCGGGACTATGCCTCGATGCGCACGATGCGGCTGGCGGACGGCCCGGACGAGGTCCATAACCGCGCCATTGCCAGACTTGAACTTCGGAAGTATGCAAACTCTCCCACTACGCACTAACGGGAGCCCACAAATGGCGCTCCTTGAAAAAACTTGAGGGAGCGTCATCGTGGCCGAAGGCGTCAGAAAAGACGAGGAGTTTTCGGGCACCAAGCCCGTCGAGGAGCGGCATCGGATCGATGAGGCGCATCTCGACGGCTGGATGCGCGACCATGTCGAAGGCTATGCGGGACCGCTGACCGTTCTGCAGTTCAGGGGCGGCCAGTCCAATCCGACTTACCGGCTCGACACGCCGGCGCGATCCTACGTGATGCGCCGCAGGCCGTTCGGTAAATTGTTGCCGTCGGCGCATGCGGTCGATCGCGAATTTCGTGTCATCGCCGCCCTGAGCAAGCAGGGCTTTCCGGTCGCGAAAGCCTATGCGCTGTGCACCGACGATGCGGTGATCGGGGCAACCTTCTACATCATGTCGATGGAAGAGGGGCGCGTGTTCTGGGATCCCACGCTTCCGAGCCAGACGCCGGATGCGCGGCGCAAGATTTTCACCAGCAAGATCGAGACGCTCGCCAGGCTGCACACCTATGATCCGCAAGCCATCGGGCTCGGCGATTTCGGCAAGCCCGGCAATTATTTCGCGCGGCAAGTCGATCGCTGGACCAAGCAATATCGCGCGTCCGAAACCGAGCACATTCCCGAATTCGAAAAACTGGCCGAGTGGTTGCCGAAAACCGTGCCGCCACAGCAACGGGTTTCGATCGTGCACGGCGACTATCGCCTCGACAACATGATTTTCCATGCCACCGAACCGCGGGTGCAGGCGGTGCTGGACTGGGAACTG
>Ga0209863_10000301_pt1 | contig 27734 bp, 24 predicted proteins | sample OrgsoiDNA2013046_FD_185796 | JGI IMG/M metagenome (GOLD analysis project Ga0209863, IMG submission 185796) | Permafrost soil microbial communities from the Arctic, to analyse light accelerated degradation of dissolved organic matter (DOM) -... | ecosystem: Environmental > Terrestrial > Soil >...
CCAGGGGCCCTTCCTCATCTAGGCGTTCACCTACCGCATGGGCGCGCACACGACGTCCGACGACCCGACCCGCTACCGGCTCGCGAGCGAGCTTGAGAACTGGAAGCTGCGCGACCCGATCGAGCGCGTGAAGGCGTACCTGTCGCGCAACGGCCTCGCCGATGCCGCGTTTTACGACGCGATCGAAACCGAGGCGAATGAACTCGCGGCCCGCGTGCGCGCGGCCTGCCTGTCGATGCCAGAGCCGAAGCCGCTCGACATGTTCACCAACGTGTACGCAGGCGGGTCACCGCTGGTCGACGAAGAGCGCGCCGCGTTCGACGACTACCTCGCTGGCTACGAGCCGGCTGCCGCTCGCGAGGGCGGTCACTGATGGCGCCAGTGGCGATCTCCCGCGCACTCAACATGGGGTTGCGAAAGGCGCTCGAGTTAGACCCCAAGGTCATCATCATGGGCGAGGACGTCGGCAAGCTCGGCGGCGTCTTCCGCGTGACCGACGGCCTACAGAAAGACTTCGGCGAAGACCGCGTGATGGATACTCCCCTCGCCGAGTCGGGCATCATCGGCACCGCGATCGGGCTGGCGATGCGCGGGTACCGGCCGATCTGCGAGATCCAGTTCGACGGGTTCGTCTTCCCTGCCTATGACCAGATCGTGAGCCAACTCGCCAAGCTGCACTACCGGTCGCAGGGCCGGGTGCCGATGCCGGTCGTGATCCGGATCCCGTTCGGCGGTGGCATCGGCGCGGTCGAGCACCACAGCGAATCACCCGAAGCTCTGTTCGCCCATGTCGCAGGGCTGAAGGTCGTCGCGTGTTCCAATGCGGCCGATGCGTACACGATGATCCAGCAGGCCGTCGCGAGCGCCGATCCGGTGATCTTCTTCGAGCCGAAGCGGCGCTACTGGGAGAAGGCAGAGATCGACACCGATACGCCGCTCTCCGCCGCCATCCCGTTGCACGCCGCACGCGTCGTCCGGCCTGGTCGGCATCTGACGCTGCTCGCGTACGGCCCGATGGTGAAGACCTGTCTCGACGCCGCGAAGGTGGCCGCCGACGAGGGCCATGAGGTCGAGGTTGTCGACGTGCGCTCGTTGTCGCCCATCGACTGGCCGACGATCACCGAGTCCGTGCGCCACACGGGCCGTTGTGTCATCGTGCATGAGGCACAGACGTTCCTTGGCATGGGTGCCGAACTTGCCGCGCGGATCACCGAGCGTTGTTTCTACGACCTGCAGGCTCCCGTGTTGCGGGTGGGCGGCTTCGCCACTCCGTATCCTCCGTCGCGGCTGGAAGAGTATTTCCTGCCCGATCTCGATCGGGTGCTCGATGCAGTCGACCGTTCGCTCGGATACTGAAGCACGGCCCTGCAAAAGCAGTGTTTCTGAACCACCGGAGGCGGATGTGGCATCGCTCAAGCAGTTCAAACTTCCCGACGTCGGTGAGGGTCTCACCGAAGCCGAGGTCGTGCGCTGGCTAGTGAATGTCGGCGACCGCGTCGAGCAGAACCAGACGATCGTCGAGATCGAAACGGCGAAGGCGCTCGTCGAGCTCCCCAGCCCGTTCGCTGGTGTGGTGAGCGAGCTGCTGATCCCCGAGGGCACCACCATCGATGTCGGGACGCCAATCATCATCATCGACGTCGCAGCTGACGCTGAGTCGCAGCTAGCTACCACCGGTGGCACCGGTAGCGGCCGCACGGCCAATTTGGTCGGCTACGGCCCGCGCGCCGACTCACCCGTACGACGCCGGCCGCGGCAAGCACCACCGGTGGCCGCGACCTCACGGCCGGCACAGAGCTGGCCCTCGGTATCGGCTGCTGCCGCGGCGCCCAATGGGCAAAGCAACACCGATGTCGTCGATCTCGCTACCGACGATGGTGACGCGGGCGGCGGGGTTCTGGCGAAACCGCCGGTGCGCAAGCTCGCGCGCGATCTCGGCATCGACGTGCAGACGCTCCAGGGCACCGGCCCCGAGGGCGCCATCACCAGATCGGACGTGGAGGCGGCGGCGGATACATCTCGCGCCGGAGCACCCCTGCGTCCACTGCCACGTGGCGGCGAGGAGCGCATTGCGATCCGCGGCGTACGCAAAGCGACTGCGCAGGCGATGGTGGAGAGTGTCTTCACGGTGCCGCACGTCACCGAGTTCACTACCGTCGACGTCACGCGTTCGATGCGGGCCGTCGTCAGGTTGCGCGAGTTGCCCGAGTTCGTCGATGTGAAAGTCACACCTCTGCTGCTGGTCGCGAAAGCGATCCTGCTGGGCCTCGAGCGATACCCGATGGTCAACTCAACGTGGGACGAACCCAACGGCGAGATCGTGGTCAAGCACTACGTCAACCTCGGCATCGCAGCTGCGACACCTCGCGGTCTGGTTGTCCCCAACATCAAGAACGCCGAAGCGTTGTCACTCGCGCAGCTCGCGCGGTCGATCAACGTGTTGGCCTTGACCGCCCGCGAAGGCAGAACATCCGTTTCCGATATGCAGCGCGGCACCTTCACCATCACGAACGTCGGTGTGTTCGGCATCGACACAGGCACCCCGATCATCAATCCCGGTGAAGCAGCGATTCTCGCGTTCGGTGCGATTCGCGAGCAGCCGTGGGTGCATCGCGGCAAGGTGAAGCCACGATCGGTTACCACGCTCGCGTTGTCGTTCGATCATCGCATCGTCGACGGCGAACTCGGGTCGCGATTCCTGCGTGACGTCTCGATGTTTCTCGAAGACCCCGCGTCGTCGTTGCTTGCTCGGCTGTAGGAATCTCTCGTGCGGGTCGCACTGCTGCAGCTTCGCATCGACGACAGCGAACCGGCGTCCGAGCGCATCGCTCGTGCCGTCGCCCTCGTAAGGGCACAGGCCGGCGCGGATCTTGTGGTGTTGCCTGAGCTCTGGATACCGGGCGCGTTCGCGTATCGCGGCTACGAGGCCTCGGCAACCACGTTGCCAGGCGCGGTTGTCACAGAGCTTTGCTTGGTGGCAAAGGAAATCGGCGCGCACGTGCTCGCGGGCACGGTGATCGAACGTGACGGCGATCAGCTGCACAACACCGCCGTTCTGATCGACCCCGGCGGCGACATCGTGCACACCTACCGCAAGCTGCACCTGTTCGGATTCGATCACGGCGAGGCCGCCGTCTTGACGGCCGGCGACGGCGTGTCGACCTATCCTGTACCGGGATTCACGACTCTCGGTATGACGACGTGCTACGACCTGCGTTTCCCCGAGCTGTACCGGCTGCTGCTTGACAAAGGCGCCCAGCTGATCGTCGTCCCCGCGGGATGGCCCGCTGCGCGGCTCGACCACTGGCAGCTTCTCCTGCGCGCGCGGGCCGTCGAGAATCAGACCTTCGTCATCGGGTGCAACCAGGTCGGTAGCCAAGAGGGAGTCGTGCTGGCAGGCCACAGTCTGGTCGTCGATCCGTGGGGCCGCGTGCTTGCCGAAGCCGGCACCGACGAAGAGGTGCTCACCGTCGACCTCGACCTCGCGCTGGTGGCAAAGATCCGTGCCGAGTTCCCCGTGCTGCGCGATAGAAAGTTGGGCGTCAGCTCTGGTCGGTGATCGTCACGGTTCCGGTCGTGTATCCCTGCCCGTCGTTACGCAAGCTGGCCACAAGGACGCGCTGCACCCTCGTCGACGGCGTGGTTCCGGTCATGCGCTCGGCCCAGACCTGGCAGCCCACAAAAGCCGGGTCGACGACACAGGGCCGACCATCGAGCCGAAAGTCCTGCGCGCCCGCGGTAGCCGCGAGTTGGCCGCCCGCGACCGCAGCCGCGACTGGTGCGGAAACGACGAACGTCGTCGAATGAGGTAAGCATGGCGGAAGAACCGACTGGCCATGTACGGCGGAGGCAGCGGTAGAGGCCGGGCCACACGGTTCGGGTGCGGCCGCCCAGCCCGCCGGCAGAAGCGATCCGGCACTCGGCGACGTGCTGGGGAGCACCGCGTGCACCACGACGGGAGCAGCGCCTGGACTCGACTCGACGTCAATCAGCACCGCGGTTCGCGGCGCCGGGTGGCCGGGCAACACCCAACCGTCGCCGAGCAGTACCACCAAGGACGCACCGTTTAACCGGCCTGCTACCGCGCAGGTGAACCTTGGGGGCGAGGCAGCTGTTGACGCAGCATTGGGGTTCGGACCGAGTGCGGCTGCGCCACACACCTGTTCGAGGCTGCCACCGGCGGTGCGAAGCACGGAGCGCATCGAGGCCAACGTGCTCGCCACGTCCGCAGTGCCGGTCAGACACGCATCGCTCGGCCCGCCGCACGCGGTCAGGGTTCGGTCGAAAGCGAGCTCGCTAGGCAACGGCACACCCGTGAGCAAGGTGTTACGCGCCGCACCTTGCTGTCGTGCCGTTCCGAGGCCGTGCTTCGCAGCGCCGTTGTGCATCGCTCCCCACGCCAATGCACCCACAGCGAACACCACGACGATCCCAAACGCTGCCGAAGCGACGGTCGAGCCCCGAGCCCATCGCATACGTCTCCCTCGGCCGCGGTCAGCCATCCCTGAGCGTCAGGCGAAGCGAACGATGCAGAACGCCCCGAAGATGCCGCAGTACCAGGCGAACGGCGTCAGCGTGCGGGTGTGGAACCAGCGCACCAGGAACTTGATGCTCACAATCGCGCCGATGAAGGCAGCGATGCTGCCCGCGATCACCTGCCCGCGGATCCCGGTGCCGAGCGGGCCCATCAGGTCGGGAACCTTGTAGACGCCCGCAGCGAAGATCACCGGCGTGGCCAAGAGGAAAGAGAACCGCACCGCTTGTTCGTGGTCAAGGCCACGAATCAGGCCGGCGACCATCGTGATGCCCGACCGGCTGATGCCGGCGAACAGCGCCAGGCTCTGGAAGACCCCGACCACCCCGGCGTCACGGAAGCTGAACCGGCGGGTGATCTGCACGTCATTGGCCGGATCGTCGGGATCGACTGCTGGTTCGCTGATCTCCGCAGCGTCGGCGACACCGGTGGCCGCTGCCGCGTGGGCGCTCGAAGTTGCCTTCGAACGACGTCGCAAGCGCTCGCCCGCGAGCAGGATGAAGGCGTTGATCGTGAGGAAGATCGCCGCCGCCTCGGGCTTGGCGAACAGCGTCCGGAAGGTGTGCTCGAGGGCGAGCCCGATCACTCCTGCCGGGATGGTGGCAATGAGGATCAGCCACGCCATCTTCTCGTGCACGGTTTCGAGTCGTCGGTAGCGGACCGAACTGACGAAGCCGCCGATGATCCGCACCCAATCGCGCCAGAAGAAGACCAGCAACGCCAGCGCGGTCGCCACATGCAGCCCGACGATGAAGGCGAGATAGGGCGACTCGGCCTGATGTTCCTGACCGACCAAGGTCTGCCACGAGCCGCCGATCAGGGCCGGGACCAACACCGAGTGGCCAAGGCTGGAAACCGGGAAAAGCTCGGTCACGCCCTGCATGACCCCGATCGTGATCGCCTGCAGAAAGTTCAGGTGCGGACTATCGGTGGCGACTGGCACAGGAAAGCCTCACGAAGTCAGGCAGCGGCTCGGGTGCGCCCAACGATACGGGGTCACGCGCCCGCGGCCTGTCGGCGGCGCGGCCACCAGGCGTGCCGGCCACGGCCAAGATCGAAACCGACTCCGGTGCGAGCCAGCACCGCGACCACCTCCGCGCGGACGGCCGGAGTGGCCAGACCACGCACCTCGACGGTCGTGCGGCGTCGAAGAACGTCGTCCGCATTGCAGGCCCATTCGTGGCTGCCGGCATAGACGACCTGCGCCCACACGTCGGGCCCGTCGGGATGGATGCGTCGCGCGAGCGCCGGATCTGCCGCCATCAGGGTCGCCAACTCATGGGCGTAGGTGCCGTAGTGCCGGGCCAAGTGCAAGACGACGTCACCGGGAAGGTCGGGGGTCGAGGCCCGCAGCACGCGCGCCACCGAATCCGGGTGCCCCGCACCTGGCAGCACGGCGTCTTCGCGGTCGATCTCGGCGTCGGGGAGCAGGTCATGCACGTGCTCGAGCACCTCCATACCGATGCGCCGAAACGTGGTCCACTTGCCGCCGGCGACGCTGATGAGGCCGCGCGGCCCGCGACTGATGACGGTCTCGCGCTTTGCGTGCTGCGTGTCGCGATCTCCTATGGGCAAGACCCGAAGGCCGGCGAACGAATAGCGAACGGCGGCCTCGGCAAGGTAGGTCGCGTCGATGGCTTGCCCGGCTTCGGCCAGGATCTGCGCCACATCGGCGTCCGTGCACGCCACCTCAGCCGGGTCACCTTCGTAAGGCTCATCGGTGGTGCCGAGCAGCAGCTGGCCCTCCCACGGGATCGCGAACGACACCCGGCCAGCCTCGAGCGGCAACGTCACGGCGGCCCGCCACGGTTCGCGCTGGGCCACGATCAGATGCGCACCTTTCGACAATCTCACGCTCGGTGCGGCCGCCGGATCCTCGAGTGCACGCACGCGATCGACCCACGGCCCACCGGCGTTGACGACCACCCGCGCATCGACGCCGTACTCCGTTCCGTCGAGCTTGTCGCGCACCTCAACCCCGGCCACCCGACCCTGCAGGTCGCGAAGCGCCACCACCTCGAGGTAGTTGGCGAGCACCGCGCCCGCATCGGCTGCCGCGTGCGCGACCATCAGTGCCAACCGGCTGTCATTCATCTGGTGGTCGTAGTACAGCCCGCAACCCCGCAGCCCTTCGGTGCGCAGCGCCGGCACCATGGCCGCGGCCTTGCGCGCCGACACCAGCTTGCCCGGGCCATCGTCGAACTTGGACAGCGCCGAATAGACGAGCATGCCGGCCCCGATCTTCATCCGCCCATGCGGCCCGCCCTCGTACAGCGGCACCAGAAACGGCACCGGCTGCACGAGATGCGGCGCGAGCTTGTCGCCAAGCGCGCGCCGTTCGGCGTGGTTTTCATAGACCAGGCGGACGTCGCCCATCGCCAGGTAGCGCAGGCCGCCATGCACGAGCTTGGTGGACGCACTCGAGGTGGCGCCCGCGAAGTCGCCGCCATCGATGACGGCGACCCGAAGGCCCGACCTCGCGGCGTGCCATGCGGTCGAGAGGCCGATGATCCCGCCGCCGATGACAACAAGGTCGAACGCGCCTCGCTCAAGCGCCTCTCGCGTCATCCGCCGCCGATCGGCGAGCCCCGACACCCGCACTGCGCCCTCCTTCAGCTCGGCACCTCAAGCTCCATCGTCGCGCACTCCGGGGTCGCGCGTGCCCGATGTTGATACCTACCCGCCTGCGGGTGGGGCGGTGGTGCGGGACACTGGAGAGGACAGATCGACGTCCGATGTGGTGAGGAGGCTCGCGACAGTGCTCGACCCGCGCCTGCTGTACACGCTCGAACCCGATGCACCGGCGCTTGATCACCCGGTGCTGATCCACGCTCTTGATGGGTTCGTTGATGCCGGCGAAGCGGTTCGGCTCACCCACGAGCATCTCCTCGGCACGCTCGAACACCACGTCGTCGGCCGGTTCGACGTCGATCAGCTGCACGACTACCGAGCTCGTCGCCCCGCGATGATCTTTGACGCCGATCACTGGGAAAGTTACGCGGCGCCGGAGCTCCTGCTCTACTCCGTGAAGGACGCCGCGGGCGGCCAATTTCTGCTCCTGACCGGCCCCGAACCGGACGTGCAGTGGGAGCGCTACATCGCCGCGGTGATCGAGCTGATCGACCATTTCGGCGTTCGGTTGACGATCGGCCTGAACGCGATCCCGATGGCGGTGCCGCACACCCGACCAGTCGGCATCACCGCCCACGCGTCGCGTCAAGAATTGATTCCCGACAACGAGCCGTGGGTACAGCGCGTGCAGGTGCCCGCGAGTGCTGGTCATCTGCTCGAGTTCCGGCTGACCGAGCGCGGGCTCGATGCCATCGGCTTCGCCGCGCACATCCCGCACTACCTCGCGCAGGCGGAGTTCCCCGACGCCGCTGAACGACTCGTCGGCGCCATCGCGCTGGCCGGCGGGCTGGTGCTGCCGACCGACGAATTGCACGTCGCCGGCACCGTCGCAAAGCTCGAAATCGACAAACAGGTCGCCGATTCGCCTGAGGCGATGGCCCTCGTCGGCGCCCTCGAGCAGCAGTACGACGCCTTCCTGCGAGGCCGCGGCAGCGATCTGCTCGCGACCGGATCGGGCGATCTGCCGTCGGCCGATGAACTCGGGGCCGAGCTCGAACGCTTCCTGGCCGATCACACCAAGCGGCAGCGCGACGACCGCGACATCTGAGCCGGTCAGCCGCGAACCGAACGAGTCGCAGCTTCGACCCGATCCGCCGTGCCTGCCACGAAGACGTACTCGGTGTTGCGCAGATGCGACACTTGGCCTACTCGATCACCAGCCGGGTTATGGATTCCGATCTGCGCCCCGACGTAACGCTTGGAATCGAACGCGAGTAGCGCCACTGCGGCATGGCCTGCTTCGTGAAGCCACTGCGTGATCTCGGCGGCCGTCACCCATGATTCGTCGTTGTACGAGACGACAACGACGTCCGCGTTCGTCCGCGCGATGACAGATCGCAGCGCGGCCGGCATCGCCGGCTTGCTGTTGAACGGAGAATGAGTTTCGTCGTCGCGCGCGTCCATCCGCTTGCAGGCGACGCCGTAGTGCTCAGGTGCGTCCCAGCGCATCAAGGTTTCCCACACGTGGTAGTTCGTGAAGTACCGGTGCTGGTTGTAGGGAGGGTCGAGGTAGGCCAGCTCAACATGGCCAACCGCGTCGACAAGTGACATCGCATCCCCGCGCATCGATTGACCAGGCCCCGCCAGCAATTCGGGCACCCGCAGGTCGAGATCTTTGTGTGCGCGTGCCGCCCATTGCTTCAGGTACGCCATCTGGAGACCGGTCGTCGAATCGACGCGGTCGGCGGCCAACATCAATGACGTCAACAACATCGGGTAGAGGGCGCTGTCGAGATAGCCAGCATCGATCGCATCTCGTATCGCATCCACCCGTGCGCCGTTCTTTGGCTGGAAGTACCTCGACGCGACGCAGAACGTCTGCGTGAAATACCCAGGCTTGCCAGGCAGGGCATTGAGCTCGGCAAGTGCGTCGGCGAGTTCGTCCTTCTCGACGTTGGTCGCATCGGTTGCGATATAGCACTGCGCGAGCACGTCGGCATAGCTTGCACAATCGACCGCTGTGACCTCGATACCGCGGCGCTTGAACTCTTGGGCCACCCGCGTCGTCCCAGTAAAGAGGTCGACAGCCGTACGCGCTCCGACTGCGGTCGCGATGTCGCCAAGGACAGAGGTCAGCAGTCGTTTGGAGCCGAGATACTTGATCACCGATGCGACCTCCTCGACCGCAGCCTAAAGGGAACAAGCAATCGATCTAGGGCATTGTGGGTTCATGGCCTGGCACCGGATTGGTCACGGAGTCACCGCTGGCCTGTCCGAAGGCTGGTGGATGTTCTATGCCACCTTCTGGGCACTCGTGCTGGGGTTCGCGCTGTCGGGAGCGGTGCAGGCATTCGTCTCGCGAACACAGATGCGAACCGCGCTTGGCGACCATCGCCCGAAGACGCTGGCAAAAGCCGGGTTCTTCGGTGTGGTGAGTTCGTCATGTTCGTATGCCGCGAGCGCGCTCGCCAAGAGTTTGTTCGCCCGCGGTGCAGACTTCACCGCGGCGATGGTCTTCATGATCGCGTCGACCAACCTCGTCGTCGAACTCGGCATCGTGTTGTGGCTGCTGCTCGGCTGGCAATTCGCCGTCGCCGAGTTTGTCGGCGGCGCCATCATGATCGTGCTGCTCGGCATCATCTTGCCGCGAGTTATCCCGAATCGCTGGGTCGACGAGGCCCGCAGCCGTCTCGCCGAGACGAGTGACCCGTCAGCTGACAACGACACCACACGTGCGCGGTGGCAAGAGCGGGTGCACAGCAGACGTGGTTGGTCGGAGGCCTCGGGCTACACCATCAGCGACCTGACCATGCTGCGCAAAGAGTTGGTCGCCGGATTCGTCGTCGCCGGCTTTGCCTCTGCGCTCGTGCCTACCTGGTTCTGGCGATCGCTATTCACGACCGGCCATGGGTTTTGGTCCAGCCTCGAAAACGTCGTGCTCGGACCTTTCCTCGCTCTCATCAGCTTCGTGTGCTCGATCGGTAATGTGCCGCTCGCGGCCGCGCTGTGGCGTGGCGGCATCAGCTTCGGCGGCGTGATTGCGTTTGTTTTCGCCGACCTGATCACGTTGCCGCTGCTGGTGATCTACCGCAAGTACTTCGGTACCCGCCTCACGATGCGCTTGCTCGGCGCGTTCTGGGTGACCATGAGTACCGCCGGGCTGCTGACCGAGTACGTATTCAAGGTCGTGCACCTCGTGCCGAAAGTCGGCGCGCGCACAGTGGCGATCACCCATGCGGCGCCGACGTACACGACGGTGCTGAACATCGTCGCGGCGATCGGCTTCGCGGTGCTGTATTGGCTCTATCGGTCGCGCACCCCGCGGCGCCAACCGGCCGACGACACTGCCAGCCGCTACGCCAAAGACGTGATGTGTGGCATGCAGGTGGAGAAGGCTAAGGCACCGGCTCGCGTGGAGTTCGGGTCGCGATCGTTCTACTTCTGTTCCGACCGATGTCACGCAAAATTTGTCGAGAGCCACGCGACGTCCGGCTACCGTGAGGACTAAAGACCCACAGGCGACGCGTTAGAGGTCATATCTGCCTAAAGTTGCGGGTCGTCGTTGTGAACCCCACGCGCCTCTCCTATGCTGCTCCGTGACCTGGTCGTGACCTGCACCGATTCTGGATGCGGCGAGCGGGTCACCGCCCAATCCCCTTCGGGGGAACCGGGGAACCACACCTTCCCTTGGGGTGAATCCGCGCCGGTGCGAGCCGGAGCGGTAGGGCCTTTCCTCCGGCCCGAACCCGTCAGCTAACTCGGTCGGCGGCCGGTAGAGGAAGGCTGCACGCTTTGGCGCGCACTTTCGGCCCCGTAGCCAGGCTGCTTTCGGCCGCCGGTGCGACCGTCGTTCTCACCGCCCTGCTGCCTTCGGTTGCGAGCCAGGCCGCGCAGTCGACTACGGTGGCGCAGGCCCAAGCCCAACTCGACGCGCTCGATAACCAGGCCGAAGCTGCGTCCGAGGCCTATAACGGCGCGCAGCAAACCCTGGCGCTGGCCCAGCAGACCGCGACCGCGGCCACTGCGGCCGCCGCGAGTGCCCACACTGTGGTGGTCACCGAGCAAAATCAGGTCGGGGTGCTCGCCGCTGAGTCGTACACCTCCGGTGGCCTGAGCCAGGGGTTGGCAATCGTGTTGAGTACCTCCGACCCGTCGCAGGCGATGAATAGGATCGCCATGCTTCAACAGCTGAGTAACCAGCAATCGCGGATCCTGGCGACTGCCAAGACCGACGACCTGCGCTACCAACAATCGGTCGCTGCTGCGGCACAGGCATCGGCGACCGCCGCACAGTTGGCGGCGAACCTGGTGCAGAAGCAGGCGCAAATCACTGCGGCGCTCGCGAAGAGCCAGCAGGTATTGGCGACCTTGACCGCCTCGCAGCGAGCCCAGCTGCTCGCGGCGCAGAAAGCGAAACTCGCGGCAGATCAGGCGCGTTCTGTGATCGCGCTGGCCGACTACAAGCGAGCACAGGCCGCGCAGGCTGTACAAGCGGCGAGCCGACAGGCAGCTGCTCGGGCACAGGTGGTGCAAGCAGCACTGCCACAGAGCGCGCGGGGGTCGAGCGTCGCGCAAAGGGCAGTTTCCGCTGCGATGTCACGGCTCGGCGACAGATACGTGTTCGGCGCGACCGGCCCGAGTCGCTTCGACTGCTCGGGGCTCGTGCAGTGGGCGTACGGCCGAGCCGATGTCAGCACCGCGCACTACACGGGCGAGTTCTGGAATAGCTACCGGCATGTGTCCTACAACCAGCTCAAGCCAGGCGATCTGGTGTTCTTCTACCGCGATCATCACCACGTCGGCATCTACATCGGCGGCGGCATGATGATCAATGCACCACACACAGGTGACGTCGTGCGCATCGCCTCGGTGCTAGCTCACGGCTCCTTCTCAGGTGCGGTTCGCATCGTCGGCTAGCTGTTGCCATTCACCTGCGGCGGGTCACTACGCGGCGCGCGGGTGAGCGCGAGCACACCGCCGGCCGCACCGATCAGGACGAGCGCGACGGCGATGCTCACGCCACCGGCACCACTCCAGTAGACGTCCTTCAGATCGATAAGCAACGCGAGCTCATCGATGATGAGCGCGAGCCCGACCCCAAAGGCGATACCCATAATCGTGCGCCACGTCGGAGCCCGTTCGACCAAGCCGAGAAACGCGACAACGGTGACGAGCAGGATTCCCCACAAGTAGTGGTGGATATGCACCGAGCCCGCGGTCACATTGGCGAAGTGACCGATGTGCGCGTGAATCGACCAGGTAATCGCCCGCAGGATTGCGAACGTCACCGTGAACGCAAACCAGGCGAGGACGAATCCCCGCCTGGTCGGATGCACGTCACGAATACTGCGCGGCCTCGGCATCCGGTTCATTTAGCGCGACGTCTCCACCCGCACGTTCGGAACACAATGCGTCATGACCAGACCGGACACATCGCGGGGAGCGTTCTTCCCGAGATTCGCGACCCGATCCTGCTCGTCGTCCGACAAAGTCTGGGTGGCGAGCGGGGGCAGGTGACGAACGTCGTCAGCGCCGATGCCGATACCCTCGCCCACCCGCAGGCCGAGTTCGTTCTCGACGAGCAGCAGATGCCAGATCATCCGTTCTTGAATCGGCCGGTCGCACAGACTGAGCGCACCCACGAGGTTGGTCACCAGATCGTCCTTCTCCCACTGCTCGGAGAGCAGGTAACGCTCGCCAGCCTGCTGGTAGTCGTTGGTGCGCTCGATGCGTCTGCGGGTAAGGCGTCCGACGATCTCGGGACCCTGCTCCTCATGCGATGGCTTGGCAGCTTCTCGCAAGCCGCCGATGATGGACGGCTCGTAGTTGACGTGCGGGTTCGCACCGCCGCCGTCGACGGCGTAGGCCATCTGCCCATCTCGCTGGTTGGTTGCGACTCGGGCGTTCTTCGGCTGGTTCACCGGTAACTGAAGGTAGTTCGGCCCGACGCGATGGCGCTGGGTGTCGGAATAGCTGAATGTGCGGCCAACGAGCATCTTGTCGTCGGAGAAGTCGAGACCGTCGACGAGCACGCCCGTGCCGAACGCAATCTGCTCGCTCTCGACAAAGAAGTTCTCGGGCTTACGGTTGAGCACCATCGTGCCGACTTTGCGCAATGGGAACACGTCTTCAGGCCACACCTTTGTGTCGTCGAGTGGATCGAAGTTGAGCTCGGGATGGTCGTTGTCGTCCATGAGTTGGACGAACAGGTCCCACTCGGGGAACTCACCGGCGTCGATGGCGTCGTATAGATCCTTCGTGTGGTGGCCGAGGTTCTCGGCCTGTACGACGGCGGCGTCAGCGGCGGTGAATGACTTCACGCCCTGCTTGGGGAGCCAGTGATACTTCACCAGCACCGTGTCGCCTGCTGCGTTGAGCCACTTGTAGGTGTTGACACCGAAGCCTTGCTGGGTGCGATAGTTCGCCGGGATACCTCGCGGGCCGAATACCAGCATCACCATGTGCAGTGACTCGGGCGTCTGCGAGAAGAAGTCGAACGCCCGGTTCGCGACACTTGCCTCGAAGGTGACCGGGTCGGGCTTCTGCGAGTGGATGAAGTCGGGAAACTTGATGGCGTCACGAATGAAGAAGACACCGAGGTTGTTGCCGACGAGATCCCAGTTGCCGTCCTCGGTATAGAACTTCACCGCGAAGCCACGCGGGTCGCGCGCGACTTCGCTCGAGTCGCGACCACCTGCGACGGTAGAGAACCGAATGGCCAGGTCGGTGCGCTTACCCGCCTTCTGGAACAGCTTGGCGCGGGTGAAGCTTGCTGCCGGCTGGTCGCCAACCTTGCCGGTCGCCTCGAAGTAACCGAACGCCGTGGTGCCCCGCGCATGAACCACTCGCTCGGGGATTCGCTCGCGATCGAAGTGGCTGATCTTCTCGAGGAACGGATAATTCTCGAGCGTCGCCGGCCCTCGTGCACCGATCGTGCGCTGGTTCTGGTTGTCGTGCACCGGGTGGCCCTGACGGGTCGTCAGAACCTCGCGCCCGTCTGCTGCGTGGTCGGTCATCGTGTCCTCCTGACGTGCGGTTGACAATCTGTACACAATCCCCACCACGTCACCTCGGCTTCGTCGAGCAGAAACCCGTTGGTGCCGCTCGGTTCGAGACAGGGTGCTGCTCCGACGGCGCAATCAACATCGCCGACTGCACCGCACTGCCGGCACACGACGTGGTGGTGGTTGTCGGCCACGCGCGTCTCGTAGCGAGCCGCCGAGCCGGCGGGCTCGATGCGGCGAATCAGGCCGGCCGCTGTCAGGGCGTGCAGCACGTCGTAGACGGCGGCGGTCGATACCGCGCCGACCTGCTCGCGCGCGGCATGTGCGATTTCGTCCGCCGGCGCGTGCGGCTGGCGGGCGACCGCCGTCAGCACAGCCACCCGGGCGGCCGTGGCCCGCAATCCGCTGTCGCGCAATCGCGAAATCGGATCGGCGGTCATGCTCCGAGCTAAGCCCTATTTCTGGAATGAGTCAAGTTCCGGAATTGCTCGGATCGCTGACCAATACAGTGAGTTGCGCGCCCACTGCGCACCGTCAACGCCGAGGCAGGCCGGGGTGATCAAGGAGTGATCGAGGCGCGGGATCTGAGCAAGCGCTACGGCGACAAGCTCGCAGTAGATCATCTGTCCTTCACGGTGGCGCCGGGCACGGTCACCGGCTTCCTTGGCCCCAACGGCGCCGGCAAATCCACCACCATGAGGCTGCTACTCGGGCTCGACCGGCCCGATACCGGCACCGCGATGATCGACGGCCGCGCCTACCGCGACCTGCCTGAGCCATTGCGCGTCGTCGGTGCGCTATTGGAAGCGAGGGCGGTTCATAGCGGGCGCAGCGCGTACAACCACCTGCTGATCCTGGCTCAGACGCAAGGCATACCGCGCCGCCGAGTCGACGAGGTCATCGACTTGGTCGGCTTGACCAGCGTCGCCCGCAAACGGGTCGGCGGGTTCTCGCTCGGCATGGGCCAACGGCTCGGGCTGGCCGGCGCACTCCTCGGCAATCCGCACGTGCTCGTCCTCGACGAACCGGTGAACGGGCTCGACCCCGAAGCAATCTTGTGGATGCGCAACCTGTTGAAACGATTGGCCTCTGAGGGTCGCACCGTCTTTGTCTCGAGCCATCTCATGAACGAGATGGCCGTTACTGCCGACCATCTGATCGTGATCGGCAGAGGCAAACTGATGGCGAGCTGCACAACGCAGGAATTCATCGAGCGCAGCTCGCGGAAGTCGGTACTGGTGAAGTCGCCGGACGCGGCACGGCTGGCCGAGTTGATTACCGCGGACGGCGGCGAAGTCGTGACGGCCGAGGGCGACGAGCTCACCGTGCACGAGCTGCCAGCCGCGCGGATCGGTCACCTCGCGGCGCGGGACGGGCTGGAGTTGCATGAGCTGGTGCCGCAATCGGCGTCCTTGGAAGAAGCCTTCATCGAGTTGACTCGCGGCAGCCTCGAGTACGGCGACCACACCGGCCCAGCCGATCAGGGATCGTCGGGCGACACCGATGAAGGTCCGGCCCTCCGAGAAGAGGGCGCCGCGTGACGACCGCCATCGGCCCCACCGAGGTGCCATCGCAAACCGGTCCGCACGCGTCCGTGCGAGCGCGCCGCCTGTTGCTGTCCGAATGGACCAAGCTCCGTTCCGTCCGTTCGACTGTCTGGTCGCTACTCCTGCTCGTCATCATCACCCCGGGCTTCACCGTGCTCTTGACCGCCCTGAACGCAAGCCAGTGGAGCAAGACCGACCCCGCGCGTCGCGCCACCATCGTCGCCGACCCGGTGAGCTTGATTCTCGGTGGCGGCTTCGCGTTCGGTCAGCTGTCTATCTGCGTGCTCGGCGTCTTGGTGATGGCCGGCGAATACTCCACGGGCGCGATCCGAGCAAGCTTGCTTGCGGTGCCGAAACGCACGCCGATGCTGTTCGCGAAGTGCGCCGTCTTCGGCTTGCTGGTCTTCGTGTTCGGCGAACTTGTGGCGTTTCCTTCGTTCTTCCTGGGTGCGGCGATCTTGCACAGCAAGGCGCCGGTCGCGCTGGGCGACCCTGGGGTGCTGCGGGCGGTGATCGGTGCCGGGCTGTACCTGGCAGTGCTGGGGTTGTTCGCTCTGGCTATCGGCGCGCTCGTTCGGCACACGGCCGGAGCCATCACCGGCGTCGTCGCCTTCGTGCTCGTGTTGGCGCCGCTCACGCAACTGCTTCCCGGCAATCTCGGAAAGCACGTGCACGCCTACCTTCCCTCGGAGGCAGGCCAGCTGATCGCCACTGCCCACAAAGAAGCAGGTGGACTGTTGTCGCCCTGGCAAGGGTTTGGAGTGTTCTGCCTCTGGACTGCCGTGCTGCTCGCGGCCGCCGCCTGGCTGCTCGACCGTCGAGACGCCTAGCCCCATGCGCGGGGTGTTCGCGGCGTTTGCGGTGGGGTCGCTGACGATGGCGGTCGGGTGCTCACCGTCGGACCAAACTGCACGTGACGTGCCGTTCGTGCCGTCGTCGTCGCCAGCTTCGCCTCCGCCGATCTCCGCTCCGTTCTCGGCACCACCCGGCAGCGCGGCCGCATCGGCCGCCACCCTCGCCGCCGGGCACTGGACCACCCTGCCGGCCGCGCCGATCCCCGCGCGCGCCGATGCCCTCGGCATCTGGACCGGCTCGCAGGTCATCGTGTGGGGCGGCGCCAGCGGCGCGCAAGGAGACCAACTCAGATCGGACGGCGCGGCGTACACGCCGGCAACGCGGGCCTGGGCCGTACTACCCGCGGCGCCCATCAGCGGTCGTACCGGGATGGTGTCGGTGTGGACCGGCCACCAGGTTGTGATTTGGGGCGGCAACGACAACGTCGCCCCAGGCAGCCCCTTCGCGACGGACGGCGCCCAGTACACGCCGTCCGATCATCAGTGGCGAATGATGGCGCCGAGCCCACTCACGGCAACGCAACATCCGCAAGCCGCGTTCGTCGACAACCTCGTGATCGTGGTCGGCATCAAGGTTCCGCCGCCGCCGACGACCCCTCCGCCCGGAGCGGTCAAAGCCTCCAAGGTCTCGGCCGCCGCCTATGACCCGATCACGAATGCGTGGACGTTATTGCCTGCGATGCCATCCACGAACGGGCACCGTGTCAGTTACGTCACCGTCTCCGCCAACGAAGGGCGACTTTTTATCTGGCAGCACTGGGAAAGTGGCGACGGCAGTTTCGGTATCGACCGGGTCTCGTTCGACCCCGCAACACACGCGTGGCAGCGCGACAGCGCGGCCACAAACCCGCCGCGAGACGTCCCTGGACATGCCGGTATCGATGAAGCAATCCCGGCCGGGCCGAACTTCCTTGTCCCTGCGGCGCCGTTGTGGTGCGGCGGCTGCCCCGGGCCACCTCCAGACTTTTCTCCCCACGGGTGGCGCTACAGCATCGCCGGCAACGTGTGGACGACGATCCCGCAGGAACCCGCCGGCACCGAGTGGGTCTGGACCGGCTCGTCGCTACTCTCCGTCTTCGGCGAAGGTTCCGGCGGAGCTCAAAGCGGCACGGCGCGCGGCGCATCGGCGGCGTGGAACCCGGCGACCAATCAGTGGCTCCGGCTGCCCGACCCACCATTTGCGGCGCACTATGGGGACGCCGTCGCGGTGTGGGCCGGCGAGCAGCTCATCGAGTGGGGATCGATGTACCCGGCAGCGGAGCCGTTGACCGGCAACGGGGCCCTGGTCACCCAAGACATCGGACTCAGCCTGAGCGGCTAGGACAGCGCGGCTAGCACGAAACGCTAATGTCACGTGCGTTGAACCCGCATGACATACGCTGCGGCAACCATAAGAACACGCGCTCGGTGACGGGAGCAAACGTGTTGTACCTGCTGCGGGTCAGTGTGCCCGACCGGCCGGGCGCACTGGGCGCCCTTGCTACCGAGATCGGCAAGGCGGGCGGCGACATTACCGCCGTCGATGTCGTCGAGCGTGGCGCTGCCGTCGCTGTTGACGACATCCTCGTTGATACCCCAAACCACGCGGCGGCGAGCGTGGTCGAGGCGAAACTTCGCTCGCTTCCCGAGGTCGTGATCGAAGCCTGGCAACCTTTTACCGAGGGCGATCAGCTGAGCGACGGGCTCGACATCGTCGACGGTCTGGGCTCCACGTCGTCGCGAGCATTCGCCGCGATCACCCGGATCGCACCCGCGGTACTGCGGGCCCGGTGGGTGGTGATCATCGACGAGGTCAACGGCGGGGTCGCCATCACGCAGGCGAGTGCTGGCGCACCGTGGGTACGGTGGGCGGCGTTGCCATGGCTGCCACTCGACTCGGCCGCCGTCATTGACGCCGATCCGTCCTGGCTGCCGCACGAGTGGGGTAGCGACCCGCAGCTCGCCGGGGCGCCGGTAGGCGCCTCGCACATGGCGCTCCTAGCCGTTCGCCCGAGCGGGCCCCAGTTCCGACGTGGTGAGATCGCCCGGCTGGCCAATCTTGCGGCTATCGCTGCGCTAGCAGCACATTCAGAACTGCCCTCCGGCATTGCCGGCGATCTCACGGTTGGAAGCGGTACCCCATCCCGGGTTCGGTCATAAGGAACCGAGGGCGGGCCGGATCGGGTTCGAGCTTGCGCCGCAGCTGGTTCATGAACTGCCGCAGGTAGTGGCTTTGATCGCCGAGGTCAGCGCGATCGATAGAGCGGAGCATCTCGCGCTGCGACACCAGGCGGCCCGGGTTTCGGATGAGCACTTCGAGCAGCTGCCATTCGGTCGGAGTCAACCGCACGTCGGTGCTGCGGCCGTTCTCGCCGACTCGTGACGACGTCAGTCGGCGTGCGGGCAACTCGATCTTGATTTCCCCGATGATCGCTTGCGCCTCGTCGCTGCCGGTCGGCGCGCGACGGGTAACCGCCCGGAGGCGAGCAAGAAGCTCGTCGATATTGAACGGTTTGGTGACGTAGTCGTCGGCACCCGCGTCGAGTGCGTCCACTTTCGAGGCGCCTTGACCCCGCCCCGACAACACGATGATCGGTACCCCGCTCCATCCGCGCAGCCCGCGGATGACATCGAGCCCGTCGAGATCGGGAAGCCCGAGATCGAGAACCACGATGTCAGGCGACGACTGAGCGGCGACGGCGAGCGCCTGCTTGCCGCTTACGGCGACCACGACGTCATACAGACGCGCCTTAAGGGTGATACTCAGCGCACGCAAGATCTGCGGCTCGTCATCGACGACCAGCACTCTCGTCACGGGAGGCTCACGGCGGGCTCACGGCGGGCTCACTGCCGTCTCACGGCCGGGCTCATTCTCGGCTCGACGGACGGTGCCAGCCCGTCGTCGTCCACCGCTGCACTGATCTTCATGGCGAGTACCATGGTGAGCCCGCCGCCTGGAGTTTCCTCGGGCGTGAGCTCGTGACCGAGCGCCTCCATCAGGCCACGCGACAGCGCGAGCCCAAGCCCAACGCCGGTGGTGTTGTCGGTATCGCCAAGGCGCTGGAATGGCGTGAACATTCGCTCGCGGTGACTTTCGGGAATCCCAGGCCCGCGATCGGCGATGCGCAACTCGACGGAGTCGGCGTGCGTACTTGCGGAAACCCGCGGGGGTATCCCCGCGGGTGAATATCGCAAGGCGTTCGCCGCGAGGTTAGCGATGACCCGCTCGAGCAAGGCCGGATCGGTCTCGACTTCCGGCAGATCGTCGGGAATGTCGAGTTCGATATCGCGCGCCGCTGGACCGAGGCTATCGAGAGCGATCGGCACGGTTTCGTGCAGTGCCACCGGCTGGCGCCGGATGGACAAGGCGCCGGCCTGAATGCGACTCATGTCGAGCAGGTTGTCAACGAGCCGATGCAACCGGTCGAGAGATTCATCGGCGGTGGCGAGCAGCTCGGCGCGCTCGGTGTCGGTCCAGGCAACATCGGTGCTTCGCAGGCCGGTGACCGCCGCCTTGGCTGATGCGAGCGGCGTTCGCAGATCGTGGCTGACCGCGTTGAGCAGCGCCGTGCGCATGCGATCAGCCTCTTCGAGCGGCCGCGCCGCTTCCGCCGCCGCGGTGAGTCGTTGCTGTTCGACTGCAGTGACGGCCTGTGCCGCGAAGGCTCCAAGAATCCGAAGGTCGGACGCCGCCATGGGCCGCCCTCGCGCTGCGAGCGCGAAGCGTTCGCCGACCGGAACCTCGGTGTCGGCGTCCGCGGGGGTTTGGCACGGCTCCGTCCCCACCGACGCAACAACGGTCCACCCCTGCTCGGTGCCCGCCGCGGTCACCTCTCGTTCCAGCAACGCCACGGAGGTCAACTGAAACGTCTCGCGCACTTGTTCGAGCAGAGCCGGGACACCCGTTTGACCGCGCAAAACGCTGCCTGCCAAGGTCGCCAGCGTCTCGGACTCGGCAGACGCCCGCGCCGCTTGAGAGGTCCGGCGAGCGGCCAGTTCGACGACAAGGCTGACGGTCGTGGCGACGATGACGAATGCAACGATCGCGACGATGTTGTTGTGCTCGGCTATCGTCCACTTGTACAGCGGCGGCGTGAAGTAGTAGTTGATGAGCAAGCTCGACACGACCGCGGTCGCCACCGCCGAATACAACCCGCCGACCAACGCGACGGCGACGACGCCGACCAAGTACCCGAGGAGGTCGCTCGAGAGGTTGAAGCTGCTACGAGTGTTGGCGAGCACGATGGTCAGGAGCGGCAACAACACAGCCCCGAGCGCCGCGCCGGCGAGACGGCGGCGCCGAGTCAGACCCCGCGGCATTGAAGGTCCGGTGTGCCTGCGTCCGGCTTGATCGTGCATCACGGTGTGGACGTCGAGGTCACCCGACATCCGTGTTGTGTTCGAACCGATCCCTGCACCATTCAACAGCGCACCGAGCCGCGACCGGCGCGACGCTCCAAGTACGAGTTGCGTCACGTTCTCGGCGTGCGCGAAGGCGATCAGGGTCGCGGAAATATCGTCGCCGACCACCTGGTGGTATGTGCCGCCGAGCGACTCGACAAGCAACCGTTGCGCCGCGAGCATCGCCGGGTTCGCACCCGTCAGACCGTCGGAGGGCGCAACGTGCAACGCGAGCAGATCGGCGCCGCTGCGCGCCGCGATGCGCGCCGCACGGCGGATCAGGGTCTCACCCTCTGGCCCACCGGTGAGGGCGACCAGAACGCGCTCTCGGGTCTCCCATGTTTCGGCAATCTGATGTTCGTGCCGGTAGTGCTGGAGCGCGTCGTCAACTTTGTCGGCGACCCACAACAACGCGAGCTCGCGCAATGCCGTGAGATTGCCGATCCGGAAGTAATGGCCGAGCGCGGCATCGACCTTGTCGGGTCCGTAGATGTTCCCGTGCGCCATCCGGCGGCGCAGCGCTTCGGGTGACAGGTCGACGACGTCGACCTGATCGGCGGCCCGGACGACGGAATCCGGAATCGTCTCGCGCTGCGGCACGCCGGTGATCTTCTCCACGACGTCGTTCAGCGACTCGAGATGCTGGATGTTCACCGTCGACAACACGATAATTCCCGAGGTGAGCAGCTCCTCGACGTCCTGCCAGCGCTTCTCGTTGCGCGAGCCGGGGACGTTGGTATGAGCGAGTTCGTCGACGAGTGCGACCTTGGGGTGGCGAGCCAGGATCGCGTCGACATCCATCTCGGTGAAGTCGCTGCCGCGGTAGTTGATGATTCGGCGCGGGATGACCTCGAGGTCTGCGATCGCCTCGGCAGTGTGCGGCCTGCCGTGCGTCTCGACGAAGCCCACCACGACATCAGTGCCGCGCTCGGCGCGCCGATGACCCTCGCCGAGCATCGCGAAGGTCTTGCCGACGCCTGGGGCCGCGCCAAGGTAGATGCGCAACGTGCCACGCGCACCTGACATCGACACCACCTCCAGACCAAGCAGAATATTCTTCCGGCTATGTCGCTCCGGACAACTTGTCGAGCGCGAGATTGAGTTGCAGGACATCGACGCCCGGGTTGCCGATGAAGCCAAGCGTCCTGCCGACGGTGTACCGGCTGATGAGCTTGTGAACGGCATTGAGGCTGATACCGCGCGCCTTGGCGACTCGGGCTGCTTGCAGGTTCGCATAGGCCACCGATATGTCGGGGTCGAGGCCGCTCGCACTCGCTGTCACCGCGTCTGCGGGCACCGGGTTGCCGGTGCCTTTGCCGGGCCCGTGGACGACGACGATCTTGCCGATGCGGTAGTCGACACCGAAGGTCGCGCAGGTAACGGCCACACCGTCGTAGGTGGTGACGAACGGCTTCGCGGGGCATTCCTCGTTGACCGATACCACACTCTTGATCGGGCCGGTCATCCCTGTGTCGTGAACGACGGAGAGCACCGCACCGATACCGCCGCTCGTGCAGTAAGGACGTTGCCCGTCGACGCCCTCGAGCTGGCCGACAGCCATGCTGCGCGAGCACACTTGGGTGAGGAGGCTCTGCTTGCCAGGCTTGCCGGTGTCCTTGCTGTTGGTCGGATCGGGCAGTGTGTCGATGATGCTCTCGGGTCCGAGGTTGCTGCCGGCGCTCGAGGTGGGGTCGTATCCGGCACCGGCGTCAGACGGTCTGGTCTGGAAGTACTTCGGGATCGGATTTCCCTTGGCATCGGTGAAGCTCTGCCCGAGCAACGAAGACCCGACCACGTTGCCGCCGGCCTTGACGAGCGACCCATCGGCATGGTTCTTCAGACCGGGCAGCTGGGCGACGGCGAGGATCACCAGCGGATAGGCCAGTCCGGTGACGACGGTCAGCACCAGCAGCGCACGCAGCGCCGCGAGATGCTGGCGAACCGACGTTGGGAGGCTGTTCAACATGTGATTCACCGGATTCCGGGCAGGAATTGAATGACCAGGTCGATGGCCTTGATACCGAGGAACGGCAGCACGATCCCACCTAGGCCGTAGACGTAGAGGTTGCGGCGCAACATCGCGGACGCACTGCTCGGGCGGTAACGCACGCCGCGCAACGCCAACGGGATCAGAGCAACGATGATGAGGGCGTTGAAGATGACCGCCGACAAGATCGCCGACTGCGGTGAGTGCAGCCGCATGATGTTGAGCTTGTCGAGCCCCGGGTAGACCGCGGCGAACATCGCGGGAATGATCGCGAAGAACTTCGCAATATCGTTCGCGATCGAAAACGTGGTCAGCGCTCCGCGCGTGATGAGCAACTGCTTGCCGATTTCGACGATCTCAATCAGCTTGGTCGGGTTGGAGTCAAGGTCGACCATGTTGCCGGCTTCCTTGGCCGCAGACGTCCCGGTGTTCATGGCGACCCCGACGTCGGCCTGCGCGAGTGCGGGGGCATCGTTGGTGCCGTCCCCGGTCATCGCGACGAGCTTGCCGCCGGCCTGCTCCTTCTTGATGAGTGCCATCTTGTCTTCGGGAGTGGCTTCGGCGAGGAAATCGTCAACGCCTGCTTCCTCCGCGATTGCGCGCGCAGTCAGCGGGTTGTCGCCGGTGATCATCACGGTGCGGATGCCCATCGCGCGCAGCTCGTCGAACCGCTCGCGCATGCCCTGCTTGACCACGTCCTTCAGATGAATCACGCCGAGCGCGCGAGCGCCTTGGCTGTCGTGCGTCGCCACCACGAGTGGGGTGCCGCCGGCGGCCGAGATGCCGTCGACGAGCGGTCCGAGCTCGGGTGGGATCGCGCCACCGGCCGCGCGGATCCAGTCGGCCACCGAACTTGCGGCGCCTTTGCGGACCTGCCGATTCACGGCGCCCTCGGCAAGGTCGGCACCGCTCATGCGGGTTTGCGCAGTGAAGGCGACGAAGGTGGCGTGCGTGAGCTCACCGGGGTGCCGCTCGCGCAAGCCGTAGCGCTCTTTCGCCAGGACGACGACAGAGCGGCCCTCAGGGGTCTCGTCGGTCAGGCTCGACAGCTGGGCCGCATCGGCGAGATCCGCCTCACTCACACCTGGCATCGGCAAGAACTCAGATGCCTGCCGGTTGCCGAGCGTGATGGTGCCGGTCTTGTCAAGCAGCAGTGTGTTCACATCGCCGGCGGCCTCGACGGCTCGGCCCGACATTGCGAGCACGTTGCGCTGCACGAGGCGGTCCATACCGGCGATGCCAATCGCCGACAGCAGCGCACCGATCGTGGTGGGGATCAAGCAGACGAGCAACGAGACCAGCACGATGCCGGTCACGCCATTGCCCGTCAGCGCACTGGTATTCAGGACGCCGGGCTGCTGGGCCTTCGAGAAGATCGCCAACGGCTGCAGGGTGGCAACCGCGAGCACGAAGATGATCGTGAGCGAGGCGAGCAAGATGTTCAGTGCGATCTCATTCGGTGTCTTCTGCCGGCTCGCGCCTTCGACGAGGGCGATCATGCGGTCGATGAAGCTCTCGCCTGGCTTCTGCGTGATGACGACAACGATGCGGTCGGAGAGCACCTTCGTGCCACCGGTGACAGACGACCGGTCGCCACCGGATTCGCGGATCACCGGAGCTGATTCGCCGGTGATGGCCGACTCGTCGACACTGGCGATGCCTTCAACGACGTCGCCGTCGCCAGGAATCGTCTCGCCCGCCTCGACCACGACGTGGTCGCCTTGCACCAACTGGCTGGCGACGATCTCCTCGATACGGCGCGCGTCGACAACCAGTCCGGGTTTCCATGCGCCGATCCGGCGAGCCATCGTGGTGGTCTTGGCTCGCCGCAACGTCTCGGCCTGGGCTTTGCCGCGGCCCTCCGCTACCGCTTCGGCCAGGTTGGCGAACAGGACGGTAAGCCACAACCACGCTGTCGTGATGATCGCGAATGCGGTGTGGTCGCGGATCGCCAACCAGGTGGTGAACACCGAGCCGATCTCGACGATGAACATCACCGGGTTCTTGTACAGCGTCGCCGGGTTGAGCTTGCGAAACGCGTCAGGCGTGGAGCGCCACAATTGGTGGGGATCGAGGAAGCCGCCCTGCACGCGATGCGTGGTAGGCATCACGATCGGTGTGGTGAGCGTGGTCGACGTCATCAGTGCAGACCTTCCGCGAACGGGCCGAGCGCGAGCGCCGGCAAGTAGGTGAGAGCGACGACGATCAGCACCACGCCGACCACCATGCCGATGAACAAGGGCCGGTGGGTGGGCAAGGTGCCCTCCGACACAGGAACCGGTTGCTGCCGAGCCAGCGACGCCGCTAAGCCGAGCGCGAAGATCATCGGGATGAATCGCGCACCGAGCATCACAATGCCGAGCACCGTGTTGTACCAGTTGGTGTTAACGCCGATGCCGGCGAACGCAGAACCGTTGTTGTTCGCAGTCGAGGTAAACGCGTACAGCACTTCCGAAAGTCCGTGCGCGCCGGTGTTCTCCATCGCCGCGCGTTCACCAGGTAACGCCATCGCCACTGCGGTGCCGACCAGCACGAATACAGGCGTCGTGAGGAAGTACAAGGAGGAGAATTTCATTTCTCGCGCCGCGATCTTCTTGCCGAGATACTCCGGTGTTCGCCCGACCATCAAGCCGGCCACGAAGACCGTGATCACGGCGAGCACGAGGATGCCGTACAAACCGCTGCCGGTGCCGCCGGGGGCAACCTCGCCCAGCTGCATGTCGAGCAGCGTGATCGCGCCGCCCAGGCTCGTGTAGGAGTCGTGCATCGAGTCGACTGCACCGGTTGACGTCAGGGTCGTCGCCGAAGCAAACGTCGCCGAGTCCAGCACACCGAACCGCGTCTCGGTGCCCTCGGACGCCGCGCCAACCGCCGTCGGCACACTGCCATGGTGCACGCCCTGAGCCACGTTAAGACCGATCACGCTCAGGATCGACAACACCGCCATCACTGCGACGATCGCCAGACCCTGCCTCTTGTCACCGACCATGCGACCAAACGTGCGCGGTAGCGAGAACGCGATTACCAGCAGGAAGTAGATCTGGAACCAGTTGGTCCAGTTCGTTGGGTTCTCGAACGGGTGCGCGGAGTTCGCGTTGTAAGGACCGCCGCCGTTGGTGCCCAACTGCTTGATGGCCTCTTGGGACGCGATGGGCCCGCCGGTTATCGACTGATGACTGCCGGCGATGGTGTTGACCACATGCGTCGCGTGAAAGTTGTCGATCGCACCGCCCGCGATGAGGATGACTGCGAACACCACGGAGATCGGCAGCAGGATCCGCACAATCGTACGGATCAAGTCGACCCAGAAGTTGCCCAACTGATCGGTGCGCGAACGCGCGAAACCTCGAACGAGAGCAATCGCGACACAGATGCCCACCGCCGCCGACGCGAAGTTCTGCACTGCCAGGCCGACCATCTGCGCGGTGTAGCCGAGAGTCGATTCTCCTGAGTACGACTGCCAGTTGGTATTCGTCACAAAGCTAGCGGCGGTATTGAACGATTGCCCCTGCTCCATGCCCTTGTAGCCAAGACTAAATGGCAGGTGATGCTGCGCACGCAGCATCAGGTAAAGCCCAAGCACCGACACCAGCGAGAAGGCCAGCACGCTGCGCAAATAGGTCGACCATCTCTGGTCGGCGTCCGGGTCGACCCCAATCGCGCGGTAGATGACACGCTCGGTGCGCCAGTGTGTCTTACTTGTGAAAACGCGTGCCATGTAGTCGCCGACCGGCCGGTACGACAAGGCCAGCGCAAGGACGAGCGACGCCAGAAAAAGGATGCCGGCAGTCGTTGCACTCATCTAGAAACGCTCCGGGAACAATAGGGCGATCACCAAGTAGATGGTGACGCCGATCGCGAGGATCAGGCCGATGAGATTTTCCGCGCTCACAGCTTCTCCACCCCGCGCGCAATCAGCGCAAAGATGGCGAAGAGCGCAAGGGTCAGCAGAACGAAAAAGATGTCACGCACCGAGTTCTCCCTGACGTTGGACCGGTGATTGCGAACTAAAGTGGAGATAGAGGGCTCGTGCGAGGCTCACGCCGAGGCCCGTCGTCACAAGCACAAGGACCCTGACGACGTCTCTATGACCTGACCAGCCGAGCTGGGCATCACTGTTGGCGACAAAGCCATTCAACATCAACCAGCCACACAGTGAGACCAGCACGCTCGGCAGCGGCCGGCACCACCAACAGATGATTCCCGCGGTGACCGCCATGACGGCAAGTTGCGCACCCCAGTGCCATCCTTTCGTTGCGTCGGCCTCCGTCACCGCAACGATGAGAGTTGAGGTGAAGGCGACGATCCCGATAAATGCGTTGGGGAGGCGGGGGTCACGCACGTTCGCGTCGTGGCGCCACGAAGAGTGTGCCGAAGGCTGCCCGTTGACGGAGACCGCCACGACCGCCTCCTTCCGAGTTCGTACCGCTGATGCGCGGCAAGACTCAGTGAAACCCCGCTGCCTCCACCCAACTGAATTCTTGACGGAACCATGACGCCCAGGGTCGGAACCCTAACGGCTTCCTGACGAGGCAGGCATGGGGTCAAAGACGCGGTGCCGTACGTCCGTTTGGACTAAGCAAGCCGCCCGGTCCGGTCGATAGCGAAGGAGGGCTCTATCTGAACTCACTCTTGCCGAGCGGAGGACGTCGTGCGGACTCAGCACGGGCGTGACATCCCTCAGGCGTTGAGCGACGCATCGACCGACCTCCCCGCGCGAATCGGCTGGCTCGCGGGCTTGATCTTCGCCGGTGCGCTGGGTGCCCTTTCGATCGACCTGCTGCCGTACTGGCCAGTCGAGCATATTTCCGTGGACTGGGTGATCGGCTGGGTCATGATGCCGGTCGGCGCGGCACT
>Ga0209863_10000302_pt1 | contig 27715 bp, 25 predicted proteins | sample OrgsoiDNA2013046_FD_185796 | JGI IMG/M metagenome (GOLD analysis project Ga0209863, IMG submission 185796) | Permafrost soil microbial communities from the Arctic, to analyse light accelerated degradation of dissolved organic matter (DOM) -... | ecosystem: Environmental > Terrestrial > Soil >...
GGCAAAGAACTTATCCCGGTCATGGAGGCGATGTGCAGCTGGGGCACAAAACACCTTGGCGTACCGCCGAGCCTGCCTCGCTCCGCGCCAATCCAAGTCTAGCTCGCCGCCGACAACACTCTGTGCTGATAACGTAAGACCTGACGATTCGCGTGCTGCAGGGTCAAGTCGTAGGTCGCATCGGGTTCACTGGAGACTCGATCTTTCCAAATTTGCATTATTCATTGCTGGACGGTCCTGAGGCTTTCAAGGTCTGGGCCTCCCCGCATACTTTTCACAGTTTCGCGGATAAAGGGACGATAACAGCGTCCTTCGGGTCATCTACGGTGTCATTAGTTGTCCGCCAATACCGTTAGATATCAATGCTGATTCGGGACCAAGGGGCGGATGTTCGAATCCTCCCCCGGCCCGGTGGCATCTGGAGCAATTCGGAAGCAAGATTACAAACCAAGGTCGCTGAGTCCGGGATGAGCATCCGGGCGGCGACCGAGCGGCCAATGGTATTTGCGGTCTGCCTCCTTGATAGGCAGGTCATTGATGCAGGCGAATCTCAATCGCATCAGGCCGTCCTCGTTGTATTCCCAGTTTTCGTTCCCGTACGAGCGCGACCAATTTCCGGAATCGTCGTGCGATTCATAAGCAAACCGCACGGCAATACGATTTTCTGTGAACGCCCACATTTCCTTGATCAACCGATAGTCCAGCTCTTTCATCCACTTGCGTGTAAGAAAGGCGATGATGTCCGGCCGTCCATTCACAAACTCAGCACGGTTTCTCCAGCGCGAATCAAGCGCATACGCCTGGGCAACTTTTTCTGGATCACGACTATTCCAGCTATCCTCAGCAAGACGAACCTTCAGAATGGCGCTTTCGCGAGTAAACGGAGGCAGCGGAGGGCGGGTCATAATCGTTGCTGTTGCGGCTACCATACGTTCTCCTTTTCTATTGCTGATCCTATGGCGATTTTCAGAAAACAACATTTCTGGCCTTCGATTTGTTTCCGGACTGCGGAACAAGGCCTGTTAGACGCCCTGATAGACCAATGCGATAAACGCGCCTGGCGTCATGAATGACTGTCCCCATTCATCGTCATAACGGGCGCAAGGATTAGTGGCGATCACCTCGGCCAGGGTGCGACCTTGTTTTTTGAGCGCAGCCACTTTGTCACGGGCACTTACCAGCAGGTCGCGGAACAATGTTAGTTCGGCTTTTCCGCCTACCTCCCCATGCCCGGGAATAACGATCGTCTTGTTTGTCACACTCGCTAGGTTCGCTTCCGCTGCCTCTATATGCCCATCAATGCTTCCGCCGGTGGAATAATCAATGAACGGGTAGGCACCGTTCCAAAATGTATCGCCGGCGTGAAAAATGTCGGCTTCAGTAAAGTGTACGGAGATGTCTGAATCAGTATGTGCAGGGGCGTAATGCTTCAGCGCCAGGGTCGCGCCATTTATGTTGACTGTGTGATGGTCCTGAAAAACGGTTGTAGGCAGGGCACCAGCAGGAGCAGCCGGAAATGTGAAGTGCCAGCCTTCGACCCGCGTGTCAACGGAAAGGTGCCGGCGCGTGTTCTCGTGCGCTAGAATCGTGGCACCTGCTTCATGAGCCCAGGCATTGCCGTCCGCGTGATCGAAGTGCCAATGTGTATTAATCAGGTGTGTCGCCGGATCGTTGCCGATCCTGGCCAGCGCCGCCTTGATGTTGGTTTGAGAAGTAATAATGCCGGCATCAACCATCAGCATTCCCTCCCGGCCTGTGAGCACAGCAATGTTACCGCCAGCACCTTTAATGACACTGATATTCCCTCGAAGGGATTGAACTGTAAGCTTCATTGCGCCCGCTGCTCGCCGCGCATTCTTCACTAGGTTGTCTTCAAGAGCAAAAAGACTTTTCGGTACAAGCCAGGCTGCGGCAACTGAAAGACTGCCGGTAACAAGAAAGTGTCGGCGTGAAATTTTCGTTGACGATCTGCTGATCATGAATCGCTCCATGCAAACAGCTATGCATGGAGCGTGCCAAACGCCTTTTGTTAGCAGGCACTTCACCGCAACGCATGATTATCGGTTTACCGATGGCTCGAATGAATTTAGGAGCTGCGGCTATTTGTGGATTGGGTGTCACGAGAATGACACATTGCTTTGGCAAGAGTTCATATCAGGGCACCAGCACTCTTGTGGGAGGGGGTGGCGCCCGAATGAAGGACAACCGAAATCAAGATGTAAGGCCGATTTCATTTCTATCGCAGAAGTTTCGGTTGCGCGTAAAACTATGGCAGCGGAACTGCAGAGATGAGAAGGTTACGGACAGGAAACACCCCCGTCAGCAAAGTAGACGGAATTTCATGACAAGCCCTTCCTCCGATCGAGGGGCCGATCGATAACGAAAAATAGCGGCTAAGGAGAACACGAGATGCCTACGATTACAACCAAAGACAGGACCGAGATTTTTTACAAAGACTGGGGCACGGGACAGCCCATAGTTTTCAGTCACGGCTGGCCGCTCACAGCGGACGACTGGGATGGACAGATGTTGTTCTTCGGCCAGCGGGGCTACCGAGTCATTGCTCACGATCGGCGGGGGCACGGCCGCTCCACGCAGACTTGGGACGGGAATGATATGGATACATACGCCGATGATCTTGCGGCACTCGCTGAAAAACTTGACCTGAAAAATGCAATCCATGTGGGGCACTCTACTGGAGGCGGGGAAGTCGCTCGTTATATTGGTCGACATGGATCACGGCGCGTCGGCGCTGCCGCACTCATCAGTGCGGTTCCACCGTTGATGTTGAAAACAGAAAACAATCCCGACGGCGCACCTCTTGCTGCTTTCGACGGGCTACGGGCTGAATATGTGAAAAATCGGGCGCAATTTTACAAAGACATTACTCTTCCTTTTTACGGATACAACAGGCCCGGCGCCAAGATTTCTGAAGGCATCCGTGAGCGCTGGTGGTTGCAGGGAATGATGGGAGGTATGAAAGCTGGATATGACTGTATTGAGGCTTTCTCCGAAACCGACTTTACAGAAGATCTCAAGAAGTTCGATGTGCCAACTCTCATTCTTCATGGTGACGATGACCAGATTGTGCCCATTGCAGCGTCTGCGCCTTTGTCCGCGAAACTGCTGAAGAATGCCACGCTCAAGATTTACGCGGGATTCCCACACGGAATGCCCACGACCAATGCTGACCAGATTAATGCTGATCTGTTGGCATTTTTTCATAAACAGAGCAAGCAAGCTGCAGCATGATGCTGCGCTCTGAGGCTCGCTTAGTTTCTTGCATCTTTGGCCTTGCGAGAAAGGCGCTGATAGAAAGAACAAAATTCCCGCGTCACACCAACACCTTCTCATCGGACCCATCGCGCCGATCCCGATTGAGACTGCGATGTAAGTCCATGAAACCCTCGACCTCCAGAAAACCATAGTACTTCAGCTATAGTTACAGAGGTGTTAGAAGTTTGCGCGCTCTATTACCCTTCTCGCGTGTCCGAAGTCAGATCTCAGAAGAATTGACCAACCCGAAATATTTGGCCAGGCAATCTGAGTGACTTCTTGCATGATGGTTGATCTACCCGGAGGAGGACCGCAATGAGTGTAACCACTCTTAGCCCCCATCTATCGGGCGACATTGCCAAGCGAATTCTAGGGATGACAAGCGTTCCGGCTGCCAGTGGACGGCAGAGCGAGGTCGCGGTAATCGCCCATGAAGCGTTTGGCCGCTGCGATAGGGAACCCTTTATTGATGCAAACTGCGAAGATCTGCAGTTGCAAAGCGAAACGCGTTGTAAAACCGAGAGTGAGGAGCCCCAGAGTTTTGAAGGCATGGTTGGTTGCAGCGTGGCTCTAAACCAAACAAGGGAGCAGGTCATGACTGTTGCCTTGACCGATTCCACCGTATTGATCGAAGGAGAAACCGGAACTGGAAAGGAGCTCATCGCGCGTGCGATTCACAATCTCAGCCCGCGACGCCGCCGCAATTTTGTGCGGTTCAACTGCGCTGCAATTCCCCTTGGCCTACTGGAGAGCGAATTGTTTGGTCATGAAAAGGGCGCGTTTACAGGTGCGATCAATCGAAAGATTGGCCGCTTTGAGTTGGCAAATGATGGCACACTCTTCCTGGATGAAATCGGGGACATCCCTCTCGAACTTCAAGCGAAGTTGCTGCGTATTCTGCAGGAACAGGAATTTGAGAGATTAGGCAGCAACCAAACCCAGCAGGTCAATGTACGTTTAATCGCTGCTACTCATCGGGACCTGAAAGAGATGGTCAACCAAAAACAATTTCGCAGTGACCTTTATTTCAGACTGAACATCTTCCCGATTGCAGTGCCGCCACTACGCCTGCGCAAGGAAGACATTCCTTTGCTGGTTAAAGTGTTTGCAAATGACTGTGTCCGGCGCATGAATCGGAAAGTAAAGTTCGTTCCGGCGGAAACCATGAAGGCTTTGATCGACTACGAGTGGCCAGGCAACATCCGAGAACTCCAAAACTTCATTGAAAGGGCCATGATACTCTCCCCAGGTACAGTCCTATGCGCGCCGCTGGAGTGTTTGAGTTGGTCAAAACAATTCAATCAGTCCGGGCCATCCACCCTAGTGGCGGCGGAATATGTTCACATCCTGAAGGCGCTTAAAGAGACCAACTGGGTTGTAGGAGGCCCAAAGGGAGCAGCGAAGAAGCTTGGACTTAAGCGCACGACACTCATCGGGAAGATGCGTAAACTGGGGCTTGCGCGTTCCTGCGAGGCTTCCGCCTTGTAGCCGATTCTCGGTTATCATGCAATGGGCAGAATCAAACGCAGGTGCTCATTTCGCGCCGTGCTTATTCGAAAACTACTCATTCAGCCGAAAAAACAAAGGGCCTCAAGATGGCTGAGGCCCCTTGGTGGAAATTTCTCAGTCTACCTTCTAGCCGGCGTTGGCAAGAACCACATCCCATAATTCCATTCTGTCCGGGTCTTTCATGGTGCCGTGAACCTTTACCTTTTTCCCCATCTTTCCTTCGCAGATTTCAGGATTGGCAACTCTTGTCGCCTTGCCATTGTCATCCACGAACACCCGCTCCCCGCTTTTGTCAGTGCAGGAGAGGTCGCATGCCGCCTTGCCTGAATCCTGCTTGACGCATTTCTGATCGCAGAGCGTGCCGATCATTTCGTGGCCTTTACCCGCGTCTTGGGCAGTCAAGAAGGCTGCACTGCCCAAAACCAACGCCAACAACACAGCTATTCGTTTCATGTTATCTCCTTAAAGGTTAAAACCACCATCCCATAAGGCAATCGTCCTGCCATTCCTTGGAGGCCCACTCTTTTCTGCCAAGGAACGTGCTTTGGGCCGTCCTTTAGGACCATTACAATCAACTCTGCTGGACGACTACGGCCGTTGCGAATATGGTGCACGTCAGTGGCTTGACTCTCCGCTCGACAGGAGACGCCGTCTCGACAATTGACTGTCTCAACCCGCGGCAAATCTCGAAGCTGAAGGGTTATTGCGACTTGTTCCAGACGCGGTCAAGAGGGCACATGGTCTTGGCCTACGCTATTCATGAAGAGCATCTCGTCCGAAGTCTTCTGGAAGCCGGGCAGTTTAGATGCCGCCCGGTAGGATCGTCTCTCTACTTTAGAAATATGAACAAAAACCAGAACCGCACCTTCGCCACCAACTATAGAAAACTCCAGCCCGAATTCTAGAGTTCCTGGCGTTCCTCAAGTCTGAAATTCTCGGTATTTTAATGCCAACTGGTCCAGCATAAACAGTCGTTGCAGACGTGATCTCAGCATGTTTGTTGGTTTTCAATAGAAGGAGAACAATTGGCCCTGAGATTTCAAGAGCTAGGCCGGGAACGGGCCAACCATTACAATTCCTTCACCGAGGCAATTGCGATGGCGCAGGACAAACCTATTCGCATTCTGAGCGTCGAAGACCACCCGGTCTTTCGCCATGGGTTGAGCACGATTATCAGCTCGCAACCCGACATGCAGTTGGTAGCGCAGGCGGCCAACGCCGTGGAAGCAGTCGCAGAATTCCGGCGCCATCGTCCGGATATTACGCTGATGGATCTTCGCCTTCCCGGGACAAACGGCACCGATGCCCTAATACAAATTCGCGGCCAATTCTCACAAGCACGCATCATCATGTTAACGACCACTGACAGCGACGGAGAGATCCAGCGTGCCATGCGCGCGGGTGCCGCGGCTTACCTCTTAAAGAGCATGCCTGCCGACGAATTGTTGGCTGTAGTCCGGACGGTGCATGGCGGCAAGCGACACATTCCAGCAGAAGTTGCCGGGCGTCTGGCAGAACATTTGGGCGAAGAAGACCTCACAGCAAGAGAGATGGAAGTGCTGCGGCTCATTCGCGACGGCAATCGCAATAAGCAAATTGCCGATCTACTGAGCATTGCGGAAACCACGGTCAATTTTCATATCAAGAACCTTGTGGACAAGTTGGGTGCAAATGACCGGACGCATGCCGTTACGATTGCGGTTCGGCGTGGACTGCTTCAGATTTCATAACTTAAAAAGAGCCAGATAAATGCCAGTGACGGCAAAAAAAACGGTTGAGCGAATTGGGCGGTCCATTCCGCTCTGTTTTCTACTGTTGTTGTGCTGCGCGACTATAGTCAGCGCTCTTGATCCCAACAAGCGACTTTCTCAATATACTCACAAGAATTGGACTACGCGTGACGGTGTCTTCGCGGGTATACCAAGGAACATTGTCCAGACTAAGGATGGCTATATCTGGATTGGAACTACTGAGGGTTTGGTCCGTTTTGACGGTATTCGCTTTGAAACGTGGGTCCCGCCAGATGGCCAGAAACTCCCCGATTCCCGGATTAATTCGCTACTCGCCGACAAAGACGGAAGTTTGTGGATTGGCACATCCACTGGCCTGAGCCACTGGCAAAACAATCATTTGGTGTATTACGCTAAAGAGCGCGGTGTTGTTACATCCATTATTCAAGCTCACGATGGAGCGATCTGGATTCAGATTACGGGCCCCCCCACTGGACCTCTTTGCCAGGTTGTTGGGGAAGGCATGCAGTGCCATGGCAAGGCTGACGGAATTCCCGAGGTTGTGTACGTTCCAATAGCCCAGGACAATCACGATAATTTCTGGATCGGCGGAGACGGAGTTCTCGTCCGTTGGAGTCCGGATGCGCACCGCCTATACAAAGTACCCGGACTGGAATTCAATAAAAAAGGTGACGGCAGCGTAAAAGATGTTGCTGCCTCACCGGACGGTTCGGTATGGGCCGGAGTCAATAGCGCAGGCCGCGGCTTCGGATTGCAGAGACTTGTCCAGGATGCCTGGAAGTCATTTGTTACGCGGGAATTCGATGGCAGCAAAGTGAAAGTTCTTGCGCTCTTGCTGGACCATAACAATGCGCTCTGGGTCGGAACCGTGGAGCAGGGGCTTTACCGCATAGTTGGCGGAGAAGTGGAGCATTTCGGAATCGCGGATGGTTTGACCAGCGATGAAGTATTCAAGATTTTCGAAGACCGGGAAGGCAACGTGTGGGTCGTTACATCCAAGGGCATGGATAGTTTTCATGACGTGCGAGTTGCCAGTTTTTCAAATCGTGAGGGACTGGCTGGGGAAGAGGTAAATTCGGTATATGCATCTCGAGATGGTACGGTCTGGATAGGAAGTTCTGGATCACTGAACATGATCAATCATGGCCGCGTGAGCTCGATCCGCGAGGGCAAAAGCTTGCCGGGAAGCCTGGTTACCTCGTTTTTTGAAGACCACTTGGGCCAGATTTGGATTGGCTTGGACAGGACCCTGAGAATTTATAAAGGTGGAAAATTTCAGGAAATCAAGAAACCAAACGGCGAATCAATCGGAATGATCGTTGGAATAACCGAAGGCGCAGACAATAATATCTGGGTTGAGAGCAGGCCGCCTTCGCTTTTTCGCGTTCAAAGCGGCAAGGTTCAGGAGGAATTCCCTTTAGCACAAGTGCCCTCGGCCCGCCGGATTGCTGCAGGCCCCGATGGCGTAATCTGGCTCGGTTTGGCCAATGGAGACTATGCAAAATTTCACGGTGGTCACGTCGACACAGTTCATATAGGTCTGAATGTGAAATCAAGAGCAGAACAACTCATGGTTAACCCTGACGGATCAGTTTTAAGCGCCACGACGGCTGGAATGATCGGTCTCCGGCAAGGCCAGCAACTGACCATGACCGTTAAGAACGGCCTTCCATGCGACGGGGTGTACGCCTTCCAATTTGATGATCAAAGCAACCTCTGGCTCTACATGCAGTGTGGACTGGTCGAGATTGGCAGCGTGGAAATGCAAAAGTGGTGGGGTCGGGCTGATACGGTGGTTAAGTTCAAATTGTTTGATGTTTTTGATGGCGCACAGCCCGCTCTGGCGCCGTTTAACACGAGCGCAAAATCCCGCGACGGACGATTGTGGTTTGCTGCTGGCGTTCAATTGCAAATGGTGGACCCGGCCCATGTGGCTGATAACCCAATACAGCCACCGGTGCATGTGGAGCGAATTGTCGCGGACCGGCGACCCTATCGTGCAAACGATGGCATTCTGCTGCCTCCACTCACACGCGATCTTGAGATTGATTACACCGCGCTAAGCTTCGTCGCTCCGCAAAAGGTACGTTTTCGTTATCGACTGGAAGGCCATGACGCAGGCTGGCAGGAGCCAGGAACGCGGCGCCAGGCCTTTTATAACGACCTTCGCCCAGGCAAGTATCGGTTTCGTGTGATTGCCTGCAATAACGATGGGGTGTGGAACGAGCAGGGCGCAGCGCTCAATTTCATCGTCGCGCCAGCGTGGTTTCAGACGATCTGGTTTCGCGCGCTATGCGTTTTTGCCGGGGGGCTGCTCCTTTTGTTGTTTTACCAGCTAAGAGTGCGACAAGTAGCCCGACTTCTGGCCACTCGCTTTGATGAGCGGCTGGCGGAACGCACTCGTGTGGCGCGGGAACTCCACGATACACTTCTCCAGACTGTCCAAGGGAGCAAATTAGTTGCGGATGATGCACTGAAACACGCCAGCGACCCCGCTCGTCTGCGCAGCGTCGTCGAGCAACTATCAGTTTGGCTTGGCCGCGCCACGGATGAGGGCCGGGCCGCACTGAACTCTCTGCGCGCATCGACCACGGAAAAGAACGATCTTGCGGAAGCCTTCCGTGGCGCGATTGAAGACTGCCGGAGAATACATCCGATTGCAGCCTTCTTTTCTGTAACTGGGCAATCACGGGAAATGCATCCCATGGTGCGCGACGAGGTATATCGAATTGGTTATGAGGCAATATTCAATGCGTGCGCACACTCCGGCGGAACTCGACTGGATGTCACCCTAAGTTACGCACACGATCTTAGTGTGCGCGTGCGTGACAATGGAAAGGGCATAGACGCAACGATTGTAGACAAAGGAAAAGAGGGCCACTTTGGGCTACAGGGGATGCGAGAACGAGCAGATCGGATCGGAGCCAAGCTCATAGTCGTGAGTCCCGTGGGATCCGGAACTGAGGTTTTGTTAGTTGTGCCCGGCCGTATTGTTTTTAGGGTGCCCACCGCGCCCATCGTCCAACGGATTAAAGATATGTTTGGCCGAAACCGTCGAAGCGGGAACTCTGACTGATCCCACACTCAACAAAAACTCTTCCAAAGTAGCTGGAAAACCTAGAGAGAAATTCAGGTCGAATCCTGCATTTTCTGATATTCCTCAAAATTCTGCAGGCCTCTATTGTTGTCCGCAGGAGAATACATATGCCATTTGTCAACATCAAGCTCGTAGAAGGTGTTTTCACCACGCAACAGAAGCACGAGATGGCAGCCGCCATCAGCGACGTAATGGTTCGCTTTGAAGGATCGGAAGCATTTCGTGAAGTTGTTTGGGTCTTGATTGAAGAGTTGCACACGGATGGCTGGCACATCGGGGGCAGACCGTTTGCCGGGCCCGCATCACTGATGGAAACGCTGCAACACTCAAAGGAAACTGTTGAATTAGTGAAAGGGCACCCAAAAACGCGACAGGAGTTCGCAGCTGCGCTTCCTGCGGTCAAGTAGGTTGCCAACAATTATAGGGGGTGCGGAATGGTCACAAACGATACCGGAGATGCCCGGAAGTTAGTTGTCCTTTGCGTTGACGATGAGCCTGATGGTCTCTTCACGCGTGCGCATATCCTGGAAAAATTTGGCTACGCAGTGATCGCATTGACTCATCCGTTGCTCGCCCTGGAGATCGCAAATGACCGGACCATAGATGCGGCGTTGGTGGATTACCAGATGCCACAAATGAACGGTGCCATGCTGTCCGCCGGTATCAGAAAGAAAGCGCCTAAGGTAAAGATCATCATGCTGTCGGGCTACACCAATATTCCGGAAGCAGATCTGGCATGTGTGGATTGTTTTGTGCCCAAGTGTGATTGTATGCCCAGGATTTTGAAGGTGCTTTCAAGTCTTTCGGTAATCGACCGCGATCTAAATTCACAGGAGAATCAGGCCTCGCGCCGGCGCCGGACCAAGGCGCTGGCCACTCTTACGAGTGAACGAGCGGCGCAGAATGATCGCAAGGCAGAGCCGTTATGACCGATGAATCGCCAAAAGAAATTGACGGCTACGCTTTGACTGCGAATCTTGAAACTTCAGCCCATGCGGAGCTGGCAGCGTTTGTGGGCGCGGTGAGCCTTCTGTTCGGCGAGGAAGAAGCGCGGCGATCCGCTGAGGATTGGATTGGCCAACTGGAATGGATGGATTGGCCGGCGGAAAAGCCGGCTACAGATTTGCGACAGCTAACAATTGCCGCAGCAGCCAGTCTTGCCAGTCGCATGAATGGTCAGAACTCAACGAGTTTAGGAGAAATGTTCAAATGGCTAAAAGCCAGGTAGAACCAAAAACCAATAACGTGAGTGCGCAGCCGCGTTTTCACCAGCGCGCCAACGCGATTCAGGCATATGGAACTGTGAACCACCTGCTGCCGCTGGAGCTTGAAGAGCTAGTGCGCCTGGAAATGACCGAGCAGCTCAACCAACTGCTTGCCGATACAATAACGCTTCGCGATCTATACAAAAAATGCCATTGGCAGGTGGCCGGACCAACGTTCAACCAGCTGCATTTGATCTTTGATAAGCATTTTGACGAGCAGGTTGCGTTGGTTGACTCGGTAGCCGAAAGAATCCAACTCCTTAGCGGAGTCAGCATTGCGACGGCTGCAGACGTGGCTGAAACCACGCGTATTGAGCGCCCACCTCGAGGACGTGAGGAGGTACCGGTTCAACTTTCACGATTGTTGGGCGCTCATCAGATCATCATTCGGGAAACGCGCGGTCTTGCGCGACGGGCCTCGCAACTTGGCGATGATGGCACCAATGATCTTGCCGTCAGCCAAGTACTGCGGACGAACGAGCTTGAAGTGTGGTTCCTGAGTGAGCACCTGGTCAACGTTCCGTTGGTGGAAGCGAACGCCGTCTAAGTTCAGGGAGGAGCTCATGAATCGCAGGTCATTTGTTGCCCGCGCAGGACCATTTCTGGCTTTCGCCAATGCCGCGTGCGGGGTCGGCTCACAACATACGGGAGGAACAACCTTTATGCCTCGCACTCTCTTTCACCGAGTCATTGCCGATGGTGTGAACGTCTTCTATCGCGAAGCTGGCGCAGCCAATGCCCCGGTAGTACTTTTGCTGCATGGCTTTCCGACATCTTCTTTTCAGTTTCGGGAATTGATGCCGTGTCTTGCTGATCGCTATCGCGTTATTGCCCCTGATCTCCCCGGATTCGGCTTTACTGAAATTCCCGAGCAGCGCCACTACAAATACACCTTTGACAATCTTGCGCAAACAATGCTGGCTTTTACTGACGCGCTCCATCTCAAACGCTATGCGCTCTATGTCTTCGACTACGGTGCTCCCACCGGTTTCCGGATGGCGATGGCACGGCCTGAATGCGTGACGGCCATCGTCTCGCAAAACGGTAACGCTTATGAAGAAGGATTGGGAAATGCGTGGGGTCCCGTCAGGCGTTACTGGCGCGATCCGTCTTCAGAAAATCGTGAAGCCATCCGCGAAGGCCTGGATGCTGAAGGCATTCGTCATGAATATTCTTCCGGCATTCCTGACCCGAGCTTGATCGCACCTGAAGGCTACACACTGGATGCGGCGCTGATTGCCCGTCCGGGCAACAAGGACATTCAGCTGGACCTTTTTCTCGACTATGCCAACAACGTAAAACTATATCCTAGGTTCCAGGAATATTTTCGCAAATCAAAACCACCGCTGCTTGCGATCTGGGGTAAGCGCGATCCTTATTTCATTCCTGCCGGCGCGGAAGCTTTCCGCCGTGACATCCCCTATGCCACCGTGCAGTTGTTAGATACAGGACACTTTGCCCTGGAGACGCACCTCGAAGAAATCAGCGTTGCCATGAGGCAATTTCTTGCCAAGACCCTTGGCTGAACCAGGGTTTAGGTGGAGGGAGATGTATGTCACGTGAATCGCGCACGTCAGCGACAGTTCTACTGATCACTTTAGGTGTCACTGTGATTTTTTCAGTCAGTCAAGGTCTTGCTCGGTTACGGTTTTCAGATCGAAAGGAGGTATTTGTGGCTGCCGGTAGAGATAACGGAATTATCAGTAAACCATGCCAGCGCTCCGTGGACGAAACGGTGGAAAGGCTCAAAGGCATTCTCAAAGCAAAAGGAATGACTCTGTTTGTGGTGATCGACCACAGCGGCGAAGCGGAAAAGGCCGGGTTGAAGATGCTGTCCACCAAGCTGGTTATTTTCGGCAGCCCGAAGGCCGGCACACCGCTGATGCAGGCAGCGCCCAGCAGCGCGATTGATCTCCCGCTAAAAATCCTCGTGTGGCAAGATCCGGAAGGAAAAGTCTGGGCCAGCTATAACAGTCCGCAGTATTTGCTGGACCGCCATGGCCTGGCTGCGGACCTCCTGAAGAACATCAGCGCTGTTGAAGTTTTCGCAACAGAGGCCGCGGAATAAGTGCCGATGCAGACTCGGTTACTGCAGATAAATGCAGCGCTCAAACTATCGCCGCTAAGGCTGGCGCAAATCTGCAAATAGATATTTTATGTACGCACGTGGCATCGGCGCATCAAGAAAGGGCTTCCCGTGCTTTTCCTCAGTGATGAATGTCGAGCAATCGAGCTTCTTCTCGCGATGTTGGTTCCACAATGAGACTTTCACCACGTCCTTGTCGGTTTGAAACGCACAACGAGTCCAGATAGTATTCGAAACAGGTACGAGGGAAGAAAGCGCGCAATTGCAACAAATGGGATGCCAGTGGACAGCGACGGTCGGAGCGGGAGCTATGGGGCTGGAGGCTGACCTGAGCTCTGAAGTGTAAGAAAAGTGTAAGAAGGAATTACCCTTTTTGCCAATTGTGCCAATTTCGCGAATTGCAGAATCAATAACTTACATAGAATCAGTGCGGCTGTTGGTCAAATCCACCCCCGCAACCAAATCACTTTTATTTTAATTATCTTACCCCCCGCACTCGCGCTCATCTCCAACAGAGTCAACACCTTCCGCAAGCTGAAGTCACAACTGTATGAAAATTGAATCAGTACTGGCCGCAAAGCGGACTACTTCGAGGTCAGGAGTTCGAGTCTCCTCGTGCCTACCATATTTTCAACCATTTAGAGCGGTTCTGGATTTTGCTTTTGATTTCGCACCTGCGGCTTTTTTTACCGGATCAAACGCGAAACAGTGGTCACCAGTTTCTTGAAACGTCGTAGCTATTGCTGAGCAATAGCCACGACGATAATCTGTGCTAGTTGCCTGGCGGAGTTGGATTCGACTTTCCCGACGCGGCGTCAACAATGAGATCAGCTACAGCCTTCGGCTTGGAAAGCATGGGTACATGGCTCGTTGGCAAAGTTATCGTCTTCGCGTTCATTCTCTTTGCTGTGTTGCGCTCCTGTTCGGGTGCGATCATGCGATCCTCGGAAGCGATGACGAACCAGCTTGGTTTGTTGCGCCAGGCTGCGGAAGAGATTGGGCTACCCAAGGCCGCGCCCTGAGTTGCAGCCTGAGTGGCAATCATCACGTTACGCTCGGACAAAGGAATGTCCGGGGCAAAATCTTCAAGCACTCCCTTGGCAGTGAGGACGAGAAATCCATCCGCAATCGGACGCAACTCTCCAATTCCGGGCGTCGGGCCATATGGTTTGCCAAGGCTGGCGGCCGATTCTCCCTGATCAGGCGCGAACGCGGCCACGTACACCAGTCCTGCGACTTTGGAGTTGTTTCCGGCTTCAGTGATTACCGCTCCGCCGTATGAGTGCCCGACGAGAAGCACAGGGCCATCCTGAGCATCAATGAGCCTGTTGGTGGCGGCAACGTCTTCGGCAAAGCTGGTCAACGGATTCTGCACACACACAACATGCAGACCTTTTGCTTGAAGCAGGGGAATCAACTTTGACCAACTTGAACCGTCTGCCCATGCGCCATGCACCAGTACAACATTCTTAATTGGAGATTTTGCCGGTTCCTGGAGAATGCCTCTAAGAGGCAAGGCGAGAGAGATAAGCAGGGCGATGCCGATTAGAGAAGCGAGAATGCCGCAGCGGAACTTCATTTTTAGTATCCTTTCGTTGTAGAGGACTTGCACCACGCGTAAGGTCGTGCAGTGCACTCCATCCCTGAATAGAAAGTATTCCGCGCGCAGATGAAACAAAAGTTCCCATGGGATTGTTCTTGAATAGCCCTAAGTGGCTACCACGATGGGATCAGTGGCCTTTACAGAGCGGTGTTTCACATTTCGATATAACCGCGCCGAAGAGCGATCACGACCGCGTCCGTTCGATCACTGGCATCGAGTTTGGAAAGAATGCTCTTGATGTGGTTCTTTACGGTGTTTTCCGAGATCCCCAGATCTGACGCAATCATCTTGTTGGCCTTTCCGTGTGACACACCGCGGAGCACCTCGAGTTCCCTGGATGTAAGTAAATCGTCGGTAGCATGCTCGGCCATCTGCTGGGCAATCTCAGGCGGGATGCGGCGACGTCCGGAATGAACGAGCCGAATGGTGTCAATCAATTCCGTGCGAAGAAGGTTTTTCAGCAGGTAGCCTACCGCGCCAGCCTGAAAAGCACGCAGGGCTTGAATGTCACCGGCTGCGGTGGTGAGGACAACAAAGCGAGCATGGGGAAAATCCGCGCGGAGTGCCTGGATGGCGTCAATGCCCCCAAGTTTCGGCATACGTATGTCCATGAGGGTAACGTCAGGCTTATGAAGGCGAAACATCCTGATGGCTTCCTCACCGTCAGAAGCTTCGGCCACAGCTCTCATGTCTGTTTGCGCGTTGATTTCACCGATGATTCCGGATCGCATCAGGGGATGGTCATCGACGACAAGAACTCGAATCGGCTGTTTCTCAGGCATCAGATTCACCCGTGAGCGGTTTGTGTTTGCGCAGCCATCGCGCAAACCATTGCGGTAAGAGTGACGGCCGGGACTCCCGATACGCAATGGCGGCGGGGACCGTGATTTCAATTTCCGTGCCGCTGCCGTGCCGGCTCCAGAGAACCAGGCTGGCTCCAATCCGGCGCGCCCGTTCATGCATCCCCGGCAGTCCCCAGTGGCCAACGCGTTGTCCCTCGCGAAGGGTCTGTTCATCAATGCCCTTGCCATCGTCGCGGATCCTCAACTTCAACACGTCAGCGTCGAATTGAAGCTCTGCTTCTATGTTTTCAGCATCGGCATGGCGGAACGAGTTGTAGAGAGCTTCCTTACCCACGCGCTGCAATTCAGACGAAGTGACAGGATGGAGAGGGCGGGCCTGGCCGAGAACCAGAACCTTAAACTGAGCAGGATGCAATGACTGAAATTCCGTGCCTGCGCGAGCGAGCATTTCGGCCAGATCCGCAGCGTCAAGCGTGGCTCGTAAATCCAGAACCAGCTCACGACCTTCCAGCATCACCTTGTCTGACTGCTCCAGAGCTTCTACAAAGATCTTTCGCGCCGGAAGATCCGTGGGAAGCTGAGAGGTGCCGGTATTGAAACGAAGGAACAATCCCTGGATACCTTGAAAGAAGGTATCGTGCAGATCTCTTGCGATGCGCTCGCGCTCGGAGAGACGCTCTTCCAGCAGTGTGCGCGTGTGCGTGATCAGGTGACGGACCCTGGCTACGTAGGCGATTGAGAGCAGGGCAGCCATAAGAAAGACGCACGCAATCTGAAACAGACCTGTTTGGTAAAGGAATGGCTTCTGGGTAATGCTGTATGTTCTTCCAATTTGGTCCCATTTGCCGTTGCTATCAGTTGCGCGGACGACGAACGAATGCGTGCCCGTCGGAATGTAAGTGTAGACAGCAGTCCGTGAAGATCCCGCGTTGACCCAGCTTGTATCAACTCCGTCCATCCGGTATTGCAGGCGAACCTTTTCAGGAGATGCCAGATCCACTGCTGCCAGATGAAACTCAACACGATGATTCCCAGGGGGAAACACCAACTGATTGGCCGCAGGCATCTGTTTGCCTTCAAGCGTGACTGCCTGTAGAAATATCTTGGGCTTACGACTCCCGGCTGGCCAGCTTCGCAGGTCAACCATGGCGAGCCCTTTCACGGTGGCCACCCAAAGTTTCTGATCGGGTGTGATGGCGATGTTCGGAGAGCCTACACTGCATTGTGTGGAGTTGAGTCCGTCAGCACGATCAAGCGAATTGAATTCGAGGGGAAAATCTCCACGTGAAGCCGGATTTCTGAGATATTCACGAGCGAAGCGGAAGATTCCGTTTCTACTACTGAACCAAAGGGATTGATCGGGCACTTCCACCATATCAATCAGGTTGAGATCATCGTTAACTGTCCTCATATGGCCGTTTTCGATAAGGCTGGCACCAATGTTGGCGTTCATCGCATACAAGCCGCCAAGAGAATCTTCCCCGAAGCGCGTTGCAAGCTGGTCACTCGCAGTACGCACGGGGGCGAAAGGCCGAAACACGTTTCCGCTCAAACGATCGATGCCGGCTTGCGATTCGACCCAGATTGTTTGGGCTCGATCTTCGTGCACACTGAGAGTACGGTTACTAGATAGACCATCGGCCGTTGTGTAATTCCGAAATTCCCCATTCTCCATGTGACTAACGCCGTCAGGAGTGGCGATCCATAGAGAATCGTCATGCGCCACCTGGATGTGAAAAACGATCTTACTCACGAGCCCCTGCTCCGTTGAATATTGCGTGAAATGACCATTCTTGAAACGGAGAAGACCGCCGCCGTATGTTCCGATCCATAGGTTTTGCTGCCGATCTTCGGCCAAGGTCCAGACACACGTGTTGGCCATGCCCTCAGCCTTAGTGTAGTTTTTAAACTTTTTCCCGTTATACACTGAAAGACCGCAATTGCTGCCTATCCACAAACGTCCATCATGGCTGGGCAGTACTGTCATGGCAATGTCATGGGCCAATCCTTCCTCCCGCCCTAACATTTTGACAATACGGCTCCTGAACCGGACAAGACCGTTGCCGTTCGTTCCCAGCCAGAGCCCACCGTCGCGGCTTACAAAAATGCATCGAGCAAAAACGCCGTTTACAGTCGATGCCAGTTTGTCTCCGTTAACTTGAAAGACCCCGATTACGTTGGCAATCCAGGTGTTTCCTTCTGGGTCTTCATATATTTTCTGTGACGGTGACCGAAAAGCCTTCGTTGGGAGCAAAGGCGCGAAAACATTTCCGCGCTCGCGTCGCACGCCTGCGGCCGTGCTGTACCAAAGTGTCCCTTTATGGTCCCGGTGTAAATCAAAAATCTCGTCCTCGTGAATATTGAATCGGCGAAACAGGTCCGGATGTGCCGTCGCTTTCTGCCCGTCATATTCCAGAAGGCTCTTGTTGGTCACTATTAACAAATTTCCGTCAGTTGTTTCATCGAGGCGACTAACAGAGATGTTTTGCAGAGCGGATACAAAGTTGCCGCCATCCTTGCGATAGAGTCCATGTGTTGTTCCAACCCACAGTACGCCATTGCGGGCTTGATAGATGGCTTCTACTTCGTCACTCTTGCCTTTACCCAAGCGAAAGAAACGAAACGATACGGGCTCAGGATTGTCCAAAGCTGCCTTTGGTATGAGGACCAGTCCAGCATTACCCCCCACCCACAAGTCACCATTCGAGTCCAAGAGCAGACCTTGAACCGCACCTTGGGACGGCGCACCTGGAATCTCGAAATTTACAGGATGGAATTCTCGACCATCGAAAGTGGCAAGCCCAGCCTGAGTACCAACCCACAGAAGACCATTTTCAGTCTGGATGATCGCATTGACGACGTTGTCGGGAAGGCCATCTTCAACCGTGAAATCAGTGCGGATGTAATCGCGTTTGGCAGAGACAGAAGGTTGCGCGACAACGTTCGCAGAACACATACCGAGTAGCGTGCCGAGAATGGCAGCGGCTAAACGAATTGTGCTTCCTGGCACCGTTCACCTCGACGCAGCCGGAGATTTGTTTCAGGACTCAATGACCCATCTATACGTTTCAAGTTCAGAGTGGGTGCAGGCCCATTGGCTGCGATCAGACGTTGGGTTCGGTCAATACTATCGCGAATGTTCCCCGGAGAGCCACCTCGAAAGGGCTAGACAAAAGCAACTCTTTTGGAACGGCGGCCCGAAACGCTGACAGAGTAAGTTAGGTTTGTGCAGAGACTTTTTTCCAGTTTTCCCTCCGGCGCGGCAGGCGCCGGTCTTTTTCTGTTGCGATTATGTGTTGCCGGATCCCTCCTTGCGGCGACACCTGGTTTATTGAAGCCGCCTCCCGTTGCATACTTTACATCGATTGAAATTGTGTCCGCGATAATCGCGGCGCTGGTGGTAATTGGCATCTGGACTCCGGTTTGCTGCGTCCTCACGGCCGGAGCACAGGCAATGTTCGTCATTGCGTCCATTGAGTTTTCCCCTACGGAAATCAGTTGCGGCATTCTGCTGGCAATCGCGCTGGCGTTGCTGGGCCCAGGAGCTTATTCCGTGGACGCCCGGCGATTCGGGAGGAAGATTCTGGTCCTGCCGAAGTCATAGCACATACGCGATGCTGCGCTTAGCTCAAATGAGCCTCCTTGCGCCACCTCTAATTGGGTTTGTTGAATTGGCAACGCAGGTCGATGATTCGTGAAGGGCCTTATGCCCGGAACCGATGATGAGGAATGGGGTGGGATATGTTTTCGAATGGCAAACAGGCGCTATCAGACCGCCGGGGTCAATATGCAATGCCGGGCGATTTTTGCGAAGCCATCCACAAGCACATGAAAGACCTATACCTGCTTGCTTTTGTTCTCACCGCCGACCACGCGACGGCTGAGCAATGCTTTGTAAAGGCGGTAGGGGAGTGTATGGAGGAGAAATCCGTTTTCAAGGAGTGGACCTTCGCCTGGGCTAAACGCGTAATCGTCAAGAAAGCCATAGAGCTGATTTTCTTCGAAGGAAAAGGAAAAGCAAGCACACCTGATGTGCTGGTGGCAGGGGAAGACTCACCTGGTTCGGAAACTATGCCTTGGGAGATTGCGGCAGTTGCCGCACTCCGTTGTTCAGAACGATTCGTCTACGTCATTACGATGCTTGAGGGTCACAGCATTTGGGATTGTTCCCTCATGCTGGGATGCAGCAGAGACGAAGCGCTGAACGCCCAGATGCGAGCGCTCCTACAACTCGCAAGGCGGCAGGGCGGCGGAAGCACAACCGCTGATGTGGTGTTGAATGGCTCGAAAGGGCTGAAGCAATTAAGTCCGATGTGGTCTAGTGAAAAAAGTTGAGGACCGTTAACTTCGATATGGCGGCGCAAAAAGGCCAGGACCAGATGAAGAAATCCTGTTGCAGTGATTTTTCGACCTCGCCCCCGGATTAAGGAGACCAGCGTGACAAATCCAGTTTCGCTCTTCAGCGCGCTGCAACTTGGAGCGATGCGATTAAAACATCGCGTAGTGATGGCACCACTCACCCGGTCACGGTCCGTTCAACCGGATTCAGTCCCAGGTGATCTCATGAGGGAATACTACGAACAACGTGCTTCCGACGGTGGCTACATTATTACGGAAGCGACGAATATCTCCCTGGCCAGTCGTGGATGGCTGGGCGCGCCGGGGCTCTATTCAGAGGAGCAGGTGCGAGGCTGGAGAAGAATTGTGGCAGCGGTGCAAGCCAGGGGCGGGCATATGTTCGCGCAGCTCTGGCATACAGGAAGGGCTTCGCATACGGCAATGACCGGCGGAGCAACGCCCGTCTCTCCGTCCGTCGATCCGGAGTATTGGAAACATCCAGGTCATCTGGTTTCAATTCCCGGCGGATGGGTGCAGCCCTCGCCGCACCGAGCGCTTACGGTGGCTGAGATTGCCGGGATTGTGCAGGATTATCGCAAGGCAGCAGAGCGCGCTATGGACGCAAGGTTTGAAGGCGTTGAATTGCACGCCGCCAACGGCTATCTGGTTGACCAGTTCCTTCAGGATGGCAGCAACAAACGCACAGACGAGTATGGAGGATCCATTGAAAACCGCGCGCGCTTTCTGTTGGAGGTGGTTACCGCTTTGGTCTCGGTGTGGGGTGCGGACCGGGTCGCCGTAAGGATCAGTCCGGGCGGCACGTGGAACGGAATGTCAGACAGCAATCCCAACGCGCTCTTTTCCCAGGTCACCCAATACCTGAACAGTTTCGGCCTGGCGTACCTGCACATCATCGAACCGCGAATTGGAGGCAGCGAACTCGTGCATGCAAACCTCGGAGCGGTAGCCGCGGAAAGCTTGCGCAAGGTTTTTAAAGGCAGACTCATTGCTGCTGGCGGCTTCGAACCGAATACGGCGGCGGCGGTCGTCGAAAGAGGCACGGCCGATGCGATTGCTTTCGGCCGTTACTTTGTTTCCAACCCTGATCTCCCGCGTCGAATACGCGAAGGCTTTCCACTTTCCGCGTATGATCGGCGGACGTTCTATACCTTTGACGCCCATGGCTACTCGGACTATTCAACTTACGAGGAATCATCGGTGGAAGCCAAAGCGGCAGGCTAGCGATTTCCACCGAACCCGAAGATCGGATGGAAAAATTCAACAGACGATAAGGTGAATTCATGAATGATCTTTTGCAAACAGCAGTAGCGGCCCATGGTGGTTTGGAGCGCTGGAATCAAGTCAAAACAATTAAGGTTGCCGCATCCATTACTGGCGCAATATGGTTCGTAAAGGGTCAGGGCGATTACCTGAAGAATGTGGTCATGACTGTAGACACCACGAAGGAACGGCTGGTAACGGACTTTCCAGGGCAGGACAAGCGCTTCATTTTCGAGCCGCATCGCATTGTAATGGAGAAGGCTGACAGAACCCTGATACAGCAACGTGATGAACCAGAGATGTCCTTTGCGGGACAAACGCAAGAGACTCCGTGGGACGACATTCACGTCAGCTACTTCCAGGGCGAGGCGTTATGGACCTATTTAAATACGCCCTTTCTTTACACGCAGCCCGGATTCATTACAGAAGAGATCGCTCCCATTCAGGTGGATGGCGAGACCTGGAGGCGGCTGAAGATCACTTTTCCAGATTACGTGAAGAGTCATTCGAAGGAACAAATCTCCTGCTTCGGTCCCGACGGTCTCCTTCGCCGGCATGACTACACTGTGGATATTCTCGGGGGCGCGCCAGGTCTCAACTATGCTTTTGCCTATCGAGATGTTGACGGCATCATCTTCCCCACCAAGCGTCGTATTTGCGCCTATGAAGGCGATTACAAGCCAGTGATGGAACCTTTGCTCGTGAAGATTGACATAAGTGAAATCACGATCAACCAGTGCGATTGATTTCCGCGGCAAGGTCCTTAATTTGGAAGGTGGACCGAACCACGGATTCCACCACCAGACCGCGTGCGGTGCCGGGGTACGATTGGGGCACACATCGATATCCGCTATTTGTAACAACGTGATTTTGCAGCAAGGTAAATCTGCGACCCGCGCTCTGCAAGTTGTCAATGACAAAGGCTTGTTGCTCATTGACTCGGTAGCCAAGGCGTAAGGCCGGCGATGCGTACCAGATAAGGGCCGAAGCTTACAGGGATAGCAAACGGGGTGAAAGCGGATTGTGGCATGACTGGCGGGGAAGGTTTCTCCTTCGATGGTGATCGTGGCGTGGCGCAAGAAGACCATTTACCCTCAAATCCGAAATATGCGACCTTCCAGATATCGAAGATCATCTCTCCGCGACCACCGAGGAGCCTTCTTTGAATATAGGGTTAGTGTTTCCGAATTGGGACACGTTTTGGGACACGTTGTGTGCCACAGGCGCTCCAAAACGGCAATTCGTGTCCAGTTAAGTCATTGAATACACACGCGCTCCAAGTTTTAGCATCCGGCTGTTAGCCGGAGGCTTTAGCTTCGAGCCAACTTGAGGAGCCATATCCATTATTTTGGCCCAATCTTTCTGAGGGTGGCTTGGTCGCGTTGAATGTCAGTTACTACTAAGCAAATCAAAGGTTGTCGGTGAGTGTCCAGTAAAAGTCCATCTTTACGTGATCACTCGGAAAGTAAAATGTTGACACTCGTCGTTTTTCACGAGCTGCTAGGAACGGAAAACCTCCCACGTGAATTGGTTTGCTTCTGAATCGAGGTTCGCGATTCCGGCTCGATTATCACGGTACGATAAAGGGACGATAACAGCGTCCTTCGGGTCATCTACGGTGTCATTCGTTGTCCGCCAATACCGTTAGATATCAATGAATTACGTTGCGATGCTGCCCTGTCACGGCAGAGGTCGCGAGTTCGAGTCTCGTCGTCCCCGTCAGCTTTTTCAATCACTTACCGAAGTCAACTTTCGGACGCAACTGTCCAAAACTGTCCGATAAGACTTCAGCCTCTTTCCACCTTCTTGGGAAAGATAATGCTGGCCACGCGGCCCTGTGCTTCGCGTTTGGCCGGTGAGAGCGCTTGGGTGTAGACATCCATCGTGATCTTGCTGTTGGCATGACGCAACAGTTCCTGCACGACCTTCACATCTTCACCGTTGGCACGCAGCAGCGTGGAATACGTGTGGCGGAATGTGTGCCATCCCACCCGCTTCGTGATACCCACCCGCTTCGTGATACCCACCCGCTTCGCCGCCGGCTGAATCCAGCGCTTAAGGAGACTATCTGGCCACAGAGGCTGCTTGCCCTTGGTCCAAGGACTGGCGAAAACCCAGTCATCAGGCCCGTTGTAAGGCGAGCTTTGCTTCCATAACCACAGGTCTTCGCCAACCGATGCCAGTGCCGATTACGCGATACTGGCGTTTGCGTCTTCCGTCTGGCGTTGGTTCATACCAACGGAAAATCCAAACCTCAGGCCCCTTTTTACGCCGTTCGCGTTGAAGGGAACCTTGTTGAAAGCGTGTCCGTCCAAACATTCAAAATCCTCCATGTTTGAACGGCACAGACTGGCTGGATTCATAATAATGCAAAGCAGTCACGGTTTCGCTATGTATTCGTCTCAGATGCACAGAGATTCAGCTCGCCATTTTTTTCACCCACTCGTCAAGCGCAGAAGCGCGAAAGCGCCACAGCTTGCCGATCTGGATTGCGGCCACTTCGCCATTGCGTGCCAGTTTCTGCAAAGTCTTCGGGTGTATCTTCAACAGGGCGGCAGCTTCCGTGCTATCGAGCAACGGTTCGAATCCATCCTCCCGACCGGGTGACGCGTGCGCCGGGTGCATCTTGGAATCACCGTACCTCACATTGCGGTCGGGCTTTGAGTTGTCCACTTGAATTACCTCGCCTCTGGTCTTCGCGACAATATCTTCTTGATTCACTTTGGTGCGCTGATAGATCCAACTTAAGAGGGAATCGAAGTCTCGCACGATGGTTTATCAGCCGTTACCATGCGGTTCTTGGTTTTGCTCTGCCGTTCCACCAGCCATCGATTCGGTCTAAACCAAGCCAGATTGCCGAACGCGGTGGCACGACTGACGCGACCGTTCGCTTTCAATTGAAGTCCATTTACCAAGAAACTGGAGTCTCGCGCCAAAGGCAACTGGTGCGGCTCATCTCAGTTCTTCCTGGCCACCTTGACCTCTGATATTTCTCTTGCCGTAAGCGGAAACATTTCCCGCATCTGGATCTCCGTGAATACAACAACTAGTGCACTTGAACTTCGCCGTTCTCAACGTCCGCAATCCAAGCAACCAAATCCGGAATTCAAGATTACTTGCGAGATGAAGGCCTGATCACCGCTCCGTTCCTGCCCTTGAAATCTGTCGACTATTCCGGTCTGCGCTTCTGGGATTCGTCGTAACGAGCGATTCACCTGATCGTTGAATTGCGCCACAACTAGAATCTGATCGCCCGGAAAGGGCTCTTTCGTTATCCTGCCCAACCACAAAACCTCTTCCGTGATGCGGTAGGCTGCGCGTCTTTCTCTTCACTCCGCTACCTTCGGGTGTTCGCCGTTCGGCAACGGCTCGGACGGTCGCTCGGTCTCAATGCGCCGGTTTCGCGCCAAAACAAGAACCAACAGCATTTTCGCACTCACCGCGCCGACACTCGCGCCCTGCCACCCTCACTTCGTCTGCGTTCCTCCCGCCTGCCTGGTCGTCCGGATTTGTTCGGCGGCGCCAGAAGTGAAGAACAAATCACAGCCGACCCGGCAGACAGGGGTTTTTCAATGTTATTTACAAGCAAAGGCAAAGCCCAATCCACGCAGGAACTCATTCAGGCCAGCTTCGACGTGCTGGTCACAGCCCTTGAATCGGGACACAGCGAAGTCCTCTCTTCCTACCTCAAGGCCATGGCCAAATTTCATTATTACTCGTTTGGCAACATCCTTCTTATTGCCACGCAACGGCCTACGGCCAGCCGGGTTGCAGGTTTGCGCGCTTGGAATGAGCTAGGCCGCAGAGTGAAACGCGGAGAACATGGCATTCTTATTTTTGCCCCTCTTGTGGGCCACAAGAACCGGAAAGCCGCCCGGCTTACGACCACCGAAACCACTGACGCCAAAACGGCCCAGCCCCAGTCTGCTCTGCTCGGTTTTCGCGCCGTGTATGTCTTTGACGTTGAGCAGACCGAAGGCGCGGAACTTCCAGCCCTAGGCAACACCGTGCAGGGCGATGTAGCCGACAAACTGGAAACACTCTCCGCATTTGTTCAAGCCCAGGACATCAAGCTTGAATACTCAGACAAGATCGCTCCGGCTCAGGGCATGTCCTATGGTGGCCTGATCCGTTTATTGCCCGACATGCAGCCAGCAGAAACCTTTTCCACGCTAATCCATGAGCTTGCGCACGAGATGTTGCACAAGGCCGAACGCCGCACCCTGATTAGCAAAGCCGTCCGCGAAACCGAAGCCGAGGCCGTGGCCTTTGTCGTCTGTCATGCCTTGGAACTTGAAACCGGAAGCGGCTCCAGTGATTACATCCAGCTTTACCACGGTGACGCCAAACTCCTGCAAGAAAGCTTGGAAGTAGTACAGCTAGCCAATATTTCTCTGGAGCAACACCTACCAGAGTTACTCGATCCAAAAGGTCAGGAGTTTGCCAGGGAGCGCCGTCACACCAACGCGCGGCCTTGACCCAATGGTCTTTGAGGATCGGCCATACCTTCCGGATGGCGAATCCGTAAGCGGCAGCTTCGACCAGCATCCTAAGGGGGAGACTCAGTGGTCTTTTGCTTCTTTAGTTCGTTGGGCACCGGAAGAAAGTTCGATCCGATCCCCAGCAAGTCGACCTTGCCCCAAGACTTGTCTTTGCGCGATGCCTGCAAGGGAAACTGATACGCCTGAATGCGATGGCAGATTGGAAGATATGGGCCCGAACCTTGCGGGCCCCACCGGTTATACATGGCCCGCTCCCATTTGTCTTCCTCGTGGGCGATGGGCACGTTTGTCAGGGAATTGGCGAGGACCCGGTTCGGTTGCTGCTCAATAGACACCGGTGCCTCAGTGGCTTCAATGATTTCACCCAAATCCTCATTGCCATAGACCTGGAGACAATGCTCCGTCCTGAAGCCTGGAAAACCGGCGAAAAGGCGGATATCTCAAGGCTTGATCGAATTTGACCGAAGCAGCAAGAATCGATGATCAACGATGAGCCGCCCGTTCCGCCAACACCAGCTAGCCCCTGGGCGCCTTTGCAGGCCACACAATGATTCCATCCGTTGTTTCGAGAATAGCAGGCAAATTCCATTGTAAGTGGCCAACCACAAAGCTGCATTCGGCCGAGATCTTGTTCTAAACGGAGCAGCAACAAACCATTCAGTGCTCCTACCAAACGGGATTTACTACTGACATACTCTCCTCCTCTATCATTTGGGATTTGAACCCATCCTCCTCCCTCGCCCTTCTAATAAGCCCTCGTCTTCAACAACTCCCGGCATTCGACACAAGCGAACCTTACTGAACCGAAGCAAATCAGAACAGGGGAGGCGGCCCAGGCGGCGGCGACGATGGGTCCTTCCAACGTCCTGGGTCATCCTCCCTCTCTGGCATTCCTCGCTGTTCTTCGTCCGGGTTATGTGAATGGTCGTGAGCTTCAGAGTCCGAAGTAACGCGTTTACCCGAGTCGTCATATACCCAATAGGGCATATCCGTATCATTAAATACCAGATGTTTCGAAGACTGCCACGTGTGCGGACCAACCGTCGGTTGAGGCGGGTGGGTGAGAGCATAGGGCGTAAGGCCCATTAGTTCCAGTGGTCCAACCCAATTTAGCGGTTCCGATGGGTCCCACGGCGCGCCGTTCACAGTTACGGTAACGACAACAGTTGGATTCACCTCGTTGGGGAGTGCCATACAGTCACAGCTTGAATTGTAGACAGCTAGAGTATCCGCCTGAACGTCGATGATCTCGAGAACAGTTGGATTCACCTCGTTGGGGAGTGCCATACAGTCACAACTTGAATCGTAGACATCCGGAGTATCCTGCAACTGGGCATAGTTTCCATCGCAATTTTCAAACGGACCGCATGGATCCCCGTCCTCGCCCTCCTGTCCCGTGGGATCGACAAGATTAATCGGATCATTTGTGACATAGGAATAGCGATTAAGTGACTGTGGATTTCGACGGTGTCCGGGCAGTGGATCGAGTCCCATGAACCTGCCCAGTCTGGGAGAGTGAAACCGAGAAATCGCGTAATTCAGCCCCGACTCGCTATCGTTTTCATAGCTTGTAAATTTCCATTTGTCTGCCGCACCAGTCTCATACCAGGTTTCTCCGAACGGATAGCTGCCGTAATTGCGCACCACATTTCCGGAAGAGTCGGTGTCAACGCGGACAGCGAGGCGATCGGCATAGTGGTATTTCATAACACCCGAAGCGATTGTGGCGAGGCGCAAGTTGCCACGGTAAATGTGCTCCACCGTGGGAGAAGTCGCAGCTGCGCCGCTGGCGTATTCGGCGATGACTTTTCTTCCCGAGTAGATGTAGACTGTGCCGTTCTTGATTACCCGCAGGCCATTGGAATCGTAGCCGAACGTGGCTATAGGAGTATTTGCGCTAAACGGGACGACGGAAGTCATCTCTCCAGCGGTATTAAAGCTGTAGTTAAATAGTCCGTCGCTGGTCATGTTCCCAGCGGCATCATAAGCATAACCTGCGGATATGATGCGATTGGTTGTGGGATCAACGACGATTTCGTTCATTGGCATGCTTGCCGTGCCCGCGACCGGGATCTCTCTTAGACGGTTGCCATAGCGGTCATAGTTGAATTCTAGTTTCCACGTGTTTGCCGAGGTGAGATCTTGCGTTTGCGCGATGTTCAGACGGCCCAGTTCGTCATACACATAGCTCGTGCTGCGCGCCG
>Ga0209863_10000303_pt1 | contig 27701 bp, 29 predicted proteins | sample OrgsoiDNA2013046_FD_185796 | JGI IMG/M metagenome (GOLD analysis project Ga0209863, IMG submission 185796) | Permafrost soil microbial communities from the Arctic, to analyse light accelerated degradation of dissolved organic matter (DOM) -... | ecosystem: Environmental > Terrestrial > Soil >...
CCTTCTCATCATCTTTCTTCCGAATTTCTTGCGAAGGCTTGCGAACGCTTGGCGCGGCGCGGACCTGGTGCAATACTGTTCGGTGATGGACGACTTCCACTGCTCCTTCTGTGGGAAGCGGCGCCGTGAGGTGCGCAAGCTCATCTCGGGTCCGCGCGTCTTCATCTGCGACGAGTGCGTCGCTCTGTGCAACGACATCATCGCCAAGGAAGAGGCGGCGGAGCGGCCCAAGCACCCGCGCCCGCGCGAGATCTACGACGAGCTCAACAAGTACGTGATCGGCCAGGACCGCGCCAAGAAGGCGCTGTCGGTCGCGGTCCACAACCACTACAAGCGGATCGGCCAGCACGGCAAGGCGGGCGAGGTCGAGATTCAAAAGGGGAACATCCTGCTGCTCGGCCCCACCGGCTGCGGCAAGACGTTGCTGGTGCAGACGCTGGCCAAGAAGCTGGACGTCCCCTTCGCGATGGCGGATGCCACCACGCTGACCGAGGCCGGCTACGTCGGCGAGGACGTCGACAGCGTCATCAAGTCGCTCTACCGGAACGCGGGCAACGATCCCGACAAGGCCAGCCGCGGCATCGTCTGCATCGACGAGATCGACAAGATCGCGCGCAAGGGCGGCGGCCCCTCGGTCACCCGCGACGTCTCGGGCGAAGGCGTGCAGCAGGCGCTGCTCAAGATCCTGGAAGGCAAGCAGGCGTCGATCACGCCCGATGGCGCGCGGAACCGCCCCCAGCAGGAGCTGATCCAGGTCGACACCACCGACATCCTCTTCGTCTGCACCGGCGCCTTCAACGGCGTCGAGGAGATCGTCCGCCGGCGGGTCGGCGAGCGGGGCCTCGGGTTCGGGGCGCACATCGGCAAGGGGGAGGAGTCGAAGAACGCGCTCCGCGCCATGACCCGCACCGAGGATCTGATCAAGTTCGGGATGATCCCGGAGTTCATGGGCCGGCTGCCGATCATCGTCGCGGCCGACGATCTGGACGTCGACATGCTGGTCGAGATCCTCTGGAAACCCAAGAACGCGCTGGCCAAGCAGTACGAGCGCCTGTTCGACATGGAGGGGGTGAAGCTGCGCTTCACCGAGGACGCGCTGCAAGGGGTGGCCGAGGAGGCGACCCGGCGCAAGTCGGGGGCGCGCGGTCTGCGCGCGATCCTAGAAGAGGTGATGCTGGACGTGATGTACGAGATCCCTTCCTTGACCGGGGTCAGCGAGTGCGTGGTCACCCGCGACGTGGTCGTGTCGCGCAGCCGGCCGCAGCTGGTTCGCGAGAAGAAAGCGTCTTAGTTTTTCCCCTTCTCAGGTTTGGCGCTCGGCGGTCGAAGTACGGCCGACCCCCTTTACCGGCGCCGATCCGGCGTTAGAATTCTCAACCGAGGTCGTCCGAAATGCTGAGCCCGAAAGAAAAAGCCCAAATCCGAGGGGTGCTCGAGGAAGAGCAGAAGCGTCTCGTCAAAAAGAGCGAGAACGCGCTGTCGTACTCGATGAACCACGAGCGGAACATCGGACGCGATTCGATCGACGAATCGATGGAGGAGGAGATCTTCTCCACCGAGATGCGGCTGCACGACCGCGAGAAGTTTTTGCTGGGCAAGATCAACAAGCAGCTGGTGCGGCTCGACGCCGACGAGATCGACGTCTGCGAGGACTGCAGCGAGTCAATCTCCTTCCGGCGTCTGGTGGCGCGGCCCGTGACGACGCTCTGCATCGACTGCAAGGAGCAGAGCGAGCGCGAGGAACAGGCCACCGAACAGGCGGGACGGGCGGGAGGGTTCGGCGATCTCACCGAGGGCAGCGAAAGCGAAGCCAAGCTCCCCGCCGAGGAGTGAGCGACGCGGGCTTTGCGGCATGTAATTGCCGCTACACTCCTTTCGTTATAGCGTCGTTGCTGGTGCGGGTTTCAGACGATGGCCGATAATCGATATCGAATCACCGAGCGCGTGGCCGCCGGTGGGATGGCTGAGGTCTTCCGGGGCGTCGCCGAGTCGATGCGCGGGTTCAAGAAGAACATCGCCATCAAGCGCATCCTCCCGGCGCTGACCAAGAACAAGAAGTTCGTCGCGATGTTCCTGGATGAGGCGCGGCTGTCGCTCTCGCTGCAGCACGCGAACATCGTGCAGGTATTCGATATCGGCCACTCCGAGGACACCTACTTCATCGTCATGGAGTACGTCGACGGCATCGACCTCAAGGCGCTGCTCGACTGGCGCCGGCGGATCAACAAGCGAATCCCCGTCGCCCATTCGCTCTACGTGATCATGGAGATCTGCAAGGGCCTCTCCTACGCGCATGAGCTGGCCAATCAGGACAACGACGCGCCGCTGGGGATCGTTCACCGCGATGTCTCGCCGCCCAACGTGCTGATGTCGAAGCAGGGCGAGGTCAAAGTCGTCGACTTCGGTCTCGCCAAGGCGACCAGCCAGGTCGAGGTGACCGACCCGGGCGTGGTCAAAGGGAAGATGAGCTACCTGTCGCCGGAGGCCGCGCGCGGCGAAGAGGTCGATTCGAGGGCCGACATCTTCGCGGTCGGCATCCTGCTGTACGAGATGCTCACCGGCAAACGGCTCTTCTACGGCGAGACCGACTACCAGACGGTCGAGCTGGTGCGCAACGCCAAGATCCCCCCGCTGCGGCCGCAGAACCCGCAGGTTGAGCCCGAGCTGGAGGACGTGGTGCGCAAGGCGCTGTCCAAGCGCAAGGAAGACCGTTTCCAGAGCGCGACCGATCTGCAGGACGCGCTGGCGCAGTACAGCTACTCGCGCGGGCTCAAGGTGATCTCCCGCGACATCGCGGAGCTCGTGCGCCAGTGCCTGGAAGACAAGCGCATGCAGTCGGGCGAGGCGAAGCCCGTCAAGCCCAGCAGCATCATCGATCACCTGCTGCAGGACGAGATCGTCAAGTTCACCTCGGTCGACTTCGAGGACCCGGGAGCCCAACCGCTGCTGGCGGACGATCTGTCGGCCCACTCTGGCCCCTCCCCGTCGGTCGCCGAAGGGGATTTCGTCGATCCGCGTGGGTGGGCCGAAGAGCGGATGACCTCGCCGGCGATCGAGAGCGCCGAAGCCCAGGCGCTGGAGGCCCGCCGGACCTCTCGAGACCGCGCGCCGCCCGCGGCCGCGGTGGCGCCACCGACCCCCCGCCGGGCCGAACGTATGCGGGTGCCGACCGCAGAGAACGCCGCGCAACGACCGTCGTCGGCCGCGCCCATCGAATCGACACCGGGGCCCGAAGCGCTCGCCAGCATCCTGGAGCCGACGCCGGGACCGCAGGTGCCCGGCGCGGCGCGCTCGGCGAGCGCCCCCCAGACCCTGCAGGCGCCCCGGCACGCCGGCCGCAGCTTTCTCATCGGCGCGGTGATCGGTTTCGTGCTGCTGGGCGCGGCGGCCGCCACCTTCATCGCCAAGCGCAACCTGCCCGGCGGGCTCCTGGCGCCCCACGCGCCTCAAACGCCCTAAGCGCGTCTATTTGCGGCGGAGCACGCGCGCGAATTTCGCGCGATCCTCCGGACCGATCTCGCCGGTGACCAGCAGCGCAGCGGCGTAGACGATGGCGGCGATCGCGGTCGCCGCCAGCCCCACGATCTTGCCGTGTCCGGGGACGACGTGGGCGGCGAGCGTCGCGGCCGCCATCGCGATCGCGACCCGCACGACGGTTCCGATGGGCGGCGTGCCGCCCAGTCGCGCGCGGACATAGACGACCGAAGCCACGAATCCCGCCGCCATCCCGAGCGCGGTGGCGGTCGCCGCCGCCATCAGCATGGGTGTCCCCACCGCGGCGCGGGGAACCAGCAGCGCCGCCGCCCCCGCCCCCACCACGACGGTCAGGGTCATGAGCGACAGCGTGGCCCGCGTGCGCCCGGCGGCGTTCAGGATCGCGCAGGCGACGCCGAGCAGCGCCAGGCAACACTCGCCCCCCACCAAGATCGGCAGCGCGGGCGCGCCTGCGCCGTACTCGGGCTTGTAGAGAACGCCGAGCAGCGCGGCCGGCCGCGCCGCCAGAACCACCCCCATCGCGGCGGCCAGGATGAGAGCGTAGCGCAGGGTCTGGGCGACGTAGACGCGCGTCGCCTCGCGGTCGTCGACGAAGGTGGCGCGGGAGACCAGCGGGAAGATCACGAAGGTCACCACGATCAACGCCTGGTAGGGCAGCAACGCCAGGGTTCGCAGCGCCTGGTAGTGGCCGGCGACGGTGGCCGCGACCGCGGCGTTGGCGCTCTTGCCCGCGAAATGGTGCAGAAGCGGCAGGTCGTAGTTGAGCGCCAGATTGAGCAGCAGACCGTAGGTCACGACGGCGCTCATGTATCCGGCCAGGCGGCGGGTCGAAAACCGCTCACCCGGCGGAATCGCCAGGCGCATCACGCGCGACGCGACGATGAGGATGAAGGCGGCGGCGGCGGCGAAGCCCACGAAGGCACCGGTCACCTTCCACACGAACGCCAGCCCGAGCAGCAGGATGGTCTTGGCCGTCGAGAACCCGACGTCGAAGCTGGCCTGCGTGCGGAACCGGCGTAGGCCGTTGGCCGATCCCACGAACACCGCGTAGAGCGCGTAAAAAAAAGGGATGACCGCCGCGATCCGAAAGTAGGCGGTGTAGCGGGGCGCTTCTTCGAACGAGGCGATGAGCGGGGCGCCCAGAAAGAGGGCCAGCGCCAGCCCAGCGCCCAGCACCGCCTGCATCCGGAGCCCCGCCCGCTGCACCGCGCCCGCACGGGCGTCGTCCTCGGCGGTGAACTTGGAGACCGCCTGGATGGTCGCCTGCACGACCGTGTTGTTCACGATCGAGACGACGTTGTTCACCACCGCAAAGGCGCCGAACTCGGCCAGGCCGACCAGACGGGTGAGCAGCACCTGCTGCAGGAACCCGCTGCACATGAAGTAAAGCTTGGCAAAGCCGATGAAGATGGCGCCGCGTCCGGCGACCACCGCGGCTTCGCTTTTTTCTTCCGGGCCGCTCACGGTCTGCCACCCGAGACGACCCGGTCGATGCCGGCCAGATCTTGTCGCGTCCGCGGGTCCACGAACCCGGCGGCGACCAGAAGCGCGGCGGTCGCCGCCGCCTGACCGGCGCCGATCTCGAGCGCCAGCGCGCCGCCCGGCGCGAGCAGCGCGGCCGCGGCGTCGACGAGGCGGCGCACCAGATCGAGACCGTCCTTGCCCCCGTCGAGGGCCAGCATGGGCTCGACCCGCACCTCGGGCGGTAGCGCCGACAGATCCGCGGAAGGGATGTACGGCAAATTGGCGACAATCAGGGAAAACGGCGCGTGCGCGGCCAGGGGCGCCGCCAGATCGCCGTCGAGGAACGTCACCTTGACCCCGAGCCGCTCGGCGTTGCCCCGCGCGATCTCCAGCGCCGCGGCCGAGATGTCGCTGGCGAACACCGTCGCGTCGGGCCGGAGCTTGGCCAGCGTCACCGCCAGCGCGCCCGAGCCGGTGCCGACGTCGGCGATCCGCGGCGACGACGCCCCCTCGAGGCGCGCGCGCGCTTCTTCGACCAACGTCTCCGTGTCGGGGCGGGGAACCAGCACGCGGGCGTCGACCGCGAATTCGAGGCCCCAGAACTCCTTCTTGCCGACCAGGTAGGCGACCGATTCACCGGCCTGCCGCCGCTTGATGAGCGCGCGAATGTCCGGCAGCTCCGTGGCCGACAGCGGCCGGTCGAATTGGACGTAGAGCTGGACGCGCGGCAACGACAGCACGTGCGCGACGATCAGCTCGGCGTCGAGCCGCGGCGAAGCGATCCCGCGCTCGGCGAAGCGCGCCGCCGTCCAGCGGATGACGTCGAGAACGGTCCAATGTGGGGGCTGGGTCGGGGGCTGGGTCGGGGGCACGGGCGCCGCAGACGGCCCAGGGGCTGACTTCGCGACCAATCTCGTCACTTCATCCGCAGGCGCTCGACCGGAACGCCGCCGAAGATGTGGCGCTCGACGATCTCGGAGACGTCGGCGACGGCGACGCGGCCGTACCAGACCTGCTCGGGGTAGACCACCACCGAGACGCCGCGCGAGCACTGGTCGAGGCAGCCGGCGGCGTTGGCGCGAATGCGCCCCTTGATGCCCCGCTCGTGCAGGAGGCGCTTGAACTCGTCGCGCACCGCCTCGCTCCCTTTTTCCGCACAGGAGCCCTTGGGGTTTCCGGGTTCGCGCCGGTTGACGCAGATGAAGACGTGTCGTTCGAAGTGAGGTTCGGCCATCGCGGCGGCGATTATAGCGTTCCTATGGCGTCGGCGTGGACCCATCCCTCGAGGCCGTTTCCGAGCCGGACCCGCAGCCAGTCCTGGTCGCGTTCGACCAGGCGCACCCGCAGCCCTGCGTGAACCTCGAAGCCGGTGCGGTAGTTGGAGTCCGCCCCCTCCTTGACCGCCACGACGTCGGGGAGCACCACGCCGAAGGGCAGGCGTTCGAGCCGCCCCCGTCCGAAGAGCAGCGCCCCGAAAAGCAACGCCGCCACGCCCAGGACCATGGCGCCCGCGCCGAGCGCGGGGCGCAGATCCCCGCGGGCGCCCCTGCGGATCACCAGCACGACGAAGAAGCCTAGGTAGAGGGCCACGAAGGCCCAGGTCTCGGCGCCCGGCCCGAGCGCCGTCACCGCCCGGATCCAGAGTGGATCGCGATCCTCACCCTCGATCCGATCGTGGGCCTGCCGCGCCGCCAGCTTTCGCGCCTGGTCGAGGTTGTAACGGGCGTCCTCGTCGCCCGGATCGAGCGCGGCGGCGCGCTCGAAGGCCCAGATCGCGGGCCCCAGCGCCCCCTTGCGAAAGTAGGCATCGCCCAGGTTGAAGAAGAGATCGGACGAGACGACGCCCTGCCTCTGCAGCTCCTCGTAGGCGGCGACCGCGCCGGGGATGTCGCCCCGCAGATAGGCCTCATTTCCACGATGCCAGGCCTCCTCGCGGCGATCGGCGCGCGCGGCGCCGATCGCCAGGAGCGAGGCGGCGGCAAACACCATCCCGACCGCGGCGATCCGCGTACGCCCCGCGCCCCTGACCTTCCCCGCGCCGCTCATGTCGCCCCTTGCCCGCCGCCGAGCGGCGCACGCTCGATCGCATCCAGAAGCTCGCCGGCGCGGGCCAGCGCCGCCGACAGCACGGCCGGATCGGCCTTTTCGCCGCCGGGGGCGAAGCGGGCCTCGTCGCCGGTTTCGAGCGCGCGGATCACCCCCGCTGCGTCGTCGGCCGGCAATCCGCGCGCGGCGAGAAGCGCGGCCAGCTCGTCGAGGCGCAGCCCGCCGACCTGCGTGCCCAGCCGCTCGGCCAACGCCTCGCGCAACACCCGATCGATCTCGACGTAGAAGGCGCCCGCGCGACCGACGGCGCGGTGGCTCTCGGCGGCGCGCAGCCGCCGGCGCGCCATCGTTCGCGCCCGTCGGCGCCGCGTCCGCCGCGAGTCCCGCCCGAGGCGATCGCGCACCCGGCCGAAGAGCGACAGCAGCGCCAGCGCCAGCGGTGGCGCGACCACTGTGGTGGGAAGGCCGGCCCCGTGGAGGAATGCCCAGCCGAGCTCGCCCGATGGACGGCTACGTACCCGGATCGGCCGAATGGTCGCCGAAACCACGTTCTCGACGCCGGCGGGGGCGGAGAGGCCGCCGACCGCCGGCGCGCTCGAGCCCGCTTCGCCGCTCACGATGAGCTCGAACGGCTTCGAGCGCACCTCCCGGTAGCGCTTCGTCGCCGGATCGAAGATCTGCATCACGAACGCGGGAACCGCGGTCCTCCCGGCGCGCTCCGGCCGCAAGAGCCACTCGACGGTCTTGGTTCCGGAAATGACCTCACCGCCGTCGACGGCGACGTCGGTCTTGGGTTCATAGCTCTTCCAGCCGCCGAGCGGCGGCAACGCCGGCGGCCGCACGTTCCGTACGTTGCCCGTCCCCTTGACCGCGATCTTCAGGGTCACGGCGTCACCCACCGCGACGGTCGAGCGGTCCACCGACGCCGCGATCTCGTACCGTCCGACGTTGCCCGCTTCGAAATGCGGCGGCTGGCCCTCCCGGGGCAGCGGCTGCGCCTCGATCACCAGCGGGTCGGTCTTGATCCGCCGGGCCCGCACCGGAGATCCAAAGAAGTCGACCTGCGCGACCTGCGCCTCCATCGACGTGACGGTCAGCTTGCCGGGCTGGAGCGGGAACAGCGCCCTTTTGAACAGCAACGCGACGTTGTAGCTGTGGCCGCCTTGAACCTCCGGGGTGAAGGCCAGGCGCCCCTGCGGGTTGGTGGACGGGATCTCCTCCGACCAGAAGCCGTCGGTGTGCGGCTCCGAGAGGGTCTCGTACTTGTTCTGGTCCTGCGAGAGGTAGAGGTACCAGGCCACCGTGATCTGCTCACCGACGAAGGCGTGGGTCTTGTCCGGAACGACGCGGATGAACGCGGCCGAGGGGGTGGATGAAACCGCGCCTGCCGGATCGTCGTCGATCGGCGAGCGGGACGGACCGCCGCCGAAAAATTGTTGAAAGAGGTTGCCCGGCCCGGGGCCGCGCGCGGGCCGGGGTTGTGCGCCGGCGCTGCCGATCCGGAGCTGCAGGGCGTTCGAGGCCACGTCGCGACCGCCGATGCGCAGGTGCGCGGCGCCGATGGTGAGCGGCCCCTTGGCGGTAGGCGGCAGCGCGAGCTGATAGCTCCAGCTGAAGGTGTTCTGGACGGAGGTCTGGCCGCCGGCGATCTGCATGTTGGTGGAGCGGTTGGGTCCGCTGGGCGCCGAGAGAACCTGCAGGCCGTGAAAGTCCGGCGGACGATAGTTCTCGACGGTCTCGTCGGCTACGGTCGCCGTCACCTCGAAGAAGAACGGCTCGCCGGGCGCGACCGCTTCCCGGTCGAGCGCCGCCGTCAGCGACGCGGCGACCGCGCCGGCCGGCCAGGCGGCCAGGGCCACGAAGATCGAGAGCGAGATCGCGGGCGGCAAGAACCTGCCGACTCTGGCGATCGAGGTGGAACGCGAACGGTTGCGCATCACCAATCTCGCGCCGGCGGCGCACGTCGGACCGCCCGGGCCCGCGCCCGCTCCTTTTCGAGGTCCTTGGAGCTCCGCTCGAGGTTGTCGAGAACCGCGTCGATCTGCTGCTCGCCCGACTTTTCGGGCTGCTGGTCCTTCTGGTCCCTCTGGTCTTGCTTGTTCTTCTGATCTTGCTCGCCGGACTTGTCCTTCTTGTCGTCCTTCTTTTGCTGGTCGTCCTTTTTGTCGTCTTTTTTGTCTTTTTGCTTGTCGTCCTTCTTGTCTTTGTCTTTGTCCTTGTTCTTGTCGTCCTGGTTCTTCTGATCGTCTTTCTTCTTCTCCTCGTCCTTCTGTTTCTGAAGCGCGATCTCCAGGTTCCACTTGGCGAGCTTGTCGGCGGGGTTGAGCCCCAGCGTCCGCTTGTACGCCTCCGCCGCCTCCTTGAACTTGTCCTTCTTGAAGAAGGCGTTGCCGAGGTTGTAGAAAGCCGACGCCTTGAGCGCGCCGTCCTTGGCCTCCGTCGCGCGCAGGAACTCCTGCCCCGCCTCGTCGAACCGCGACAGCGCGTAGAGCGCCGCGCCGCGATCGAAGTGCGCGCCCGCGTCCGCGGGGAGCTTCCCCACGGCCTTGTCGTAGTGCGCGAGCGCCTCCTCCGCCTTGCCCGCCTTGAGCGCGGCGTTCCCCGCCTCCACCTCGACGTCGCGCTTCTCGAGGACGCCAAAGCCCCAGAGCAGCGGCGCGAGCGTCAGCAGCGCGAGCAGGTCCAACGACCGCGACCGGCGTCCGGTCCCCATCGCGTCTTTCACGTCCCCGCCCCGACTGGAGTGCGGGCGGGCGGCAACTTCACGCGCCGCCGGCGCTCGCTCATGCAGGCTTCGCCGATCAGCAGCAGGAACGCCGGCAGCAACAACGCCTCGTAGATCTCGTCGTACTGGCGGACGATGCGCGCCTCGTTCTCGGTCCGCTTGAGACTGCCGAGCGCACGCTGCACGTCCTCGACACCGAAGCGCTTGGCGTCGGCGTGAAAAAATTCACCATTGGTCCGGCGGGCGATCTCGGCCAGAGACTCCTCGGCTAACCGAGAGGTGACGTAGTGGCCGTCGGCGTCTTTCACGTAGCCGGTCACCTTCCCCTGCTCGTCGTACTCCGGGATGAGCTCGCCCGATCGCGACCCGATCCCGACGGTGAAGATCCGGACCCCCAGCTTCGACGCCTCGTCCGCCGCCTCCAGCGGCTCGCTGTCCGTGTCTTCGCCGTCGGTCAGCAGCAAGATCGCCTGCCCCCGCGAGGAGGCCCCCTTCGACCGCAGCGCCACCAGCTGATCGAGCGCCGCATGGATCGCGCGCCCGATCGCGGTCCCGCCCACCGGCATGTCCCACGGGCCGAGATCGCGCCAGAACAGCTTCACGGCCGCATAATCGGTGGTGGGTGGGTACCCCAGGGTCTCGCCGGCGAAGGCGACCACCCCCACCCGATCGCCGGCCAGGCCATCGAGCAGCTGCTCGAGCTCACGCTTGGCGCGCTCGAGCCGCGACGGATAGACGTCCTTCGCCAGCATGGACCGCGAAAAATCCAGCGCCACGACCAGGTCGAGGCCGCGCTGCTTGGAGACCCGCGCGCGCCCGCCCGCCTGGGGCCGCGCCAGCGCCACCGAAAGGAGCGCGAGCGTCAGCACGACCAGCGCCGCGCGGACCACCTTGCGCGGGACCGATACCGTCGCCGACATCTTGCCCACCAGCATTTCGTCGCCGAGGCGCGCGAGGCGCCGCCGGCGCGACGCGAAGCCGAGGCCATAGGCCACCACCGCCACCGGAACGGCGAGGAGCAGCATCAGCGCATGGGGGTTCGCGAAGCGCATCAGGGAATCCGCTGAAACCGGGTCAAGCGTAGACCGATCTCGATGACCAAGAGCGCGAAGGCCGCCAGCAAGAAGCGGCGATAGAGCTCGAGGTAGAGCGTCCCGCGATCGGCGATGCGCGACTTCTGCAGATCCTCCAGGATCTTCTGGAAGCGCTCGGCCAGCGCGCGCGTGTCGGTGGCCAGGTACGGTGTTCCGCCGGTCATCGAGGCGATCTCTTCCAGCAGCTTCGGGTTGACCGGCTGGCGCGGCTGGCCGCGCGCGGCCGCCGCCTCGCCGTCGTCGTTGCCGGCCAGGACGGTGTAGATCTTCACCCCCAGCTGTTGCGCGTAACGCGCCGCCTGCTCGGGCGAGATGTTGCCGGCGTTGTTTTCCCCGTCGGTGAGCACGATGATCACCTTCGACTTCGCGTCCGACTTCCGCAGCCGGTTGAGCGCGACGCCGATCCCGTTACCGATCGCCGTGCTCCGCCCGTCGATGATCCCGAGGTGCAGCTCGCCCAGCATGCGTAGAAATGTCCCATGGTCGAGGGTGAGCGGGATGTCGGTGAACGCCTCGCGCCCGAAGATGACCAGGCCGATCCGATCCGACGGGCGGTGGCGCACGAAGTCTTGGATCACCGTCTTGGCCGCCTCCAGCCGGTTCGGCACCAGATCGGTCTCCTGCATCGAACCCGACAGATCGAGCGCGATCACGATGTCGATCCCTTCCAGCTCCAGATCCTCGGTGACCCGCGTGCTCTGCGGCCGGGCCAGCGCCACCCCGACCAGCACCACCGTCGCGAGCCGCAGCACCGTGGGCAGATCCCGCAGCCGCGCGACCAGCCCCGCCGGATGGGCCGGAAGCTCCGCCGCGCGCGAATAGACGAAGAGCCCGCGCCGGCCGGGCGCACGCGCCAGACCGGCCCACGCGCAGAGGGCGACCGCCGGTGGAATCAGCGCCAGCGCGAAGGGGTGCGCGAATCGGAATCCCTCGACGTCGCGCAGGAGCCAGAAATATCCGGCGGCGAGCGGCGCGAACACGATCGCGATGAGCGCGTACGGGATCTGCCCTTGCCGGGCCTTTCCGCCGTCAGGCACGCGTCGCCTCCGCCGCGCCCGACGCGGGCGCCACCACCGTCTCCACGACGGGCCGGGTGGCCGTCACGATCCGGATCGCGCTTTCCAGCGCCCCCCGCGCCTCCGCCGCGCTGGGCGAAATCTTGGCGAACTTCACCAGGTCGCAGGCCGAGAGCCAGCCCTGGATCTCACCCACGACGATCTCCCGTCCGGAGCTGCGGCGCAGCTGCGCGACCAGCTCGTCGGTGGTGAGCTCCAGCGAGTCGAAGCCGAACCGCGCCCCCAGATACTCGCGGATCACCTCGGACACCGCGAAATAGAAGGGCCGATTGTCGGCGTTTTCGAGGAAGCCGTAGGCGCCCAGGCGATCGAGCCGTTCGAGCGCGACCTCGTGCGCCGGGCGCGGCGGCGGTCCGGGGCGGTCACCGCGACGCGCCCGCAGCCGCCGCACGATCGCGATGGTGAGGAGCGCGCCCAGCCCGGCCGCCACCAGGCCGCCCGCGACGTAGGCCGGCCAGAGGTTCTCCTCGATCACGGAGACCGGCGGGGCGGCGTCCTTGAGCGCCGGCTCCGGCTCGTTGGCGATCAGGCTCCCGATCTTGATCGCCACCGGCGAGGTTCGGGCCGTCCGCACGTCGCCCCGCGGGCCGAGGTAGGTGACCTCGATCGCCGGCACCTCTTTGGGACCCGGCTCGTAGGCCGCGATGGTCAGCGTGAACACCCGCCGGATTCGCCCATCGCCCAGGTTCTGCTCGGCCTCCTTGCGGTCGAGCAGCGAAAACGGATCCAGCTCCAGCGTCGACGGGAGATTGACCGGCACGGCGCTCTTCGCGATCGCGACGATCTCGAGATGCACCGGATCGCCGACGTGCGCCTCGGCCCTGTCGACGCGCGCCGCGACGGTCGGCGCGTCCGGATCGGGGGTCTCGGTCGCACCACCGTCGCCCGCGCGCGCCGCCCCGCCCAGATCCGCCCAGAGCGCCATCCCGAGCACCGCGATGAAGGCGCGACCGTGCCTCAATGCCGCAGCCTCCGGGCGCGCGACTCGAAGAAGCTCGTCAACGCCGGCAGGTAGGGCCGATCGGTCCGCAGCTCGATCGGATCCATCGACAGCCGCTTGAACAGATCGCGCCGCGCCTCCGCCATCCGCCGGGCCGTGCGCGCGAAGGCCGCCGCCTCCGGGCCACCCGTGTCGAACACCATCGTGCCGCCGGTCTCCGGATCCTCCAGCTCGATCAGACCCACGTTCGGCAGCGCCTCCTCCAGCGGATCGCCGACGGTGACCGGAATCAGATCGTGGCGCCGCGAGGTGATGCGCAGCGCGCGCTCGTAGTCGGCGACCGGCTCGAGAAAATCGGAGATCAGAAAGGCAACCGCCCGCCGGCGCGCGACCCGGCTCAAGAACTCCAGCCCGGCGCCCAGCGACGTGCGCCGGCTCTTCGCGGAGAACGACAGGATCTCGCTCACCACCCGCAGGACGTGCCGCTTCCCCTTCTTGGGTGGCACGAACTTCTCGACCTCATCCGTAAAAATAATCAGCCCGACCCGATCGTTGTTCCGGATCGCCGAGAACGCCAGCACCGCCGCCAGCTCGGCGGCCAGATCCCGCTTCTCCCGCACCCGCGATCCGAACCGCCCCGAGGCCGACATGTCGACCAGCAGCAGCACCGTCATCTCGCGCTCTTCGGTGAAGAGCTTGACGTAGACGTCGTTCATACGCGCCGACACGTTCCAGTCGATCATCCGGATGTCGTCGCCCATGATGTATTGCCGCACCTCGGAGAAGGCGATCCCACGCCCCTTGAACACGGAGTGGTACTGGCCGGCCATCCGATCGCGGACCAGGCGCTGGGTCACGATCTCGATTCGGCGGATCCGTTTCAGAAGCTCGCGGGGCAGCATGCGGCGCTCGGGCGGTGCGGGTTTCGCTACGGAACTTCGACGCGCTCGAACAGCTTGCGCACGACCGTCTCGGCCGTGATCTCCTCGGCCTCGGCCTCGTAGGTCAAGATCACCCGGTGGCGGAGCACGTCGACGCCGATGGCCTTGATGTCCTCGGGAGTCACGTAGCCGCGGTGCCGCAAAAACGCGTGCGCGCGCGCCGCCTTGTTCAGGAAGATCGAGGCGCGCGGGCTGGCGCCGAAGGCGATGAAGTCGGCCAGCTCCGCCAGGCCGTAGGCCTTCGGCTCGCGCGTCGCGTGCACGATGTTGACGATGTAGTCGCGGATCTTCTCGTCGATGTAGACCTCTTGCACCACCGCCCGCGCCTCCGCGATCTCCTGCGGCGAGGCGACCCGCTCGGCGTTCACCTGCATGGGCCCGGTCATGCGGTCCATGATGGCGCGCTCTTCTTCCTTGGTCGGGTACCCGACCTTGATCATCAACATGAATCGGTCGAGCTGCGCCTCGGGGAGCGCGTAGGTCCCCTCCTGCTCGATCGGGTTCTGCGTCGCCATCACCAGGAACGGATCCGGCAGCGGGTGGGTGGTGTCGCCGATCGTGACCTGCCGCTCCTGCATCGCCTCCAGCAGTGCCGACTGCACCTTGGCCGGCGCACGGTTGATCTCGTCCGCCAGGACCAGGTTCGCGAACACGGGGCCCTGCTTGGGAACGAACTCGCCCCGGGCCTGGTTGTAGATGACGGTCCCGACGATGTCGGCCGGCAGCAGGTCCGGCGTGAACTGGATGCGCTGAAATTTCATGGCCAGCGTGTCGGCCAGCGTCTTGACCGTCAGCGTCTTGGCCAGGCCCGGGACGCCTTCCAGCAGCACGTGCCCCCCGGTCAGAAGGCCGATCAGGATCCGCTCGATCATCGCCTTCTGCCCGACGATGACCTTTCCGACCTCCGCGTTCAGCTTCTCGACGAATGCGGACTGTTTGTGCACCAGCTCGTTGATGACCCGGACGTCCATAGGCTCCCTCGCTCGATGATCGAAAAATACAGGTTCAACCAGGCGCCGCTTGGCGTGGCGCGCAGCTTACAACCGAGAGGGCCGCTAGGATATTTCCGCGGCGCGTGCTAGCTAAGGCCCCCATGAGTCGCGACACGGACGCCAAGACCGACCCCAAGACCGAGCGCCTGTTCGACAAGCGCACCGTCGAGCGGAACATCAAGAAGACCCTCATCGGACGCAAGGACTACGAAAAGCACCTCAAGACCCTACCGGACGTGGCCAGCAAGGGCGTCTACGGGGGCAAGGACGGCGAAGAGGGTGACGGCGACGGCGAGGGCGATGGCAGCCCATCCGCCGGGGGTTCGAACAGCGGTCATTGAATCCGCCGCCCGGCGTGCTTAACCTGCACGGCATGGCAACTGGCGAATCGAAGGCGACCGGCTTCACCATCAACGACCGACGGGCGTTCACCGACGGAGGTGAGCCGCGGGGCGACGAACCGACCCGGACCGTCGATAAACCCGCGGCGGCGGATGAGCTCGCCGAGCCAAGCGAGCCACAACTGGGGCTCCCCGCCGTAGATTTTCACACCTTCGTGCTGTCGCTCGGGAGCTCCGCCCTCCTGCACCTTGGCGAGCTCGAGCATCCCGACCTCGGCGCGCCGCAGAAGGATCTCCCCCTCGCCAAGCACACCATCGACATCCTGGCGATGCTCGAGGAGAAGACCAAAGGCAACCTCACCCCCGCCGAGGCCAAGCTCATCGAGAGCCTCCTTTACGACCTGCGCCTCCGCTTCGTCGAAGCCAAAAAGGCCTGACGCCGCCCGCCTGGGACCGCGCCTCAGTTGAAATAGCTGGTGTGCAGCACGTCGGAGACGACGTTGCAGAGGGCGTGGAAGGTGGCGCCGGCGGCGATCGAACCGGTGCGCGCCCGCATCCAGCCGAACACCAGCGCCGGAAAAAAGACCGCCAGCCGCTGCGGATTCGGGATGACCAGTAGGTGCCCCAGTGCGAACAGCGCGCTCGACGCGATGAGCGCCAGGCCCACCTTGGCGCCGAAGAGCTGCCGCGTGGGCGGCCACACCCGCTCGAGCCGTTCCATCAGGTAACCCCGGAAGAACAGCTCCTCCGGGATCGCCACCACCACCAGCTGACTGGCCGCCAGCAGCGCGAACCCGGGCGGCAGATGGAGATGGCCGTCTGAAAAGCCGAGCCAGCGGTTGCAGAGCGTCCCGAAGAACCGGGTCGCGGCGCTGGCCGGCACCGCGCAAACCCGACCGTAAAATGCGAAGAATCCCCCCACGAAAGCGGGAAAAGTGAGCGCCGCCATGATCGCCAGCACGCCGAGGTTGAGCGCGATCGGGTCGACGCGCAGGCCGGCGTCGCGGTAGTCGAATTCGCGGCCGGCCCGTCTGGCCGCCACCGCCGGCGCGTAGAAAAAAATCACGGCGATCAGCGCATGCAGGTTGTTGCGCACCAGCGGCACCAGCGTCCCCAGCGCGGCGAGCAACGACGCCAGGGCCGTCGCCGCCGCGAACGCCAGCAGCGGCTCGCGAAGGCCTGCCGAGGTGCGCGCCACCTGCGCAGTCTAGCGCCGTGCGAACGCGCCCAGCGAGGCGAAGGCGGCATCGGCCGCGCGGGCTGCGCCACGCAGCCTGTCGGCGGCCGCCCCGTCGGGCTGGACGGTCGGATCGCGAAGCGCCGTCAAGATCGCTTCCAGCTCACCTTCCAACTGGGAGATCGCCGCGCGGCTCCGGCTCAGCGCCGCCGCCAGCGTCGCCGAGCGCAGCAGCGGCGCTTCGCTCCGGCGCAAGGTCACCCGGGAGCGCGCCGGGACGCTCCGGGCGCGGAGCCCGGAAGCGGCGACGCTTCGTCGACGGAGACCCATGCCTGCAAGCAGGATTAGCCCGCCCGGGGCGCATGTCAAAATTTAGCTTCGCCCGATTGGCTTCGCCCGATCAGCTTCGCCCGAGCAGGTAGCGCCGGGACGGATCGACGACGACGTCGGGACCGAGCGCCGTCCGGCCGACCAGCATCGGGAACAACATGTCCCCCCGATTCGTGAGGGTGACGGCGATGCGCCGCCGGATCGGCCCGAGCTTGAGCGCCGTCTCGATGACCGGCCGGCGTTCGGTTCGACCGGAGGTGTCGCGCACCACCACGAAATCCCGCACCGCCGCCCGCACCACATGGGGCGGCCGCCCGCGACCGCCCCCCGGCACCGTGATCTCGAGAATCGGGTGCCGGTTCGGGCCGCCGGTGGTGTCGATCGTCCTCATCCGCATCACATGCAGGGCGGAGGTGCGAGCCCCGGTGTCGATCTTGGCCTTGAGACGTTTGATCTCGAGCCCCGGCAGTCCGATGTGCTCCACCCAGCCGACGCGTGTCTTGCCGGCCAGCGCCTCGGCCGCCCGGTCGGGTGCGGCGATTCTAGCGCGAACCGTCGCCTCCGAAGGAAGCGCCCGCGACCCCGGCGAAAACGGAACCATCGCGAACACCGTCGTTCCGGCGCGAACGGGACCGGCCGCCGCCGCCTCGATGACGATCCCGGCGGCAGGTGCGGCGATGGCCGCAGCTCGACCGGGCAGGAACGGCGCGACCCGTCCCAGCACCGCGCGCGCTCGAACCACACCGCCTGGCTCGACCGGCGCCTCCAGGAAACCGTCGGCCGGCGCGCGGACCCGCAGCACGCGCGCCGAAACCACGGGGAGCAACGGACGCGCCGCTCGACGGGAGCCAGGCCGCACCACCGGCCTTCCGACCAGCATCCCGAGCCCGGAGAGCAACCGGCGCACCGCTTCGACCAGCGGCTCGGCGGCCGCGGCGTCATCGCGCGGGCCGGATGCGGAGAGCTCGAGACCAACCACCTGCACCTCGGCGGCCGCGGCCAGAAGATCGCCCGCGCGGGGCTTGCCGGACAGGGCCACCATGGCGCCACTGCCGAGAGCCAGTCGCCGAACGCGTGGGTCCGAAAGGGGGCCCCGCGCGACGACCACGCCGCGCCGCCCCCGGCGCGGTCCGCTCAGGACGACGAGCGCCTGGGCGCCCACGACCACCGCGGAGAAGAGCGCGAAGGCATCGCGTTCCGGCCGCTTCCCGGCGGCGTCGCCGGGAAACCGGAGCCGGCGCGCGGGTCGACCCCGCGGCGCGAGCCGACCCCCGGGGCGCAACACGGGCACGATCACCAGGCTGCCGGCCAGCTCCTCGGGCGCCAGACTGGCGGCGAGTCGCGCGGCGGCGCGCGCCGCCGTGGTCTCGACGCCATTGCCCGCCGCGACGATGCTCACCCGCGGGCCCGGCTTGACGCCGACCACCACCCAGGCCGGCACCGCGCGATCGGCCCGGGCGCCGATGCTGGCGCTCGGCGACGCAGTAAGGGCGATCGCCACCGCCCGCGCTTGGCCCGGCGCGACCGTGACGCCGCCGACTCGGACCCCACGGGGAGGAAGCTCGCCGAGCATCGCTTTGGCCGGACTAGTCGCCGTCGGGAAGCTTGGCGATCTCGCCGCGCAGCGCCTGCAACGTCGCACGATCGACGTCGACCAGGCGCAGGCCGATCTGACGATCCTGTTTCGCCGCCACCTTGGCCTTGCAGCGGACGAGCAGCCGCCCCCCGGTATCGACGATGTCGAGCTGATACCCAGTGCCAAGCGGGACCTCCGCCACCAGGGCCGGCAGAAAACATCCGCCCACGCCGATGTGCAGCAGCGGGTTCTGGGTGAAGTAGTGCTTGGTGGCCGACGAAAGCACGACGCGCAGCGAGCCGTGATCGTACGAAACGCGGCCGGCGGAGACCGCGCCGCTTCTGGAGTCCATCACGGGCGCTTCGGGCACCCCCAGGCTGGCGGCGTCGATCAGCTTGGCGACCAGCTCTTGCCCCGATTCGTCGAGCGCGACGAACCGCAGCCCCATCCCGACGATGTCCTGGTTGGCGAGCCGCACGACCTCCGCGGTCCCGCGCAAGGCGAGGAGCCCGTCATCCAGCTTGAACGCGAACTCGACGACCGTCCCGATGTCGAGCCGCCCCGCGCTGGCGACGAACATTCCCGAGGAGCTGATGTTGACCAGCTCGGCATCGATTGTCTGCGTCGGGAGCGCGCCGGCCGGCAGGCAGGGTACCGCCACCGCCACCCGCGCCCGGGGAGCGCGCGCGGCGAAGGTGCGTACTTCGTCGGCGGTCAGAGTCGAACGCGTGCCCGTCGTCCGCGGCTTGCCGACGGTCTCGTCGCCCATCTCCCGAGTATAGTCGAAGCTTGGACCGCATCGCGCTGGTCATGCACACCACCAGCTACGGCGCCGCCGGATTCGCCAGCGCTTGCCGCCGCGCGGGGGCCGAGGTGATGGTCGCCTCCGATCGCTGCCACGTCCTCGACGGCGCCTGGAGCTGGCCCGCCGGTTCGCTGGTCATCGACTTCAGCGATCCGGAGGGCGCGGCTGAGATCATCGCGAGCGCGGCGCGAGAACCGGGCCCCCCCCTGACCGCGGTCCTGCCGGTGGGGGGCGAGCTGCCCGCGCGCGTCGCGGCGCTGGCCGCGCGGCGGCTCGGTCTTCGCGCCAACCGACCGGACGCCATGCTCGCGGCGGCGAACAAGCTGGAGATGCGCACGCGGCTGGCGGCCGCCCATGCCAACTCACCGGCGGAGCCCGACCTGAGACAGCCTTCTTTCGCCGTGGTGGCCCGCACCGCCACACCCGCGGATGTGGCCGATCTGGTGCGCGCACCGGGCGGCGTCGGCTTCCCCTGCGTCGTCAAGCCGCTCATGCTCTCGGGCAGCCGGGGCGTCCTGCGCGCCGACGATCCGGCGACGCTGACCGCGGCGCTGGCTCGCCTGCGCCGGCTGCTCGCCGAGCCGGCGGTTCGACATGTCGATCCGGTCGCGGCGGATCGAATTCTGATCGAATCCTTCGTCGCCGGTCGCGAGGTTGCGGTCGAAGGCCTGCTGACGCGCGGCGCGCTCGACGTGCTCGCGATCTTCGACAAGCCCGATCCCCTCGACGGGCCCACCTTCGAAGAGACGATCTACGTGACGCCGTCACGCCTGCCGCCCGAAGCGCAGCGCCGCATCGCGAGCGCGACCCTGGCGGCGACCCGCGCGCTCGGCCTCGAGACCGGCGCGGTCCACGCCGAGCTGCGCCTCGACGGTGGCGGCCCGGTCGTCATCGAAGTGGCGGCGCGTCCGATCGGCGGGCTCTGCGCGCGCGCGCTGCGCTTCGACGGCGATCTCTCGCTGGAGGATCTGGTCGTGCGGCACGCGCTCGGCGCCGCGAAGCGCCCCGCCCGCGATCGCCGCGCCTCGGGCGTCATGATGATCCCGATCCCGACGCGCGAGCCGGCCGTGCTGCGATCGGTGCGGGGCATCGACGACGCGCGCGCCGTCTTCAGCGTCGACGACGTCGTAATTTCCGTACGTCCGGGTGAAGCGGTGGTGCCGCTTCCCGACGGCGCCAGCTATCTGGGATTCATCTTCGCGTCGGCGGAGACGCCGGCGGTCGTCGAAGCAGCGCTGCGCGCGGCGGCCGGGCGGCTTAGGTTCGACCTGGCCCCACTGGTCCCGGTGGTGCGCTGAGCTAGACGCTATCTCCTTGCTGCGATTGGGTATTTCGGATGAGCGCGTTTCCGCGTGTTTCGTGTCACTTTCGGGCCACTTTTCCCGACGAGAGAGCGTAAGCTGTCAATAGTCCTTTTCTCCCTCGGGAGGTCCCCCATGCGTCGCTTGCCGAACCAGTTTCTTCCAATTCTCGTCCTTCTCCCTCTGGTCGGTTGCGCCTTCGCGCCCGGACCCGCCGGTGAGGCGTCCGGTACGGGTGGAAATTCTTCGACGGGTGGCGGGACGGCGGGCACCAGCGGGATCGCCAATCCGCTCAGCGGCAGCGGCGGCGACGTCGGGCTTTCCGGCGCTGCCGGCACGTCTACCACCTGCGGTCAGGCGGCGGTCACGATCAATCCGCTGCCGCCCGACATCCTCATCGTCGAGGATCGCTCGGGATCGATGAACGACGATCAGACCGACACCCCCTGCAATGGGGGCTGCGGCGCAACGTCGAAATGGGCGCTGGTGACGGCGGCAATCAACCAGGTCGTCGCGGCTACCGAAACGCAGGTCAACTGGGGGCTCAAATTCTTCGCCGATGCAGACGCTCAGTGCGGCGTCAACGGCGGGGCCGCGGTCGGGGTTGCGACTAAGACTTCGGTACCGATCGCCGCCGCCATCACGGCCTCCACCAGCGGAAACGGCGGCGTGAAAAACGGAAGCTACACGCCGACCCGGAAGGCCGTGAACGCCGGCGACGCATACCTGATGGGCGTGCAGGATACGAATCCAAAGTACCTCCTGCTCGCGACGGACGGCTTGCCCAACTGCCCAGATAATTGCACCGGCAATGCCTGTACGAATACCCCCAATGCGGCGGAAACGGCGGCGGTCGAAGCGTCGATCACGGCCGCGCAAGCCGACGGATTCAAAACCTTCGTAGTCGGCATCGCGACCGGAGCCGATCAGTCGGCGAACACGGCGCTCAACGGCTTCGCCATGGCCGGCGGAGAGGCGCAGACCGGAGCCGCGACCCAGTACTACTCCGTGACGGACACCGCCTCCCTGGTGACGGCGCTCAACAAGATCGTCGGCATCGTCGCCTCGTGCACGATCGACGTTTCCAAGGTCCCGCCCGCGGCGCTGGGAAACTTCAAGATCTCGGCCACCGATGCCAATGGCAACCCGGTCGAAATCAAGGACTACACGTTCGACCCGCCCAACACTGGTGCCCCCCCGTTGCCCGCGCCGAACAACATCATCCTCGACCCGAACGGGACGTCGTGCATGAGCCTGACCAACGGTTCGTACACCAACTTCAAGTTCAACTACGCCTGCGCGGGTCAGACCATCTGCATCGACCCGAACGATCCCGGCTGCGCGCACTGAGGTTCAGCGCGGCGATCGGTCTTACAGGGCGCCCAGCTGGCGCCGTGTAGGGGCCGCGCAGCAGAACCAGGGCTCGGTGAGGTGCGGCGGCGCCGGACCGGCGCTGGCGGCGGGCCGCACGCCTTCGATGGCATCGCTTACGCCCGCGGCGGTGGCGGCCAGCGTGTGAATTCTGGCGAACGTTTGGGCCGCCGGCGCCTCGCCCCGCGTCGCGTCTTCCACCAGCGCCGCCACCTCGGCCTCCAGCTGCTCCAGGCGCGGATCGTCGTGCGACCAGCGATAGGTGAGCCCGGGCGCGTCCAGCGGTCCGAGGCGCGGCAAGAGCTCCGGTAGGCCGAGCAGCAGCGATCCGGGCGGGATCAGCAGGCGGATCGAGAGCTGCACAGGATCGACCTCGTTCTCCAGGCGCTGATCGCGGATGAAGCGGCAGAGCGCGAGGTAGTCGTCGAGGGTCGTCCACGGCGTGAACGGGACGAAGGTGGGGCGGATCGAGATGCCGGCGTCCCGGACGATCGCGATCGCCTCGGGAAGATCGGCCGCGTGGTGGCCCTTGGCGAGCGCGCCGAGAACCTCCTCAGAGAGCGATTCGAATGCGCTCACCACGAACACCGCGCCCAGCGCCGCGAATTCGGGGAAGAGCGCCCGGTGATCGATGATGTGCTCGACCTTGGCGGTGAAGCTGAAGGTCACCGCGGGGTGCGCGGCGTGAAAGGCGCGCGCGACACGCAGCGCATGCGTCGGCCCATTGAGAAAGTCGGGATCGCCGAAGTCGATGTGGCGCGCGCCCGCGGCCACCTGCAGCCCCGCATCCGCCAGCACCGCCTCGACCGGGACCGCGAAGAAGCGACCGCCGTAGACGGGTGGGATCGGGCAATGTCGGCAGAGGTGCTTGCAGCCGCGGGTCGCCTCGACATGTCCCGCCACACGGCGCTCGTCACCGACGGCCAGACGCGCGTAGCGATCGAGCGGCGGCAGCGCATCGCGCGCGGGGGCAATCACCGGTAGCCGGCGCGGCGCCGGCATCCGCCCCGGCACCGGCCCCGACGGCAAGGGGCTGCCCGTCTCGAGCGCGCCGGCCAGGGCGACCAACGTCTCGTCGCAATCGGGCGGCAACACCGTATCCGCGCGCTCCATCAGAAGCGCTTGGTTGAGAACGGCGTAGAGCCCGAAGAAGCATAGGTGTGCGTGCGGGTTCTCGCGGCGAACGCGCTCCGCGACCCGCAGGCCGAGCGTGAGCGCGGTGTGCATCGGCACCGACAGCGCCACCAGCCGGGCCGCGTTGAGCCGCGCCCGCGCCCGATCGTCGAGCGGTTCGACGGCCAGATCCAGACAGGTGGGCGCGAAGCCGGCACGACGCAAAAACGCGACCGCCGACGCGACCCCGGCCGGCTGATGGCCGGGCTCGTAGCAAGAGACCAGCAGAATGTCACCCGGACCCCGCACCTTCGTCTCCCCGCCGTCTCGCGATCTGGCTGCGACGGGCGCCGCTACTTGGCCTGGGGCGCGACGTAGTCGGGCGGAACCTCGGCCCCTTCGCCGAAGAAGTACTTCTCGGCCTGATCGTGCAAGAGCTTCTGCCCCGACGCCGAGGTGAGGTCCAGGCGATACTCGTTGACGATCATCTTCGAGAACTCGAGCCACATCTTCCAGCCGTCAAGCGACACATTGTCGTAGATGCGCTGTCCGAGCTCGTTGCTGAACGGCTTGTAGGGGATCGCCGGCAGCTCCTTGCCCAGCTTCGCGCACTTGACCATTCTCGGCATCGACCAAGGATATGGCATGTTTCGCAGGATGGGGGAAACGGATGGTTGAAAAGCCGAAGGCGAAGAAGAGCGCGCGCAAGCCGAGCGGCACACCGCGGCGCCGGCGGGGCGTCAAGCTGCGCCCGACCGAGCTACACGCCACCGAGCTGGCGATCGACGCGCCCACCGTCGAGCTCGTCGCGCTGGCCGACGCCGTGCGCAGCGACGGCGGCGCGGTCCTGGCGACCTATCGCGAGCCCCTGGGCGGCCACGCGCTCCTGTTCGCCGCCCTCCCCGTCGACAAGGTCGCGCCGACCCCGTTCCAGCGCGACATCTCCGACGCGCACGTCCGCCGCCTCACGCAGGCCATGGACAAGACGAAGCGGTTTCTCGATCCGATCATCGTCGTGCGCGAAGCGTCGGAGGGCGCCAGCTACTGGACGCCCAACGGCTACCACCGGCTGACCGCGCTCAAGGAGCTGGGCGCCAAGAGCGTGCTGGCGCTGGTCGTTCCCGAGCGCGCGGTCGCCTACCAGATCCTGGCGCTCAACATCGAGAAGGCGCACAACCTGCGCGAGCGCGCGATCGGCGTGCGGCGCATGTACGAGGACCTGGCTGGAAACCCGGAGCTCGCCCGACCCGGCGAGGTGGGCTATGCGCTGGAGTTCGAGGAGCCGGCGCTGGCGACGCTCGGCTTCGCCTACCAGGAGCGCGGCCGGATCTCGGGCGGCGCCTATCATCCGGTGCTCCGCAAAGCCGACAGTTGGCTGCCCGGGCGCCTCACCGATGCCCTGCCCAAGCGCCGCGCGCGCGCCGCTCTCCTGCTCGAGTACGACGACGCGGTGACGGCGGCGGTCGCGGCGCTCAAGGCGCGCGGCTTTCACAGCCCTTACCTGCGCAGCTTCGTGGTGGCCCGCACCAACCCGCTGCGGTTCATCAAGGGCGAGCCGCCGCCGCTCGAGGAGCTGCTGCCATCGATGGCCAAGCGGGCCCGCGGCATCGACGCGAGCAAGATCAAGAGCGAGGACCTGGCGCGCGCGGGCGGCGCGCCCGAGGCGCCAGAATGAGATCGTCTGCGCCGCGCGCCGTGATCTTCGACCTCGACGGGACGCTGGCCGAATCGCCGCTCGACTTCGACGCGATCCGGGCGGAGATCGGCCTTGCGCCCGGGTTGCCGATCCTCGAACAGCTCGCCGGCGCCGACCCGGCCGAGCGGGCGCGCGCCGAGGTCATCATGCGGCGCCACGAGCGGACGGCGATCGCGGGCGCCACCCTCACCGACGGCTGCGCGGATCTCCTGGGCCATCTGGCGGCCCGCGAGATCCCGATCGGGATCCTGACCCGCAACATCCGCGAGGTGGTCGAGAGCTTCGCACGGGCGTTCGCCTTTCATTTTGCCGCCATCTACACGCGGGAGGACGGCCCGCACAAACCGGCGCCCGACGGCGTGCTGGCGCTCTGCGAAAAGCTGGGGGCGAGCCCCGAAGAGACGCTGACCGTCGGCGACTACAAGTTCGACGTCGAAGCGGGCCGACGCGCCGGATGCCGGACGGTGCTCTTTCGCCGCGAACCGATGACCGCGGCCGAGCGCCTGGAATGGGGCTCGCCAGACCTGGTGGTCAGCTCCCTGCGCGAGCTGCTGCCGTTGTTCTAGCTAGATGGGAACCCTGGGAGGGTTCCCAAACCCTCCCGCGATGGGCTCGGTCGGGCGAAGCCCGACCTCCCCCGACGCGATCGGGAGTCCGCCCTACTTCGGCGCGAGCCCGGCCAGGAGCTTGGGCAGCGCGGTCGCGAACTGCCCCTTGGCCATGACGTCGGCGCAGCCCTTGGCGCGGGCCGCGTCCATCACGTCCGTCCGCTCGTGATCGATGAAGCCGACGGTGCGCACGCTACTCCCAGGCTCCGCCGCCAGCGCGTCCAGCGCCTCCAGCGCCGCCGGCAACCGCAGGTCGACGATGGCCAGCTTGGCATCGCGCGCGGCGGCGGCGAACGCCGCGGGCTCGCGCGCGCCCTGCACGCTGACGCCGGTCGTCTTCGCCACCTCCCGCACCTTCGACGAGAACAGCATGTCGTGGATCAGGTAAACGACGTCGGCCATGGTTCGTGTGGGTCTCCGACGGGCTCCGCCCGGCGGGACCCGTCGCGGGAGGTTTCAGGAACCCTTTCAGGGTGCCTGTGTTGTTGATGATAATGGCCCCGAGCACCCGGTTGGCTGGTTACCGTTGCTCCCTTCCGGGCCTGGCGGGTTTCGCCGGCGTTCCGTCGCCCGGGACCGTCCCTTATCTGTCACAGAACGCCGCCGAGATCCAGCGCCGCCGGCCGTGGTAAGAACGCGGCATGCCCGCAGACACCGAGAGAAAGCTCAAAATCGGGGCGAAGCCGCCCGCCTTCACGCTGCCCGATCAGGACGAAAAGTCGGTGAAGCTCTCCGACTACGCCGGAAGCTGGCTGGTCCTGTACTTCTATCCGAACGACGACACGCCGGGCTGCACCGTCGAGGCGTGTGACTTCACGAACGGGCTCAAGGACTTCGAGAAGCTCGACGCGGTCGTGGTCGGGTGCAGCCCGAATTCGCCGGAGAGCCACCGCAAGTTCATCGCCAAGTACAAGCTCAAGGTCCGCCTCTTGAGCGATCCCGACCACAAGATGATGGAGGCCTACGGCGCCTGGGGCGAGAAGGTTCTCTACGGCCGCAAGTCGATGGGCGTCATCCGCTCGACCGTCATCGTCTCCCCCGACGGCAAGGTCGCCCACCACTGGGCCAAGGTCAAAGCCGCCGGCCACGCCGACTTCGTCCAGCAAAAGCTCAAAGAGCTCCGCGCCGCCTGACCGCGGCTCAGCGCAACGGGTTCACCCAACGGAGCTGCGGAAACCGGCCGAAGTCCAGGTCGTTGGTGTGAACCTCGGCTTGATATTCGATGGCCAGGGCGGCGAGCTGCACGTCGGTGGTCAGATTCCCGGCTGTCCCGAGTTGCTTCAAAAGCCGAAACGCGATCTCGAGATGGCGCGGGCCTGGTGGCAAGAAGCGGACGTGGTGACGCGCCAGCCAGGCCTCGACGCAGGACAGCGCCGCCTCGACAGACATGGGAGGGTCGAACAGCCTTCGATTCGTCGCGATTCGAATGAACCCGAACAGGACCGAGCTCGCGACGCCGATCTCAGTTCTGCCGTTCAGCAGCTTCTCCCACCACGCCCGCGCCTTGGCGTGCTCCGCGAACGTCTCGAGGTGAGCGTAAAGAAGTACATTCACGTCGGGGATGATCATCGCCGCCGAGGATGCAACTTCGCCACGATCGCCTCATCCTCCAGCTCGTCGACCAACCGATTGAACGCCGTCGGATCGAACCCCGGTCTCAGTTTGCCTCGGTGCGGAACGATCCGGTACACGGGAACGTCGGCGTCCGCCAGGCGCGGAGTGAGACCGCGGCGTACGGCGTCGTTCAAGACCTGCTTGAACGGTCGGCGCTGTCGATGAACCTCGTCGGCCAAGAGGCGCGCGACGTCCGCGTCTAGCGTCAGCGTCGTCCTCATGGAAGACATCATGATGCCTTATTCCATATGCGTCAAGATGCTCTCCGACGCCGGCGCGGCATCAATCGAGGAGAGAGAGGGATTCGAACCCTCGGTACCTTTCGGTACACACGATTTCCAATCGTGCCCCTTCGGCCACTCGGGCACCTCTCCAGCGTTCTATTTTTTCGAGGAGAGGGTGGGAGTCGAACCCACGTTGGACTTGCGCCCAAACCTGATTTCGAATCAGGCGCTTTCGGCCACTCAGCCACCTCTCCGGTAAGGCGGGCCGGATCCTTACGCGAGGATGGGCGGACTTTCAACCGCCCCGTCGGCCGAAGAGCGCGCGGAGTTTGCTGCCGAGGCCGGTCGAGGGGGCCGGCCGCTCGGGTCCGTCGAGCACGCGCAGCACGGCGGCGCTCAGGTTGTCGAACGTGCCGCGCCTGTTGGCGGTGTCGATGAGGCTCCGGCAGGCCGCCGGCGCGTCCCCCTCGGCCAAAAGCAGCGCCATCTCCTCCTCGTCGAGGACGTTGTAGAGCCCGTCGCTGCAGACCAAGAGCGAGTCCCCCCGGTAGACCCGGTTGGAGAGGCGATCGATGGGGACGATAAGCTCGCGCCCGAGGCTGCGCGTCAGCACCGACCTGTCCGGATGCTCGCGCGCGCGGCTCTTCAGGTTGTCCCACGCCTTGCCGCCGAGCTTCGAGAGTGCCGGGCTCCTCGAGTCGGCCCCGACGTAGCGGCTGACCTTGCCGATCTGTTCGTGCGGGACGTAGACCCGGTCGTCGCCGCGGAAGGC
>Ga0209863_10000304_pt1 | contig 27583 bp, 25 predicted proteins | sample OrgsoiDNA2013046_FD_185796 | JGI IMG/M metagenome (GOLD analysis project Ga0209863, IMG submission 185796) | Permafrost soil microbial communities from the Arctic, to analyse light accelerated degradation of dissolved organic matter (DOM) -... | ecosystem: Environmental > Terrestrial > Soil >...
ATACTCCCATACTCTCATGCTCTCATACTTGAATTGCGCAGCAATTCCCCCGCTTCTTTCCCGGTATTGAAAAGAAGATCGAGAATGGAAAGATTGGGAAAAAATCCTGTTCTTTCTTCAAAAACCTGCCGGTATTTCACCGGGTTCCAGTTTCTATAATTTTTTGGTACTATGGTATTCCGGCGATCATCAATTCCTTCTGCCCGGAACGGTATGGCCGCTTTAGTGAAATCTATCTCTGCGGACCATTCCAGTTTTTCTTTCACCCAGTTCAAACAATATAAGTTCCAGTCGGCCAGGCAATCAAATGGCTTTTGATAAAGACCAGCCACTTCATCCTGGTAATGATCGAAAAATGGTGAATGGTTGTATGCTGACCGGATGGATTTGAAATGCCTTGACTGCCATTTTTCAGAATGCGAAATCAATACCTCACTCATTGGCAACTGCTGGTTTCTTCCCTCTCTTAACGGCACTGATAAAGATATGATTCCCTGTGCTCCGGCAACCAGGCAACGATTGCGGAAACTCATTTTGCGGTAAGTTTCATATATATCTAAATAAATATTTGTTTCTTTAAATAAAGCAGTAAAGAAGGTAAGCGGTGGAAAATATTGTAATTCAGATACAATCATACAGTGTCACGAATGATTCGAAATTATGGATTATTTACGTAACAGAATGAGTTTCGATGCCATTCAATAGTCAATATTAAATATAATTAACTTTACATATCTATCTATAAATGAATGCTATACATTTTAAAAGAATGCTAATTTAATTGTCCTTTAAATTGTAGCAACCGCCTTACCGTGAAACAGTGTTTTTCTAATAAAATTAGTAATGAAAAATTGGGGGAAGAATGCTTTTTTTACCTATCCGTCTTGGGAAACAGAAATCAGCCAGCCCCCAGACTCCTGTCTGGAGGATGTAGAGAATATTTTGCTAAAAACTTTATGGGGAAGGAACCTTTGTGGGATCGCTGTTTCAATCCATTTAGATGCTTTCTGCATGCAACCGGAGGGTTGTATTAAGCGTTAGGCGTTTGGCGTTAAGCTTTAAACCTTCTTTATCAGAAAACAAAACCTGTTTAGTTTTCCCTGGAAATCAAAGGGTGTTGTAGCTTTCGTGATATCCTTTACCTCGCAACCGGTTAAGTCTTCATTATTCATTTGAAAACGGCTGAAATTGGTACTGAAATAAAGGATGCCACCCGGTTGCATGGCAGCAAGCACCTGGTTAATCAGGATCGGATGATCAAGCTGAATATCCAGAAAATCCTCCATTCTTTTACTGTTGCTGAATGTGGGCGGATCCATGATCACCAGGTCAAAATACCCGGGAGGTAGGGTCTCTAGCCATTGTTTCACATCTTCATGGACAAATTTGTACCTGCCAGGATCATGAAAACCGTTTAATTCCATGTTTTCGCTGGCCCATTTCAGGTAAGTCTTGGATAAATCCACGGAAACCACTTCTGAGGCGCCCCCGACCGCTGCATACACCGAAAAGGAACCTGTATAACAAAACAGGTTAAGTACTTTTTTGCCTCCGGAAACAGCCCTTACCATGGCTCTGGTGCTGCGATGATCCAGGAACAACCCGGTATCCAGATAGTCCGTGAGGTTGATCTTAAATTTCAGCCCCTGTTCAGTGACAATCAGATATTCTTTCTCATCATCGATTTTTTGATACTGGTCCTGGCGGCTGGACTTTCTTTGCCTGGTTCGCAAAACAATTCGTGATGCCGGTAAGCCCGTAATTTCTTCTATGATCGTTTTACAATCTTCCAGCCATTGCGCATGCTCGGTTTCCTCCATATGATGATTACGCCTGTACTCTGCTACGTATAGCCAGTTCTCATACTTTTCAATACACAGAGGGAATTCGGGAAGGTCATGATCATAAATCCGGTAACAGCTTACATCCTGCTTTCTGGCTGTTTTGCTCACATGTCTGAAAACTTTGCTGAGCCGGTTCCGGAACATGGTTGCCTTTTCAGGAGAAATCATGAAAGGCAAGATAGTTACTTCGGCTAAAAGTCCCTCAGTATCCATTGTTGCAAAACACCGCCATTCCAGGTACCGGGAACAATGATTCTTCTAATACAAAAGAGCGGATCAATGGGGTCAGGTTTTTCATTGAGCTGGAATGCAGCTATAAATCCTCTTTTCTTAAGTTCGGGGAAGGCAGCCGTGTTCCATAGCCCGAAGGGATATGCGAAATACCGTATGCTTTTCCCTGTTATCTGTTCAAGTTGCTTAGTGGGTTTGTCAAGCTGGGTTATCCAGTCCTTGCCTTCATATTTTTTTACGTTGTGATGATCCCATGTATGAGAACCGATGGTATTGCCATCATCAGAAAGTGTACGCACCTGTTCCCGGTTCATATAATGTGGTTTGCCCAGAGATACGGTCATAATAAAAAACATGCCCTTAAATCCGTATTTTTTCATTTCAGGATAAGCCACCGTGTATTGATCCAGGTCCGTATCATCAAAACTCAGCAGGATAGGCTTTGCAGGCAGCCGGGCGCCTGTTACGAGGTAGGCATAAAGCTGATCTGCTGTAATCGTATGATATCCGTTATCGGCCAGCATACGCATTTGAGCAGCAAATGCGGCAGGGGGAACGATATATGTACGGGAAACCTTTGAATCGGTGGGTTTCCAGTCACGGATCTGGTGATAACAAAGTATGGGTACCTGTTTTTTGCCCAGTATTTCCGAAGCGCGTGGAACAACCGTCGCCGGAGGTGTTACAATCGCAGGTACAAAGGAAGACTCATTTGTTTTTTCAGAGGCTGTTAGATTTCCAGCAAAGGATGCCGTCGTTGTCTGATTCAATTCCGAAGAAATGTCATCAGGAAACGACTGGCAGGATAGGATAAATAACAGAAAGCAGCAGCTAAGCAGTTTCAGTTTCATGGGTACGGATTTCAACCAGGATAACGCTTCCACCCCATTCATTTATTGCGTTGGCTGGTAATACCTTTCATGTAAATTGCAGTAGTCTAATTTTAAAACTTTTTCCATGCGCTGGAATTTAACGTTACTGTTTTTTGTCATTAGTTTTTCGTGTTTTTCCCAGGATCCTTACCTGTTTATCGGCACGTATACCAACGGTCAAAGCAAGGGCATTTACGTTTATCGTTTTAACACGAGTACCGGAACGGGTACAGAAGTGAGCACCATAGTTGCAAAAAATCCCTCTTACTTAAGTTTATCCCCCGACGGCAAACATTTATATGCAACGGACGAGGAACAAGAGGGAGGTGCAGTGGCTGCATATGCTTTTGAACCATCAACGGGAAAGCTGGCTTTATTGAACACACAGTCAAGCCAGGGCAGTTGCCCCTGTTATGTTTCTGAGGATAAAACTGGCAAATGGGTATTCGTAGCCAATTATTGTTCAGGCAGCCTGGCTGCCTTACCCGTTAATAGTGACGGATCCCTTGCGCCTGCAGTTCAGATCATCCGGCAATTCGGAAAAGGGTATGATACGGCACGCCAGGCTTCGGCGCATGTGCACTCGACAATTTTTTCACCGGATGAAAAATTCCTTCTCGCTGCCGACCTGGGCACTGACAAGGAGCATGTGTATTCTTTTAATCCAGCAGGAAGTATGCCCCTGACCGATCTCCGCGATTCTGTTGCTTCCCTGAAACCCGGTACCGGCCCTCGTCATATTGCTTTTCATCCGTCAAAACCGGATGTTTACATACTTGGTGAATTATCCGGTACAGTGGACGGATTTCATTTCGATGCAAAAGATGGAAAAATGACTCATTTTCAAAGAATACGTACAACACCTGAGAGTTTTAAAGGAGATCCAGGTAGTGCCGATATTCATATTAGCGCAGACGGAAAATTTCTATACGCCAGCAACCGGGGAATATCAAACACATTGGCTGTTTTTGGAATTCGAAAAGACGGGACACTGGTCAACAAACAAATCATTTCTGTAAATGGAAAATTCCCGCGCAATTTTGTGATTGATCCAACCGGCCATTTTTTATTGGTTGCCAACGGAAACACAAACAATATAGTTGTCTTTGCCATCGATGCAATGACGGGATTACTGAAAGCAACAGGAAAAGAAATCAGCATTCCCAATCCGGTTTGTTTAAAGTTTTTAATAAACGAGAAATGACATGGGATTTGCACATTAAATGAAAATGTATGTGGTGGATTTATGCCCTGCTTTCTGCCCTGTTTGCATCATTGACAGCAATTTTTGCAAAAATTGGAGTCACGAATGTAAATTCCAACCTGGCAACAGCCATCCGTACAGTTATTATTTTACTGATCGCCTGGGGCATTGTTTTTTTTCGTGGAGAATATAAAACAATACAGAATTTGTCGAGACATAATTTATTTTTTCTCGTCATATCTGGACTGGCCACCGGTCTTTCCTGGGTATTTTATTTCAAGGCTCTTCAGGTGGGCAAAGTTTCCCAGGTGGCGCCGGTAGACAAGTTAAGCGTAGCACTGACCATCGTCTTGTCCGTAATTTTTCTTGGTGAAGCGTTGACCTGGAAAACAGCAGTGGGTGCATTACTAATTATCAGCGGAACAATTGTATTGATTTTTTGATCCCACTCGCATACTCCCATACTCCCACACCCTCATACTTTCTGCAGTTTTTCAAAATAAGCAACAATCTCCTCCCAGTTATTCATCCTCTGATGATGGTTGTAGTTTACATTATGGGCGGCAGTGAACATGAGGGGAGTGCCGGAAAAATTGTCCAGGTTTTTCAAATGGTCGTCGATCAGGTAATCAGTCAGGATAATACTTTTATCCCCGCAAAAAACAATATTCTTCCAGTGAACAAAAGGAAAATATTCTTCCAGCCAAAGTTTTTTTTCATAGAGGGACAAAGGAAATTCCATGGCTGCGGAAACGATATAAACGTCAAAATCCTCCATCAGGGTTTTAATCGCGTGTACGCTACCTTCAATCAGGGGAAGTGTTCTGAAAAAACCTGCTGTATTTACGTATCGCCACACGGCTGTCTTGTCCGGAAAAGACTGGCTTTCAGGAATCCCCTTCATGACTTCCTTATCAAATTTCTCCCCGGATTCTGTTTCATAATATTTTATGAAATGCGTTTCCGTATCAGCCAGCACGCCATCCATATCTACCGCGATCGAAATTCGGTGAGGCTTTTTTCTTTCCATAGTTAAAGATATCTTTCCCGCAAAATATTAAGATGGTGTTTGTGATGTCCGTAAATCAGGTTCACAATATACCGCACTGACAATAAAATATTATTGGCGAGCCCTTTCCTGTTTAATGCTTCGTCCGTTAACGATTCGATAAAAGCAATACTGGACTCTCTGACCAGGGAATACTCCCGCAAAATATCTTCTTTCTCTCTTTCATTTGCACCTGCGTGTAGCGCATATAAACTTTCTTCGAATCCGGGTAATTGAGTTTGGTCGCCCCGTGAAAATCGCAGCGCCCGGTAAATAAAAATCCGTTCTGAATCAGACATATGAAGCAGCATGTCCTTTATTGTCCATTTGCCGGGGGCATAGCTGTAATGCATTTTATCTTCGGAAAGGGGGTGTATCATTTCTTCTGTTTCCGAAAAAATATCCTCCAGGTGGATCAGCAGGTTACCATCATCCGGAACCAGATGAATGTATCCCTCCATATATGGCGCACCCTGCTCGGTGGGTTTATAAATTTTTTTCAATTCAATTCATTTCAACTGCAAATTTACGAAACTCCTCCCCGATACTCCACTACAATTTCCAAAAGGCCGTTTTGCGCCCTGAGGGCTCTATCCAGATAAATTATATAGTCTACTATTTTTGTAGACTTATGATTTTACCTTATTATTGCATTCTGTTCTGGTCATGTGGCCGAGTGGTGAGGCGTGGGTCTGCAAAACCTTACACGGCGGTTCGATCCCGTCCATGACCTCTGCGAGAAGTTAAATTTGATGGCAGTCGTTCGGGGTGTATTTTCATACACCCCTTTTTTGTTTTTGACCCGATATTGTTTTGCATTTATCTTTATTTCATTCATTATTGATTGTTATGAAAAAGATTTCAGCTATGATTTCCAGGATCTCGATTTCAAAAAAATACCATAATCTTAAACAAATTCTTCTTTCAGCGATTCATACAAACGCTGAAATTTCAGGAAGCCCTTTGCATAAATAGCATGAACGCTTGCATCCGGTGAATATTTTTTACTGATTGGGGTATTCGTGGAGGTCTGTATTCCCAATGCCATCATGCCAACTCTTGCCGCTCCCCAGGCTGAGTTTTCTATCGTATCACAAACCAAAACCGGAAGATTAAAAACATCCGAAAGGATTTGCAATCCTAGTTCGTTCCGGGCGAAACCACCCGTGGCATAAATATTCCGGATGTCCGACTGTTCAAGTATGGCCTGGCTGATTCCATAGATACAATAGACAATACCCTCCAGTGAAGCCCTCACCATGGTTGCCTGTGTATGATTTATTTTTAACCCAAATAAAATTCCTTTCGCATCTGCGTTCCATACAGGGGCCCTTTCTCCCAACAAATAGGGCAGAAATATTAATCCTTCCGAACCTGGATTTACAGACGATGCCTGACTCAAAAAATCAATAACCGGTTTTTCGGATTGAATAAAATCTTCCTGTAACCATTGTAATACGATGCCTCCGTTATTACTTGCCCCACCTATCAGCCATCGGTTATTATTTATATAATAACAAAAGGTTCGCATACCGGGATCAAGCTGGGGTCTGTCTAAAATTACACGGGCAGCACTGCTGGTACCCACCGTAATGACCAGAGAGCCTGTCTCGTCCGTTGATCCGAGATTGGCCATTGCCCCGTCGCTGCCCCCGATTACAAAGGGAATATGCTGTAGTGGGGGAAATATTCCATCCAAAGAAAATATTTTGTCAATGCCAACAATTTCTGAGAGTTTGTCCGGAGTTATGCCAACCTGTTCCAGAATCCAGGGATCCCATTGGAGTGTCCCTGCATTCAATAATCCCGTAGAAGATGCGACGGATATATCAATGGCATAGGTTCCGAATAATTTGTGAAAAACATATTCCTTTATTCCGATAAATTTGAAAGCCTTATTAAACAGCTCCTTTTGGTTTTCCTTCAACCAAAGCAATTTGCAAAAAGGAGACATCGCATGAATAGGCAGACCGGTGTGTTCATATAAAAGCTTTGCGCGGTTTTCCTTATGGATCTGTGCTGCAATACCCGCAGCCCGGTTGTCTGCCCAGATAATAGAAGGAGAAATAGGATTGCCTTTTTGATCAACAACGATCAGGCTGTGCATGGCGGAACAAAAACTACATACAACGGGAAGATGAGGACTCAGTTCCTGCAGAATATTTTCTACAGTTTTAATAACTGCTTTGACAATTTCTTCCGGATCCTGTTCACTCCAACCAGGGAAAGGATGTTTGATAGGATATGAAACCGAATATTCACAAAATGCTTTTCCATCTTTGGAAAATGCAACTGACTTTACCGAAGTGGTTCCAATATCAATCCCCAGAAAATATTCCATATTGCTCTTGAGGCTCAAATATAATTACTAAAAAGCCTGCTAGTTCAGCATGAAGGAATAGAGTTGGAAATGCACACCGGTCACAGGAGGAACGGTAGGAACAGGATCCGTAGTCGGCGGTACCGGTGTCGGCTCAACAGGTGGCCATTCCGGAGCCGGTTTGGGTACAGGATTCTCTGGGTTTGCTAACTGAAAAACGAAATAAGAACCACTTTTGCCAGCCATCGTATTATCTTTATACAGATAATTACACACTTCATGCCATGCTTTTTGACTGTCATGATCATTCCTGTTACCCATGGATTTTAACAATAAAACGGTCCTGATCACGGGGGCTACAAGAGGAATCGGGAAAGCCATCGCGTTGAGACTGGCAAAAGGGGGAGCTAATATTGTGATCGCAGCCAAATCGACAGTTGAAGATGAGCGATTGGGAGGAACCATTTTTTCTGCTGCCGCCGAAATAGAGGCGGCCGGAGGAAAGGCGATGGCAGTATATTGTGATATCCGGGATGAAAAACTGATCCAGGAAGTCATGGACAAAACAGTCGAGAAATTCGGAGGTCTGGATATCCTGGTCAATAATGCTTCTGCCATAAATATCAGCAACACGGAAAGAACAGAACCTAAGCGTTTTGATTTAATGTTCGACATCAACGTGCGTGGAACATTTATGGTAACCAAATTTGCACTACCTCTATTAAAGAAATCCGCGAATGCCCACATACTTACCTTGTCCCCTCCATTAAATTTCGATATGAAATGGTTTAAACCGCATGTAGCTTACACCATCAGTAAATATAATATGAGTTTACTGGCAGCCGCATGGGCAGAGGAATTTAAAAAAGACGGAATAGCTTCCAACAGTCTCTGGCCCGCAACACTGATTGCCACCGCAGCTGTAAAAAATATGCTGGGTGGAGAAAAAATATTCCAGGTAAGCCGAAAACCGGAAATTATGGCTGACGCTGCTTTTTATATTTTAAGCAGGGACGCCAAAGCAACAACCGGAAATCATTTTATCGACGAGGACGTATTACGTGATGAAGGAATCAGGGATCTGGAGTCCTATTCATTTATGCCTGGCGCGATTTTACAGCCTGACCTTTTCCTTTAGTCTTGGTCTCGTGTTTGGTAAATATCCTGTGTGTAATCGGGCTGGAAAGAATAATAGACGTGGTGGTTTCACCATACTCCATCAAATGAGCCAGTAATTCCTGCAGGTGCCCTGAATTTGACACAACAACTTTCAGGAAAATACAATGATTGCCCGTTACGCGGTGGCATTCAACTACCTCGTCCAACTTCCCGATATAATTTAAAAACGGGAGAAGTTTACCGGAATGAGCCGTGAATGCAACAAAAGCTTTTAAGGCATAACCCGTTTTTTCATAATCCACTTCTATCCGGTAACCCTGGATAATTCCGGCTTCCTCCAGTTTAATCATGCGCTCTGCAACGGCAGGCGCCGATAACCCAACCTCTCTGCCGATGTCAGCAAATGAAGCCCGGGCATTTACCTGCAGGCAGGCCAGAATCGCCCAGCTCGTTTTATCAAGTTCCATATGGAAGGTATTTTTGAACAATCAGTTTATTTTCGAAAGCATATGTTCATAAAAACATTGATTTCGTAAGCAAAAATAAGATATTTCCTATTAACTTTGAATTGCGTTTTTAGTGAATCGTTTAAAAGCAGCAGATGAATAATACCATAACCAAATCACCCGGTACGTTGCAGGTGGTATTGGCCTATTTAACCGTTTATATCGTATGGGGCTCAACTTATTTTTTTATCAGCAGGGCGCTGCATGGTTTTCCGCCTTTTTTATTGGGTGCTATTCGCTTTATTATCGCCGGATTGATCATGATGATTTGGGCAATATGGAAAAAAGAAAACCTGTTGGATTGGGATTCCATCAAACTGGCAGCAGTCAGTGGTTTTTTGGTTTTATTTATAGGGAACGGTGTTGTAATTTTTGTTGAGCAATATGTAGGGAGCGCCTGGGTGGCGATCATAATTTCTGCCGCCCCACTCTGGTATGTGGTTTACGATAAACCGCACTGGAGAGAAAACTTCACCAGCAAATCAATTCTTACTGGTTTATTTCTTGGATTGATAGGAATATTTTTGTTGTTCCTTCCTAATATTTCTACTGCATACAAAACAGATCGCAATCCTTATGAAACCGTTGCATTATTTGCATTAATCGTCGGATCCATGTCCTGGGTCATCGGTTCTTTATACGCAAAGTATAAAAAGACAGATGCCCCCGCAACGGTAAACACGAGCTGGCAAATGTTTTTTGCAGGGTTGTATTTTTTAATTGGAGCCGGCATCACCGGAGAGTTTAAAACTTTTCATCTGGCCAACGTTCCCCCGGAAGCATGGTACTCGATATCATACCTGATCATTTTTGGTTCCATACTCGCCTATAGTTGTTTCGTGTGGCTGATGGAAGTTAGGTCTCCCGCACAGGTTAGCACCTATGCGTATGTTAATCCTGTCGTGGCTGTGTTACTCGGTGTATTCCTGGCTTCCGAACACGTAAATTCTTTACAGATTTCGGGACTCATAGTAATACTGCTGAGTGTATTGCTGATCAATTTGAACAAGTATATCAGAAAGCCAGGATTGGCTTCTTAAGCTTTAAGCATAAAGCTTAAAGCGTTTTCAGTTAACCGCTGTTGAAAGCACCAATTGTTTCAGTCCAAAAATTTCTGCAATCAGTTCAAAAGATCGTATCCGGTCTTTTTGAGAATGTGTCATGGTAGTAACCATGACTTCATCCACTCCCATTTCAACGGACAGCGATATGAGCTGATCCCTCACCTGCTCTGCTGTTCCGGAAACGATTCGCCCACGGTTATTCTGAATTCTTTCAAGCTCCGATTCTGAAAAAGTGTAATCCCTGATCTCTTCATATCTGTTTATCTCCCTGTAATTCCCTTTTTCAAATTGCAGCAGGGTGTAATCAGCCAGCTTCCGAAGTTGTCGCGCCTTTTCTTCCGTATCTGCACATAAAACAGAAATTGCCAGCAAGGTTTGTGGAGATCCCATTTCCCTGGAAGGTTTAAAATTCTTTTTATACGCATCCACTATTTCCTTTCCTGCAAATCCATTGATGAACCGGGCGACGGCAAGGCCCATCCCGAATTTTGCCGCGATCGCTGCACTGCCTCCGCTCGAACTGAGAATCCATGGTTCAGGAACCGTTGCGGATTGCGGCACGGCGAGAAGAGGCCCGTATTGTGAAGAAGCTTCATCATGAAAAAAAGCCTCCAGGTATTCCAGTTGCCGCAAATAAGATTCCTCCGAAAAATCATTGGACGGATTGAGCAGCGACGCTGTTACCCTGTCCCCACCCGGGGCCCTTCCCATACCCAGATCAATCCTGCCCGGGTACATAGTTTCCAGTAAGCGAAAATTCTCTGCCACTTTCAGGGCGCTGTGGTTGGGCAGCATAATTCCCCCTGAGCCGATCCGGATGGTCCGCGTTTCACTGGCCAGCCTCACCATCAGCAACTCTGGTGCAGATCCTGCGATCATGGCTGAGTTATGGTGTTCTGAAACCCAAAACCGATGGAATCCTGAATCTTCGGCCTGTTTGACGAGCTGGATCGTATTTGCGATCGCCTGGAAGGCAGTAGATCCTTTGGGAACTATCGACTGGTCAAGAATACTGAAGCGAACCATGAAATACTATTTGATCCAATAACATATTGATTGCTTCTTTGTTCTAAAAAGTGAAACCGTTTTATCTATGATCCCTTAATTTTAGGATCAAGTTAATATATGACCTATCAACAAATCATCGAATTACTGGGAAAGGACAACGAGGACCTTTTTTCTTATACCTGTAAAAAAGTTCCCAAAGAAACTTTACAACTTCCCTCGTCTCACTTTATTGAAGATGTGTTTTTGGCATCCAATCGTAATTTGCAAACCCTGCGCAGTTTGAGGCAATTGTTTAACCACGGCAGACTGGCAGGCACGGGTTATCTTTCTATTCTTCCTGTGGACCAAGGCGTGGAACATAGTGCCGGCGCTTCGTTCGCAAAAAATCCTCTTTATTTTGATCCGGAAAATATTGTCCGCCTGGCGGTGGAAGGCGGATGCAATGCCGTTGCCAGTACTTTTGGGGTATTGGCCATAGTAGCTCGTAAATATGCGTATCAGATTCCTTTCATCGTCAAATTAAATCACAATGAGTTGCTTACCTATCCTGATAAATACGACCAGATCATGTTTGGAACCGTCCGGGATGCATGGAATATGGGAGCTGCTGCTGTTGGCGCAACTATTTATTTTGGCTCCGCCGAATCTGACCGGCAGATAACTGAAGTGGCAAGAGCATTTGATGAGGCACATAATCTGGGTATGGTAACCGTACTGTGGTGCTATTTACGAAATAATGCATTTGTAAAAGACGGAAAAGATTTTCATGTTTCGGCGGATCTGACCGGTCAGGCCAATCACCTGGGTGTTACTATTCAGGCGGATATCGTAAAACAAAAATTACCTGAGCTCAATGGCGGATACAAAGCACTGAATATGGGCAGCAGTCATTATGGAAAGCTGGATGAGAAAATGTATACGGATCTTTCTTCGGATCATCCCATCGATCTCTGCCGTTACCAGGTTTTAAATGGATATGCCGGTAGGATCGGGCTGATTAATTCCGGTGGAGCATCCGAAGGAGATAAAGATTTGAAAGAAGCACTGCGTACAGCCATCATAAATAAAAGAGCCGGAGGCAGTGGTATGATTTCGGGCAGGAAGGCTTTTCAACGACCTTTTGCAGAAGGTGTTCAGCTATTAAACAGTATCCAGGATGTGTACCTTGAAAAACGTATTACGGTAGCATGAAAAAATTAAAAACAGCCCCCACTACGATTTTCACAGATATTGGCGGCGTTCTTCTGACGAATGGATGGGATAGGGAAGGAAGAAAAAAAGCCATCAAAAAATTTAATCTTGATCCGCTGGAAACGGAAGAAAGGCATCATCTTACTTTTGATACCTATGAGTCAGGAAAAATATCTCTGTCTGAGTATCTGAAACGCCTGGTCTTTTATACAAAACGCGATTTTTCAGAAGAAGATTTCAGAAAATTTATGTTTGAGCAATCCAGGCCTTTCCCCGAAATGCTTGCACTCATCCGTGGCATAAAAGAAAAATACGGGATTAAAATTGCCGTTGTAAGCAATGAAGGAAGGGAGTTAAATAACCATCGTATCGATAAATTTAAACTGAATGAATTTGTTGATTTTTTTATCAGCTCCTGTTTTGTTCATTTCAGAAAACCTGATGCTGATATTTTTAAAGTGGCCCTGGACATTGCACAGGTTTCACCTGAAAAAGTAATATACCTTGAGGACCGGCCCATGTTTGTACAGGTAGCCGATGGGCTGGGTATCCGCGGAATCCTTCATCAGGATTTTAATACGACAAGGAAGCTCTTGGCTGATTTTGGCTGGAAGATTTAACGCCCGTCAGGGATTTGATCAAATCGATTTCTGCCTGACTATACGGATTTCCGTCTGGCCTGAAAATATCATGAAACCAGATTTTAGGTTCAGCACCATCGGGCATAGGTGTATCCCAGGCATATTTTGTATTTGTTTTACCACTCACCAGCCCCCAGTTGATGGCTCCTACATTTTCTTTTTTCAGCAATGGCATAATATTGAAAAATGTGCTGTTACGCAAACGGGCCATATATTCGGTACAAATCATCGGCCTGCCATATTTTTTTAACGAATCGATGGCCTGGAGATGTGCCGTTTCATTTTCATAATTATGATAGGTGATGATATCCGAAGCGGTTAGCTGATAATTGGTCAGTTCAACCAGGTCTTTATTCCAAACTCCGGCAGACAGAGGCTGTGATGGATTGATCTCCCTGCCCCATTGGAACGCTTTCTTCAATAAAGGCATGCTTTTATTCTGGTAACTTGAATTTCCCGGCTCGTTATATAAATCCCAGAGCAGAATGCGTGGGTCACTTTTAAAAGTCTGGATAATATCTTTGACATAGGTTTCCAGCGCATCTACCAAAGTCGAATCTTCGTAAAGCAATTTTCCCGGATCTCTTAACCATCCGGAATTGTGAATACCAGGTTTTGGTTCCGGCTGTTTTCCCGCCTTATAGGATTCGTTCCAGCAATCGTCAAAAAAAACAAAAATGGTCTTGATTTTTTTACTGTTCGCTATGGACAGATATTGATCTACCCGGTATTTAAATCCTCCGGGATCCTTCTGCCAGGCAAGATGGTGCAGAAATACACGCATGCAATTCAACCCGATGGATTGGGCCCATCCCAATTCCTTGCTGATGGTAGCCGTATCAAAAGTATCCGCCTGCCACATTTCCAGCTGGTTGACAGCCGTACTGGGAATAAAATCACATCCTCTCAGCCAGCCTTGCTTATTGTACCATTCAATCGCCCTGTATTTTGACCAAACCGGACGGGCTGTCTGAGCTTGTAAATCATAAAAGAAACAAAAACTGAAAATAATAAGCAGTAATTTTTTCAACTTTGTGCTATTTGAGAATTTGAAAATTAAAAATCTGAAATTTTCTTATGATAAGCAATAAGATATGATAATTAGACATACTTATTTTCAAATCTGCAAATTTACAAGTTTCTAAAATAAAACGATGTATCATAGTGGATCATGCACTGTATCAATTGCGAACAGCCTACCCATAATTATTGATATATTGATATGTTTATCAATGGTTTATAAAATGGCACAGCATATGAACTCCCTAATCAACAATGCAGACTCATGTTCAAAAATTATTGTAAAACAGCTTTCCGAAATTTGGTCCGGAACAAGAAATTCAGCCTGATTAATATTGCCGGACTCGCGATTGGTATTGCTTCCTCCATATTGATATTCACAGTTGTGAATTATGAATTAAGTTATGACCGTTTTCAAAATGACTACGACAATATTTATCAGGTTGCCATTGAGGATAAATTCCCAAGCGGCACTTCCTATACTCCGGGAACCCCCTATCCAGCCCTGGATGCATTAAAAGCAAAGTTCCCGCAGATCACCACCGGAGTATTATATTCCAATTATGGTGCCCAACTGACCGTTGTCGGTGCAGACGGTACTCCTTCTAAGGAAAAAAGATTCATCGAGGAAACCGGTGTGTTTTTCGGCGATCCTCAGTTTTTCAAAATTTTCAAAGTGCAATGGCTCTTTGGTTCGCCTGAAGTTCTAGACCAGCCTAACAAAATCGTTCTTTCTAAAAAGATCGCGGAGAAATATTTCGGACAATGGCAGGATGCAGCGGGAAAATATATTCGCCTGGACAATCTGAATACTCTTCAGGTGGCGGGAGTTATTCAGAATGCCCCGGGTAATTCGGATTACCAATATAAAGTTATTGGATCTTACCCGGTTTTTAAAAGTACCAGTTTTTATCCTTACAGTAAGGAATGGAATTCAACCAGCAGCAATGAACAGCTTTATATGTTATTGCCACCCGGCCAATCCGTTGCGGCGATTAATAAACAGTTGCTTCAATTTAGCAATGAACGTTTTAATAAAGGCAACCGGGTCGCCCGCCGCACCATATTTCTCAGACCACTCAGCATCTTGCATTTTGATTCCAGAATGGAAAATATGGGTGATCATATCACCAGTAAAACAACTTTGTGGACGCTTTCGCTGATCGCACTGTTTATACTCATTATGGCTTGCATAAACTTTGTGAATTTGTCGACCGTTCAGGCAGTAAACCGGTCTAAAGAAATCGGAGTCCGCAAAGTATTGGGCAGCAGTCGCTGGAATTTGCTCTGGCAGATTCTGGGAGAAACATCCCTGTTGGTTATGGCGTCCATTTTACTCGCGATCGGATTAGCAGAATTATGCCTTCCCTATATTAAACACGTTTCATCAATAAGCGAAACCATTAGTTTATTCAGTTTGCAAATCATCGTATATCTGTGGATATTATTTGTGATCGTCACTTTGATGGCAGGGTTTTATCCCGCTCTTGTCGTCTCCGGCTTCAGCCCGATACTTGCACTGAAGAATAAAATTAATTCCGCCAGTGTGGGTGGAATATCCCTGAGAAGATCCCTGGTGGTATTACAATTTGCCATTTCCCAGGTGCTTATTGTGGGCACTCTGATCGCTATTTCGCAAATGAATTTTATTCAAAACGCCAACCTGGGAATGGATAAAGAAGGAATCCTTATTGTAAGAGGAAATGGTGACAGCACGCAGATATCCCGGATGGATGTATTTAAATCAGAATTGAAGAAAAATAATTCTATTGTGGAAGTTTCGCAATGCACGGATGTACCCTCCTCTGACAATGGCTGGGGAACAAACTTTGCTTTTAATCATAAGCCTGATGAGAACTATACTCTTTTTCTAAAGTTTGGAGATGCTGATTATTTTAAAACGTTCGGACTCCGGTTTGCCGCCGGAAAACCTTTTACACAATCGGATACAACAAGGGAAGTGGTTATCAATGAAACCCTGGTTTCGAAACTCAATTTGAAATCCCCGCAGGACGCAATTGGAAAAGATATTCAGTTAAATGGTGTCTGGAGAAAAATTTGCGGTGTTGTAAAAGATTTCAGACAGAATTCTTTGCGTGAAGAAACCAAACCCATTTTAATTGCAAGCAACAAAAGAGATTATTCTTATACGGCCCTCAAACTAAAAGGCAGTAACCTGGGTGCCGTCAAAGAACAGGTACAACAGGTATGGGATAAGTATTTTCCGGAATATGCCAACCAGACTTATTTCATGGATGAAAGAATTGAAACTTTCTATGAGCAGGAGCATCAGCTGGCACTGCTGTATAAAATATTTGCCAGTATAGCTGTTTTTATTTCCTGCCTGGGTTTATACGGACTTGTGTCTTTCATGGCCATTAAAAGGAAAAAAGAAGTGGGTATCCGAAAAGTACTCGGCGCCAGCATTTCGCAAATCATCTTTTTATTTTCTAAAGAATTCACTGTTCTGATATTGATTGCATTTGCCATCGCGGCGCCCGTGGCCTGGTATATGATGAGCAACTGGTTGCACCGGTTTGTCTATCGTATCCCGATGCGTCCCTTCCTTTTTATTTTGGCGGTAGTGATATCGGTTGTTATTGCCTGGCTGACGGTAGGCTATAAGTCTTTCCGGGCAGCGTTGATCAATCCTGCGAAGAGTTTGAAATCCGAATAAGCTGAACGCACAACGCTTGACGCTTAACGCTTTTTTGTTGCAATCCGAAAATTTAAAATCGGTCATTGTTCTTTGGTTAACGGTCAGCTGCCAACCATTCACTATAGTTTCACAGTGAACTTGTAAACGGTCACTTCATGAAATGTCTGTCCCGGACCGAGTATGGTATTCGGGAATGAAGGCTGGTTGGGTGAGTCTGGAAAATGTTGTGTCTCCAGGCATAACGCAGCGTGCTGAACTATCTTTTTACCATTCCTGCCGGTTAAAGTTCCATCCAGAAAATTACCTGTATAGAACTGAATGCCGGGCTGTGTTGTAAATACCTCCATCATTCTTCCGGATCCCGGATCAAAAACATTCGCAGCCATCACTAGTGAAGAATCTTTTCTGTCAATAATAAAATTATGATCATAACCACCCTTTATCCGTGCTAAATCCTTACCTATCCTTTTTGATTTCAGAAAATCCATGGGCCCGTTTTTGACTGGATCCGACAGCCCGGTTGGAATCAGTGAATCATTGACAGAGGTATATTTTGTCGCGTGGATCATAATTTCATGACCTAGAATGGTTGAATCTTTTCCCGCAGACAAATTAAAATAGGCATGGTTCGTCAGATTCACCGGTGTTTTCATATCCGTTAGTGCGATATAATCGATCGTCAATCCGTTTTCTGAAGTGATCGTGTAAATCACTTTAACATTAAGATTTCCGGGATATCCTTCCTCCCCATCGCGGCTGAGATAAGAAAGAGCCAGGCTGGAATCGTTCACCAGGTTTACGGTCCATATTTCTTTATCAAAACCTTTCAAACCACCATGCAGCGCATTTCCATGATCATTGAGAGCAACTGTATATTGTTTTCCATCGATGGTAAATGCCCCGTGACGGATCCGGTTGGCATACCTTCCAACCAATGCTCCGAAATAAGGATTTGTTTTCTGACGATAACCAGAGAGAGAATCATAACCCAGTATAATATCTCCAGGAACACCCGATTTATCGGGCGTCCATAACTCGAGCAGGGTGCCGCCGTAATTTGTGATGACGGCCTTCAAACCCCTTTTGTTTTTGATTGTATAAGCATAGACCGTATCCTTATCTATAACTCCATAAAATCTTTTGCTGCCATTTTCCTGAACTACAATTTCCTTATTTTTTTCAGGCGCCTGTCCACAACCGGAAAGAAAAAATCCGCCAAGGACAAAAAAGGAAATGACAGGGAATTGATAAAATCTCATGATATCTTTTGATCGTTGAATGGACAATTCGTAAATGTAAGGTTCCTGAATTAAGATGGAAAATCTAATATATTATTTAGCTGTTGCAGCAGCTTTGTTTCTTCGCCTGACAACAAAGATCTCTTTGGTAATATCCGGCTGATTATCTCCCAGTAAAAATCCAAAGGGCTCCAGGGGACCGATCCGGTCGAAAATTACCTTTACAATCGCAGTAATGGGGATGGACAGAAACATGCCTGGCACACCCCAGAATGCATTTCCCACCAGCACAACAATAATTGAAACCAGGGCATTGATCTTCACTTTGGAAGCAACAATTTTAGGAACAAAGAGGTTGTTATCAATAAACTGAACGATCAGGTAAGCGACTAATACATAGAGAGCATCGATCGGTTGTTTTGTAGCCAGTGCCAGAAGCATGGGCAATGCCACAGCCACGACTCCTCCGATATAAGGAATAACATTCAAAAGTGCTCCGATTACACCCAACAAAATCGCGTATGGAATGCCGAGAATTATCAGAGCTGCTGAATTTAATACCGCCACCAGGGCCGCTTCCACAAGCAGGCCAAACAGATAACTTTGTATAAGGTCCTTTGTTTCGGAAAGTACTTCTACAACTGTTACATGAACGTTCTTTGGAAATAATCTGGCAATGAATTCCAGTAGCAGAGGTTTATAATAAATGATCATGAATACGTAAACAGGCATAATGATAAAAGTCATCAGCATTCCGCCCAGGGTACTTACGGTACTCGTAATAACAACTGTTCCATTATCCATACCTTCCTGACGGGTTTTTGTTACCCAGGCATCCACCTTCCATTTGGAAACATTGAATGTTCGGGAAATCCACCGTTCACTATCGTTGAATAAAGACAGAAATTTTTGTTTGAATGATGGAAAGGATTCACTGAAAAGCGAAATCTGCGTAATAAAAAAATAAAATACCCCGCTGATCAGAAGCATGGTTACAACCAGAGAAAGGATTATGGCTAAAACACGGGGAATTTTCATCCGGCATAAAAATAAAATTACGGGATTGAGCAGGATGGCAATCATGATCGCGAATACCAGGGGGATGATAATATCCTGTCCGATATACAAAATGAAAAAGAAAACTGCAATGCCCATAAAAATCTGAGCTATTTTCAAATACACGGGCAGTTTGACCGAGGCATTCTCCATAAGGGTTATTTAAGGGACTAAAATAGTCTATCTTGATAAGCAAAACCGATACCATGCCCCGGCGAATGATCTGCATGATTGTCATTCTTGCCTGTTTTACGACCATGCAGGCTCAGAAAGCTTACGATGAGCCTTACAGGCCGCAGGTTCATTTCTCTCCAAAAACAGGCTGGATGAATGATCCGAACGGCCTTGTATATAATCATGGAATATATCATTTGTTCTTTCAGTATTTTCCTGACAGCACTGTTTGGGGTCCCATGCATTGGGGACACGCAGTCAGCCGGGACCTGCTGCACTGGAAACAGGTGGCTATAGCTCTGTTTCCGGATAGTCTCGGATATATTTTTTCGGGAAGTGCTGTTGTGGATGTCGACAATACCAGCGGATTCGCCTCGAACGATAAAATTCCGCTGATTGCCATCTACACACAGCATGATCCGGTGGGAGAAAAAGCCGGCACCAATCTTTTTCAGAATCAAAGTATCGCTTATAGCCTGGATAATGGTGACCATTGGACGAAATACTCCGGAAACCCTGTGTTAAAAACACCCGGTTTAAAGGATTTCCGCGATCCGAAACTGAGTTGGTATGATGAACAAAAAAAATGGATTATGACCCTGGCTGCCGGAGATCGCATTATGTTTTATTCTTCCAGGAACTTGAAAACATGGAATAAGGAAAGTGAATTCGGTGTCGGAATCGGTGCGCACGGGGGAGTATGGGAATGCCCCGACCTAATTCCTTTTACGACTGATGGGAAAAAAATCTGGCTGTTGATTGTAAATATCAATCCCGGTGGAATTCAGGGTGGTTCCGGCACTCAATATTTTACAGGGAATTTTGACGGGCATCGGTTTACTTCCGGTGATACAATAACACATTGGGCAGATTATGGTCCGGATAATTATGCGGGCGTAACATTCAGCAATACCGGAAAAGAAAAAATATTTATGGGATGGATGAGTAACTGGGCGTATGGAACTAAAGTTCCAACCGTAAAATGGAGGAGCACCATGACGATACCCCGGAAAATAGATCTGAAAAAAATCGGGCAAAACTATTATGTAACCATGATGCCTGTTTCTCTCAAACCGCTGATCATACCTCCGAAAATATCACCTGCCGGAAAAATAATTTTGCGGGTACCATACAGGATAGATTACACAATTCCGGATCTTCATTCATACACAATAATTTTTAGCAATCAATCCGGGCAGGAATTGCGCGTCGGATTCGATGAAGAAAAAAATGCGTACTTCATTGACAGAACAAATGCAGGACAATCCGATTTTGATCCCAATTTTGCGGCTATACATTTTGCACCGCGATTTTCAAAGTCTAAGGAGTCCGATTTGACAATCGTTCTGGATAATTCCTCCATTGAATTATTTGCTGATCAGGGATTGACCACAATGACGGAAATATTTTTTCCAGCTCAGCCCCAGTCTGATTGGCGAACGGAAACCAAAGCGGTAAAATTTGAACATTTACGGGTCAGCCAGCTTTCTTCCATCTGGGGTCAGCAGTAAAAACGCATTTACTTTTGATCTGCTTTTACTCGCCAGATTGTATTGCTGCTGTCGTCAGAAACCAGCATGGAACCATCGTTCAATAAAGCAATTCCAACAGGACGTCCGTGTACGGTGCTTTTCTCAAGGTTATCCGTAAAACCCGTGAGAAAATCTTCAGGAGCTCCGGATGGTTTTCCATTCCGAAAAGGAATAAAAATTACTTTGTATCCCGAAATAACAGAACGGTTCCAGGAACCGTGCTGCGTAATAAAAGCGCCATTCTGATATCTGGAAGGAAATGATTTGTCAGTATAAAACAATAAACCGAGAGAAGCCGTGTGGGATCCGATGGGTACATCCGGAACGATGGCTTTTGAAACCAGATCAGGGCGCTGGTGATCTTTCATCCTGGGATCTTCATGCTGACCATAATAACTATACGGCCATCCGTAGAAACCTCCCTCTGTCACATGCGTAAAATAATCCGGCACCAATTCATCTCCAAGTTCATCGCGCTCGTTAACGGCAGTCCATAATGTTCTCGTTCCAGGCGCCCAGGCCATACCGCAGGGATTGCGCAAACCGGAAGCATATATTTTCTCGTTTGATCCATCCGTATTTACGACCAGAATATTTGCCCTGGACGTTTCTTTTTCTATTCCGTCTTCCGCAACATTGGAAGAGGAACCAACGGCGATATATATTTTGTTCTTTTCATCATTTGTAATGATATTTCTTGTCCAGTGCCTGCCCGCTCCCGGATATGTAAGTATCTTTTTACCTGGACCCTTCAGTGCCGTATCACCGGTATGGTAATCGAATTCGAGCAACGCATCCGTATTCGCCACATAAAAATGGTTTCCCAGGATAAGCATTCCAAAGGGCTGGTTCAGATTGTCCGCGAACAAATAGTGTTCCTCCGGAATACCGTCACGGTTTCCATACCGGAGTAAAATAATTTTATTCTCACTGCTGCCAATATGTTGTGTTTTAATTTTCCTGGAAATTTTAGCCCCGAATTTTTTGATCCCCTTCAATATTGTGTTGGACTCTGCTACAAAAACATCACCGTTATCTCCCACATAGATCCAGCGGGGATGCGATAATCCCTCTGCGAATTTTGATACGGTGAACCCGTCAGGGGCAACTGGCTTCTCAGTTCCCTGCCAGCCAATTACCTGGCTGAAATTTTTTGCCGATCCGGTAGCATGTGGAGGCGGAAGCTGTTTCTCCGGATAATTGCCGGTCTTTACTGATCCTTCATAGGATCCTGCATTCATTTTACGGGTATTGCAGCCAGCTGAAATCAGGAGGCAAAGTAAATAAATTCCTCCCTTTCTTAAACGCGCCATCTGTTTGTTTACATAATCATGTAAAAAATGATGCCAGCGTCCCGATATCCAACATAAGTTCCTCAGATGAGCATTCCTTATTCCCTAAGATCCTGTTATTTTTATTAGTTCACTTCCAGGGCATCCTTATTTGGCAAAAGCGGAAATGCGTTGTGGGGCTCTGTCTGGTACCAGAAAACCGTCGAAGCAATGTCATCCTCCAGTGGAAGGTACCGGCCCTCAGAATGCCAACCCAGGGCCTGGATCGTCACACGCAGGTTTTTTTCAAACCGTATTGGGTCCGTAATATGCCATCGGTACAAGCCAAAACGCTGAGAAACATTATAATGGCCATCTCCACGAATTACTTGCGCGAGGCCTGAGTAAGGACTGTTGAATTCCGTGTAATTGGATTCCTCAACGCCCGAAGCATTTTTTTTGCGCGTGTCAAAATCGTAAGACCCGCAGAAATAATCTTCCGTGCCCGTGCCGCAAATCGTGGGATAATCCCCATCACCATCCATATAAAATTTTATTTCACCCTCACCCCACCATCCGTTGTTGTGAACACCCCAGGCAAGGTAAGTGCCTACATACTGTCCGCGTCCCTGTACGCCATCCAATAATATAAACACTGATTTTGCGGGCAACGGGTTTGTGCGCCTGAATTGAGCATGAAAATAAGCCGCATCAGCAGGCACTTCTGTAAGAATATAATCAACCTGGTAATACAACATCATGGGATCATTATCAATATTCTCCATTGTGATCCTGCATTTTTTTCTGAACGGCATAGGCCAGTAGCAATTAAAAGCGGATCCCGGATTTACACAAACCGCCAACGAACGCAGCGGTGCATACTGGTTCCATCCCATCCCAAAAAAATCGCCAACAGGCGCTTCTACTGAAGCAGTTTTTTCATCATCCCAATAAAAACGTAAAATAGAATTACGCCAGATACCCGTGGGTGTCATCCAGATATGCTGGATGGATCCAGATCCGTTTATTTCTGCAATCGTAAAAGTTGTATGCGCTTTAATTTGCACCGAAGGACTGATTTTCCATCCCTTTCCCAAATCACGGGCGGCGGATTCTCCCGTTCCCTTTTCGGCCATTCCACCTTTTCCCTTTTCTCCATTAAAATTTTCCGGACTGATGGACCGGCTTTGCGCGTCGGACAACCGGTAAATATTTGACAAATTCGCGTTCATACCATTGTATTTCTCCTGCGAGAAGGCCGTCCCGGAGAAAATAAAACAAAATAGAATGCAAGTCAACCATTTATTTTTCATGTTCATCGTTTTGAAATGAATATTGAATATAAGTTAAAATATAAAATATCCTGTTAAAGCAGGTTATTTGAATCTACCTTTACAGGGTCATCAGTTTTTTAAAAATGTATAAAGTTTCATTTAACAATAAGGGCAATTCATTTCACCAGGATTTAAAATCTTCTGTTGACCAGTATTTTTCATCCTGCCAGGTAAGGAAAACCGGTAACTGGAAATTATATATCAAGGCGCTTACCCTTGTTCCGTTAGCTGTAGGTCTATATCTGATATTACTATTCATACATTTTTCTTTGATTCCGGGCATCCTGATTTCAGGGCTGTTCGGTTTTGTATTGGCCAGCATCGGCTTCAATATTATGCATGATGCCTGTCATGGTTCATACTCAGGGAAAAATTGGGTAAATAATATTATGGGGTTAAGCCTGAATCTTCTCGGGGGAAATGCATTTATCTGGAAATTCAAGCATAATATCATTCATCACACCTATACGAATATCGATGGCATCGATGATGATATCGCGAAGAGTCCGGTGATGCGTCAGTGTGAATCACAGAAATGGGTGAAGGCGCATCGGTTTCAGCATATCTATGTTGTGATATTATATGCAATTTCTTCCTTTGCCTGGGTGTCCATGTTGGACTTTGTTAAATATTTTAAAGGAAAGGTCCATCATACAGATCTGCAGAAAATGGATCTGAATGAGCATATTATTTTCTGGCTCAGTAAGATCCTGTACGTTGTTTTTTATTTGATAATCCCGGTTCATTTTGTAGGCTGGTCAACCTGGGCAATCGGCTTCAGCAGTATGCATGTTATGATGGGTCTTACACTGGCACTGGTATTTCAGCTGGCTCATGTGGTGGAGGATGCTGAATTTGTTTTCGCACCGGGTATTGAACCTCAGAAAATTGAAGAGGAATGGGCCATTCACCAGGTCCGGACCACGGCCAACTTTGCACCGAAGAATAAATTAATCAGCTGGTTTGTCGGAGGATTGAATTATCAGATAGAACATCACCTGTTTCCCAAAGTAAGTCATGTGCATTATCCGGCAATTGCACATATCGTAAGAGGAGTCTGTGATAAACACCAGGTACATTACAACGAATTCAAATCAATGACGGCTGCTGTGGCCTCGCATTTCAGGATAATGAAACAATTAGGAAGAAAACCGTCTTCAATTGTCAATGGTTAATTATCAATTGATAACTATTACCGAATCGTTGGTTTTGAAAAAAAATGTAATACAAACGCCTCCACATTAACAATTGACAATTAACCATTGACGTGGTTTTCCTCAATCACCTTCAGCCTGATCGCTTCGCCCTCTTGCTCCGCAACTCCCGACGCAACCAATTGCTTCAAACGCCAGATCAAAAAAGCCTCATTTAATTTTTCAGGAGACTTCATCTGAAATTGCTGAACCGTACGATGAATTTTCTGAAAAGTAGTTTGGAGAAAATGCAGAATGGATTTGTCATAGTGGTCGTCGGAAACCTGCACGATTTTCTTTCCCCCTTCCAGCAGGCGCAGGTTCATATTTTCCGCGGCCAGGCGGAACCATTCGTCAGGATCCGTTTCGAATTCTGCGAGGCTGACAGGACGGGCCAGTTTTCTGGCTTTCACAAATTCCCGGGCAGGAATTTCGGATAAGGAGGAGGGATAAAATACATTTCCCTTTTCATTGATAAAAGGAAGATTATTTAAACTCAGCAGAAAAATCCTTCCTGAGAATTTTTTGAGTTGTGCTACCAGCCAGAAATATCCACTCACATCTTTTACGTTGGGAGCCATCCAGATCCAGATCTGATCGAACTCCTCCTCTTCCATTCTCTGTGATATTTTCATCAGTATGGAAGAATCTGATTCTTCAGAAGGGGAGCCTTTTTCTTCATGCCGGATCGCATCCCACCATTTTTTTCGCTCATCCAGGCCTTCATCAGTAAATAGATCCTGTATGGGACCAACCGAATAATCATCATGGATCACAATGATCTCTCCGTCCAATGCGTCATCCATATCCATCGCCGAATTTAAAAGTTCGCCGCCGCGGGAATCAAAGACTATATGAAACATCTGTCAGTATTTTTAACCCTGTTAATCACTCCCATACTCTCATACTCTCATACTCTCATACTTGGTTCTCAGAATGATCAATTTCCATCCTGAGATTACCGATAATGAAATCCTGACGCTGAGGAGTATTCTTACCCATAAAATATTCCAACAACTGCTGGATATGCGTCTCCGGCATAATCATGACTGGCTGTACGCGCATATCAGGTCCAATGAAGCGCGCAAATTCCTGAGGCGAGATTTCTCCCAGCCCTTTGAAACGCGTGATTTCGGGTTTACTGCCCAGCTTTTTCATGGCTGCCTGCTTCTCCGTTTCGTCGTAACAATAAATGGTTTCCTGTTTGTTCCTTACCCGGAATAAAGGTGTTTCAAGAATGTATACATGATTGTTCTTCACCAGGTCCGGAAAGAATTGGAGAAAAAATGTCATAAGTAATAAACGAATATGCATGCCGTCCACGTCGGCATCTGTTGCAACAACGATATTATTATAACGAAGCCCTTCGATACTGTCTTCCACATTCAATGCATGCTGCAATAAATTGAATTCTTCATTTTCGTACACAACTTTTTTGGTGAGTCCGAAACAATTTAAGGGTTTACCCCGCAAACTGAATACCGCCTGCGTTTCCACATTGCGGACCTTGGTAATTGAACCACTGGCGGAATCCCCCTCTGTAATAAAAATGGTGGATTCCTTTTGTTTTTCAAGTATCAGGTTTTTTTCCTTGCCCGTTGCCTCTTCATTGTAGTGAACTCGGCAATCCCTTAATTTTTTATTGTGCAGGTTTGCCTTCTTGGCTCTTTCATTGGCCAGCTTTCGAATACCTGACAATTCTTTGCGCTCTTTTTCACTTTGTTCAATGCGTTTTTTCATCGCATCGGCAATGGAAGGATTTTTATGGAGATAATTGTCCAGTTCACGTGCCAGGAAATCATGAATAAAATTCTTCATGCTGGCACCCCCATCCTCCATGTACTGGCTGCCCAGCTTCGTTTTTGTCTGGGATTCAAAAACGGGTTCCACCACCCGCACAGATACTGCAGCGGTTATGCTTTGCCTGATGTCGGCTGCCTCATAATCTTTTTTATAAAAATCACGGATAACTTTTACGAACGATTCGCGAAAAGCCTGTTGATGTGTTCCACCCTGAGTCGTGTATTGTCCGTTCACAAAACTGAATATCTCTTCACCATAATCACTGTTGTGGGTAATCGCCACTTCAATATCATCTCCTTTCAGGTGGATGATCGGATAGCGAAGTTCATCTTCATTGGTCTTGCGTTTGAGCAGATCCAGTAATCCGTTTTTGGAGAGATATTTCTTGCCATTATAATTGATGACCAGTCCCGCGTTCAGGTAGCAATAATTCCAGAACTGGTTATCAAGATATTCATTGATGAAATGGAAATTCTTGAATATACTCTCATCGGGAACAAACTCAACGAGCGTGCCGTTCGGCTCAGTTGTTTTTGTTTCTTTATCTTCCTTTACCAGGTTTCCTTTTGAAAAAGAAGCACGTTTTTCACGGCCATCCCGAAATGCTGAAACGATAAATGACTGGCTAAGGGCATTCACTGCCTTGGTACCGACACCATTTAGTCCAACTGCTTTTTGAAATGCCTTGCTGTCGTATTTGGCGCCGGTATTTATTTTACTTACCACATCGACGACTTTCCCCAGGGGAATGCCTCTTCCGAAATCACGAATAGTCACTGTTTTTTCCTCAATAACTACCTCAATCTGCTTACCGTGACCCATGGTGTATTCATCGATACAATTGTCCACCACTTCTTTAACCATTACATAAATACCATCATCCGCGCTGCTCCCATCACCTAGTTTTCCGATATACATTCCGGGCCTTAGTCGGATATGTTCCTTCCAATCGAGGGAGCGGATGGATTCCTCTGTGTAAGCGAATAAATCTTGTTTGTTTTCTGCCATAGTGAATGGTCGCAAATATAGGTAAATCGAACTATTGAGAGACTGCGTGAATTACGCACGACTGTGAATAAAAAGTTTTTTATTTACTTGATTTCCTGTTTTTTAGGCGCATTCCACAGACAAATATCTGCAGTAATTTAGGTACAAAACCAAGTAGTTTTACCTATAATAAAACCCTTGATTTAACGCTATTATAGCATAAACTTTAACCCTTGAAAACTGGTCTGTTACCGGGAATTAATCAGCT
>Ga0209863_10000306_pt1 | contig 27439 bp, 20 predicted proteins | sample OrgsoiDNA2013046_FD_185796 | JGI IMG/M metagenome (GOLD analysis project Ga0209863, IMG submission 185796) | Permafrost soil microbial communities from the Arctic, to analyse light accelerated degradation of dissolved organic matter (DOM) -... | ecosystem: Environmental > Terrestrial > Soil >...
CCGGTCTTTTGGAATCAACGAGATAGGCGGGGCAGAAGGGCAAAATCTTTGAGTTTAAAGGACTTACAGGCAAAATCTTGAAAACAAAGGAGATAGGTCTGCAAGGTCATTTCTCGTCTGTCGCCCCACTATTGCTATGGTGCGGTCAGTTGAGTCTTAAGTCAACGGCTAACGTAGGGAATTTTTGATGGTGGGTTCTGGAAAGAGAAATGAGAGTTGGGGAACGTGGGGACATCCATAGATCGAGTGGCTTGACTCGCTTGAGGTCGTAGAGGCAGTGGGGCTCCTGCCCTTCGACTTCGCTCAGGGCAGGCTCTTTGCTTCGCGAAGGACCGGGCACCCCTCGTCTAGGTGAGGAAAAGGAGATCAAAGACTCGGCCACTCGCCTCGTTAGTGCCTTGGAAGGTCTAGTAGAACGACCTCGGAATGCTCTTGGGCGCGTTCTAGGACCAGGTCGTGGCCGTCTGGGGAGAGGTCGAAGTCGCGGACGTCGAAGTCGGGTGGGAGGTTGGTGAGTTCGCGTTGTGCGCCTGTGTCGAGGTCGATGAGCCAGAGATTCTTGTGTTTGATTTCGCCTTGCAAGAACACTAGCGAGTGTCCTCCGCCCGGAAGGAAGGCGAGGTGTCGGGCGCCACGGGTCAGAGTTAGATCCGGCAGGGGATGAGATGCGGCCTCCGGCGTCACGCCTTTTACCGCAAACTTTGTTCCGATATCGGGTCCGGAGTAGACGGCGAAGGTGCCGTCGGGGGCCCAGGTGGGATCGAGGGAGTAGTCCTGAACAAAGGGACTGGGTGGCCGTCCGTCGAGGGGGACACGAAAGAGGTGCGGGACGCCGTGATCGTCCGCGGCTGTGGTGACCGATTGGCCGTCGGGCGCCCAACACGGAGCGCCCTGGAGATCGAGCGCGTCGGTAACAATTCGCGCGTTAGCCCCATCCTGCTGCATTACGTACAACTGAAAGCGCCCCCGTTGGCGGACTGAGAAAGCGATGCGGCCATCCGGCGCAATGGCTGGCCCTCCGACTATGTGTGTACCCTCAGCGCTCCACAATTCCGTAGCGGTTTCGTTCGCTAGCTTCCAAACGCTGTCTCCTGCGCCGGCAGCAGAAACGTATAGGAGGTATCCGGGACCGAGTCGTGGAGAAAACATGGGCCCAGTCTTCGACGAGATTTGCACCGGAGTGGATGGATCGACGGCCGAGCCGCTGTTTGGCTGGGGGACTGTCCAACGCCAGAGTGTTCTTCTCGTGCTAGCGAGGGTGGTGACGATACGGCGGCCGTCAGCACTGGCCGCCAGCGATGTGTAGCGGTCCAAGCCTGCGCTGAGCCGGTGAGGAATTCGGCGCTCGACGTCCATGCTGTAGAGCCATGGGCCGGCGCCGTCGGGATCGCCAGCCAGGAACATCAGGGTTCGGCGGTCCAGAAAGACGGGATGAGTAACGCGGGCGTTGAACCGCGTGATTCGTTCCGGTGCGCCGCCAGTTGGAGGGATGCGCCAGATGTCCAGTTTATCGGGAAGGGAACCCTCAACGAAGTAGAGGAAATCGCTGTCGGGCGACCAGAGCGGGAAGTGGGAGTGAAGGCCGGACGGGGCGTTGAAAATGGGAGGTGCATTGGAAAGCTGGAGGCCGTCGGTTACGAAAAGCGGATCGCCGGGGCCGGGCGTGTGGTAGGCAAGGCGAGAGCCGTCGCGGGACCAGTCGAGTTCGGCGGCGCCCTCGAGGTAGGGCCTCGGTTGTCCCCCCAGGGTAGGAACCGCCCAGACGCCAATATCGCCGCCACTGCTGGAGCCACTTTGCCTGCGAAACCAATACGTGACCAAGGAACCATCGGGCGAAAACCCCAGGGCACGGATCAATGGATTGGCGAGGTCGGCGACCTTGCCATGGGTCAAGTTGTGGAACTCTCCCGAACCGATCTGTGTGACCCAAACGTCCATGGGTCCATCACGGTCGGATAGGAAGGCCGCGAAATGGCCGTCGCGGGAAAGAGCTGCGGCCTGGGCCACGCCTTCGAAATCTGTGACGGTCTGAAATTGTGCGTCTGCGATAGGGCTTCGCCAGAAATACTCTGTCTTCCTGAGCCAGACAGTTGCGGCTATGGCTAAGGCGCTGGCGAGCGTAATCGACAGCAGAACGGCTCCTCGGTTCAGGGAGAATAGTTTGGCGGCCAGAGGCGCAGCCGTCGAAGGGTTGCCGCTTCCGTCTTCCTGGGCGGCTCGGAGGCTTCGACTCTGTGCCCATGCGTCTAACTCCGCCCGCGAGGCGTAGATTGAGCCGGCCCGGTCATGGAGGTGGCGGTGAACGGGCATCCCCTCCCGCTTTTCCCAGCGCTGGACCGTGGTGACGTCGCGGTTGAGGTAGGCCGCGATCTCCTTCCAGGAATCCAGACGGTCCCCGGGTGGCAGTGTGGGAGGTACTGGTTCGCCCAAGGCGCGCTCCTGACTGGTTCGAGTTTACCGTGAAGCCCGGGGAACCGATTGTAGCGTGCCCCAACAGGGACGGCAAAGGACGGTATTCCACAGCAAGAAGAGGAAATACCGCGATTCTGCGCTTCACAGCTTGAACTGACCCGTCCGGATGTCTGAATGTGTGCGAGCGTCTTCCGCCGGACGGCGAAAAGACCAAGGAGATCGTATATGAGACAAAGATTGACAGGATTGGCTTTGTGCGGCGCGGTGGTTATGGTCACAGCTCTTTTCCACGCGGGGAGGGTTTCCGCTACTACGCCGAGCGGGTTCGTCGGGACAACGGTCGCCAAAAGCACCTTACCCGCCTTCGACGTTTCTAACCGCGTCGTTCTGCCGAGCACGACTGGGGAGAAAGAAGACGCTAAAGTATGGGTTTCGAAGCAGAAGACGAACGGGCCCTCCGACCTCTATGTGCAGAGCAATGTCTGGCAGCCGGGAGGAACCACGGGCTGGCACTCGCACCCGGGGCACAGCCTAATCATCGTGACGGCGGGAACGATCACGGACTACGAGAGTGACGACCCGACGTGTTCGCCGAAGGTTTACACGCAGGGGATGTCATTCGTGGATGCTGGCGGCGGCCACTCCCATCTCGTCCGGAATGAAGGCACAGAGATAGCGCAAGGCATCGCGGTGCAACTGATTCCGGCGGGGGCCGTGCGGCGCATCGACGTAGCCACGGTCCCGGCGAATTGCCCCAGCACGCTGGAGTGAGTTTCGCGCTGCGGATTGTGGGCAGGGCTGATTCATGCGGAAATGCAGCAAGGCGACTGTCCGCTAGTTTCTAGCGGTCGAAACCAGATGGAGCCCGGCTCTGGGGGGCGGGCTCCTCTGCGTTCGGCAAGGGTGGTTCGGCTGGGCAATGTCGCCGATCAGGATACGCCTGAACGAAAGGTACGGGTGTGGAGGGGAGAAGTGTCCACTCTCGGGCAGTAGGTTTCCAGATGCGGACACCTTGGCCGAAAGCCTGTCCGAGATTGGTAGCTGTAAGTCTTCCGGGAGCAGTCATATAGCCCAAACCGAAACTTGGATACACGATTGCTCCGATACGCTTCTGACAAGGAGGCGGTGCCGATGCTTTTCCACGACCTGAGGATCGCGATTCGCCATTTGCTGAAGTCGCCGGGCTTTTCCGCCACTGCCGTGCTCATGCTGGCGCTCGGAATCGGCGCCACCACGGCGATCTTTTCCATCGTCGAGAGCGTTCTCCTGCGCCCACTTCCGTTTCCTCATCCTGAAAAGTTAGTGCAACTCGCCGACATTATCGAAGGTGCGGATGTTGGCGGCAACGGTGAGGCAGGGGTGACGGCTCCGGACATTCAGGCTTATGTGCGGGATACGCGCAGCTTCGAAGGCTCAGGTGGCTATGCCCAAACAACCTTTGAACTTTCCGGGACAGGCGAGCCTGAGCAAGTGACCGCCGCTCGGCTCTCCAGCGGCGTACTTCCTGCGCTCCAGGTCGCGCCGCTGATGGGCCGATTTTCACGCAGCAGGAAGACGAGCAAAAAGAGCCGGTAACGATCCTGAGCTATTCGTTGTGGCAAGAGCGTTTCCGCGGCGACCCGGGAGTGTTGGACACGAAGGTCTTACTGGACCGCAAGCCTTACGTGGTGATCGGCGTGATGCCGCGGAACTTTGAGTTTCCGCTGGTGCCGGGGCATTTCAACAACAGCCGGCTTTGGGTTCCGGTGAGCTTCACGCAGGTTGAGCTAACCAGCGGAGCGGCGGGATGGAACTTCGGCATGGTGGGACGGCTCAAGCCCGGAATCACAGCGGCCCAAGCGCAGAGCGACACGGGGCGCGTGGCCCAGGAGACGATGCGGAACTATCCGGCCTTCATGTCCAGCATACGGATACGGTCGGTGGTGCGTTCGATGCACGAAGAGACGGTGGAGCAGGCGCGGGAATTGCTGCGAACGTTGTTTTTCGCAATCGCGGTGGTGCTGCTGATTGCTTGTGCCAACCTTGCGGGGTTATTGCTGGTTCGGGCCATTCGGCGGCGGCGGGAAATCGCAGTGCGCCTGGCGCTGGGAGCCCGCGCCAATGTGCTGTTGCGTCAGGCGATTCTGGAGAGCCTGGTTTTGAGCGCAACCGGAGGCGTGCTTGGTCTGGGTCTGGCTTCGATTGCACTGCGCATCGGCGTGAGTTGGTTGCCGGACACGTTGCCCCGGATTGGGGAGATCGGCTTGGATTGGCAGGTGGTGTTGTTCGCGATGGTGCTGGCGGGATTGACAGGCGTCGTTTGCGGACTAGCTCCGGCATTCGCAGCCATGCGAACCAGCGTCAATGAAACGCTGAAAGAAGGTGGGCGCACGGGCAGCGCCGGCGGTCATGGGTGGCTACGCTCGATCCTGGTGGTGGGCGAAATCGCGATTGCGCTGGCATTGCTGTTTGCGTCCGGGCTACTGCTGCGGAGCTTCGAGAAGATGCGGGCAGTGAATCTTGGCTTCCGTCCGGATCACGTGCTTTCCGCGGCTTACGCTCTTCCGCTGAAGCAGTACCCTACGCAGGCAGCGGTGAACGAGTTCAACGACGAACTGGTTCGCAGACTTCGACAGATGCCAGGCGCGGCCTCTGCGGGTCTCTCGTCGGTTCTGCCCGCTTCGGGCGGCATCAACAACAATACCTTCGTCGCTGAAGGATACGTTGCTCCCCAAGGGGGCAACATGAACCTGGCCACGCTGGCGACGATCAGTGGCGACTATATGCAGTCGATGGGCATTCCCTTGTTGCAGGGCCGTTTCTTCAACGCTGGAGACAAGTCGCAGGAGCAACTGGTGACGATCGTCAATCATAAGCTAGCGGAACACTACTGGCATGGATCGGATCCCATCGGCAAGCGCATGCGTCTGGGAACACCGGAAATGAAGACGCCATGGTTGACCATCGTGGGTGTTGTGGCCGATGTCAAGGAAAGTTCGCCGGATATTCCAGCAAAGGAACAGTACTACCAGCCCGTAGAACAGTTCGAGGAGTCGCTCGGCTCGCTGGGGTCGCCTCAAGATACGCCGACTGGGAACGGAGGCTTCATCCTCGTGCGGACTGCGATGGCTCCTGAACAGATGGCTGGCGCTCTCCGGGCCACGGTTCGTTCGATTGATCCGCAGTTGCCGCTGACCCAGGTTCAAAGCATGGAATACACGGTCAACGAGAGTGAAGCGCCACGGCGTTTTAGTACGGCGCTCATCTCCGGCTTTGCCATCGCCGCCGTATTGCTTTCGGTGCTGGGGATCTACAGCGTCATCGCCTTCTCGGCGGACCTCCGGGCGCAGGAAATGGCGATCCGGATGGCGCTCGGTTCGCAGCGGTCTGGAATCCTGAGTTTGGTTTTCAAGTCCGCGCTGAAACTGGCTCTGGCGGGGTGTGTCCTGGGGATGCTGGGTGCGGCTGCTGTCTCGCGACTTCTGCAGTCGTTCCTGTTCGGTGTCAGTCCGTTCGATCCCATGGTGCTCAGCCTGGCGGCATTCTGTGTGTTTCTGCTGGCCCTGGCGGCGTCGTTGCTGCCGGCGCGCCGGGCTGCTTCCATTGATCCCATGAAGGCTCTGCGAGCGGATTGAGCCGGATATGCCTTATTTCGGCAGCACCGGCATCCACTCGCCTGCGGCGAAATGTTCGCGATCGGCAGCGATGACCGCGTAGCAGTTGGTGCGCGCAGTGGAGGCCAGGTCGCCGGAGCCTTGCCACGGGGTTAGTTCCACTTCCGCATCTTCGAACTGTCCCGAGAGTGTGGCGGGAAGGAAGCGCTTCAGGCCAGGTTTCCGGGTGATGGCGGTTTTCAGCTTGGCATGCAGGAAGAGGAGCGGACGGGGAGTGGCTCCGCCCAGGGCTTCGAGGATGGGGCGCGTGAAGAGTTCGAACGTCACCATGGTGGAGACAGGGTTGCCGGGCAGGCCGAAGAAATAAGCGCTATCCACGCGGCCGAAGACGACTGGGCGGCCGGGTTGGATCAGCGCGCCGGTGAAGAAGAATCCGGCTCCGAGGTCTTCCAGGGCCTGTTCCACAAAGTCGTAGCGGCCCACCGAGACGCCGCCGCTGAGAAGAAGAAGATTGCTCTTGAGACCCTCTTCGATCAGTGCACGCAGGCGGGTTTTTTCGTCGGGCGCGACGGGCAGAAGCATGGGTTCTCCGCCCGCGTTGCGGACCTGTGCGGCGAGCGAGTGAGAGTTGGAATTGCGAATTTGATGTGGTCCTGGAGTTTCGGCGATGCCCACGAGTTCGTCGCCGGTGGAGAGAATGGCGATCCTAGGCCGCGCATAGACCTGCACCCGAGTTCTCCCCACCGAAGCGGCTACGGCGATCATGGCTTCATCGATTCGGGTTCCGGGTACCAGCAGGGGGTCCCCGCGCCGCGCCTCCGCTCCAGTGGGGACGATGTTGTCACCGGGGGCAATTCCCTTGCTAACTTCCACGAAGTCGCCGCTGCTCGAGGTATGTTCCACCATCACAACGGCATCCGCGCCGGCCGGAGCCGCAGCGCCGGTCATGATGGCGACGGCGTCGCCGGGCCCCACCTGAAAGCGGGATGGATCGCCGCCGGCTTTGATCTCTCCAAGAATCTTGAGCCGTGCCGGGAGGCAGGCCAGATCGGCTTCGCGCAGCGCGTAGCCATCGCGCATGGCGCGAGGGAAGGGAGGGACATCGCGATCGGCGGAGATGGTTTCGGCGAGGATTCGGGACAGGCTGTGATCGAGCGCGACGGTTTCCGCAGCGGGCGAGGGGATGGTGGCGGCGTGTTGCTCGACGACTTTGCGGGCCTCTTCGAAGCTGAGAATGCGTTCTTTCGCATGCATGGAGGGGATGATACGTGATTCGAGGAGGAATGGGGTTGCCTGCGGGGCGGTAGAGCGTTGCCTTGGGCCGCTCAGACTGACTCAAGCAAGTCACGCGGGCGAGGGCGCCGGCGCCCCACGGACCCTTACCTTCCTGAAGCGCCGCTGGCCAGGGAGAGTTCTTCGCGGAGGCGTGCTGGGTTGGTGGCGTGGAGTAAGGCGGTGTCCAATTCGACCTCGCCCGCGCGGACCAGGTTTGCGATTTCGTCGTCAAGAAATCGGACATGCTCGTCCCGTCCGGCTTCCATCGCTTCTGCCAGCGTTCTTCCTGCGTTGACGCCCAACTCGACCCACTCACGAGTGAGGGGAGTGGAGCGGACGATCTCGACCGCTAAAGCTCGGCCTTCGCCGTTGCGGCGCGGGAGCAGTTTTTGGCACACGATGTAGCGGAAGAGGCGCGCCAAGCGGCTGCGAACGGCGGTCTGCTCGACCGGGGAGAACGAGGCCATGAGACGTTCAATGGTTTCCTCGGCGCTGTTGGCGTGCAGGCTGGAGAGGACCAGGTGGCCGGTCTCGGCGGCTTCGAGGACGGTGGCAACGGTTTCGCGGTCGCGGATGTCTCCCACCAGGATGACCTTGGGCGACTGGCGCAGGGCGGCCTTCAGGGCCAGAGAAAAACTGGGCGTATCGCTGTGCAGTTCGCGCTGGTGGATGGTGCACTTCTTGTGATTGTGCAAAAACTCGATCGGATCTTCGACCGTGACTACGTGGTAGCTCTGAGTTTCGTTGATGCGATCGAGCATGGCGGCGAGGGTGGAGGATTTTCCGGAGCCGGAGGGTCCGGCCACGAGAACAATCCCATCGCGCAGGTTAGCAACGTCCGCCAGGTGCGCGGGCAAGTGCAAGGCTGCGAAATCCGGAATCGCGGTTGGAATCACGCGCATTACTACAGCGCAACTTCCACGCTGGATAAAGACGTTGACGCGAAAGCGGGCAATGCCGGTGAGTCCATAGGATGTGTCGCAGGAGCCGTGCTCGCGCAGTGCGGACACTGCGTTCTGGTTGCTGCCGAGGAGTTCGCTGGCGATGCGGCGGGTTTCATCGGAAGAGAGTGCGCCCGCGGTGTAGCCGGCGCAGGGCAGGAGTTGCCCGCGGACCTCCACTTGAGGAGGGCGCCCGGGCGAAAAAATCAGGTCGCTGACGTTGGGAGAGGTGTTCAACATGGCCTGGAGCAGCGCTTCCAGGGAGCCCCGGGGATTGCGGGCAGCGGTTCCTGAAGCGCCGGTGGCCGATTTTCCGACACCGCTGCCCAAAGCTGGCAAGGTTCTCTCCAAGTATTCAATTTGGGGAAGGGAATGTGGACGCGGGTATCCGTGTCTTGTTTAACTCTAGCGGGGTTCCCGGAGAGGGGCTAGGACTGCTAGGTCAGGGCCGGAAGTAATGGGGGAAGAGCTGTCGGCTATCGGCTTTCAGCTATCGGCTAGGGCGAGCCGAAAACTGAGAGTCGATAGCCGACGGCCGATAGCGGACAGCCTATTTCTTGGCGCCTTTCTTTTGCTTGCCAAAAGTCGTTTCCACCGTGCTTCCGATATAAGTAAGCAAGCCTTTTGCGCCTTCCGCGTTGGGGCCATCTGGAGCCAGTTCAAGATACTTCTGTAGGGCTGCCTCGGTTCCCTCTACCGGAACTACCTTGCCGTTCTTATCGGTGGAAGCCTTGCCGACCAGACTTACGCCCAACTGGTAATACGATTCGGCTTTGGTGGGATCGGCGGCGACGGAGGCCTGGAATGCTTTGATGGCATCGTCCACGCGGCCTGCGTTCGTATAAACAGCGCCAATGTTGAACTGGTACCCTGCCATGCCCGGGGGATCGAGGGCGGCGGCTTCGTTGTAGGCTTTGACGGCTCCGTCGACGTCTCCGGAATGTGCGTAAGCGTCAGCCAAGTTGTTGTAGTAGGCGCCCTGCGGTTTAATGGCAATGGCTTTTTGATAGGACTCCGCAGCCTTGCCATAGGCTTCCTTGGCCCCGGCACGGTCTGTCTTCTCCTTACTCTTGGCTTGTCCGCGGAGGGCCTCGCCCATGGTGAACCAGATGAGGTCGCGGTTGGGATCGATCTGCGTGGCCTCGGTCATGGTTTGCACCGCCAGATCGAAGTTGCCGGCAGTGATCGCGGCGCGGGATGCCGCTAGTTTGTCATTGAGTGCCTTGACGTCTAACTTCTCTTTATTCTGCTTGGCCTCTTGCTCGGCGATTTTCTTCTTGTCCTCTTCGGACATCTGCGCCTGCCCGGCGGCTTGTTCCTTTTTCAGGTCGATGTCGTTGACGTTCTCGTCGGAGGAAATGGGCACCTTGCTGAGGCGATAGATTTCCTTGCCGTCCACGGAGAGGACGATGTTGTAGGTGCCGGGCGCAACGCCAAGGGAAAAATACTCGCCCTTATTGTTGGTCTTGAGAGTGTACTTGCGGCCGGACTCGAGGCCGGTGAATTCGACCACGGCGCCTGCGAAGGGCTTGCCGTCCATGTTCTTACAAGTGCCCTTGACCGTGCCGGTTTGCGCGGAGACACGCGGCACAAAGAGGGCAACGGTCAATATCGCCAAGATCAGAACGGAGCAACGTTGCTTCATGATGGGGCCTCCAGGCTCCTGTAAGTTTGACTCGCAAATGTTCAACTCAAAAGACTGCGGAAAGGATGCTTTCATAGCTAAGCGCGGGGCGCAACCCCTTTTGTTTCATACGGGATCGGATCGGTTGCTTCGGCCTCCTGAAAAGCGCGGAGGCGCAGGACGCAACTATCGCATGTACCACACGCCCGGTCTTCGCGGCTGTAGCAGGACCACGTTAAATCTACCGGTGCTCCGAGTTCAAGGCCCTGCCGGATGATCTGGCTCTTTTTAAGGGCGATGAGCGGGGTGACGATGCGGATGTTGCCTTCCTTCGTGCCTGTGTGGATCACCTCGTTGTAGGCCTGATAGTAGGCGGGGCGGCAGTCGGGGTAGCCGGAGCTGTCTTGCTCGACGGCGCCGATGTAGATCTGTTCCGCTCCGAGGACTTCGGCCCAGCTTACCGCTACTGCCAGGAAATGGGCGTTGCGGAAGGGGACGTAGGTTATGGGGATTGGCTGGGTGTGAGAGACCGTTTCGGGTGGGGCGTCCGGGATGGCGATGCTGGGATCGGTGAGGGCGGAGCCGCCGATGGCGCGAAGGGCTTCGTTGCGCACGACGAGTTGATTGCGGATGCCGAGGCTGGCGCAGATGGCGAGGAAGGCTTCGCGCTCGCGGGACTCGGTGCGCTGGCCGTAGCTGATGTGGAGGGCGGAGGCGTCGGTGTCGCGGGCGGCTAAGGTGGCGCAGACGCAGGAGTCCATGCCGCCGGAGAGGAGGACTACGGATTTGGGCTTAGACACCTTTCACCGCCGGGTCCCAGATAAATTTGTGTAGCTGCAAGCCGAGGCGGGCGTTGACGTTGTCGGCCAGCATCCACTCCGCGAGTTCCTGCGGATTGAGCAGGCAGTGTGCGGCGTCGCGTCGGCCGGAGGCGTCTTTGCGGAAGGCCGGGGAAAACAGCACGGCATTCACGCGGCTGGAAAGGGTGTGCTTAGCGGTGAAGTCGCGGGCGAATTCATAGTCGCTCCGGGTGCTGAGGACGAACTTCAGTTCGTCGTGGGGTTGCAGAGCGTCCATATTCTCAATACGGAATGTGTCGGGCTCGCCAGAGTGCGGGCATTTTACGTCGACAATCTTGATAACCTTAGGGGGAACTTTGTCGAGCGGGCGTTCGCCGCTCGTCTCCAGCAAGACGGTGTAGTTGGCCTGCAAAAGCAGCTGCATCAGCGGGACGACTTCGCGCTCCTGCAACATCGGCTCGCCACCGGTGATTTCGACGAGACCGCCGTTGGGGCTGAGGCGTTCGACTTCGATGAGCACTTCCTCCGGCGACATCTTGTGCCCACCGGTGAAGGTGTACTCGCTATCACACCAGGCACAGCGTAGATTGCAGCCCGTCAAGCGCACAAAAACGCACGGCAACCCCGCGTGTGTGGATTCTCCCTGAAGCGATTTGTAAATCTCGGTGATCTGCATGGAAGCCGCGGCTATTCGAAGTAGGTCGCGGTAGTTTCGTCAGTCTCGAAGATCTTGACGGTCTTCACGAAGACGCGTCCGTTGGTTTGGGTCTTCATTCTCGCGTTCGTCTCGTCGTAGAAATACTTGGCTAGGTTTTCGGCGGAGGGATTGAGCGTGGTGAAGGGCTCCAGCTCATTGATCATTTGGTGGTCGAGCCGGTCGATGACGGGCTTCATGACCTCACGCAGATTCTTGAAGTCGAGCAGCAGCCCGGCCTGATCCAGTTCCTGCCCAGACAGCGTCACACGGACGCGGTAGTTGTGGCCGTGCGGATTCTCGCACTTGCCCTTGTAGTTGCGCAGGTAGTGCCCTGCGGCGAAGGTGTCTTCCACGGTGACTTCGAACATGAACTCCTCAAGTTGTTGGGATTTCGGTGAACGAATCCCAAGCGAACGGCGCCACACTCGCTAGGAAAGAGGCGTAATCCTATTTTACAGCCCCGGCCGGCATCGAGCTCCCCGTGACCGCAAGAGAAAGCCCTTCCGATAGAGCAGTAGAGGCAGCGTACTCAATATGCAAAACCCGTTCAGGACATCGGCAATAATCGAGAAACCGAATTGTTCAACTGCGTCGTGGGAAATCATCTCTGTTGATCTTGTCATTTCTGTTGATCTTGTCATTCCACCGGCGAGGTGTGATCGTGGACGACGCGCCAGCCCTCAGGAAAGTGGCGGATGACTAACGTGAAAATGCCGTGCGGTGTTTTGCCGCTAGAAAGGACGAGGTGATACTCCCCGCGGGCGAATGCGGCGTCGCTGCCCAGCATCTCGATGCGCAGATTGCGGAATTCGAGCGCTCCCATCTCCGTTCCGGCGCTTTGGTAGTGCTGCCGATAGCGGTCCAGCGTCGGCTGCCAACCGCGGGTTACGATGCCCCCGGAGAAGAACGTCAGGTCGTCAGATTTCCAGTATCCCGCCATGAAGCCTTCGAGGTCGTGGTGATTCCAGGCGTCTTGCTGGCGGTGAAGCAGGGCGCGGACGTTGGCTTCGGGGTCGGGTAGCGCCGAGGAGAGCGCGGCTCCGAGAAGGACAAGACTCAACGAAAACAACAACCCAATCATGTTCACAGTTCGTCTCCGTTGTGGGCAGCGCGAGAGGAATGCGAATTAAGAATGCTCGGAGCCAGACGGACAGTATAAACACGGCTGGACGGTTGAATGCTTAGCAGCTTGTTGGAAACCCGAGGTTTGTCATTCCAGCCGAAGAAGGAACTGCTTTCATCGATGGTTGGGAAAAAGAAAACTTTCTTGAGCGTGCTCTGCAACCAAACCTTACGTCAGGGGCTAAAGCCCCACCATTTTCGTGCCTTTGATGCAGGACTGAAGCCCTGCGCCACCCAAACGCGATCAGCGGTACGATTTATCCACAAGGCGCGTTGGGTATGGATAATCCTGGTATTTTCGGCAACGTCGCAATCGTGTTAAGCGCGTTTGCCTTTCCCGGGTGCGGCTGCTACGGCGGCCACTTCCCAGGGGCGTTTTGGGCGTTCGGGTTCTGCTTTGTCGCGATCTACGACACGGTCGTACTGGTACGAAGTACTGGTCGTGCCGAGCGATTCGTTGTAGAGGCTGGGGAGACCCAGGGCTTCCTTTAGCTCTTCGGAAAACTGGTGCAGCGACTTGAGGGCCTCCGCGGTTGCTGGGATTTCCGTCTTCGAGGTTTTGAAGAACTGTTGATAGCCCTTGTTGATGAGTTTGGCGATTTCGCCGCTGACCAGATAGCCGGGGTGGGCGAAGATCTTTACGCCGTCCGCACCGCTCTTTTCGATGGCGCAGGAAACGCCGAGCTTTTTCAAGAACACACGGCTCTGCGTGCCGGGGGCTTCGAGCAGATCGAATCCATGCTCGCGCAGCCAGTTCAGGGCTTCGTCCCAAGTTTTGCTTTCGTCGATTTTCTTCGCCATAGGATTCCGATCTTCTTTCCCTAAGCTTAGATGCCGCTTTGCCGGTTAGAGATACGTATAGCAGACATTCGCGGGAATCTGTTGGGCCACGGCCTCAACAAATCGCATTAGGAACTCTTTGTGTGTGACAAAGCAAATTACTTTAGTCAGGGGCCGTTGGCAAGCGGGAGTGATGCGGGCAGGTTTGTTAGCGGACGGCCGAGGACGGCCGTCCTCACGTAAGGCTTTGCTCGGGCCGCGCATTGGGCTGATACCATGAGGCCGTGAGTTTGTTATTACTGGATGTGCGGAATCTTTCAGTGCAGTTTCCAGGGCCGGGCCCTGATGTCGCCGCTTTGACGGCGGTGCGGGAAGTGAGTTTTTCCATTGCGCCGGGCGAGGTGCTGGGGCTGGTTGGAGAATCTGGTTCGGGAAAGTCGGTGACGTCGCTGGCGCTGATGGGCTTGCTGCCGCCGCAGGCTCGGACTTCGGGCAAGGCTGATTTCACCGTTTCGGGCCAGCCTGTTGACCTGCTTTCGATCTCGGACGAACAACTTCGCGCCATGCGCGGCTCGCGCATGGCTATGATTTTTCAAGAGCCGATGACGGCGCTGAACCCTGTTATGCGCGTCGGCGATCAGGTAGCCGAGGCGGTGCTTGCTCATTCCCCCCGGACGTCCAAGAAAGAGGCGGGACGGAGAGCGGTGGAAGCGTTGCGCGAAGTGGCGCTGCCGGAACCGGAAAAGAGCGCACGCGACTATCCCCATCAGCTTTCGGGCGGGATGAGGCAACGGGTAATGATTGCGATGGCGATCGTCAACCGGCCGCAGTTGCTCATCGCTGACGAACCGACGACGGCTTTGGATGTGACCATTCAGGCGCAGATTCTGGAACTGCTGCAAGATTTGCGGGTGAAGTTCGATCTGGCGATGTTGTTTATTTCCCACGACTTGGCGGTCGTTTCCCGTGTCGCCGATCGGGTAGCTGTGATGTATGCCGGGAGCCTTGTGGAAATGGCGAACCGCGAAGATATTTTTCGATTTCCCGCACATCCTTACACCCAAGGGTTGTTGCGTGCAGTTCCAACTTTGCGAACCGATCGAACCAAGCCTCTTTCAGTGATTGAGGGCAGCGTTCCGCCGTTGCGTGCTCTGCCGCCCGGTTGCCTGTTCGAGCCGCGCTGCAAATTTCGCGTGGCCTCGTGTTCGCAGGCACTCCCCCCGCTGCTGGAAGTCGCGCGTGAGCACTGGAGCCGCTGTCCGGTGACGCAACCGGCTATCAACCCGCAGCATCTTCGAGAGGGCGGTTTGACAGGAGAGTGACCCTACGTGAGTTTTGCAGAAAGAGGCGAGTGGGCTATACTCCACGAGTTCTTCCCGTAAGTTCCTTCCTGAGCGGATGACTGAGTGCGCATCTTTTTACTAAGCGATATCCATGCCAACCTCGAAGCTTTAAATGCCTGCGTGGATGCCGCCCCCCGGTACGATGCCGCTGTGAACCTGGGGGATGTGGTCGGATACGGAGCCGACCCGAATGCAGTCATTGATCTGGTACGGCAGCAAAAGCCGGTGCTGGTGCGCGGGAACCACGACAAGGCAGTCTCGGGCGTAATGGACCTGGAGCACTTCAACCCTATGGCGGGGCTGGCCGCGTTGTGGACGCGGGACCGGCTTACTCCGGAAAATATGGAGTGGCTGCGCGCGTTACCCCAGGGTCCGATCCGCATGCCCGGGTTGGAAGATACGCAGTTCGTTCACGGTTCGCCGCTGGATGAAGACGAATACGTAGTGAGCGAGCGAGATTCCCAGGAGCCTTTGCTGACGGCAGCAGCGCCCATCACTTTTTTCGGGCACACGCACCGGCAGGGCGGATTCAGCCTGGATGGCGCGGAAACCGAAGTGATCCAACCGGAATGGGCGTTGACGGACGAGAAGTCGGTTTGGGAGATGCCACTTCGGGAAGGCGTGCGGTATCTGATCAACCCTGGTTCCGCGGGGCAGCCTCGGGATGATGATTGGCGGGCTGCGTTTGCCGTTTTCGATTCCGATCGCCGCGTAGTAGAGTTTCACCGCGTGTCCTACGACGTGAAGACTGCGCAGGATAAGATTCTTGAGGCACAGCTTCCGCCTCGCTTGGCGCAGAGGTTAGCGACCGGCCGTTAGGGTTTGTTCTACCGGGGCTTACGGCTCTCGGGCGTTTACGGGACTTTTTGGTGGGGCAGGGGTCCTTCGACTTCGCGAGGACTTCACTTCGTGAAGGCCTCGCTACGCTCAGGATGACAGGCCTAAATCATCGTTTGAGATGACAGGCCTATATTGTCGTTTAACAGGATCAGCGTTCCCATCGGTTGATGGCGCTTCGACCTCAGGTAAACTGACGCTATGTCCGGCGAGACTTCTTCCCGCAATTCCAGCCTTTTTACGCCTCGCAACGCGCCTACGCCGGAGCGATACATCCTTGCTCACATTGACGGCGGCGCACGCGGCAATCCAGGGCCGGCGGGGTATGGCGTGGCGGTGGCGGATTCCTCGGGCAAACGAGTGGCCGAACTGAGTGAGTACATCGGGCACAAGTCCAACAACGTTGCGGAGTACAGCGGATTGTTGGGTGCGTTGAAATATTGCTTAAAGCATGGCGAGCCCGCGCTTAAGGTGATTAGCGATTCTGAATTGATGGTGAAGCAACTGAACGGCGTGTACAAGGTGAAAAGCCCGGATTTGAAAACTCTGTATGACCAGGCCCAGACGATGATTCGGCGACTGGATTGGTTTCGGGCAGAGCACGTGTTGCGGGCAAAAAATAAGGACGCGGACCGACTGGCGAATGACGCGATGGACCGCGGGATGCGGCGTGGGGATCATGCTGAAGGTGTGGCGCGGGAGAGCGTGCCCGGGATTGCTGCTGCGCCCGCGGCCGTCGAGGTGCGGGAGTTCAACGGGATTGTGCAGAGCGGGAAGATTGTTCTGTTGAGTGGGGAGTTGCCTGAGGGGACATTGGTGAAGGTGCGGGTGAAGAGTTAAGTCTTTTCACCACGGAGACACTGAGACACGGAGAAATTCGATTAGGGAATCCTTAGATTCATCCTTGCTCCAAATCAAGAGCAGGTCCCTCCACTTCGCGGAATCGCCGGAAAACCGGCGATTCTGCTACGGTCGGGATGACAAATTGAACTTGATGGGTCCGCTAAGGTTTTGATGAGGTTTTGAAGAATCTGCGATGGTATTGCGAGGATCTCTGCGTGTCTCAGTGTCCCCGTGGTGAATCGGGGTTTGGTTCTTCGCTGGCTCCCGCGCCGAAAAACTCTTCGACTTTCTTGAGTTCGGTGGTTCTGGCGTAGGCCGGGAGGCTTTCGAGGAAGACGCGGCCATACTGTTTCTTGAGGATGCGGTTGTCCATGAGGACGAGCAGTCCGCGGTCGTTGAGGGAGCGGATTAGGCGGCCGAAGCCTTGTTTCAGGGTAATGACCGCGGCCGGGACTTGATAATCGAAAAAAGCGTTACCCCCTTCCGCATCAATGGCGCGGACCCGAGCGGCTACCACGGGATCGCTCGGTACGGCGAAGGGCAGGCGGTCGATGATGACGCAGCTTAATTGTTCGCCCTGCACGTCCACGCCTTGCCAGAATGAGGACGTGCCAAAGAGCACGGCATGGGGCGTGAGGCGGAATTGCTCGAGCAATGAATTCTTGGGGGAGTCGCCCTGACGCAGGATTGGGTAGTCGAGCACGCCGAGCAGGCGCTGATAAATGTCGTTCATCTGAGCATAGCTGGTGAAGAGCACGAACGCCCGTCCGCGAGTGATTTCGAGTAAGCGGCGGATGCGGTCGGCTGCGCGCGAGCCGAACTCGGGGGTGCGCGGGTCGGGCAGGTCGGGAGGGACATAGAGTAGGGCTTGCGTTTCGTAATCGAAATGCGACGGCAGCACGGTATCTCGGGCGTGCTCGATGCCGAGGCGGCGCTCGATGTATTCGAAGCCTCCGCGAACCGCGAGAGTCGCCGAGGTGAGGACGACGGAGTCCATGCGGGCGAACAGCGTCTCTTTGAGAATGGGCGAGACGTCAATCGGCGTCGCTTGCAGGAATACATTGTGACGTCCACGGCCCCCGCGCCGTTCGATCCAGAAGACTGTGTTGGGTTCTTCGGATTCCATCAGGAAGGTCAACTGCACCCGCAATTCTTCCGCGCGACGCACGAAGGTGAAGGACTCCTCCGGCTTTTCCGGCATCGCCGAGATTTCGGCGCCGAGGCGGGTCAGGGCCTGGATGAGGCCGAGGAATTCCTCGCCATTTTCTTCGAGGAATTCGCGGCGGGCGTCGAAGGCGAAGCGTCCGTCGCCGGGAGGTAGCAAGGAAAAGAAGAACTGGGAGCGGTCGCGCAGGCTGCCGAGCGCACTGGACAAGGCGGCGGAGAGGCTGCGGTTGCGTTGCAGGGAGGCCTCCACGTCCCGGGCGAGGTCATCGACGCGCAAGTTGCTGACTACGATCCCGAAATAGCTGGCGGCGACGTCTTCGAGTTCATGCGCTTCATCGAAAACTACCGTGCCGCAGTCGGGGAGAATGCCCGCGTCGGGCGCGCCATCGGCCTGCTGCTTGATGGCGAGATCGGCGAAGAACAGGTGATGGTTGACGATGATGATGTCGCTCTCGGAGGCGCGGCGGTGCATTTCTGTAATGAAACATCGGTCGTATTGGCTGCACTTCTGGAACAGGCAGGTCTCGGAGCGGGCGTCGAGCTTGGGCCAGAGCATGCTGGATTCGGGCAGGGCGGCGATTTCGGCGCGGTCTCCGGTTTGAGTGTGGGGCTCCCATGCGGAGATCGCCTGGAACTGGTCGATCTCCTGCAAGCCGTTCAGGACCGGCTGAGCGGTGAGATCGTAGAGCCGCTTGCGGCAAAGATAATTGTTGCGACCCTTCATGTAGCAGACTGAGAGTTGGCCTTCGCCATTCGGATAAAGCGCTTGCTCGAGGAAAGGGATATCTTTGAAGAAGAGTTGTTCCTGAAGATTCTTGGTGCCGGTGGAAATGATGACGCGCTTGCCGGAGCGCAGGGCGGGTACGAGGTAGGCCAGAGTTTTTCCTGTGCCGGTGCCGGCTTCGACGATTAAGTGGCGTTTTTCCTGCATTGCCTGCTCAACAGCCTGGGCCATCAACAACTGGCCGCGACGGAACTCGTAAGCCGGATGCGTGCGCGAAAGGACGCCGCCTGGACCGAAGAATTGATGCAGGGAAATGTCTTTGAGCGAAGCGGATTTGGTAGTGGCGACCACGGAGTCTTTATAATACCGAGTTACAGGCAGATTGCCTGCGAGGTTGACGCAGTTCGACTGGGCAGGGGTCTTTCGACTGCGCACTCCCGCGCTTCGCGCGCGAGCGCTGCGCTCAAGATGACACCCAAAAATATCTCAAGATGACACTCGGAAAGTGAATAGTCCTTCGCAGGCGCGTTTATGTTTGGGGCATGTTGCCGAAAGATCTCAAATTGAAAAGAAAGAAATCAAGAAATCTCGAGAAGCCGGCGAAGTCTATGCTATCCAATCCACCTGTACCCGGCTCAGCTGCCTCCGAGGCCGCTGTTTCTGGCACGGCGTTGCCAGTGCTGTGTATCGTCGGTCGGCCCAACGTGGGCAAATCGACGCTGTTTAACCGCATCACGGGACGGCGCCGCGCGATTGTGGGCGATGAGCCTGGGATCACTCGCGACCGTTTGTATTCGGAAGCGGAGTGGGACGGCAATTTTTTTCGGCTCGTTGACACCGGAGGGATTGTGCCGGATGACGACGACTTCATTCCTTCGGAAATCTTTCGCCAGGCGCGGTTCGCGCTCGATGAGGCAGCGGCGATCATCGTAGTTGTCGATGGCCGCAGCGAACTGGCTGGTCCGGACATGGAACTGGCGCGCCTGCTACATCGCACCGGGAAGCCGCTGTTTCTCGCGGTCAATAAGATTGATTCCGACAAGCAGGAGCATCTGGCGGAAAACTTCCGCACCCTGGGAATTCGCAATGTCTATCCGATCTCCGCCGAGCACGCCATTGGCGTGGGCGAATTGCTGGAAGCGATTTTCGAAATTCCCGCGATGAAGCAGAAGTCCGAGGCCTGGAAGAAGGCCAAGGCAGCGACGGAGGAGCTGGAGCTGTCGCACGCGGATCGAGAAGATGGCTTAGGGGAGGGCGACGGTGAGGATTCACCCCCCGCTGTCGCTCCCGCAGAGATCAAAGTCGCCATCATTGGGCGCCCTAACGTGGGCAAATCTACTTTGCTCAATCAGTTGACAGGCGCGGACCGGTCGATTGTATCGCCGATCGCCGGCACGACGCGCGACGCCATCGATGAGGTGGTGGAGCGGAACGGGCAGAGGTTTCGTTTCATCGACACGGCCGGAATCCGCCGCAAGGGCAAGACCAAGCTGATGGCGGAGAAGCTATCCGTGATCATGGCGCGCAAGCATCTGGAAGACGCAGACATCGCGCTGCTGGTGATCGATGCGCCCGAAGGCGTGGCTGCCCTGGACGCGCACATAGCCGGATACGCGCACGAGAGCGGGCGGTCTGTGATTGTGGTGGTCAATAAATGGGATTTGGTGACCAAGGCGGCCGCAGCGGCGTCTCACGGGACCGCACCGGTCGCGAGCCGCCTGTCCAAAGCCGCGCGGCTGCAAACCTCGAAGCAAACGGCGGATCGCGAACTTTATGAACAGAGGCTGCGGGGTGAGCTCAAGTTTCTGGCTTATGCGCCTGTGCTGTTCGTTTCCGCTTCGATGGGACGGGGTGTCGATCAGGTCTTCGAGCAAGTAGTCGAAGTGGCCGCTGAGCGCAACAAGCGCATTTCCACTGGCGAAATGAACCGCTTCCTTAAGCACCTCGACTTCGAGCGTGCTCCGGTCCCTGCCCGGCAGCAGGTGCGGATCTACTACATGACGCAAGCCGCGGTGGCGCCTCCGACCTTCATTCTTTTCTGCGATCGCGTGGTGAAGCTGCACTTCTCCTACCAGCGCTATTTGGAGAACCAGATTCGCGCGGCCTTTGGTTTTGTGGGCACGCCGATCTGGATCAAGACGCGGGGCAAAGGGTAGCTCTAGCCGAAGGGCTCCGGATTGTTAAAGGGAAGCGGCGGCAGCTTCGGGGGTTCGAAGGCAGTGGGGATGTTGGGCGCGATGGGCTCTGGCGGCGGGTGCAGCCAGGCATCGAGCTTGGGATAACGCGACGCGAGGAAGTAGATGGAATAGGCGGGGAAATAGACGGTCACCGGCACGCTGAGAAGAGAACTCACCACCATCAGCACGGCAAAGAAAATCGATCCTGCAACGACGGCTAGAGTGATGGTCTCCACGGTCCAGGTGAGACCTGCGGATTTGCCGCCAATTACCGCGATTGCCCCGACAACTCCAAAGGGGACTGCGACGAACAAGATCGCTATAAAGATCGCAATTCCGAAGAGGATGCCCGCGGCAATGGCGAGTACGATCTTCATCCCGATATAGCCAGCATAGGCGCTTTTCTCTTTTTGCATCATGGCCAGCAGGTGATTCCAGGCGTCCGCGAAATCGAGGTTCTCGACGGCCATGATGGGGGCCATGAAGTCTTTGCCGAGCAGCCAAACCGCCGCCGCCGCAAGCGCAGCCATAAGGAGCAAGAAAACAAAAGGCACGCCTGCCAGAACCAGGGGCAGCAGGTGGGCTTGTGGATCGTTGAACCACCCCAGCAAAGCAGCCAGACCGAGAGGAATTCCAACGAGGATCGCGAAAAAGATTCCCGCGGCAAATTGGTAGGCCAGCCGCCACAGGAAGAAACGCCGCCCGGCTGCGCGCCACTTGTGCCATCCCTCCCGCAGACTGACGCGCTTGGTGATAATGGATTCGATCAGGATAAAGCGGTAAACGCTGCCCACGTACATCCAAGCGAGAATTAGCACGCAGAGCACCAGCATCAAGATTCCTACGAGCATCAGGGCGTATCCGGCGAGGTGCGGATCCAGGTGCGGCATAGCAAGAAATTCTTCGCTGCCACTGGGCTGGGTCTGAATCTTCTTGAGGTCGTTGAACGCGCTGGGATCGCAGCCACCGCTGCTGGCGAGTTCGCCGGTCATGAGCCCGATTAGCGCGAGCCTCAGCCATTGCCCGAAGCGAAAAGGACGGAACAATTGTTGTTTTGTGTGTTCAAGCGCGAGCGAAATCGTATCGACGGCCGAGAACGCCATGAGGGACTCCTGGAGCAACGTTACCGGGGTGTACTACAGGAGGTCAATTCGTTGCGGCCCGAGTGAGGCGCTAACGACCGACCGCGACAGTAGCGAGCGTTGTCATCCATTCTTCGAAAGCGCGCAAGGCCATTTCGCATTGTTTTTGGTGGCGCTCTTTACGATCGCGAATGCGAGTCTCCAAGGCTGGGAGCAAGTCGAAGGTGATGTTGGCGGGCTGGAAGCGTTTGGGGTCTGCTTGCGTTACGTAGTTGAGAAGCGACCCGAAGGCGGAAGCTCTGGGTGGGCCGATGGGAAGTTCGCCGTTCGCCAGTCGCGCGGCCTGGATGCCAGCCAGAAGTCCGGTCGCGATGGACTCGACGTAGCCTTCGACGCCGCAAATCTGTCCAGCGAAGAAGAGGTTGGCGTGCTGCTTCATCTGCAACGTGTCGCGCAGTAATTCCGGTCCGTTGATGTAGGTGTTGCGGTGAATCTGGCCGTGGCGGGAGAAGTGGGCGTGTTCTAGTCCTGGAATCAATCGCAGGACGTCCGTTTGGGCACCGAATTTAAGGTGATTCTGGAAGCCGACGAGATTGTACGAATCCGCCCGCAGGTTTTCCTGTCTCAGTTGTACGACAGCGTACGGTCGTTTTCCAGATCGCGGATCGATGAGGCCGACCGGCTTCATGGGGCCGAAGCGAAGCGTGTCCCGCCCGCGGCGCGCTATCTCTTCGATGGGCAGGCAGCCTTCGAAATAATTGAGCTTCTCCCAATCTTTACCTTCCACCGACTCCGCCGCGAGGAGCGCGTCGAGGAAACGATCGTATTCTTCCTTTGTCATGGGGCAGTTGATGTAGTCGGCGGTGCCCTTGTCGTAGCGGGCCGCCATGTAGACCTTGGACCGGTCGATGGAATCGGCTTCCACGATGGGGCTGATGGAGTCGTAGAAGAACAGGCGCGTGCTGCCGGTAAGACACGCGATTTCGGTCGCGAGATCATCGGAAGTCAGCGGCCCGGTCGCGATGATCGTCAAGCAGTCTGGGTCGAGCTTGGTAACTTCCTCGCGGCGTGTGATGATCAAAGGCTCGCGGGAAATAGCCGCTGTGACCCTGGCCGAGAAAACGACGCGATCGACAGCGAGGGCGTGCCCGGCGGGAACCGCGCACTCGCGGGCGATTTCGAGCAGCAGGGAACCGGCGCGAGTCATCTCTTCTTTCAGCAGCCATGGCGCCGTGAATTCGCTGCTGGACTTCAGGGAATTGGAGCAGACGAGTTCCGCGAAATGCGCTGTCTGGTGCGCAGGGGTTGATCGCACGGGCCGCATTTCATAGAGCGTTACCGGTACTCCGCGGCGCGCACATTGCCACGCAGCCTCGGAGCCTGCGAGACCGGCGCCGATGATGGTGATGGATTGTGTCATGGCTCGGGAGACATAGCTTGGAAGACGGGGCTTGAGACAATTATACGGAGGACTACAGGATTATCCGCTCGTTGCCGACGCGGCGAGTGATTCTTTCGCGGTCCATGTATTCCAGTAGGGGAATTGCGTATTTGCGTGAGACTCCGGTCATGCCCTTGAATGCGGCCACATCAATGGTGGGAGTATGGGCTTTCCGCGTGCGTACCAGAGATCGTAATTCATCCAGAGCAGCATGGTGAAAGACCAGGTCGTCAGTCACCTTGATCAGAACCTTGTCGCGCAGGAGCAAAGTCACGAGCTTTCTGGCGCGTGCTTCGTCGATCTTGAGTCCTGCGAGCACCTCGGACAGCGCAGGCACCTTAAAGCCAGCGGACCTAAATGCTGCCTCAATCCCCTGCTTCGACGCCGCTTCCTCATCCTTCATCACGACACCTTGTCCGGGTAGGTGCACTATCTCGCCAGAAACCGTCAGTTTTCCCGCGAGAACCATTCTTTTCAGCGTGTCTTCAAAGACGTCGGGAAGCAGGCCCAACTCTTCACGCAAAGGTTCCTTACCTAATCCGGGGACCAGAGGATGACTCTTTTGGAATGCCCTGACAACATCGACGAAACTCGCTTCCAGTTTCCCGATGCATTCGCCGAGCACGAAGCGTTCGCCGATGCGCACGACTTTTCCATCCAGTAGCGGTCGGGCCAGCGTTCCCTCGATGAAGCTTTCTCGGCAGCCAGTCTCGGCGATAGTTTCACGGAGAGTGAGACCAGCGGCCCCGCGCCGTCCTATCCGCGCCAGCAAAATGTTCTCCGTATCTCCTGAATTCAGAAGTTGGAGGAAGGCTTCAACCTCCTTCTTCTTAGCCTTCCGCAACGGCGCAGCATCGAGTACGATGCCGCCTCCGAGAGTAATCATGGGAGAGAACTGCCGCAGAATAAATCTGTCACCCGGTAGCAGGAGCGCTGCGTCGGCCAGCCGTAGCCTGGCGAGGGCTTGGCCGCCGGGCGTCACCTGCTTGGCCTCGCCGAGAACAATTTCCGCGATGCCTTCCATGGTGTGGGCGTGCAGATGCACTCGCGCGCGATTCTTCAGAGGTTTGGCGGAAGGCAATAGGGTTACTGCCACGTCCACTTGCTGTGTGGACCGAAACAGCCCCGTCGGCCCAAGTGTCATACCGCGAGCCAGCTCGTCGACGGTGACACCAGCCAGATTCAGCGCAGTGCGCTGTCCCGCAATCGCCGCGTCCGCCGCCGTCCCGTGAACCTGCACGCCGCGTACGCGAACGGATTTCGGCCCAGCTGGATATACGTCGAGTTCGTCTTCTTTCCTCACCGTTCCCGACACGAGCGTTCCGGTAACCACGGTTCCGAAGCCTTTCATGGTGAAGACGCGGTCGATCGGCAACCGCGGCAGAGCGGAGGAATCGCGGGTGGTGGCCTTCTCCGCCTGTGCGGCAAGCTGCTGTTTTAATTCGGCAATGCCAAGCCCGGACTTTGCGCTGACCGCCAGGATTGGGGATTTTTGCGGGTCGAGAAACGACCCTCGCAGGAACTCCTCCACCTCCAGCCTCACGACATCCAGCGTCTCGGCGTCCACGAGATCTGCCTTGGTCAGCACGGTAATTCCGCGCTGCACATTCAACATGCGGCAAATATCAAAATGCTCGCGCGTTTGCGGCTGGATCGATGCGTCGGCGGCAATCACCAGCAACACCAGGTCGATCCCGCCCACACCAGCCAGCATGTTGCGGACGAAGCGCTCGTGCCCGGGCACGTCGACGAAGCCCAGCCGGAGAGGCTGGCTCGCGCCTGGCAGATCCAGGTGCGCGAAGCCGAGATCAATTGTGATCCCGCGCCGCTTTTCCTCTTCGAGTCGGTCGGTATCAATTCCCGTCAGCGCCCGCACGAGGGCTGTCTTGCCGTGGTCAATGTGCCCTGCTGTGCCGACGATGACCGACTTCATGCGCTTCAGTGTAGCCGAGAACGTTTCGCAACTCGTCGGCCGCGCCGTCCTGAAAACCTAAAGCGCACCCACTGTTCCCTGTCTTTAGGCGGGGCCCTCCTATGAAAAACCGGCGGCAAGCCTACAAAAAATGGGATTTTCATAACAAAACGACATTAAAACAAGACAATTGACAACTGTTCGTAATCTTGTGTAACGTTCTCTCCCAATTCAACTTATTCGCCGCGAGACTGCGTCTGTCTCGGAGTTGGGTTCCGAATTGCTCCAGCACGAGCAAGTTAGACGTTTGTCTCTTAGTGTCATTTGCTGTTTTGTCCACCGCAGTTCAACGTTACATTTCCGTGGCGCCGGGCACGAAGGGGAGAAAGTCGATGAAGAGAGTCCAAGGAAGAGTGAAATTTCTAGCTGTACTGGTTGCGCTTCTGCTGGCCTTGAGCGTCGTCATGTGGGGCCAAACCGGCACGTCTACGGTGCGCGGAACCGTCACTGACCCGCAAGGCCGGGTAGTGGCTGGGGCGGAAGTGACACTCACGAATCTGGCAACTGGCGCCCTTCGCACCTTGAAGACCACAGACTCGGGCGGTTTCAATTTCGACCTCATCAATCCCGGCGATTATCGCCTTGATGTCGTGGCTAAGGGCTTCAAGAAACAGACGATAGACAATGTCCGCGCACTGATCGGCAAGCCCTCGGAGGCCAGCATTCAGTTGGAGGTCGGCTCGGCCACCGAAGTGGTGGAGGTGCAGGCCTCTTCCGCGGGCTTCTTGATCAATACGCAAGATGCGTCTTTGGGCAATAACTTTGTTTCCGAACAGATTACACAGCTTCCTCTTGAGGCCAAGAGTGTTATCGATCTGCTCAGCTTGCAGCCCGGTGCGACGCGGGAAGGCTATGTCAATGGCGCCCGCGCCGACCAATCCAATGTCACGCTCGATGGCGTCGATATCAATAACGCACAAACCTCAAACACAGAGAGACCACGAGTCACGAATTTGTTGGTCATTAGTGCTTTGGACAATGATCGCGGGAACATTACCACCGGCCCCGTACTCCATCTCAACGCCGAAGCCGTTGAGGAATTTCGTGTAACCACAGCCAACGGGGGAGCCAATCAAGGCCACTCCGCCGGCTCGCAGATCAACCTCAGTACGAAACAAGGTGGCAACGCTTTTCATGGTTCCGCGTTTGAGTTTTACCGGACCAAAGGATTCTCGGCGAATGATTGGTTGAACAACCATACTGGCGTGAATCGCGCAGACCTGATCCGCCACACCTTCACAGGTGGCCTCGGTGGGCCCCTGGTCAAAGATAAGGTTTTCTTCTTTTACAACTATGAAGGCCGCCGCGATGCCGCAGCGCAAAGTGTTTCGCGAGTCGTGCCTTTGACCCAGTCCCCTGATCCCACGGATCTTAATACGCTCGGCGACGGGACCATTCACTATCCCTGCGGTGCGGACCCTGCTTGCCCTGCTAATGGAGTCGCTTCCTTGGATTTGCCTAAACTGCAGCAGGCCTATTCCGTCGCAGGCATTAACCCTCTTGCGCAGAAGGCATTGGCCGATGCGGTTTCCAAATATAAGTCTAACGATCCATCCCAAGGGGATGGTTTCAACACAAGCGGATTCCGTTTCAACGCTCCGACTCCGATTCGTCTCAACTCCCACATCGCGAAGTTTGACTTCAATCTCACAAAGAACCAAACCGCCATGGTGCGGTTAAATGTCCAGCAGGATCACCAGACGCTTGCGCGTTGGCTGCCCGACTCGCCCTCTCCGGCAGTCTGGAGCCATCCCTGGGGCCTGGCAGCGGGCCATACTTGGAGCATTGGACAGAACTGGGTGAACAACCTGCGCTATGGCTACACCCGCCAGGCCTTCACCCAAGGGGGAGACAGCACCGAAAACGACCTGGATTTCCGTTTTGTATTCCAGCCCAACGGACAGACTCATACCGTCAAGCGGGTAACACCTGTGCACAACATTACGGATGACGTTTCCTGGATTCACGGCAACCACAGTCTTCAGTTTGGAACAAACGTTCGCGCCATCAGCAATGCCCGCGTGAGCTCTATCCTTGCTTTTGATTCCGGCGAGACTAACCCATCCGGCTATAACGCGGCGGGCGACAATGTGCGGCAGTTATTTCAGAACTATCTGGATGCCAACAACCTTCCGGGCGCCAACAATGCGTTCTCGGACGCATCGAATACCGAAGTTCGGGATGCCGCCACAGCGCTCATTGGACGCCTATCCCAGTTCACCGCCAATTTGTCCTACAACAAAGACGGCACGATTACCGACGCCGGAACGCCTACGACACGGGATTTCGCCACCCAGGCTTATGACTTCTATGTGCAGGATTCCTGGAAAGCCCGTCCCAATCTGACCCTCACTCTCGGCCTTCGCTACAGCTTAGAACGTCCTGTCTACGAAAAAAAGGGATTTGAAACGCGCCCCGAGGTGCCGTTAGGTACTTATTTCGCCAACCGCATGGCCGCCGCCGCAAATGGGCAAAACGATACCGAGAACATCGTGCTCAATCTTTCCGGCCCAGCCAATCATGCCAAGCCGTTATATGACTGGGATAAAAAGAACTTCCAGCCTCGGATCGCGTTTGCCTGGACGCCGGCAGGAACCAGTGGAAAATCT
>Ga0209863_10000307_pt1 | contig 27410 bp, 27 predicted proteins | sample OrgsoiDNA2013046_FD_185796 | JGI IMG/M metagenome (GOLD analysis project Ga0209863, IMG submission 185796) | Permafrost soil microbial communities from the Arctic, to analyse light accelerated degradation of dissolved organic matter (DOM) -... | ecosystem: Environmental > Terrestrial > Soil >...
GAAGGAAAACTCTTGCCCGGCGCGGTGGCGACCGGGTTCGCGAAGTGCGGGCGCGCGCGGTTGGCAACCGTCTTGATGACGTTGTCGAGCAACGCCGCACCCGCCATGGTCACGCCGGCCCACACAGCTAGACGCGCGGCGCGCCTCACGATCAAGACGACAGCGAGCACAGCGATGAGTACCCAGAACGTGCGCGGCGCGCCGGCGGTACTGACCGCTTTCAGAAATGTGACGAGGCTGTGGTGATGAACGGCGAGGGTGTGCGCGTGCGCGGCGATGCTCTGGTCGGCGCTTTGCAAGCCTGAGCTGTGCGATCGCACTAAGGCGAGCAGCACGCCGAAGGGCACCAACACCACGAAGGCCGCAACCCCCCACAAGGTGAGCTCAAGGCCGAGTCGCGAATCCGGGTCTAGCCGCCGGATGCGACCGTCGCGACTGCGCGGCGTACTGTCGGATGTGGCGTTCATGCCGTGCCCGGCCGGTGCGGTTGTAACATCGCGGCAGTGGCTGCGGCCGCGATCGGCAGCCACCGGGATCGGCGCAATGCGAAGTAGGCCGTCGCCGCCAAACCGACACAGAGGAAAAGGTCGAACCCGGCCCAAGCAATGTCGTAGTTCGGGGAGAGCTGCCGCGAGGGCAGAGCCACCGCGATGAACACAATCCACGGCACCAAGAACAACGACAACATCGCAAACAGCGGTCCGGTCAATCGCACCGGTGTGCTGTTGTCGGTCAGCACCGCGTTACCCAGCTCGGCGGCCACCGGTACGGAGCGGTCGAGCCGCTCCGCGACAGTCACCAGCGCTTCTATGGGCTCATCCGTCATGCCGTGGCGTGTACCCCGCCAGCCCCGACTTATTCCTCGGCCCTCACGCTGCCTCGGCTGAACGAAAACCGGCTGTTGGAAACGACCACGCTGACTAAACAAATGTTTACCTTGGAGCCAGCCTCGACGACGGCACCCGAGATCGTCAGCCGTTCGTCAGGTCCCGCTCGCCATGGTGGTGATCATGCTGAGGGTAAGCGTCCGGCCACAACTCCTGCTCTCGGTGCTCATCGCCGGGGCCGCGCTCGTCGTGCTGCTCTGGTGGCGCGACACCCCTGCGACGATCCACACGTTGGGTGACTGGCTGACGAACGCGGGCCGCGTCACCGGGCTGTTGGCCGGTTACGTCATCGTCATTCTGCTGTTGCTGATGGCTCGAGTGCCGGCACTCGAGCGTGGGCTTGGCGCCGACCGGCTGGCGCGCTGGCACAGCATGGGTGGGCGCTACACAGTCTCGCTCGCGGTCGCGCACACGTTGCTGATCATCTGGGGCTACGCCGTGACGGCCCACCAGTCGGTCATCGCCCAGACCAGCTCATTTCTCACCCAGTATCCCGACGTGTTGATGGCCACAGTCGCGACTGCCCTGCTGGTGGCTATCGGGGTCATATCGATGCGGGCGGCCCGCGCCAAGCTTCGCTACGAGACCTGGTATCACCTGCACTTCTACACCTACCTTGCCATCGCGCTGTCCTTCAGTCACGAGTTCTCAACCGGCGCCGACTTCAGCACGCACTGGGTGGCTCGCGCGCTGTGGAGCGGCCTGTACGTCGGCGTCGCCGCGTTACTCATCTGGAATCGATTCGTCGTACCGGTGCGGGCCGCGGTGCGGCATCGCCTGACGATTGCCGGCGTATACCGCGAAGGCCCCGGCATTTTCTCGGTACACATCGCGGGTCGCCACCTTTTAGAACTCAACGCGGAGTCAGGTCAGTTCTTCAGATGGCGGTTCCTTACCCGAAACGATTGGTGGCAGTCGCATCCGTATTCACTTTCCGCACCCCCGTCCAATGACATGTTGCGCATTACAGTCAAAGCTCTCGGCGATCATTCCGGACAGATGCAGCACTTCCGGAAGGGCACCAAGGTTTTTGCGGAGGGCCCCTACGGCGCGCTGACCCAGCACCGACGTACGCGTCGGAAGGTGCTGCTACTCGCCGGTGGAATCGGTGTCACACCACTGCGCGCGCTGTTCGAGACGATGCCGGGGCGCGGCAAGGATCTGACCCTCCTCTACCGGGCCGGTACCGAGCGCGAACTCGTATTCCGAGAAGAACTCGACGCGATCGCTCGGTGGCGGCAAGCCCAGCTGAAGTACGTCGTCGGACCGCCCGGTGGCGAGGCCGACCCGTTCGTCAGCCGCCGACTCGCCACCCTCGTGCCGGGCGTCCGCGAGCACGACGTCTACCTATGCGGACCTCCCCGCATGATGGACGCCGCACGAGAAGCGCTTCAACGGGTTGGCGTACCGCGCCGGCATATCCACACCGAGTCATTCGAGTTCTAGCAACGACCTCAGAAGCTGCCCGAACGCCGCAGTCGCCAAGGTCGACCGTCGGGGTCGTAGACAAGTCGGTAGAGGGGTCGCGCGAACAGCCGTGTTCTCAGACGAAGCTGGCCGTCGATGTGCCGGCGCAACTGCCCGGCCGGCCGTTCGCCTTCGCAGCCGTTTGCATGCCATGCATCGAGGTTCTCGGCCGCAGTGGCCACGGCGTCGAAGAACTGTGCGGGATCGACAAGGTCGAGGTCATCGCCTTGCCCTCGGCCAAGGTGTTCTCGTGCGAGGGTGAGGCGCAAGTTGCGGGCAAAGATCCGGGCGCCATCACCGAGCCCTGCCGGATCGCGTGGTTCACGACTGTCGCGCTCTTCATCGACGACGGCGCAACTCAGCTCGGAGTCGTGGGTCCACGACCGGCGATTCAGATTGTCACTGCCGACGCTGGCCCACACGTCGTCGACCACGCAGACTTTGGCGTGCACATAGATCGGTACGCCTGCCGCGTTCTCGACGCCGTACACGCCCACCCGGTCACCGCCCGCCGCCCGCAACACCCGCAGCGCGTCGAGCCGACCAATTTCATTGGGCGGTCCGGAAATCCTGCCGTCTTGGTCTGGATGCAACGGCAGCACCGCGATCAGCCGTAACTGCGGATGGTCGCGTAAGGCCTGGGCGAATGCCTCCACGACGTGAGATGACCATAGGTACTGGTCTTCGAGGAAAATCAGCGACCTCGCGCGGCGCAACGCCTTCGCATACCCGCGCGCGACGCTGCGCTCACCCTCCGGTGCAAACGGGTACCCGTGCAACCGCTTCGGATAGGTGCGCAGAATCTGGACCGCATGCGTGCCAACCGCGGGCGGGTCGGCCGGCTGCTCAGGCAGCGGCCGCGGCTTGACGTCGTCACCGCGCACCCGATCCGCGATCCGGCGCCACGGCGCGCGCGACAGCGGCTGCGGATCGGTCCAGCGTTCGCGAAACACGTGTTCGATATCTCCGACCGCCGGCCCGCGGATCGCCAGCTGCACGTCGTGCCACGGTGGTTGCTTCCCGTAAATGGCTGCCATTGATTGAGGCTGCGGATCTCCCGTATGGATCGCGTCATCGCGTCGGCTATGGCACAAGTCGATGCCTCCAACGAACGCCACGTCGTCGGCCGCTTTGTCGTGGCCGGCGTGCCTGATCACCACGAACTTCTGGTGATGAGACCCGCCAAAGCGCACCCGCATGTCGAGCAAACAGCACCCGCCGGCCGCCTCGATTTCTGCCCCCAGCCGGCGGTTTTCGGCGGCACTGAACGCCAGCCGATCCCAATGCGAGCGCCACACCAAGCCGTTGACGATTCCGCCTCTTGCCGCAACACCCGCAAGCACCGCGCTGACGGTTGTGCCGGTGTCATCGATGGCCTCGTCAGGGTCACCACGCCAGTCGGTGAAATACAACGAGTCGCCGGCACCAAGGCTCTCCGCGCAGGAGCGGAGGGCGGCGAAGTAGGTGACGCCGTGAATCAGTGGTTGAACTGCATTGCCCGTCGACCAACTCGCCACATGTCGCTGGTCGAGGCCGGTCGCAGCGTTTCCCCGTTCGGCGGGTGACAGAAACCAACTCGCCAGCCCCACGGCGTCCGGCCTTGCGTGCTGCGGTTGCACAGGGTGCTGCGGTGTCACACGCGACGCCAACGTGCCTCACACAGGCCGTAGAGGCCGAAGATGATCAACCCGACTGCCGCGAGGGCCAGCAGCGCCGCGCCGTAGTGTTGGTCGCGCAGCGTTCGCAACGCCTCGTCGAGGCCACGGGCTTTGGCTGGGTTGAACGTCTTGGCGGCGTCGACGACAAGCCAGCCGGCGAGGGCGAAGACGATGCCGCGCGCCGTCGTGCCGACGACTCCGAGTGCTGTCACCACGCTGCGGGTGCGCTGTTTCATCTCGCCAGTGCGCAGCGTCTTCAGGAACTTTCGCCGAAGACCCTCAACGATCAGACTCAGGCCGACAACCACCACGATGCCGCCGACAATGCCAACTGCCCAGCGACCCCCGCTGTGCTGCATCACCCGCGCGCTCGCATCTTGCTGAGTCGTCGCTTGGCTCGAGCTTGATCCGTGCAGCACCGACACTGTGGTCAGGGCGAAGAACGCGTAAACGGCGCCCCGAAAACCTGACTTGATGCGCGCTCCCGCGCCGTTGCCCTCACCGGTGACGCCCCAGATCGCCTCGCTGAAGCGCCATAGCGCGTACGCCGCGAAGCCGACGACGAGCGCCCACAGCATGGTCGAGCCGTAGTGCTTCCCCGCCAAGGTCATCAACGCGCCGCGCTGATCGGCTTCTTGGTTGCTGTGCCCGATCGCCAGCATGAGAGCCACCCAGCCGATCAGGAGATAGATCACGCCTCGTGCAACCAGGCCCGCGCGCGCGACCGACGCGCCGACCGAACGGGCCGCCGCGCTCTGCCCAACTACCGGCCTACCTAGGTTCATCTTGGTGCTCGCCATGGGGCATCCGCCTTTGCCGATGGCCGCGACTGCCGCGGCCGTCCCGTTCTCGAGGTGTAGTACCCGGAGCGAGCGGTAACAACCAACCCATGATCGCCGTAAAGCGCGCCGCCTTTGTCGTGAATCCGGCCAAGTGCACCGACATCGACGCAATCAAGACGGCCGCGGCCATCGCGTCGGGTTGGGCGGCACCGTTGTATTTCGAGACCACGGTCGAAGACCCTGGCGCGGGGGCAGCCCGCGACGCGCTCGCCGCGGGCGTTGACCTGGTGGTGATCTGCGGGGGTGACGGCACGGTGACAGAGTGTCTGGGCGCGTTAGCCGGGTCGGGCGTACCCGTCGGCATCGTGCCGTGTGGCACCGGAAATCTGCTCGCTCGCAATCTCGGCCTACCGCTCGATGCGGCGGGCGCGCTCGACGTCGCGTTCACCGGGCGTGACCGCCCGATTGATCTCGGCATGCTCGATGCCGAACCGTTCGCGGTGATGGCTGGCATTGGATTCGACGCCGCGATGCTCGCCGACACCGACGAGTTGCTCAAGTCGCGGCTTGGATGGCCGGCCTACGTCGTCGGGGCGCTACGACATTTGCGCGATCCGCGGTTTCGAGTCGAGCTGCTTCCTGCCGACGGCCCGACCGTTTCCCGTCGAAGTGTTGGCGTGTTGGTCGGAAACGTTGGCCGTCTCCAGGGCAACCTGCCGCTCATGCCAGACGCCGAGCCGGACGACGGCGTGCTCGACGTGCTCGTGATGGCTCCGCGCGGCTGGATGGGATGGGTGCGGCTCGCGGTCGCCGTCCTCACTCGACGCCGTGAAGGACCGACGTTCGAGCGGCTCCGTGTGCGCGAAGTCGAGATCGTCGCGGATCGGCCGGTGGCGTGCGAACGTGACGGCGAAGTCGTCGCGTCTCGCAGCACGATGCACGTGAGGGTCGCCGCACTCGCCGTCACGGTGCGCTGCCCTCACGTCTGACGGGTGCGGCAAGAATCTTGGGCTGCCAGAGCCTGTCGCCCCGCATTGTCCCTATGTAAACGGGACCTTCGCCACTCTGCGAGAGCTCCTTCCGCGCTCAAACTGAGCCGCATACACCTTGGAGGTGCCATGAAGGCTCTCGTCTATCACGGACCTGGCCATACGAGTTGGGACGACGTCCCTGATCCACGCATCGTGGAGGATACCGACGCGATCATCGGTGTCGACGCGACCACGATCTGTGGCACGGATCTGCACATCCTGAAGGGCGATCTGCCCGATACTGCCGAGGGTCGGATTCTCGGCCACGAGGCTGTCGGAACCGTCGAAGCCGTGGGCAAAGCAGTCACGACCCTCAAGCCGGGCGACCGCGTGTTGGTGTCGTGCGTGAGCGCGTGCGGACGGTGCCGGTATTGCCGAGAAGCCCGCTACGGGCAATGCCTTGGCGGTGGTGGCTGGATCCTCGGCTACAAAATCGACGGCACCCAAGCCGAATATGTTCGCGCGCCGTTCGCCGACGCCTCGTGCTACCTCATTCCGCCGGGCATGGACGACGAGGCCGCGCTCATGCTGTCCGACATCCTGCCCACCGCCTACGAGGTCGGCGTGGTCAACGGCGGGATCAAACCCGGTGACACGGTCGCCGTCGTCGGTGCGGGCCCGATTGGCCTCTCCGCGATCATGGGCGCCAGGCTTTACAGTCCGGCCCACATCGTGGCCATTGACCTGGCCGGTACGCGGCGGGAAGCAGCGAAACAGTTCGGTGCCGACGTGACCATCGACCCAACGCTGGAGGACCCCGCCGACCGCATCGGCAGCCTCACCGACGGATTAGGTGCCGACGTCGCTATCGAAGCCGTCGGCATTCCTGACACGTTTGAGATGTGCACCCGGGTGATCCGACCCGGAGGCCGAGTGGCCAACATCGGCGTCCACGGGAAGCCGGCTTTGCTCCACCTGGAAGACCTGTGGACTCGAAACGTCACGATCACGACCGGCCTTGTCGACACGTGGTCGGTCCCGACATTGCTGAAGTTGGTCCGCTCCGGGCATCTCGAGCCACAGAAGTTCATCACTCACCGCTTTGAACTGGCCCAGATCCTCGCGGCGTACGACGTGTTCAGCCGAGCCGCCGAGACTGGTGCACTGAAGGTCGTGCTGCACAAGTAGCGAGCACTGATCCGTACCGCCTCGGTCCGGCTGCGTATCTTTCGGCACAGGTTCGTGCAAAGCTGACCCCAATAGCGCGCACGGACCTGTCCGGACCATGTGCATCCTCGCCGCTGACTCTCCTAGCGACGGCGGTGCATCCGATGCGACACCCGTTGACTGTCCAGTCCGCCGCTGCCAGGTCCGGGACGAAGGTCCCGCTGCCACCCGACGATGGTCTCTCGCCCGTGGCGATTGCCGTTAAAGATCATGGGCGCAGCGGTCAACCACGACCATCACTCATGAGCTGGAGGGCCCCATGCAGCTGAGCGCTCCGTTCGTACAAGCGGTCAACCTCAACCACCCAGGCCATTACGTGCACTGGGGCGTTGTGCAGATCTCGCTCGCGAACTTGATCGTGATCCTGGTGATGATCGCGATCTTTGCCGCGGCGATCCTGTTGCCGTTCCCTGGGCGGCGACGCAAGTGAGCGTCGATGCGACTGTTGACGACCACGAAGGCGCCAGCTGGACGGCGTGGGTGCGTCGCCGGGCGCTACGAAGCTTTCCCCCAGATCAGTTGTTGCCCGACTCCCAACCCGTGTACGTCGCCTCGTGGACCTACGTGTTCGGCGTCGCGACGCTGTCGGCCTTTCTGGTCGTGCTCGGCACCGGCATAGTGCTGGCGCTGCGCGGCCCCGCCTGGTGGCACGTTTCAGGCTTCGGTCATTACGTCAACAGCACCCACTTGTGGAGCGTCGAGCTCTTCATGGGCTTCATGGTGATTCACCTGTGGGGCAAGTTCTTTATGGCCGCGTGGCGCGGGAAACGGGCGATGACCTGGATCACCGGTGCGGTGTCGTTCCTCGCCTCGGTCGGGGCCGCGTTCACCGGTTACCTCACCCAGCAAAACCTTGCGTCGCAATGGATCGCGACGCAGGCCAAGGATGGTCTGAACTCCGTCGGTATCGGTGCCTACTTCAACGTCCTCGATTTCGGCCAGATGCTGATGTGGCACATCGTGGTGCTGCCTTTGGCGATCGGTGTCATCATCCTTGGTCACGTTTTGCTAGTACGCCGGCATGGCGTCGTCCCACCACTGCCTTTACCCGCCAGCAAGACCTCGGTGTCTGCCGCCTCGATCGATCATGAGGAGAAGCCGTGACCAGCCTCACGCGGCCACGGCCAGATCATCGCGCGCCCAACGTCGACCGCGACCCGTGGGCCGGCCCGAAGCGCCCTTACGACTTAGTCAAAGAGTTCATCGTTGCCTTGCTCGTCGTCTCAATCCTGACGCTGCTCCTTGCCGCCCTGTTTTCTTCTCCTGACGACAAAGAAGTCACGCTGGGCCAGTGGGCCAACGCCGCACCGAACGATTTCGTGGCGACCGCGGCCACTGAACTCGACGGCAGCAGCGGCTCGGCCACCTACGGCGCGCCCTACACACACGACAAAAGTGCCGCACAGAAAATCGGTCCGCTGGCCCCGCAGAACTGGCCAGGTGTAACGATCCCGATCGATAGCGCCACAGACTTCGTCGTCCGACCTTTGCAAGGCGCGACGAGTGCACCCGACCTGAAGAGCGCGCTCGCGACGTGGACCGCCGCCACCCCTGACCAACAGCAGAAATGGTCTGCTGCCTACGACGATGCAATAGCAAAGGCGACAGACAACGACCCAGCAAATGTCGCCGCCGGTGACTACGGGCCGGTGCCCGTCATGCTGAACCACCTGCTGACCCTCGCCCAATCGGGCGGCCTCGACGGCGCGTTGCTCGCTCAAGGCCGCTTCTACCAAACCGACTACACCAAACCGCTGTTGTTCATCGCCGACGGTAGCTACCTCGAAGGGCTTGCCCGCGATCAACATTTGGGCGGCGACCAGTGGGGCATGATGAACGAGACCGGCAACTACCCAGGCCAGGCGTGGCTTTGGCTCTACACGTTCTGGTACCAGGTAAAGCCGTTCTCGACTTCTGGCAACGCCGACGCTCTCGTATGGGGACTGATGGCGCTGCTCACCGCGATCTTCGTGTTCGTACCGTTCATCCCGGGACTCCGGTCGGTACCACGATGGGTGCCCATCTATCGGCTGATTTGGCGCCGCTACTACCGCGAGTTCGAGCCGCCGCGGTCGTGAGTCTGTGCCTTACGTCGCGTAGAGCTGTCCGTCGGAGCCCTTTGCGAGCTTGATTTTTCCTAGCCCGCTTCGGGCGGGGCCGGTCTCAACCGCGCCGGTGTTTCCGTTGAACTGCGAACCATGGCAAGGACAGACGAAAACCGAGTTCCCGCTGTCGTATTCAACCGTGCATCCGGCATGCGGGCACACCGCGTCGAAGGCAAGGTAAGTGCCGGCGCGGGGCTGCACGACAATGGCCGGATCGCCAGATGCTGGGTCTTGGAAGGTGGCGGCCCCCTTCACGGGAACGGCGCTCGCGGGTCCGATCTTCGTTCCGGTCGGCTGCGCACCCGTTGTGGGTGGCGCCGTCGGCGTGGTCGTCGAAGTGGCTGTAGGGGTCGCTGCCGTCGTCGGCACCGGTGCCGACGGGTTTGTCGTGTTCGTCGGCGCGGCCGAGCCCGGACCGATCGTCGGCGCGTTGGTTACGGCGCTTGATGAGCCGTGCAGAAGTCGGCCGATCCCGGCAATAGAGCCCGCGCCAAGAACGGCAACAGCACCCGCGCCAAGCGTGACCGCGCCAACGAGCCGCCGCCGGTCGGTGTCGACCGGCATCGCGCTGGCGGCATGTGCGGCTTTCTCGATCTCGCCCGCAATGTAGGGGCAGCCCGTGGGCGCGCATGCGGTGTCACGACGCGCCATGCACCAGCCACCTCGGTAATGGCCACAGATATTCTGCACGGTCGAGAACGGCAGGTGCACGGGCACGTACGCTGGGCGCGATCGACGCACGGCGGCCAGATTGGCGACCAAAGCGTCGATCGAGAACTGGCCACCACCGGCGACGATGAGCGGCAGCCAAGCGAACACGAAGACGATGTCAGATCCCACGTAGTACGGGTTGGTGTGAAAGCTGACCGCAAGAAACAGGTTCAGCGCGATCAGTGCGCCGCCCAGCGCCGCAATGCGGGTCAGCAGACCGATCAACGCCCCAAAGCCAACAGCAATTTCGCCGATCGCGATGACGGTGCCGATAAGCACGGCTTGATGCGACAGCGGCGTCAACAGCGCGCGAATGGGACTGTGGCGGGCCGCTGCCACCATCTGTGCCTGGATCGAGGCCGGGTTCGCCGCGTGGAAGAACGACGGGTTGGCCAACTTTTGCAGACCTGCAAAGCAGAACGTGAATCCGAGGAAGGCTCGCAACGGCAACAAGGCCCAGCCAGCCAGCGCATGCGCTGCTGGCGGTGGCGCCAGCCACAACCATCGAGCCCGATCTGTCCTTGGTAGCGCGCGCGGCGCCGGGGTTTCGCGCCGCACACCACTCACCGACCGGCTCCTTCCTGAGCTAAGAACAACCGCGCGGAACCCAGCATCTCGACTCTTCCTTGCGGTTGTGTGACACCGGAGCACGCAGGGCGGTTGTGTGACACCGGAGCACGCAGGGCGGTTGTGTGACACCGGAGCGCGCAGGGCGGTTGTGTGACACCGGAGCACGCAGGCCCGTCAGCCGTTCGTCAGGTGCTGTCAGCCAGAGTAGAGGTGTGAAAACGAGCGCTACGCCGGCCGATCGTGTCCGCGGGCCCATGAAGACCGCGAGAACGCGGCTTGGCGTGCCGGTGATCGCTTTGCTCACGCTCGCGGGCTGTACCACCTCGCATGGGCAGCCCTCGCCCGGAACTACCACCACAGCATCCCAGCCCACGGCTCCTCAACCGGTGTCGGCCTCACCAGACCAATCGCCAGCATCGTCGCCCGCCTCGATCGTGCCCACGTCTCCTGCACCGGTGTCGAGCTCGACGCCGGTCACTTCCCCAGCGGTCACCGCCATCACGACGTCGGTCCAACTCCCGGTTGCGTTGTCACGCGTGGTCGCGGTGGCAGTGGGCGGCACGGTGGTCGTGGTCGGCGGGCTCAACGCGAAGCAGGTGACGACCGCCCAAACCTTGGTGTTCGATCCCAGCGCACAGTCGATCCGCGCCGCCGGTCAGCTCCCGGTCGCGGTCCACGATGCTGGCGCAGGTGTCATCGGCGGTCAGGGCCTCGTCGTGGGTGGCGGCTCAGCGGCGTCGACCAACGTGGTGCAGGCCGTGCATGCCGACGGCACAACGGCGCTCGTCGGCAAACTGCCGGAGGTGCGCTCCGACGACTCGGTGGCCGTCACCGGCAACGTGCTGTACGTCGCGGGCGGCTACGACGGAACCCGCGAACTTCCCGGTGTGCTCGCAACGACCGACGGCATCATGTTTCATCAGGTCGGGCAGTTGGGTGAGACCGTCCGCTATGGCGCCGCCTACGCATCACCTACGTCGGTGTGGGTCTTCGGCGGGGAGCATCACGGCGTGGCGATTGCCGACATCCAGCGCGTCGACACCAGTGGCGGACTGAGTTCCGTTGTTGGCACGTTCCCCCACCCGCTGGCGCACGCGACGGTGGCCGTGGTCGGCGGTCAGGTCTTGATTCTTGGCGGCACCGACGGCCACAACCCACAGAACACGATCTATGCGTTCGACCCGCTGACCGGCTCCGTGCGCGTCGTCGGCTCGCTGCCGGAATACGTCTCTGATGCGGCAACTGTCGTCGTCGGTGAGACCGTGTACGTCATAGGCGGAAACGCGCTGACCGCGGAGCAGACGATCGCGGCGACGACGTCCATCGTCGCCGTGAAGATCGCACCAGTCGCCGCGGTAGCCGGCGTTCAGGGTTCGCCGGCCGCGATGTTCGACGGCAAGCTCCTTATTGCCGACCGCGGCAACAACCGGCTCCTGCTCGTCGACCCGGCCGGGACGATCCAGTGGAGCTTTCCGAACAGCGCCGCGCCTGCACCGCCGTCCGGCTTCTTTTTTCCGGACGACGCGTTCTTCACCAACCACGGCACTGGCATTCTCTCCAACCAGGAGGGGAACAACACCATCGTCGAAATCTCCTATCCTGCTGGCAAATCGCTGTGGTCGTACGGGCATCCTGGCGTAGCCGGGGCCACTCCGGGTTACCTCCATGAGCCTGACGACGCCTACAAACTCGCCGACGGTCGCGTCATCGTCGCCGACGCCAACAACTGCCGCGTGCTCATCATCAGCCCGCAGTCGCAGCCCGTCGGCCAGATCGGAACGACGGGGACGTGCGTACATCACCCACCAACGTCGTTGGGCTACCCGAACGGCGACACACCGTTGCAGAACGGCAACGTCTTGATCTCCGAAACTACCGGCTCATGGATCAGCGAATACACCCTGTCTGGTGCGCTCGTCTGGACGGTTCACCTGCCGCTGGTGTACCCCTCAGACCCGCAGCAGATCGGTCCCGACACCTATATCGTGGCCGACTACGCCAAGCCCGGCGCAATCGTGGAATTCAACCGCGCAGGGCACATCCTGTGGGAATACCGAGTTCCGAGCGGGCACGGCATGCTCGACCATCCGAGCCTCGCGGAAGTACTGCCCAGTGGACTCATCTGCGTCAACGACGACTACCGGCATCGCGTCGTCCTCATCGACCCGAAGACCAACACGATCGTGTGGCAGTACGGTGTGGACGACGTGTCAGGTACGGCGCCGGGTCTGCTGAATACACCCGACGGATTCGATCTGCTCGCCCCTGATGGCACAACGCCCACGCATCCGTGGACCGGCTAAGCGCGGCACTACGACGTTGGCGCAGCGTCAGTTCATTGTCGCGATGGTGTCGATCGCGGCGCCGTACCGATGCGCGGCAGCCGGCGACAGTGGCGCAGCGGCTAGCTCGACGACGAATGCGGTGGGGCCAAACGTGAAGTTCTGCCAGCCGGCGACGCTGCCTGGGTAGTCGGTCAGGCGCGCCAAGGGCAGGCCGACCAGCGCACTGAACCGGCGTTCGATCGCCACCGGCCCTTCCGAGTCGTCGACCACCGCCAGATGCTGATGGAACCAGATCGCCAGTGTTGGGCGAATGCGATCGATGAGTGTGGCTGCCGCTGCCGATTCAGGCTCAGACAGCGGAGCCGGACCGCTGTAGTCGAGGGAACCTCGATGGTTTATCGGCTGCCAGCGGTAGGCGAAGTTCCGGTTGAGGTCGACCCCGTTGGCGTTCTGCCGCGTATGGGCAGCCGCGCCGTCAGGGTTCAGCATCGGCACGATCCACAGGTCCGCATCTGTGCGCGGCGTCGCGATTTTCAGGGCCGCTGCGATCTGGTCGCCGGCCAATTCGTCGCCGTGGATACTGCCGACGATAAGGACCCGGTGGATGCTCGCCGGGTTGCCGATCTCGGTTGCCGTCAAAGGCCGACCGTGAACCGAAAACCCGAAGGTGATCGTTCTGTTCACCAGCACAGGAGTCGGCACAGGAGTCGGCGTAGGAGTGGGTGCTTGGGTCGCGGGTGCCGAGCTCAACGTGGAACGCGGCGACAACACCGGAGATTGCGACGGAACCGTCACGGGGGTGCGTGCTGAGGCGGGTACGGTCACGGCGTCGGCGTCGATATCGGCCGAACATCCAGACAAGGACAACGCCGCGAGGATCAATCCTCCCCCGAGCCGTCGGTGAGTCACTTGGTCTTGTCGAGCGCTGACTGCAACGACCGGATGTAGCCGTCGCTCGTGTAGGTCGCACCCGATACCGCCTGAATGTTCGCGCTCTGCGCCGTCAGGGTTTCCCGCACCAAGATCGGTACCACCTGCTGATCGATTTCCTGGTCGACGCCGTTGCTGTCAGGAAGTCGGAGCGGGACGACGTCCGTGATCTGAGTTCCGACAAGCGTCAATCGAATTTGAACGTCGCCATATCGAGTGCCCACCGACGATCCGGTCACCGTACGGGTCGTGGCCTGCGGCACCGAAGCGCTCGGCGACGGTTTCGTGCTCGGTGGCGCACTCGCCGCACCCGACGTCGGTGGTGCGCTGACGGCCGCGGATGGTGGTGCGCTCCCTGCGGCTGGCGTCGGCGACGTTGGGGGGGTTGATGCGGCCAATCCGAGTGCGGACTGGGCTAGTTGGCGACCCGAATGCGTCTTGAAGTCGAGCAACATGACCAGTCCGGCAACCGTGGCGACGAACGTCGCGAACGCCCGCTTCACTGCTGTCCGCCGAGCGCCTTGAGCGCCGCTGCATGCACAACGGAGAGGGAGTACGGCGGCACGAGGTCAACTCCGTCGGGAACATTGAGGTAGCCAGCGGCGACGCCGTGCGCAGCGGTGTGGCCGTATTGCCAGACGATCGCGTTCGTGCGCGGGTCGACGACGATGACGCGGTCATTGAGATCGTCGTTGAGAAGCACGTCGCCGTTGGGCAGTGGCACCGCAAGTGAGGGATGGTTGAGACGGTTGACTCCGGTCGGTGCGTAGCGCCAGAGCGTCTGCCCGGCCTGGTTGAACATGACAACTTGGCCGCGCGACGAATAGTCGACCGTCAGGTATCGGTCGGGTCCGATTTGGTTCGTGTCCGACGGGTAGCGCACGCCCGGCGGGTGGGTGGCCCAGTAGAGATGGCCGGTCATGTCGATCTCGTCGACCCAGTCGCCGTTGATCTCGGTCACCAGGTAGTGGCCGTTGCTTGTCGGGAACGCACCGTTGGGGCTACCGAAGGTGGTCGGGGGATTGTGCGAGCAATGCCCGGTGATGCCGAACTGCCTCGTGACGATCTGAGCTGACGGCGACACCACGATGACGCGGCAGTTCTTGATGTCGGCCGTGATGAGATCGCCGTCCGGCAGCATCATCGCGTCGTCGGGATTCCATACGTAGCCGACCGCGGAACCGTGGATCCCGGGGTGGCCATAGCTGCCGACGATGCGGTGTGTTGCAACATCGATGATGCGAATCGCAAAATCGTCCTCCTGCGTCGCGACGATGTAGTTACCGTCGGGGCTAAAGAATGCGTCGTCAGGTATCAAGAAGGTCTGACCGGTCGCGAGATCGCCTGGGCGAGGGAATTGCCACACCAGCCGGCCCTGCGGGTCGATCACGATGAGGCGGTTGTTCCGCTTGTCGGCGATCAACAGATCTGCCGGCAGCACGGTGGGATCAGACCCCGGCTGTAGAAAACCTGCTGTACCGGCGGGCGCCACTGCAGTCCACACCGGAGCAGTCGTCGCCGCAGCGGTTGGCGTCGGTGTAGGCGCCGTCGTATCCGCACTCGGAGCAGCAGAGGTTGGCGCACTAGGCGCAGTCTCCGCCGGTGCGATGGCCGGATTCGAGCTGGGTGGTGGCGCTGGACTGCTCACCGCGGCAGCTGTCCGTGGGCCGGTTGGTGCCGAACTGGTCGATGCCGCCAGGCTCGGCGTGCCCGCCCGTGACGATGACGACGTCCCGGAAAGAATGCCGACGAGAACCGACACCGCAGCCGCAGTTGCGAGCGCCGCGGCAGCCAGACTCCCCCGGCGCGCTTGTCTTCTTGGCACGGTCGCGGTCACAGGGCGTGCTGCCGCCGGAGCAGACCGGCCGCGACGACGCCGGGAAGGATCGGTCCCCAAAAAGTCAACAACCGAAAGACAATGACCGCGGCGATAACAGCGCCTGCAGTCGAACTGCCGACGCGAGCGAGGCTTGCTACCAGCACGGCGTCCACGGCTCCGATTCCCCCTGGCGTCGGGATGGCCTCCGCTACGGGAACACCTACCAAGTAGACAACAGCGACTCGCCAATCGGCGACGTCGCCGTCGAACGCCCACGTCGCCGCAAGGAGCGCCAGGAGATTGGTGGCTTTCACGCCAGCCGTCGCTGCAAGCAAAATCGCCATCCGCTTCGGCTGCCGAATCCCACTCGACAGGGCTGCGCGGGCATCGCGGATCACCACAGCCGCGCGGCCGCCGACCTGGCGGCGTCGCATTGCGCGCACGATCCCCCACCCGATTGCCAGCACGACAACGACCGCCAGCACGATCACCGGAACGCCGCTGACTCGGGGAGCAAACAGCGACTTCGCTATCGGCAGCTTGCTCAAACTCGGCCCCATCACAAGGACCCCAATTGCTGCCACGACAAAGTGCGCGACTGCGGTAAGCGAAAGGGTGGCACCGACAGTTCCTGCTGAGAGCGATTGACTCCGCAAGAATCGCGCGTTGACCGCTACGCCCCCCACACCACCTGGCGTCACGCGATTTGCTGCTGCGGCCGCGAGCTGCATCAATAGCGTGCGACCAAAGGGCAGTCGCCGCCCTGCCGCTGCTGATAACGCCAACGCAGAGCAGCAATAGCTGGCGACTACGGCCCCAACGGCAATGAGGATCGACGGCCATGAAGGTCCAGGCACGGTCGACAGCTGTGCAAGAGCCCGACCCAGCGTGGCATGGTACGCAATCGCCCAACCGATGAGCGCGATGAGCGCGACGCCGCTGATGGCAGGGCGCCACGCGATACCACCACGCCGCACAGCAGCCACCGACATGCTCCCACTGTCCACGGCAGACCTTACGAACGGGTGACGGAAAAGTGCACATCCTAAGGGTTTTCGTCGGGCGCTTTCACGCCGCCGTAAGGTCAGACGCCGAAGGTGGAGATTGAGAGTTTCGCTCAGCGTGGACGGATTCTCATGAATCTGTCAGGCGGCATTACGCCACCTTTCAGGCAGGTGCCCGAAAGTCAAAGTGCACACGGTTCGCCTTAGGGCACCGGATCTGTCCTGATCGAGTCCGAGTTCACAAGGAGATCGTCATGAAGGCGCGAACCGACGGGCTACGTCGAGTGACCACGGCGACCACGACACTTGCCACCGCGAGCGTCGCGGGCGTGGCCGCCCTCAGCACGGTGATCGCGCAGCAGAGCACGCACCACACCGTAACGAGCAACCAGACCGTCGCGACATCAACATCCAGTAGCCAGCAGGCCGCAGCCAGCTCCACGACTCCAACCTCCGCAGTGAGCTCCGCCGCTGCGGCCACCGCCACCCAGCAGACCGTCGTCCAGCAGGCGACGACAGGCTCCACGCAGCACGCCGTGACGAGCGGATCATGACGCTTCCGACAGCTCAGTGGCCCGCGATCGGCACAACCGCATGCGTCGTCGTGACGGAGCCGTCGTTGCTCGACGCGGCTCGCCGCATCGTGGTCGATGAAGTGGCGAAACTCGATCTTTCCTGCAGCCGCTTCCGCTCCGATTCCGAGATTGCCCGGGTTGCCGCTCGCGGCAATGCCTGGACAGACGTGAGTGAGGAGCTCGCCGAGGTCTTGGCGTGTGCGCTCGATGTCGCGCGAACCACCGATGGCGACGTCGATCCCACCATGGGCACGGACTTGAGCCTTCTTGGCTATGACCGCGACTTCAGTGAACTGAAGCACCTCACGACACCGCGTTCAGGCGACGCTGTCATGCCGCTCACCTACCGCCTTATGTACCGGACGACGTGGCGCGACGTTGAGTTGGATCGCACCAGCCTGCGCGTCCGGGTACCAGCGGGACTCGTACTCGACCTCGGCGCCATTGCCAAGGCATGGTGCGCCGATCGTTGTGCACGCCGGATCACCACCGAGCTGGGCGTAGGTGTGCTCGTGAGTCTTGGTGGCGATATCGCCACCGCCGGCAAAGGGCCGGACGGCGGGTGGCTGGTGCACGTGCAGGACCAGCCAGAAGTCACCACTGGCCCGAGCTCCACGATTGTGCTGCACGACGGATACGCCATCGCGACATCGAGCACGATTACGCGCACCTGGCAACGCGGGGCTTCGCGTCTCCACCACATCCTCGACCCCGCGACCCGGCGTCCGGCCGCACCTGTCTGGCGAACCGTCACCGCGGTCGCCAGCAGCTGCGTCGATGCCAACGCGGCAACAACGGCATCGATCGTGCGCGGCCGGGCGGCGCAGCCATGGCTGGCAAGCCGCGGAGTCGCTGCTCGCCTGGTCGACGTTCAGGGCCGCGTGCACACCCTCGGCGGCTGGCCAGCGGAGATGGCCGCATGAGCAGCGCAGCTATCGACAAGGCGCTGTGGTACCTCGGGCGCTCGAGCGGAGTGGTCAGCCTCGCACTGCTGACGCTCGTCGTCGTTCTCGGCGTCGTCACCCGTTCAGGTCGCCGGCTCCCCGGTCTGCCGCGGTTCGCCGTGAGTGCGGTGCACCGCACCACCAGCTTGCTCGCCGTCGTCTTCTTGACGGTGCACATCGTGACCCTCACCCTCGACCCGCAATCACAGCTGCGCTGGATCGACGCGGTGATCCCGTTCGGCAGCCATGTCAAGCCGCTGTGGATCGGACTCGGCGCAGCGTCGCTGGATCTAATGGCGGCACTTGTCGTCACGAGTCTGCTGCGTCAGCGCATCGGACGTCGGGTCTGGCGGGCCATTCATTGGACGGCCTACGCACTATGGCCATTCGCCGTGCTGCACACCGTCGGCACCGGCACCGACATGGGCCAGCCATGGATGCTCTGGTTCTTGGGTGCCTGCACGCTCGCTGTCGCCGGCGTGATCGGGTGGCGGTTGTCGGCTCGTTTTCTCGACGAGGCCGATCGAACGGTCGGCACGAAACTACCGTCTAGCGAGACTCGGCTGCTCGCCGGCTCGAAGGGGCTCCGATGACCATCCTCACTGACCGGAACGCGAGCGCTGACGCCGACCTGGCGGCGCGCGGTGCGTTGATCGGTCTGACACCCACGACGCAACACGACCTGCGCCCGCACCTCGCCGAGCACGGCGTGCTTCCTTCTCTCGATGCGCACGACGTGCGTCAGTTGGCTGAAGACAGCGGGCTCACAGGGCACGGTGGCGCGGGTTTTCCCTTGTACCGCAAGCTAGAAGCGGTGTTCGAGGCGCGGGGCCGCGCGGTCGTGGTTGCCAATGGTGCCGAGGGAGAGCCCGCGAGCGCGAAGGATCGATGGCTGCTCACGCGCCGTCCGCATCTCGTGCTTGATGGCTTGCAGCTCGTTGCTCGCGCGACACAGGCCGCTGACGCTTATCTCTACGTCAACGACCAAGTGCCGATGGCCGCGTTGAACGAGGTGCTCGCCGAGCGGCGTCGCACCGGTGTCGACCGCGTTGCCGTCAAACTCGCGACAGCGCCAGATGCGTTCATCTCGGGGGAAGAGTCCGCCGTCGTGAGCGACCTTTCGGGTGGTGCTGCGCTGCCGCGCATGAAGCAGCCGCGGGTGACCGAGCGTGGCGTGCGTGGGCGACCCACGCTGGTAAGCAATGTCGAAACTCTTGCCTTGCTGGCCCTCATCGCGCGACGTGGCGCATCGTGGTTTCGCGAGATGGGCACGTCGGATGCTCCGGGGACCATGCTGCTGACCGTCGGCGGTGCAGTGAATCGGCCCGGCATCGTCGAGGCACATCACGGCACGCCGTTGGCCGACGTGCTCGACATGGCCGGCGGTACGTCGCGGCCCCTGCAAGCCGTTCTCCTCGGCGGCTATCACGGCAGCTGGTTGACCCCCGACGACCTCGAATCAGGTCGGCTGTCGCGGTCCAGCCTCGCAACGTTCGGTGCCTCACCGGGTGCCGGCGTGGTGGTTGCGCTCGCCGAAGGCACCTGTGGACTGGCCGAGATGAGCAGGGTCATGAGCTACCTTGCGAACGAATCCGCGGGTCAGTGCGGGCCGTGTCTCAACGGCCTACCCCGAATCGCCGAGCAGGTCAGGTCGCTCGCGTATCGGGGCGGCGATCGGCGCGCAGTTGATGAGATGCTCCGGCTCGGCGGGTTGGTAGTCGGACGTGGCGCCTGTCACCACCCTGACGGAAGCATGCGCTTCCTGCGCAGTGGTTTGCGGGTGTTCGCAGGCGAAGTCGAGTTGCACCTGGCCGGCCGGTGCGGTGGTACCTCCGACGAAGCCGTGCTGCCGGTACCGAGAGGACAATGACGATGGCACTGCAACCTACGAAGAGTGCGGCTCCGCGCATTGTGGTCGACTGGACGGCGTGTGATGGGCGCGGGCTGTGCGCCGAGTTGCTGCCGGAGTTGGTGACGCGCGACGACTGGGGGTTTCCGTTGATCCCCGACCCAACGGTGAGACCTGCGCTACGCGACCATGCAGCGCGCGCAATCGCGGCTTGCCCGACACTGGCGTTGCGACTCTCTTCCGATCGCTAGAGACCGAACGCGACGCCCATCGACGGCGCCGACGCGGCCGCCTGCAGGTGGCCGAGACCGAGCAGGTCTTCGGTTGTGCGTAGCAACGCGTAGTGGTCGAACCGTGGCGTTGCCACGGTTCCGGCTGGCACGCTCGGACCGATGACGATCGTGGGGATTCGGTTATTCGAACCCTCACCTTCGTCCCACGTGATGACCACGAGTGTGTTGCCACTGCTGTAGTTGGGGCCGGCCAGGATCTTCGGAACCCACGTGGCGAGCCACGTATCGCCGACCTGTACCGAGCAATCGTGAGTGTCGTTGCAGAGGTTCGGCGTCACGAAAGAGAACGACGGCAAGCTGCCAGCGGCGACATCGTGATCAAAGAAGCCCGCGAGCGGCACGTCGTTTGTATCGCACGCGGTGCGGATCGCTTGGTAGTAAGCCGCCGGATTGTGCTTCACCGCGTATGAACCGCTGGGCGAGGTATCGCAGTTCTTGGGCATTGACTCCTCGTAGGCGCGCCAGCTCAGCCCAGCCCGCCCAACCTGCCCGAAGATGGAGTCGGCGCCGATCTGATGCGATGACGGACTCGCGTCGTCGGTAACACCGAACGTCGATCCACCGGTCGCCGCAAGGTAATTCGGCAGCGATGGATGGCTCACTCCATTGTTGTTGGTCGCTGATCCGCATTGCGTCGCGACCGAGTTCTCGAACGGAGCTTGGCTGTTCCCGATGACCGAACCGTAGGAGTGGTTTTCCATCCAGATCCACACCACGTGGGCGTAGTGCGGGGCACCGCTGACGCCGCACGGGTGGCCGACACTGGGTCGACCCGGCGCCGTGGGAACAGCAGTGCGGCTCGGCGACGCCGATGCGCTGGGCGTCGATGCGCTCGGCACCGTCGCACTGGGCGAAGGCAGGGCGGCGGACGACGCAACCGTGCTCGATGCCGATTCTGCGGGTGGTGGGGAACTCGAGACGGCGAGAGGCGTCGGTTCGGACGCGGTTGAGCTTTCCGGCGAGCCAGCTGGTGGCGACGAGTTGGTGCCCGCCGCGGATTTACCGTGGGTCGTGCAGCCCGACGTGATGAGGGCCAGTGCCGCCGCGCTCAACGCGCACCGCGTCGACCATCGCCGGGCCCGCATGCCGCCGATCACAGGTGCGGGGCCACGAGTCGCGGCAGCGATTGGCTGCGCTGCCTTGGCCACGTCACGGTCATGCTGGCACCACCGAGCGCGGAGTTCCCGACCGTCCAACGACCGTGGGTCGATTGAACAACGGCGTCCGCAATGGCGAGCCCGAGCCCTGCACCTTGGCCACCGCTCCCATCGAGGCGATGAAAACGATCGAACAGTCGCAGTCGCTCGCCGACAGGAATCCCTGGTCCGTCGTCAGCCACCGTCAGCGCCACCTGGCTAGCAGAACACACAACCGTCACCGCAATTCGGCCGGGCGAGCTCGCATAGCGAGTCGCGTTGTCGAGTAGGACGCCGATAAGCCGGTCGATCCATTCCGGCGCGGCGGCCACATGGGCGAGATCCTGACCGGTGAGCTCAACGCTCAGGTCAATGTCTCTCGATCGCAAAACCGGCTCGAAGCGGTCGGCACACTGCCGCACGAGCGTCGTCACGTCAACGATTTCTGTCTGCGGCAACGGCGGCTCTGAATCAAAGCGCGCAAGCCAGAGCATGTCTTCGACAATTCTGCGCAGTCGGTGCGTCTCGCCAGAAACACGCTGAAGCGCACTTCGATAACCGCTCGCCGTGCGGTCTGTGGTTAACGCAAGTCCGACCTCGGCCTCGATGACAGTAAGCGGCGTGCGAAGTTCATGCGACGCATCGGCGGTGAACTCCAACTGCCGCAATCTCGCCCGCTCGATCGGTTTGGACGCCGAGCGTCCGATAACGAAGGCGCTGATGAACACCCCTGCTAGCAATAGCGGGGACATCACCAACGCAGACGTCAACAGCACACTGCGCACGTGGGCCTGCTGCGCAAGGCTTTCGGCCGCGATCAGCTGCGATCCGTCTGACCGCCGCAAGGAGCCGAATCGAAAGTTACGGCCATTGACGGATTCAGTACGTGGAAACACCTGCGAACCACGGAGAAGACCGGCCGGTAGCGCGGGTGCGCCGGTAGACGAGGCAACGACGACGTGGGATGCGTTGAGCTGCCAAAAGTAGACCGGCGGGTCATCTGCGTCGCGCCGTATCGGATCCCTCGACGACAGCTCGCTCGCGGAGAGCGGTTGAGCGCTACTGAGTTGCTCCGCGACGCGTTTGCTCGTTTCCTGGAGCAGTTTGTTCGAGACGAGAACAACCATGGCCGCCACGATCACGACGTAGCAGATCGCAACGGCGACCGTCGCTGCAGTGGCGACGCGCAAAGCTGGCCGCAGCGGGACGGCCGTCTTCACGGTTGCCCGCTCACGACGCTAGGAGTCGGTAACCGACTCCCCTCACGGTCTCGATCCGGGACCGTGATCCTGAGAGCTTTGCTCGCAACCGCGCGAGATGGACGTCGATCGTGTTCGACCCGATTCCGTCGGCCTCGACGGGCCATACGTTCAGCGCAATCGACTGACGCGTCACAACTGCCGGCGTCCGCCGCAAGAGGAGTTCGAGAATCGCAAGTTCTGTCGTCGTCACCGCCAACGGCCGACCATCGACGAGCGCCTGGCGCGCGGCCGGATCAAAAGTGAGGTCGCCACAGCGCAGCACGGGTTCGCGAACGGCGGTTGGTCGCCGTTGCAGAGCGCGCAGCCGAGCGAGCAACTCACCGAAATCGAAAGGTTTGACCAAGTAGTCATCCGCACCGCGGTCCAAGCCGGCGATCCGATCCGCAGCTCGGTCGAGCGCAGTCAGCATGAGCACCGGAACGGTGAGCTTGCGAGCCCTCATCGCCGCGAGTGCGTCATAGCCGCTCATGCGTGGCATCCGCCAATCGAGCACGACGACCTCGTACTCATACGTCGCGAGATAGGCCAGTGCGGCTTCGCCATCGCCAACGGCGTCGACAACATAGCCATTCTCCGCCAGCCCTCGAGCGAGCACGCTCCGAAGCGCCTCGTCGTCCTCAGCAACCAAGACCCGCACGCATGCATCCTCTCCGCCGAACCTTACGGATGTCTGACGTTCGGTAGCCCTGGCGCGGTACGCCGCATTCTCGCTTCATCCAACCGTAAGGCAGCGGCCTTATCGTCGTGCTCATGCAGTTTCGGGGGGACGCCTCTGACCGTTCGTCCACGCCCGTGGTCGGCATCGACGGAAGTGGCGTTGAAGCGAATGCTCGGCTGACTAGTTCAGCCGCCGTCCTCTTGCTGATTTTACTCGCGGCAGAAGGTCTTACACTGCCAGCGATTCACGCATTGGTGCGCCCGCATGTATATATCGGCTTCGCCCTAATTCCGCCGGTGGCCCTCAAAGTAGGCAGCGCGCTGTATCGATTTACGCGCTATTACACCGGAGCGCCTGCGTACCGGCTGAAGGGGCCGCCGCCGCCGTTGCTCCGAATGCTCGGGCCGGTCGTCGTGCTCGCGACGGTGCTGCTGCTCGCGAGCGGCGTCGCATTGCTGTTCTTCAGTGCAACCTGGCAGCACCGGATGCTGACCGTGCACAAGGCCAGTTTCGTGTTGTGGTTCGCGGCGATGACGGTGCACGTTCTCGGCCACATCGTCGAGACGGCGCGACTGGCTCCGCGCGATTGGTTGCCGCACTCGCGACGATCGTTGCCGCGCGCTGCGGGTCGGCGATGGCTGGTCGCGGCAAGTGTGCTGGCCGGTGCCCTAGTCGGCGCCTGGGGCCTCGGCCAACTCGGCGGCTGGGTCCGCGCCTGATCCGCACGCTGCCCTAAACCGCGGCCCCCGATCTGACGATTGAAGTAGGGCGACGCCCGGCCACTTCCCCCGAGGGTCGGGCGTCGCCCGTCAAAGTTGAGCCCTAGCCAAGCTCACCGAGCAGTCGCGAGCATCGCGCGCAGCGTGGCGTTGGCGCGTCCGCCCATTCGTCGTCCGTGATGTCGGCAGGTCCCTCACTGCACACGGTCTCGGCGGTCTCGCTGTCCACGTCGACGGCGTGCGCGATACCGCCATCGAGCTGGATCATCCAACCGGTCACGAGTCTGCCCATGGGATTCGTTATACCAGCGGTCGGCCACCCGGCGGGTCTCGGTGAGACCCTGAGCCCTCGCCTTGGCGACTGTTGCGTTTTCTGCTCCGACGGGAACGTCCGGTGTCCACCCCAACAGTCAGGGTAGGTACCGTCGTTTGAGTCTCGCCCGCGGACGTTGTCATGGCGGTCAGAATCGGACCGAGACGACCCGCTGATCCCCTACGACCGCGCCGGGGATGGCATCGGCCGAGCATCGTGGCCGTTTGGCCGGTGAAGATCGGTCCCTGCGCTGTCGAGGTAGGTAGTGGCGGGCAGCCTTCTCATAGCGATGGCGGGGGTATGCAGAACGACCGGGCACGACGCAAGGGCTACAAGGACCGTTGGGCGCCAGATCCACAGGCGCGAGGGCTCGGTGTCGAACGACGGACAGCTGAGGAACGTTGGGACCGGCGCCGCGCCGCGGCCACCGGCGTCCGCGCGGCGATCATCGGCGGACCGCTCGCTGGGTCGGTGATCGCAATGGCGGTGCTGAGCCGGGTGCTTCCTTCCCCGGGCGCCCACGCCGGTGTTCTTGCACGGGTCGGCTGGTGGGCCGCGATCTTGGTCGGCTCACTCGTGGCAATGTGGCTGGTGGATCGGGCCACCCGACGACTCGCCCCCTTAGCGGCGTTGCTCGACATGGCGGTCTTGTTCCCGGGCCGCGCCCCGTCGCGCCTGCGGGTCGCCCGCAAAGCCGGTGACTTGCGCCAACTTCAGGCCTTGACCAACCACGCGAACAAGCTCGACGCGCGGAACGGATTGGCAGACGCCGCCGAGCAGATCCTCGCTTTGGTCGGATCGTTGCGAGCGCACGACCGACACACGCGAGGCCATTCTGAGCGAGTCCGGGTCTACACCGACCTGATCGCGGCCGAGATGCGACTGCCACCCGCTGCAGTCGACCGGCTGCGGTGGGCGGCGCTGCTGCATGACATCGGCAAACTTCGAGTACCTACCGCAACGTTGAACAAGCCAGCGAAACTCTCGCCGCGAGAGTGGGAAACGATCCGCCAGCACCCGCTTGCAGGAGCGGAACTCGCCGGTGCACTGCTGCCGTGGCTCGGCGAGTGGGGCAAGGCGATCGCCGAGCACCATGAGCGGTTCGACGGCACGGGTTACCCGCTGGGTTTACGCGGGCGCGACATTTCGCTGGCTGGCCGTGTCGTTGCGCTCGCCGACTCATTCGAGGTCATGACAGCGTCGCGCTCCTACAAAAAGGCCATGACGCGTGCAACTGCGCTCGAGGAAGTCGTGCGCTGCAGCGGCACCCAATTCGACCCCGAAGTCGTCCGCGCGCTCTTAGCAGTCTCCGCGCCCCAACTGCGTTGGGCCATGGGACCTACCTCCTGGCTGGTCGGGACACCCTTGCTCGGCTCCGCACCGTCGCTGACCGCCGCCGGCGTGGCCGCCCAGGCAGCAGTCGGTGTTAGCGCGGTTGCGATCGCCGGGGTAACCGGGGTTGCCGGACCAGCAGTGGCTGCTGCGAGCTACCCGCCGACGCCCAGCTCGGCCACCGTCCCCCAGGCCATCGCGTCGGCTACCCCAACCCCCGCGCGCCCCACCCCCCGCGTTTCCATCGTCCACAACGGCCCATCCCACGTGCCGGGCACATCCCCCCCGTTGCCCGCCGCCGCGGCGCCGTCCAAAGCTCGCGGGCCTAAGATCCCCGCACCAGCAGTGACGACACCACCGCCAACGTTGACACCCACTGCCAAGACAACGCCGTCAGCGACGGCTGCTCCGCCAGCCACAGCTGCGACGCTACCGACTGCCTCACCGACTCCGAGCAAGACCAAGAAAGCCAAGAGCAACAACGCCAACAGCAACGGCAACAAGCAAGGAGGCTGATTTTCAGCGGTATCCGCCGCCGCTGGCCGCACCGCTGCTTGCCGCACCGCCGCACCGCCGCACCGCCGCACCGCCGGTCAGGCCGGGAAGGCGCCGACTTGCTGCATCAGGGCGACGCCGTCGAACTGCGTCCACATGTCGGTCACGCGACCGTCCTTCAGGCGGTAGAAGTTCATGCCCTCGACCCTGATCGTCTTGCCGGCGGCGGGGATCCCCATGAACTCCTGCTGCTGAGAACCGGTCACAACCCACCGGGTGGCGACGGTGTCGCCGCTGGCAATGATGTCCTGCAGGTCCTCCTGCAGGTCGGGGAAGATCGCCTTGAAGCCCGCGACCTTCTTCTTGAAGCCGGCCAGCGTCGGGTCATCGTCGGGCGCATTGTGGTCGACCAGGCCCGGGTCGCAGAGTTCGTCGATGGTCGCTTGGTCGCTCGCGCGAAACGCGTGCTCGAAGCGCGTGATGATCTCGATGTTGTCGGTCTCGAAGTCCTGGTCCTGGGCGGTGGGGGTCATGGTCGTGTCCTCTCGTGGGTAGGCCGGTCGTCCCGGTCCGAGCTGGATCCTCGGAGCAAGGAATTCCTTGTACAATACTATCCTTGTACAAGGACGTCAAGAAGTGTTTTCGGGCGCATCTTCGCCATGCTGGTCCTGGGGTGTCTACGTCGCCGGGACGCTGATGTTCCCCGACGAGCGGGCAAACAGGACAGCCCGCGGGTGCGAACTTCTCTCTTGACTTCCTTGTACAAGGGTTTTATTGTACAAGTATGCCCTTGCTTCGAGGGTCCAGCTCGGACCGGGACGACCGGCCCACCCACGAGAGGACACGACCATGACCACCACCGCCCAGGATCAGGACTTCCAGACCACCCTCGACCTCGCTGTCAGCCCGGAGACGGCCTTCGAGGCCCTCACCACCACCGGCGGTGTGTCCAGCTGGTGGGCACCCGCCACCGGCAACGCCACCGCAGGTGGCGACCTGGAGTTCATGTTCGGCGAGCACCCAGTCCGCTTCCGCGTCACCGCGGCGGATCGCCCGACACGGGTGCGCTGGTACACCGTGGACTGCGACGTCGTTCCCGACTGGGTCGGGACCACGATCGCCTTCGACCTGTCGTCCACCGAGACCGGCGGCACCACCCTCCACTTCCGCCACGCCGGCCTTGTCCCGCAGCTCGTCTGCTACGACCAGTGCAGCAACGACTGGGGCAAGTTCCTGCACTCCAGCCTCGTCTCCTACCTCGAGACCGGCGCCGGACACCCGGTCGGATCCTGACATGCCATTCCTGGCCGGTGTCGCGGCCCTCTCCACCGCCGCGACACCGGCCAGTGAGCCACGAGCGGCGCGGGCCGCGGCAACCAACACAGATGGGATCATCACGTCATGACCGCAGTGAAGGC
>Ga0209863_10000309_pt1 | contig 27311 bp, 31 predicted proteins | sample OrgsoiDNA2013046_FD_185796 | JGI IMG/M metagenome (GOLD analysis project Ga0209863, IMG submission 185796) | Permafrost soil microbial communities from the Arctic, to analyse light accelerated degradation of dissolved organic matter (DOM) -... | ecosystem: Environmental > Terrestrial > Soil >...
CGGACGCCGGCAGTCGCACGGACACCACGTCGCGCACCGAAGCGTCGGCTGCCGTGAGTCGCGTCGGGTCGTCAGCCGGGGCTGCGTGCGACGGAGCGCCCTCGGTGGTCGCCACGCTTGCCACTCCATCTGGGCGCAGGGCCCGCTCGCCAGCTTTGCTGACCCACCGTACCCCGGCGTGTCGCTACTACGCGCGCCCGCCGGCGTCCTGCGTCGGACCGAACCGCCCGGCGACCTTCGGCAGCACGTCGGCGGTGAGTCGCCAGGTGGTCCATTCCTTCATCGGGACGGCGCCGAGCGACTCATAGAAGTTGTGCGCCGGCTCGTTCCAGTCGAGGACCGACCACTCCACCCGACCATAGCCGCGGGCGTCGGCGATGGTCGCGAGTTCGGTCAGCAGCTCGCGACCGTATCCATGGCCGCGGAACTCGGGCCGCACGTAAAGGTCTTCGAGATAGACGCCGTGACGGCCGACCCAGGTTGAAAAATTGAGGAACCACAGCGCAAAACCGGCGACGGTGCCGTCATGCTCGGCGATCAGCGCGAAGATCGCGGGCTGCGCGCCGAAGAGCGCGCTGTCGAGATCGGATTCGGTTGCGGTGACCGCGTCAGGCTCGCGTTCGTAGCTCGCGAGCTCGCGCACCAACGCCAGAATCATCGGGACGTCGTCGGGCTCGGCTGGTCGGATCACGCTCGCAGCGTAGGCGGCTGGGGCTAGGCCTTCTTGGTCGCCCAGAAGATGGTGTCGATCTCGGCAATCTTGTCGAGCAACTGCTGGCCGATCGCCGGATCCTGCTGGCCCTTGGCGCCGGCCGCACCGGCGAGCTTGGTGGCCTCCCAAAACAACGTGTGCAGCTGCGGGTAAGTCTCGAGGTGGGTCGGCTTGAAGTAGTCGGTCCACAGCACCCAGAGGTGGTGCTTCACGAGCTCGGCACGCTGCTCCTTGATGATGAGCGCGCGGGTGCGGAAGGCCGGGTCGTCGTTGGCCTGGTACTTCTCGATGATGGCCTTGACCGATTCGGCTTCGATCCGGGCCTGTGCCGGGTCGTAGACACCGCACGGCAGGTCGCAGTGCGCATGCACGACGGTCTTGGGCGTAAGAATTCGGGCCAGCAGGTTCATCGGCTTCCTCCGCAAGTACTCGTTCGGTGGCGATCTCAGGTCTGCCTGGACACTACCCCGGACACTGTGGGCTTCAACCGCTCGGGAGGTGATCTTCACTTGATGCTCGGGCTGCGCAGGGTTGTGGTCACCGGCGACTCGATGCTGCCGTCGTTGCGCCCTGGCGACTGCCTCCTGGTCTCCGCCCGGACGGGCCTCGATGTTGGCGACGTGGTTGTCGCTCGGCGCCCCGGTGTCCCAGACCTGTTGCTGGTGAAACGAGTCGTCCGGCGCGAGGACGCCGGGTGGTGGCTGCTGTCCGACAATGCAGCCGCCGGCCTCGACGACAGCCGAGCTTTCGGCGTCCTGCCCGATGCCTGTGTGGTCGGGAAAGTGCTGCTGCGCTATTACCCGTTAGGCCGGCGCGGTTAGGGGCGGGGGCGCCAGATGGTGGTGCGCTTCGTCGTGGCGTCTTCAAGCGCAAGCGTGGTCGGGACGTCGTAAGCGGCCACCTCCTCGAGGTGCTCGCGTGGGAGGTACGTACGTCCCGGGTCGCCGAGCAGCACATCGGCTCCGCGTTCATGGGCGCGCAGCAGGAAGGCGAGCATTCGCGCGGTGAGCTCGGATTCGTAACAGACGTCGCCAGCCAGCACCACGTCGGCATGCACGGTTTCGTTCGGATCGCCGTCGAGCAGGTCGGCCGAAAGCGGAGTCACGGTGACGCCGTTGGCGTGCGCATTCATCTGCACGGCCGCGATGGCGTGCGGGTCGACGTCATTGGCAGTTACGTGCGCTGCGCCGCCGCGCGCCGCAGCTATAGCGACGAGACCCGAGCCGCACGCAAGGTCGAGCACGCGGCGTCCGGCGACGAGTTCGGGATGGTCGAGGACGTAGCGCGCCAACGCCTGACCGCCGGCCCACGGGAACGACCAGAACGGCATCGGCGCCGATTCATCGCCGTCGCCCATCAGGGTCCAGACGTCGTAGGCGTTGTCGGCGCAGTACAGCGAGATCTCCGGCACGAGCGGAGTGGGCCGCAGGGTGGTGCTGGCGACAACGGCAATCAGCCGTTCGACGTCAATGTGATTGATCAGCCGCGGGCGCGGTGCAGCGAGGCGTAGTAGGCCAGGCATTCGGCGTAGGTGGGCAGCATGCCCGCTTCGGCGGCCTCGGCCAGGGTGGGGGCGTCGTGGTCTTTGTCGGAGAGCACCGGTTCGAGGTTGTCGGGCCAGGGGATATCGAGGGCTGGGTCCATCGGGTTCACCGCGTGTTCGCGGTCGGGCGCGTAGCCGGTGGAGCACAGGTACATGACGGTGGCGCCGTCGGTCAGCGCCATGAAGGCGTGGCCGAGCCCCTCGGAGAGGTAGACCGCGCGGCGGTCGACGTTGTCGAGACGCACCGTGTCGATCACGCCGAAGGTCGGCGAGCCGGCCCTGATGTCGACGATGACGTCGAGCACCGCACCGTTCGGACAGTAGACGTACTTCGCCTGGCTCGGCGGCACGTCGGCGTAGTGCACGCCGCGGACGGTGCCGCGCCGCGAGACCGACTGGTTGCATTGGGCGATTTCGAGCGAATGCCCGATCGTGCGGTTCACGACGTCCGCCCGAAACCACTCGAGGAACACGCCGCGCGCGTCACCGAATTGGCGGGGGGTGAATTCCCAGGCGCCGGGGACGGCGAGTTCGCGAACTTCCATGGACGGTGAGCCTAGTGGGAGCGTCACAGAACCTGGGAGAGGAACGTCTTGGTTCGTTCGTGGCGCGGGTTCGAGATCACCTCGGACGGCGGTCCCTGCTCGACGACGACCCCGCCGTCTATGAAGACGACCGTGTCGGCGACCTCACGGGCGAACCCGATTTCGTGGGTGACGACGATCATGGTCATGCCCGAGCGGGCGAGGTCTTTCATGACGGCGAGCACGTCGCCCACGAGCTCAGGGTCGAGGGCTGAGGTGGGCTCGTCGAAGAGCATCAGCTTGGGCCGCATCGCGAGCGCCCGCGCGATCGCGACCCGCTGCTGCTGGCCCCCGGAGAGCTGGCGTGGGTAGGCGTTGGCTTTGTCGGCGAGGCCGACCCTAGCGAGCAGCTCGGTCGCTCGCTGCCTCACTTCGGCTTTCGGCTCGTTCTTGACCTTGCACGGCGCTTCGATGATGTTGCCGATGGCGGTCATGTGCGGGAACAGGTTGAAGTGCTGGAACACCATGCCGATCTGCGCCCGTTGCGTGGCGACGTCGCGCTCAGAAAGCTCGTGCAGTTTGTCGCCATTCTGGCTGTACCCGACGAGCTCACCGTCGACGAACAGCCGACCGGCATTGATCTTCTCGAGATGGTTGATGCAGCGCAGGAACGTGCTCTTACCCGAGCCCGACGGGCCGAGCAGGCACACAACTTGGCCAGGGTTGACCTGGAAGTCGATGCCCTTGAGTACCTCGTTAGCGCCGAAGGACTTGTGCACGCGCTGCGCGTCGACCATGAGCCCGCTCACCCGACGCCTCCGTGATGTTGCATGCCGGCGAAGGCAAGTTTGACTTTCTGGAGCGGCGTGAGCGCGACGGTTCGTGACGAGCCTCGACCGTAGTAGCGCTCGATATAGAACTGGCCGACTTGCAGCAGCGACGTCATCGCCAGGTACCACGCAAGTGCCACGATCAGCAGGGGGATCGTCTTGTAGTTGGCATTGAAGATGGCCTGGGCGGATCGGTACAGCTCGAAGATCCCGATCACGCTGACGAGCGACGTGTTCTTCAGCATGCTGTTGATCTCGTTGCCGGTTGGCGGCACGATGACGCGCATCGCCTGCGGCAGGATGATCCGACGCATTATCGCCAGCCGACGCATCCCCAGGGCGCGCGCTGCCTCGGTTTGTCCTTCGTCCACAGCGATGATCCCGGCTCGGACGATCTCCGACATATAGGCGCCTTCGTTCAGACTCAGCGCCAGGAGCGCGTTCACGAACAGTGGAATGAGTGTCAGGGTACTTTCGGACGCGAAGTGTGGCCCAAACGGAATGCCTATCGACAGTGTCTTGAAAAGTGCCGTGATGGCGAACCAGAAGATGATCTGGACGAGAAGTGGCGTTCCGCGGAATAGCCAGACGTAGAGCCAAGCAACCCCGGAAACGACGGGGTTGGGCGACAGCCGCATGATGGCCGCCACGGTGCCGAGCGCGATGCCTATCAGCATCGACAGAAACGTCAATTTGATCGTCATCCATACGCCGCGCAGGATGATCTGGTTGAACAGGTATTTGCCGACGATCGGCCAGTCGAGGTTCTTGTTCGTGAGGAGCATGTGCACGAGCATGGCCGCGAGCACAGCGACGATCGCTATCGCGATCCATCGACCTACATGCCGCACGGGGACGGCCCGAATGGTCTCGGGCCGTCCTTCCGTGTCGGCATCCGTCACGTGCGTTAGCTCGTCGCGCCGTTGATGGCGGGTGTTGTGATCGCGCCGTCGTCAGCGCCCCACTTGTCGAGGATCGTCTTGTAACTGCCGTCGGCGATCATCGCCGCGAGTGCGGCCTGGATCGCTTCCTTCAGCGTGCCGGCGTCCTTCGGGATCGCGATGCCGTACGGCGCGACCTCGTAGGACTTACCGGCCAGTACCAGTGCACCGTTCGACTGCTTCACCGCGTAGTCGGAGATCGGTGAGTCGGCCGAGCCGACCTGTGCGCGGCCGCTGGTCAGTGCGAGGTTTGCGGTGTTCTGGTCGTCGGTCGACAGCGCGGTGACGGCCGACTTGCCGCCGTCGGTGCAGGCCTTCGACAGTGCGGGAATCTCTGATTCCTCAGTCGTGCCCTTCTCGACCGCGATCGTCAACCCGCAGAGGCTGAGGTCAGGACCGGTGACGTTCTTTGGGTTGCCGGTCGGGACGAACAACGTCTCGCCGGCGCTGAAGTAGGTGACGAAGTCAACCGTCGCCTCGCGCTTCTTGGTGTCGGTGAACGACGACATGCCGACGTTGTACTTGCCGGCCGCGAGCGCCGGGATGATCGCGTCGAAGGTAACGTTCTGGAAACTCGCCTTCAGGCCGAGCTTCGCTGCGATCGCGTCGCCAAGATCGACGTCGAGGCCGATGATGGTCTTGCCGTCGGTGTCGAAGTATTCGTTCGGTGCGTACGTAGCGTCGCTGGCGATCGTGATGGTGCCAGCGGACTTGATCGCGGCGGGCACGAGTGACGCCGGGTCACTACCAGCTGCCGCTGTGCTCGAACCGGCCGCCGCTGGGCTGGAGCCGGTGGCGGCAGCGGTGGCCGCCGGCGAGCTCGGGCTTGCCGGCGTGGTCTTCTTGCTCGAGCAGCCGCTCAAGACCAAGGCCGCCGCGATGGCGAAAACTCCGGCTGCTTGGGTTGTGGTGCGAGGGCGGAGCGGCGTCACGATACCTCCAGGTACGGGCGAGTAGGCCGGGCGATGTCAGGCCTGAGGGTCGCCCCGGCCTGGCGCTCATCATGTATGGGTGCATCCTTCCAGCACGGAACGCTCCCGATACCAGGGCCATCGGTAAAGATCCGACTACGAAACCCGGCAGGCCATGCCGGACGCTCATGAGTCGGCGCCGCCGGACGGCGTACCGTCGCTTTCGTGCTGGCCGTCACCGTCTCCGCGTTCGATTCGCTCGACCCTTTACTGGGCTTGACTGTCGGTGAGGTGCGGAATCCGTCGCCCTTGGAAGGCTGGGCGCGGGTGCGGGTGAAAGCGGCCGCGCTGAATCATCACGATCTGTGGAGTCTTCGCGGAGTCGGACTGGGCGCCGAGCAGTTGCCCAGAATTCTCGGCTGTGACGCGGCTGGGCTCGATGAGAACGACAACGAGGTCGTCGTCCATGGGGTAATCGGCGATGCCGACGCGGGGCGCAGCGACGAGACGATGGACCCGAACCGCAGCTTGCTGTCAGAGAAATGCGACGGCACGTTTGCGGAATTCGTTGCGGTACCGGCGCGCAATCTGGTGCCCAAGCCGGCGGCGTTGACGTTCGAGGAAGCCGCCTGTTTGCCGACTGCGTGGCTCACCGCTTACCGGATGCTCTTCACGAACTCCGCTACTCGCCCGGGTGACACCGTGCTGATTCAGGGCGGCGGAGGTGGGGTGGCGACGGCCCTGATCGTGCTCGCCAAAACGGCCGGACGCCGGGTGTGGGTGACCAGTCGATCGGAGCGCCGGCGTTGGCAAGCGGTCGACCTTGGTGCCGATGCCGCGTTTGAGTCGGGCGGCCGGCTGCCCGAGCGGGTCGACGCCGTGTTCGACAGTGTCGGTGCAGCGACCTGGGCGCATTCGATGCGCTGCCTTCGTCCCGGCGGCACCATCGTGACGTGTGGCGCTACGAGTGGTGACGCGCCGTCGGCGGAATTGAGCCGGGTGTTCTTTCAGCAGCTGCGCGTGGTCGGTTCGACGATGGGGTCGCGGGTCGAGTTGGTCGAACTGCTGAACTTTCTCGAGGTGACCGGCGTGCGGCCGATCATCGACCGGGTGCTGCCGTTGTCGGAGGCGCGCGAAGGATTCGCCGCTCTCGAGGCCGGCGAGGTGTTCGGCAAGGTCGTCTTCACGGTGTGACCGGTGCGCTTCTGCTGCCCGCCGTTTTGCCAACGTGGAGTCTATGGGTTGCTAGAACAACCCGCACGCTCCACGATCCCGCCGTTGCTGCGGGTGCAGACGGCCGGCCGGCAAAGTCGTCTTCACGGTGTGAGCATCGGGCGGCCCGACTCCACGTTCGTGAGTGGCTCTGCGGTCGTGGCATCGACACTGAGGATCGCGCTCGATGGCCCCATTGTCGCTGTGTTGCATTGTTCGACACTTCCTCCGGGGCTGACAGGTCCGCCGGCCGGGCACAGCGGTGGCAGGTCGTCGAAGTAGAACACCCACGCCAGCACGCTGGTAAACACCGGCGTCTGGCTACCGTCGGGGTTGATGATCGCCGGCGTTTCGGCGCTGAGGATCGCGAGCCATGCCTGCGCAGGTTGAGCAGCTCCGACCGGGGCCGACCCTCCAGTGCGCAGCGCGTCGAGTGCGACGTCGACGCAGGTCGCGGGCTTCGTTGCGATCGGCGGCGGCACGAGGGTCAGGTCTTCCAGCTCGAGTTGGCGCCGCCCGCGCCGCGGTTGCGGGCCAACTCCCGGCTGATCGTGGACGCGGCGCGGCCGAGCCGGGCAGCGACCGCCCGCATCGACAACCCGCCCTCGATCAGCCGCGTCATCTCATACCGCTCATCCGGGCTTTGATACCGGTCGCTGTAGGTCGTGCATGAAGGTCGATACACCCCCCGACCTTGTGATGCAAAACGTAGATGACCGACTTCGACACGCCGGTCGCCCGCGCCGCCTGCATCGGGTTCAGTCCGCTCGCGAGCGCATCGAATACCTCACGAAGCTGCTCACGGGTCAACGCAACACCCTGCATCGCAACACCTCACAGCTCAGGCGTTGCGACAATCCCTTGAGCCCACCGTCGCTACCGCGACGCTGAGGCTCCGAAGTTCGGTGCCGGCGGCGGACGGCGGGGGCTAGTCGTCGTCCGCGTCGTCGTCGAGGCGAGCGAGCCAGGTGGCCAGCCGCTCCAGCGGGATCTCGAACTCGGGGTTGAGGTCGACGAAGGTGCGCAGCTGGTCGGCCACCCACGCAAGGGTGACCGACTCTTCACCACGGCGCGCTTCGAGTTCTTCGATGCCGCGGTCGGTGAAGTACATGACCTACTCCGGGAACGCGGAGTTGAGCAGCGTCGCCGTCTCGTACTCGCTGCGCTCGTGTGACCCAGTGGCGGGCGACGAACTCTCGGGCCGGGTCACAGGTGTGATCGGGCGGCCGAGCTGCGCGTGCAGTCGCATCGCGATGTGGGTCCAGGCGCCCATGTTCGCCGGCTCTTCTTGTACCCAAAGGACTTCTTGCGCATTCGGATAGACCGATGCCGCGGCGGCGAGCTCCGTGAGAGGCAGCGGATACAGCTGCTCAACGCGCACGATCGCTGTGTCGGTACGGCCGCGCTTCGCGCGCGCCTCGACGAGATCCCAGGTGATCTTGCCGCTACACAGGATGATTCGGCGCACGCCGTCAGCCGCGAGCGGTCGTGGATCGGGCAGTACCGGCGCCCACCGGCCGTCAGTGAAAGCGGACGCAGCTGACGCGGCCGCCTTCAATCGCAGCATCGACTTCGGGGTGAACACGATCAGCGGCCGATGGTGCGGGCTCTTCGTGTGCCAGCGCAGCAGGTGAAAGTAGCTCGCCGAGCACGATGGCATCGCGACCGTCATGTTGTCTTCTGCGCACAGCTGCAGGTATCGCTCGACCCGCGCCGAGGAGTGGTCAGGGCCCTGACCCTCGTAGCCGTGCGGCAAGAGCATGGCGACGCCGGACCGCTGACCCCACTTCTGCTCGCCGGAGGAGATGAACTCGTCGAGGATCGTCTGCGCACCGTCGGCGAAGTCGCCGAACTGGGCCTCCCACGCGACAAGTGCTTCCGGCCGCACCACGGAGTAGCCGTACTCGAAGCCGACCGCCGCGTACTCAGACAGCAGCGAGTCGTACACATGGAACGGCGCCTGGTCGGCGTCGAGGTTCGACAGCGGGGTGTACTCCTCGCCGGTCTGGCGGTCGATGAGCACCGCGTGCCGCTGCGTAAAGGTGCCGCGCCTGGTGTCTTGGCCGGCCAATCGGACCGGGTGCCCGTCGAGCAGCAGGGATCCGATCGCGATGAGTTCACCCATCGCCCAATCGATGGCATCGTCGTCGACCATCGCCGCGCGTCGGTGCAGCTGCGGTAGCAATCGTGGATGCGCGATAAAGCCGGCCGGCAAGGTGATCTGCGAGTTGGCGATCTTCTTGAGGACGTCGAGGCTGATCGCCGTCGGTACGTCAGGCGCAGCCGCGGGTGCATTACCCACACTGGTGGGTTCGTGCGGCGCGCTGGTCGAGTCGCGTGTTTCGGTGAACGCTTTCTCGAGGTGCCCGCGATAATCGCGAAGCGATGCCTCGGCTTCGTCGATGGTGATGTCTCCGCGACCGATCAGTGCCTCGGTGTAGAGCTTGCGGATCGACCGCTTCGAGTCGATGAGGTTGTACATCAGCGGCTGGGTCATCGACGGATCGTCGGCCTCGTTGTGGCCGCGGCGGCGGTAACAGACGAGGTCGATGACGACGTCCTTCTTGAACGCCTGACGGAACTCGAGCGCGAGCCGCGCGACGCGCACCGCGGCCTCGGGGTCGTCGCCGTTCACGTGGAAGATCGGTGCCTGAATCATCCGCGCGACGTCGGTGGCGTACACGCTCGACCGGGCCGACATGGGCGACGTCGTGAAGCCGACCTGGTTGTTGACGACGACGTGCAGTGTGCCACCCGTGCGATAGCCGCGCAGCTGCGACAGGTTGAGCGTCTCGGCGACCACGCCTTGGCCGGCAAACGCGGCGTCACCATGAATCGCGACCGGCAGCACCGGGTAGGCGGCACCCTTGTTGCGCACATCTTGCTTGGCTCGCACGATGCCTTCGAGCACCGGGTCGACAGCCTCGAGATGGCTGGGGTTCGACGCAAGCGACACGTCGATCGTGGTGCCCTCGTGCGAGGTGTACTTGCCACCGGCGCCGAGGTGGTACTTGACGTCGCCCGAGCCGTGCGCCGACTTCGGATCCATGTTTCCGTCGAACTCACGGAAGATCTGGCCGTAGCTCTTGCCGACGATGTTCGCAAGTACGTTGAGCCGCCCGCGATGCGCCATGCCGATGACGACTTCGTCGAGACCGCGGCGAGCCGATTCGTCGAGCACCGAATCGAGCAGCGGGATCAGCGTTTCGCCACCCTCAAGGGAGAATCGCTTCTGCCCGACGTACTTGGTCTGAAGGAACGTCTCGAACGCTTCGGCGACATTGAGCCGATTCAAGATGTACAGCTGCTCTTCGCGACTCGCACTGCTGTGGCTGCGCTCGATGCGTTCTTGGATCCATCGTCGTTGCGCAGGATCTTGGATGTGCATGTACTCGACGCCGATCGTGCGGCAATACGAGTCGCGTAGCACGCCGAGGATGTCGCGCAGCTTCATCACCTGCACACCACCGAAGCCGCCGGTGGCGAATTCGCGATCGAGATCCCACAACGTCAGCGCGTGATTGACGATGTCGAGATCGGGGTGCTTGCGCATCTCGAATTCGAGCGGGTTGGTGTCGGCCATCAAGTGGCCGCGCACCCGGTAGGCGTGGATCAGTTCGATGACGCGGGCCGGCTTGCCGACTTCGTCGTCGTGCGTCGAGACGATGTCTTGCACCCAGCGGACCGGCTCATACGGAATGCGCAGTGCCCGGAACAGATCGTCGTAGAAGTCGTCTTCACCGAGCAGGAAGCGGTGAATCTGCCGGAGGAACTCGCCTGACTGCGCGCCTTGGATGACGCGGTGGTCGTAGGTCGACGTAACCGTCATGACTTTGCTGACTGCAAGATTTGCGAGTGTCTCGGCGGAGGCACCCTGGAACTGCGCTGCGTACTCCATCGCGCCGACGCCGACGATGCAGCCCTGACCCTGCATGAGCCTCGGCACCGAGCTCACCGTGCCGAGGGTGCCAGGATTCGTCAACGTGATCGTGGTGCCCGCAAAATCGTCGGCGGTCAGTTTGCTCGCGCGCGCCCGCCGCACGATGTCTTCGTAGGCGCTCCAGAACTGCGCGAAGTCAAGCTTTTGGGCACCCTTGATCGACGGCACGAGCAGTTGGCGGGTGCCGTCGTCCTTTGTCATGTCGATGGCCAAGCCGAGGTTCACGTCGTGATGCCGGACGACACCGGGCTTGCCGCCGATTTCGGTGTAGGCAACGTTCATCTCGGGCAGCGCCGCGGCGGCCTTCACGATCGCATAGCCGATGATGTGCGTGAACGAGATCTTGCCGCCGCGACCGCGCTTCAGATGGTTGTTCATCACCAGACGGTTGTCAGCGACGAGCTTGGCAGGAATGTCGCGCACGCTGGTCGCGGTCGGGACGGTGAGGCTAGCTTCCATGTTCGTGACCGTGCGGGCGGCTGCGCCCTTGAGTGGCACGATCTCGTCGACCGCTGTTTCGCCGTCGGACGCCGCGGTGCTGGCGCTCTCTGCCGGTGCCGGCGCCCGCGGCGGAGCAGGCGAGGCAGGCGGCGCGACCGGCCGGGCCGGCGCAACCGGCGGGGAAGATGCGACCGGCGGGGAAGATGCGACCGGCGGGGAAGATGCGACCGGCGGGGAAGGTGCGGCGGCGGGAGCACTCGGAGCACTCGGGGCAACCGGAGCACTGACCGGCCTTGGAGTAGTGACCGGCCTTGGAGCACTGACCGGCCTTGGAGTACTGGGATCGGCTGGGGAGTAATCGGCGAAGAAGTCCCACCAGGCCTTGTCGACCGAGGCTGGGTCCTTCAGATACTGCTGATACATCTCGTCGACGAGCCACTCGTTTGCGCCGAATCCGGCAAACGGATGGGCTGATGTGAAGGACACTGCGGGTTTCGCCTCTTTGGCAGGACGGACAGTCGAGATTTATAGGTTACCCGGGTGGGGATTCAGCCGAGACGACGACTCGGCGTCGGGTTGGTCTTCTCGTGTCCGCCCGCGGGGTAGCATCGCCCGGAACATCAACCCCTCACCGTCAGGGATCGCCCCGCCAGTGTCCGAACACCTGCGTGCTCGACTGGCGATCCTGGTCGTCGTCCCCACCCTCGCCGTTGGTTTGAGTACCCCGGCTTTCGCGTCGGGAACCACCCCGACCCCGCAAACGCTGGCCGCGATGAAAGCCGAAGCTGACGACGTCCAGGCCAAGCTCACCCTCGGTGCACGCACCCTCGAGGCGGCCCGTTCGGAGCTCGCCGCACTCACCACCGCGGCCGCGAGTGCCAGAGCCGGGGCTGCGTCGGTGGCGAAGGAATTGGGTGTGTTGCGCGACCAGCTCGGGGGCTATGCGGCCGAGCTCTACGTGCATCCGGCCGCTCAGAGCGCGATCGTCGCGTTGACCGACGGGCCGGACCTTGCGACCTCGATGCAGGGCGTGGAGATGTTGTCGATCCTCAATCGCGGTCGAGGCGACGTTCTGAACGAGGTCGTTGTCGACGAACAGCGGGCCGACGCGCTTCAGACGCAGGCGGCCCAGGCCGTTGCGGCTGCCGCACGCGTTCAGACGTCGATCACGGAGCAGGTTTCCGCACTTCAGGTCGAGTCGGCGCAGGCGGCGACCCGACTGACCGCAGCGCAGGCCGCCTATCAGGCAGCGCTGGCGCGAGCCGAAGTTGCGAGATTGACTGCCGAGAAGGCCGCCCGCGACCGGCAGCTGGCGCGTGATGTGGCGGCGGCGCGCGACCGCGCGGCTCGCGACCAGGCCGCCCGCGCACTCGCCGCTCAGCGCGCCGCCGACGCCGCCGACGCCGGGGGAGGGACCGGGTCGGTCGCCGAGTGCGGGGCCGCCTCCGCCGGCGGGTACCCGGCCGGTGCGTGGGGCGGCTACTCCGATGGGCTGATTCCGTCATCGCAGTTGTGCGCGATCAGCGGCGGCGGACGGCTGCGTCCCGATGCCGCGGCCGCGTTCGATGCGATGTCGCAGGCCTACGCGCAGGCGTTCGGGACGACTCTGTGCGTCAGCGACTCGTACCGCACCTACAGCCAGCAGGTCTCGGTTTTTCGCCAGCGACCCTCACTCGCCGCGGTTCCCGGTACCAGCAACCATGGGTGGGGACTTGCCGTCGATCTCGGCTGTGGCGTGCAGAACTCTCGCTCGGCGCAGTATCGCTGGATGACCCGGAACGCCGGCCAGTTCGGCTGGGTGCATCCGGCGTGGGCCGTGCACGATCCATACGAGCCCTGGCACTGGGAGTTCGGCCACCTCGCCGGCGCCGGCGGCACCTAAACTCAGACTCAACCTGACGCTTGCTGACCCTGGGGGCGCAACAGGGTGGAGGGTTTACGCGAGGGTGGCGAGGGGGTTCTCAAGCAGTGCGGTCAGGTCGGCGAGGAACTTCGCGCCCGTCGCACCATCGATGGCGCGGTGGTCCACCGACAACGTGATCGCCATCGTGTGGCCCACGACGACCTGACCGTCGCGCACGACCGGCTCCTGCTTGGTCGCGCCGACCGCGAGGATCGCGGCCTCGGGTGGGTTGATCACCGCAGTGAACTGGTCGACGCCGAACATACCCAGATTGCTCACGCTGAACGTGCTACCGGTGAACTCGTCGGGCTTGAGCTTTCCGGCTCGCGCGCGGGTTGCCAGATCGCGGGTGGTCGCGGAGATCTGGGTCACGGTCAGCGTGTCGGCGTCGCGAATCACCGGCACGATCAAGCCGTCGGGTAGCGCCACCGCAATACCGACATGAATCCGGTGGTGCCGGATCAGCTTGTCGGCGCCGAACGAGACGTTGACTTCAGGGTGTGCGCGTAGCGCCGCCGCTACCGCCTTCACGACGAGATCGTTGACGCTGATCTTTACTGCAACGCCGCTGTCGCCGGCGATCGCCGACAGGCCTTCGTTGATGCGCGCGCGGGCGGCCACCAATGCGTCGGCCGCGATCACACTCGTGAGGTAGAAATGCGGTGCCTGCTGCATGCTCTCGACCAGCCGCCGGGCGGTGATCTTGCGAACGTTGTTGAGTGGGATCTCTTCATCATCAGCGGACGACGAGGCGCCGAGGCCAGCCCGCTGGGCGACCGCACCGGGCTGTGCAGGGGCATTCGGCTTGCCCGACGTCGCGAGCGCGTCGACAGCGTGGCGCACATCGGCGCGCACGATGCGGCCGCCGGGGCCTGAGCCGCGGACAATGCTGAGGTCGAGTCCGGCATCACGGGCCATTGCACGGGCGAGCGGAGACGCTTTCACCTGGCCGCTATTGGCGGCGGCGGGCACCGGAGCAGGCAGGTCGGGCAGCGCGGTAGGTACGGCGGCAGGCACTTCGGCTACCGGAGCAGCGACCGCCACCACCGCATCCGATACCGGCGCGGGCTTTGGGGACCCGTTGCTTGCACCCTTACCCGTCGTACCGTTGCTGGTCGGGCCGGAGCCGTCGCCGATGACCGCGATGACCTCACCGATCGGCACCGTGGTGCCGACTCCGATGAGGATCTGCTCAAGGATGCCGGCGTCGTAGGCCTCGAGTTCCATCGTCGCCTTGTCGGTTTCGATCTCGGCGATGATGTCGCCCTTCTCGATCCGATCGCCGACGCCCTTCGTCCACGTGCTGACGGTGCCTTCCGTCATGGTGTCGGAAAGGCGCGGCATGAAGACCTGAGGCATCGAGAACTCCCTAAGCTGGCGCGCTCAGCCGCGGAAGCGGGTGGCGTCGAGGGTTTCGTGGATGACTTTGACCAGCGCCGTTGCGTCGGGCAGCGCGGCTAGTTCGAGTGGCTTCGCATAGGGCAGCGGGATCTCGGCGGCGGCGACCCGGCGCACCGGTGCATCGAGATAGTCGAATGCGCCTTCCTGGATTGTCGCCGCGATCTCGGCGCCGACGCCGTAGGAGAGCCAGTCTTCTTCGAGAACGACGGCCTTGCCGGTCTTGCGGACCGACTGGAGGATCGTCGCTCGATCGAGTGGCCGAAGCGATCGCAGGTCGATGACTTCGGCCGAGATGCCTTCGTCTTCTTCAAGGCGCCGCGCGACGTCAAGGGCGACCGCTGCCATTCGCGAGTACGACACGATCGTGATGTCGGTGCCGGCTTTGCTGACCGCTGCCTGGCCGATCTCGAGCACGTAATCGCCGTCAGGTACTTCGCCCTTGGTGTTGTAGAGCGCGAGGTGTTCGATGAACATCACCGGGTCGTTGTCGCGGATCGACGCCGCCAGTAACCCCTTGGCATCGGCGGGCGTCGAGGGCATCACGACCTTGAGACCGGGCACGTGGGCGTACCACACCTCAAGGTTCTGCGAGTGCGTGGCCGCGAGTTGCTGGCCGCCCCCACCAGGCGTGCGGATCACCATTGGCACGGTCGACTGTCCGCCGAACATGGTGTGGATCTTTGCCGCATGATTGACGATCTGATCCATCGCCACGATCGAGAAGTTGATGGTCATGATCTCGACGACGGGACGCAGACCGAGCATCGCCGCACCGATCGCCGCACCGACGAAGCCTTCCTCAGAGATCGGGGTGTCGCGCACCCGCTCGGGGCCGAACTCGGCGAGGAGTCCGGCAGTGATTTTGTACGAACCTTCGAAGATGCCGATCTCTTCGCCCATCAAGAAGACGTTGGGATCGCGCAATAGCTCCGAGCGCAAGGTTTCGTTCAGCGCTTGGCGATAGGTGATGACAGCCACGGGAACGGCCTTTCGCTACAGGACGTGAAGCGGGTCGCCGGGCAGTTCGTGCGGTGCGTTGGCGACGGGAGTCGCGTACGCATGCGCGAACAGCTGATCGGGGCTCGGATGAGGGGACTCGTCAGCGAACTCGATGCACGCGTTGACCTCGGTCTCGACGGCGGCGTCGATGGCGGCCATCTGGTCGGCGTCGAAGACGCCGGCAGCCAGCAGTTTCTTCCGGTAGGCCGAGAGCGCATCGAGGTCGTGCAGGCGCTGCACCTCTTCCTTCGTCCGGTAACTCGCGGGGTCGACTACCGAATGCCCGCGCAACCGCCAGCTCGTTGCTTCGACAATGGACGGCTGCCGTTCTTCGCGAGCCAACCGCAATGCCTCCGACATGGCGTCGCGAGAGGCCACGACGTCGTTGCCGTCGACGCGGACTCCGGGCATGCGGAACGCGCAGCCGCGCTTGTACAGATCGGGCTCACCAGATGCCCGCTCAACGGTGGTGCCCATGCCGAGGTGGTTGTTGACGATGAGGAAGACGATCGGCAATTTCCAGATCGCGGCCAGGTTGAGCGATTCGTGCCACGCACCGATGTTTGTCGTCGCGTCGCCGAGCTGACACACCACGGCTTCGCTGTCTGGGCCGCCGGGACCCTTGTACGCGATGGCCAATGCGGCACCGGTCGCCGGCGGTATCTGGCCACCGACGATGGCGTAGCCGCCGAGCAGCCGTTTCTCGACGTCGTACAGATGCATTGAGCCGCCCCACCCGTGCGATACACCCGTCGTCCGGCCGAACAGCTCAGCCATCACCCGCCGGGGTTCTATGCCGCGCGCTATTGCGTAGCCGTGTTCGCGGTAGGTGGTGAACAGATAGTCGTGGGGGGCCATGGCGGCCATCGTGCCCACGACAGTTGCCTCTTCGCCGAGGTTCAGATGGCAGTAGCCGCCGATCTTTGCCCGCTGGTACATCTCCGCGGTGCGTTCCTCGAAGCGCCGGATCAGCTGCATCTGCCGGTAGTAATCGCGCAGTCGATCCGCCGGCTCACCAGGGAACGCCGAGTTTGTCTTGCCCACCTTGCCTGATTTCACCTCGGCTTTGGCGGGTGCGCGTGCGGTGCTCTTCTGCTGCGCGGGCGGCACGGCATCTCCTTTTGGTGCGGGCGGGCGCGGACGGCGGGGCGGGGTGCAGGTTCCGGTAGCTCAGGTGCTGGTGGTCACGTGCCAGGTGGTTGCTGGAGGTGCACGAAGCGGACGGTGTCGGCCGAGCATGTCGGGCACGATGCCGGCGGGCGCTCGCCACGGGCCTGAGTGCCGCACACCTCGCAGGACCACTCCATGGCGATGAGTGCGACGAGATCTGCCCGACTGACGACCCCAACCAGCTGACCCCCGGACAGCACAGGGACCCGCCGGATACGCCGGTCGACCAGGAGGTGACGGACATCGTCGACATCGGTGTCTTCGGTGACGCTGACGATGCCGGGCGACATGACGTCGCGGGCGGTTTCGCCCTCGCGAGAGATGAGGTCAAGCTCGCTGACGAGTCCGACGACGACGCCGGAGGCGTCGACCACGGGGACTGCACTGATCCGGTACTGCACGAGCAGCTTGGCGACATCGGCTGTGGGCATGTCGAGATCGGCCGTGTAGACCGGAGCCTTCATGATCTCTTTGACCTTCATCGGCTCGCCTTGCGCGCTGGAGCGCCGGGCGCCGGGCCGTCACCAGGTCTAGCCCGGGTAGGCAGTCGGGGCACGCCGACGACTTGTGGTCGATTGGCGTGCCTCAGCCTACCGGCTTTAGGTGGCGTCCAGATCGTAGGGACGGCTTTAGGTGGCGTCCAGATCGTAGGGAGCCGGCTGGGTCGGCGATCCCGTTGCGGCCGCGGCGAGATCGGCCGCCGCACCTGACTCACGGGCTGCCGCCGACGTCTCAAGGTCGGTGTCGAGGTCATCGAGCAAGTGTTTGCGCACGAACGCACGGGGGTTCAGATCGGCGAAATCGAAATCACCGACGGTGTCGCCGAGTTCGGACCGCAACTCGGTTCTGGCCGCCTGCGCCATCTTGCGCAGCTGGCGCACGGTGCGGCCCGCGTCGCGCGCTAGCTGCGGTAATCGGTCAGGACCGAACACGACGAGGCCGATGATGCCGAGGACGAGCAACTTCCACACGCTCAGGTCGAACGGCACGATCACGCCTCCCGTCGGACGTTCAGGCTGTTCACGCTACTGGGCCGTTCGCTTCAGCGGGCGCCGTCGGATGCTTTCGCTTGAGCCGGCCCGATCGGATCCCCTTAGTGCCCAGCTTCGCGATAGCGCTCGAGGACGGCGAGCGGGATCCGGCCACGGTCAGGCACCGCCACCTTGTTGGCTTTGGCCCAGGCACGGACGGCCCGCGGGTCGGCGGCAACCTCGACGCGTCGCTGCACCACGGTGCGGCCTCGGCCCCTGCCAGTAGTGCGCACCAACCGGCGACCACCGCCGATGTAGTCGGCCATAGCTGCGCGCAGTCGCTCGGCATTGCGCTTTCCGAGGTCAATTTCGTATTCGGTGCCGTCGAGCGCGAAGCGAATCGTCTCGACCGCGCTTCCGCCATCGATGTCGTCGACGAGGTTGACTGAAACCCGTTGTGCCATTGCCTGTCCTTAAAGGGTGGGAACGTGTGCTCATCATCGCAGCCCCCGCCGGCGCATCATCGTAGGGCGGTTGATGCGTGGAATCGATGCCTGACGTCGCCACCCCGATTTGACCAACGGGCGGCCATCGATGGACATTCGGCTGATGCACCCCGAAACCGTTGAAAGGCAGACTAACTGCCACGAGACTTGGAGGGGGGCTCATGGCCGCGATCGATCAGCCGCCTGCGGACGCCGACGTTGCTGCCGAGCGCTGGCGCAACGCGATCGCCCACCTCGAATATGCGGAACGCCACACCACGCCGGCCGTCGAGGTCGAACGGCTTGCCAACGAGGTCATCGAAGCTAGGGTCGCGATGTTCCAGTCTGGAGTGCAGGGCGCTTGGGCGCTTCCGGCCTTCGTCCAGAGCGCGCTGGATCGGGATCAGGAATTGCTTGAGATTGCGGCCGGCAGCCGCGAACAGGCGGCATCCCCGCGAATCGGCTCGCCCCGGGTACCCTTGTCTCCGTGAGCGTTGCTCGACGCCCGGCGCTTGAGCCGAATCCCTTTGTGCATGAGGCATTTTTCTATGCCGGTGCCGACGAATACATCGATGGCACTACCACTTTCATTCGGTCCGGACTCGAAGCGGACGACGTGGTGCTGGTCGCGGTGCCCGCCTCTAACGCCCAGCTGATCAAAGCCGGCCTTGGTCGGCGTGCCGAGCGGGTCGAGTTTCTCGACATGGCAGACGTCGGCGGCAACCCGGGTCGAATCATTCCGGTCTGGCTGCACTTCGTCGCCGAGAACGCCGAAGCGGGTCGTACCGTGCGCGGGATCGGCGAACCTATCTGGGCCGGTCGGTCGGCGGCAGCGCTCGTTGAATGCCAGTGGCACGAGTCGCTCCTCAACCTGGCGTTTGCCGGCGTCCCTGCGCTGCCTCTGATGTGTCCGTACGACACGGGCTCGTTGGAACCCGAGGTCGTGCTTGAGGCGGAACGGTCGCACCCCTACCTGCGCGATAGCAGCGGGCGGCGCGACAGCGTTGTGTATCGCGGCGCGCCGGCCGCCGACGACGATCTCGATCTGCCGTTGTCCGCCGTTCCGGTCAGGGCACGAACGTTCGCGTTCGCGCCCGGTGAGCTGAACGCCGTCCGCACTGTCGTCGATGCCTACGCTGCTGATGCGGGTCTGCCACCAGAGCGAGCGTCCGACCTGGTGCTGGCGGCCAACGAGGCGGCGACCAACAGCATTCGCCACGGTGGTGGACACGGCGTGGTGCGGGTCTGGGCATCGTCTGATGCCGTCGTGTGCGAGGTCAGCGACAGCGGCCGTATCGCTAAGGCGATGGTCGGGCGACACTTCCGCTCGGTGCACGCGGTTGGGGGTCGCGGCATTTGGTTGGTGCACCAGTTGTGTGATCTGGTCGAGGTTCGCAGCGGCGCCGAGGGGACCACGGTGCGGATGTCGGTCTACCGCCGCAGGGGTCTCTCCTTTGACCCACGCTGAGCAGGTCACTGGGCCGGTCGCGTTTCACGGCGAAGGTCCCGTGTGGTCGCCGGCCTGGGGCGGACTCCGTTTCGTCGACATGTTCGCGGGTGACATCCTGTCGATGCGTGCAGACGGTGCTCTGGACCGTCGGCACGTGGGCACGATCGCAGCTGCGATGCGACCCCGCCGAGGCGGCGGTGCGGTGATCGCCGTCGAACGTGGCTTCGTGCTCGAAGATTCGGCGGGCGATCTGCATGCGATCCCTGACGTATGGGCCGACCCGACGGTGCGGATGAACGACGGCGGGTGCGATCCCGATGGCAGGTTCTACTGTGGCTCGACCGCCTACGATCATGCGCCAGGTCGGGCTGCGCTCCACCGCCTCGACGTTGATGGATCGGTGTCGTTGGTCTTTGATGCCGTCACCATTTCGAACGGTCTCGGTTGGAGCCCCGACGGTTCGACTGCGTACTACATCGATACGCCCACGCTCCGCATCGACGCATTCGACTATGCCCCGGATACCGGCCTGAGCGGTCGGCGCCCGTTCGCCGAGATACCCGACGGCGCGGGCTTTCCCGACGGACTGACCGTCGATGCCGATGGCCACGTGTGGGTCGCGCTCTACGCCGGTTCGGCGGTGCGTCGCTACCGGCCCGACGGCTCACTCGACGGTGTCGTCGAACTACCGGTCACCCACGTCACGGCGTGCGCGTTCGGTGGTGACGACCTGACCGACCTGTTCATCACGACCTCGCGTGAGAATCTGGCCGACGATGCGCAACCGGAGGCCGGTTCGTTGTTCCGGTATCGGCCAGGCGTGCGCGGCCTACCCGTGGCCACTTTCGCGGGCTAGAACTCGCCCGGGCCCCATTCTCAGCAAATTCGAGGCCCTGTCACAGCAGACGTACAGCTTCACCTGGTGATCTGGACAACGGCTGGACATACGACGGCGCAGGTGCACGTGGTTGCACTGTGCCGGCACCCCGACGGCGAGGGAACCGATCATGCGGCTCACGAAGTGGTCTGCGGCGAACGTGGTGCTCGCCGTCGTGGCGCTCAGCGGCGGCGGACTCGCCTACGCCACCGTCGGTGCACCTAGTACCGGTACCGCCAAGACCGTGGCGCGCACCGCCACGATCAGCAGCGGAACCGTGATGACCACGGTCAGCACGAGCGGCAACGTGACAGCCCCGAACAACGTCACCGTCAGTTTCGCGACCAGCGGCACGTTGACCGAGGTTGACGTCGCAGTCGGTCAGGCCGTGAAGCAAGGCCAGGTTCTCGCGCGCGTCGATTCGACTGTGGCGAAGGCCAGCTATGACTCGGCGAACGCCCAGCTTGCGTCGGCGCAGGCGAAGCTGACCGAACTGCAGCAGGGCGCCACCTCGTTGGTGAAGCAGAGCCTGCAGATCTCCAACGCCCAGGCTCAGCAGCAGGTCGTGTCGGCTCAGACGTCGCTGGCCAATGCGAAGGCCAGCCTTGCGTTCGACCAGACCAATCTCGCGGCTGCGATTACGAAGGCCCAAGAACAGCTGTCGCAAGACCAAGCCACTGCTGCGCAAGACACGACGACACTCGAACTTGCCCTCGGTCAGGCACAAACCCAGACGGCCAACCAGCTGGCCGTCGATCAAGCGCAGCTCACCGCGGACGAGGGTCAGGCAAGCACCGACAGTGCGAAGAAAGCGACCGACTGCGCCATTAGCCCGGCGACGCCGACATCAACGGCCGACTGCACGGCCGACACCGCCGCTTACAACAAGGACGTGACGGCCGTCGCCAAGGACACCGCGACGGTAAGCAACGACTCGACAGCGTCGAGTGCTACCAACGCGCAGAACTCGCTCACTGCCGGCCAACTGCGCGACCAGCAGACGCTGCAGAAGGACCAAGACGCCATCACCTCCGCGGAAACTGCTCAGGCGCAGGGCGTAGCGAAGGACAATCAAGCGATCACGAATGCTCAGCAACAGGTGACCAACTCTCAGCTGTCGCTCGAGTCGACCCAGAACAACAACGCGCAAAAGACAGCTGCGCCGCTGGCCTCGGACGTACAGACAGACCAGGCTGCGGTCGAGCAGGCACAAGTGCAGCTCGACACCGCCAAGACAACGCTCGATGCGACGGCGCTCACGGCACCTGCCGACGGAACGGTCGGCACCATCAACGAAACCGTCGGCCAGACCGTCAGTGCCGGCAGTTCGTCGAGCGGTTCGAGCACCGGCACTGGCACTGGTACGTCGACCAGCTCGAATAGCAGTTCGTCGTCCGGCTTTCTGACCCTTACCAACCTGACCAATCTCGAGGTCGTCGCCGATATCGACGAGGCCGACGCGTCGAAGGTCGTCGTCGGAGCCCCGGCGACCGTGACGCTCAATGCGTTGCCGACGAAGGAGTTTGCCGCGCATGTGATCGAGGTGGCCAACAGCTCGACGGTGGTAAGCAATGTAGTCGACTATCAGATTACGTTTTCTCTCGACAACGCTGACCCCGCGATCAAGCCAGGCATGACGGCGGCCGTCACGGTCACGACGGCGAAGGCTGACGGCGTTCTCAATGTGACCTCGTCGGCGGTCCGAACCGCGGGCGGAGCGTCCTACGTCTTGGTCGTCCAGCCTGACGGCACCCAGAAGCAGATCGACGTCGTCGTCGGCCTCAAGGGCAATACCGCCACCGAAATCTCGGGCGCGGTGAAGGCGGGCGACACCGTCGCCTTGCCGGCGACGGTCATCCCCACCACGACCGGCACAACTACCACGCGTACCGGCACCGGCACCGGTGTTGGCGCCGGCCTCGGCGGCGGCGCGGTCTTCGGCGGCGGCGGCGGCTTCGGCGGCGCTCGCGGATGAGCGACGCGACGTCGACGCCGGTTATCCGGTTGTGGCAACTCACCAAGATCTACGGCGAAGGTGAAGCCGCGGTGCCCGCGCTACGCGGGGTGAGCATGTCGGTCTATGCGGGCGATTACGTCGCCATCATGGGCGCTTCGGGATCGGGCAAAAGCACTCTGATGAGCATCATCGGATGCCTCGACGTGCAGACCGCGGGGCGATACCTACTCGACGGTGTCGACGTCGAGTTGCTCGATGAGAACGAGTTGGCTGAGATCCGCAACCGCAAGATCGGGTTCGTCTTTCAGAGCTTCAACCTGCTGTCCGGCTCCACGGCGCTGCAAAACGTCGAACTGCCACTGACCTATGCCGGGATGCGTGCGGGAGAGCGCCGACGACGGGCCACGGAGGCCCTCGACGCGGTGGGTCTCGCGAGGCGCTACGGCCATCGGCCACCCATGATGTCGGGCGGTGAGCGGCAACGCGTTGCGGTCGCCCGGGCGATTGCGGTGAACCCGTCGCTGATTCTCGCCGACGAGCCGACCGGCAACCTCGACTCGGTGGCCACCGACGACGTGCTGGCGATTTTCGCGCGGTTGAACACCGAGGGCCGCACGATCGTGATGATCACCCACGAGAACGAAGTGGCGCAGCACGCGAAGCGCGTCGTCCGTGTCAAAGACGGCTTGATCATCGACGACCAGCGACAGGCACCGATCGCCGGGCCGCCGCCGCTGCATGCCTTGTCGACCTACGAGCAGGCCGGTGTACGCACGTGATCCGGGCCGACAGCGTGCGGATCGCGATGAGCGGCATCCTGCACAACCCGATGCGGTCGTTGCTCACGATGCTCGGCATGCTGATCGGCGTCGGCTCCGTGATCATCCTCGTTGCGGTCGGCACCGGCTCATCGCAGGCCGTTCAGAAGACGATCGAAGGTCTCGGCACGAACCTGCTGCAGATCTCGCCCCAAGGTGGCGGTTTCGGCCGCCAGGCTTCTGCCGCCACGCTGTCACACCCGGCGAACCTCACTGCCGCCGATGTCACGGCGTTGGAAGACAAGACCCAGAACCCCGATGTCATCGCGGTCGCGCCCGTGACCACCGGCGGGTCGGTGACTGCGGTCTATCAAGGTGCGTCATACACGCCAGCGTCATTCATCGGCACCACACCGAACTACGAGCAGATCAAGGGCTACCAGGTCGTTGAGGGTTCCTTCTTCACCGCCGCGGACGAGACCGCGCACAACCGCGTTGCCGTTATTGGTCAAACGGTGGCGACGAACTTGTTCGGCGCCACCGATCCGATCGGCAACAACGTGCAGTTCAACGGTTCCAGCTATCAGATCATCGGACTGCTCAAGCAAAAGGGCACCAACGGCATTCAAGACCAGGACGACGTGGTGCTCGCGCCGCTCACCGCGGTGCAGGACACCGTGACAGGCTACAGCAGGTCGTACTCCAACATCTCGGTCGAGGCGGTGTCACCGTCGAAGGAAGCCGATGCAGAGGCCGAGGTGACGGCGACTCTGGAGACCACTCACGGTATTGCGACCGGCGGGACCGATGACTTTCGCATCTTGAACCAGGCAAGTCTGTTGCAGTCGTCGGCGTCGTCGAAGAAGACGTTCACGACCTTGCTCGGCGCGGTGGCCGCGATCAGCCTCCTGGTCGGCGGTATCGGCGTGATGAACATCATGCTGGTGACGGTCACGGAGCGAACCCGCGAGATCGGCATCCGAAAGGCGATCGGCGCGAAGCGTGCCGACATCATGGGCCAGTTCGTCGTCGAGGCGGTCATGTTGTCCGCGCTCGGCGGCGTTGCGGGCGTCATCGCCGGCATCGGCGGAAGCCGGTTCAAGATCATCGGCATTCAGCCCCAAGTGGCGACCTATTCCGTCGTGCTCGCGTTCGCGGTATCGGTCGTGACGGGTCTTTTCTTCGGGCTGTACCCGGCTAGTCGGGCGGCCCGACTGCTGCCTATTGAAGCTTTGCGCCACGAGTGAGCCATGACCAACGACCGGAGAACTCCATGACGCAATACGGTTCCGACGGCACTCATGTCGGCGTTAGTGATAGCGATTCGCACGAGGGGGTCTCGCCGAATGGCGTCTCGTCGATGACGCGTAGCCTCGCGCCCGATATCGACGAGCCACCCCCGCCGCCGTTGCTGAGAACGCGCCGCCGGCGGCTGCCGTTGGCGACGCTCGTGCTCGCACTCCTGGCAGTCGGTGTGGCGGGATTCTTCGTCGGCGTGAAAGTCGAGAAGAGCAAGGTTCCGGCCACGAGTACCGCCTCTTCGGCGGCCGCTCGGCTGGCGGCGGCCGGCGGCACGACCGGCGCCACCGGCGCGACCGCGCGCCCGAGTGGAGCGGCGGGTACTGGAGCTGCGGGTACTGGCGCTGCGGGTACTGGAGCTGCGGGTACTGGAGCTGCGGGTACTGGAGCTGCGGGTACTGGAGGCGCGGGTACTGGAGCTGCAGTCGGGGGCGCGACGAACATCATCGGAACCGTGACCGTCGTCGACGGCACGACGCTGTATGTCACCGACAGCACCGGCAACACCGTCAAAGTGACAACGAACACCGGGACGACGGTCACCAAGACCGTGACCGGCGTAGTCAAGGATCTCGCACCCGGGGAGAACGTTGTGATCAGGGGAGTGCAGTCGTCCGCCGGCATCTACGCGGCGCAGTCGGTAACTCAAGCCGCGGCAGGCGGCTTCGCGGGCGGCTTCGGCGGCGGTCGCGGCACGCGCGGCACGGCGGCCGCGCCTAGTGTCTCTCCGGCTGCGGGGAACGGGTGATGGCCCGCCTGGCTAGTCGGCGTCGCTTCGCAATCGGCGTCGGAGGTCTTGCGGTGATGCTTGCGGTGGCGGGCTGCGGAGGTGGCAGTACAAAGACCGCCGCCGTGGCTTCATCGACGCCCGCCGCAAGCCCGACTGTCGGTGCTGCTGCCAGCAGCCCGGCCGGCCCGGGTGGTGGCGGCGTGGCCGCAGCCGGCGTCCAGAAATACGTGGCCTGCCTTCAGGCCCACGGTGTGACCGTTCCGTCGTTCTCGCGCGGACCACGGCCTTCGGGCAGTGTGTTTGCGCGGCCGTCGGGGAGTTTCACTCGACCGCCAGGGGGCGGCGGGTTTGGCGGCTTTGGGGGCTCGGGCGGCACTGCGGATCCGAGTACCGCGGCGGCCCGTGCCGCATGCGCGAGCTTGCAACCAACCGGCGGTTTCGGCGGCGGGCGTGGGCTCGGCGCGGTGAGTGCCACGACGTTCGCCGCATTCAAGAGCTGCATGTCTGACAACGGCGTCACGATCACGGCCACTGACCCTCAGCAGGGCCTGCGCGGCCTCGATCGGACGGCGGCGACGACGATCGCCGCACTGAAGGTGTGCCAGCCGATCCTCGGCTCGGCAGGGGCTACCGGGTCGGGGGCACCGGCAGTTGCGCCGACGCCGTCGGCGAGTTGACCTAGAGGAGGCAGGCGCCCCACTGGGTCGTGGCCTCGTCGCCTGGCTCGAGTCGCAGCAACCCGCGCCCGGTGGCGAACGCGTTTGGTGGTGCACTCATTGGCTCGGCGGCCAGGCCGCGCCGGGACAGTTGCGCGGGCAGCATGTCGGCTGTGCAGAGCTGCCAGTAGTCGCACGACTGATCCATCCAGATCGCTGCGGTCCGCCCGTCGGGCGCCGCGAGCTTGACCCATGCGCGGCCATCGGCTGTGCGTGGCACGCCGGTGAACGCATCGTCGATGACGAGCGGACCGAGCGTGCGTGGCTCACGGAAATCGAAGGGCGTGCCATCGACGGCTTCTTCGCCCACCGGAAGCAGCCGATCGTCGGTGACAAATCGGTGAGTCGCGTCGAGGCTCACCGTGCACTCGTCGATGGTGGCGCCGCCGGCCGAGAGATAGGGGTGGAACCCGACGGCGTAGGGACACGCGCGATCGCCGACATTGCGCGAGGTGGTGGTGACCGTGAGGCCGGCGAACCCGAGTCGGTATTCGACCGTGGTGTCGAGGCAAAACGGGTAGCCGGGGCTCGGGCGTAGCTGCAGGCCAAGCGTGACCCGTTCGGTCTCGTGGGCGACCACGCTCCAGGGTCGCCACGGTGACAGGCCATGCAGCGCGGTCATGCGAGAGGGTTCGGAGATCGCCACTTGGAACTCTTCGCCGTCGAATGTGTAACGGCCGTCGGCGAGCCGGTTCGGCCACGGCACGAGGACTGAGCCATGGAACCCCGCCGAAAACGCGGATTGTTCGTAGCTCTGGAAGACGTCTCGGTCGGGGACGCGAAACTCGCGGACCGCCGCACCTACTTCGGTGACCGTGGCGACGTAGTCGCCATGCGAGATCTGAAACTGCGCACCGGACGGCGTTGCGTACATGCTCGCAGAGAATAGTCTGCGGCCGAGGGGATCGTGCGCTACCGACCGAGCAACAGATGAACCTGCCGGGCCATCTCGAGATCCTCTCGGGCCGCGATCACGAGCGTGCGGGCCGAGACGCCTTCACGGCTCACATCGTTGTCGCCCATCGGGTGCGCGTTCGCAACTTCGTCGATCCCGAGTCCGAGGAACTCGAGGCCGTCGATCGTGCGCTGCCGGATCTCGGCCGAGTTCTCGCCGACGCCACCCGTGAAGACAAGGGCGTCGATACCGCCGAGTGACGCCGCCATCGCGGCGATGCCTTTGCGCAGCCGGTGCAGGTACACCTCGATCGCGAGTACTGCATCGTGATCGGTGCGACCCAGCAAGACCCTCATGTCGCCGCTTCCCGCGAGGCCGGCTAGGCCTGATCGGTGTTCAAGGACATCGGCAAGGTCAGGCTCGCGCGTCGACAGCCACATGAGAAGGCCGGGATCGACGTCGCCTGAACGAGTCGCCATCACTAAGCCCTCGAGCGGCGTGAAGCCCATCGTGGTGTCAACCGACAGGCCGTCGCGCACCGCGCACAATGACACGCCTGCACCAAGCTGACAGGTGACGATCCGGCGCGCACCGGGCACCAGCTCGGCAGCTCGGCCGCTCGCCCACGCATGCGAAAGCCCATGAA